>JAEEGH010011040.1_pt1 | contig 20582 bp, 18 predicted proteins | sample 9134181 | NCBI WGS metagenome assembly JAEEGH01 (sample SAMN16246544, study PRJNA631951) | gut metagenome | biome: gut microbiome; feature: rumen; material: DP-attached | host: Bos | place: Iran: Karaj | collected 2018-10
GATGCGGACATGCTTATTCAAAGACAGAGAACAACAATGCCACCAATAAATGTGGCAATATCACGATCAATGGCGGTACGGTAACCGCTACTGGTGGCTTTAGCAGTGCTGGTATCGGAACGGGACTGGCCAGAACAAATGAGGGCGGAGACGAAACCCATAATGAATGTGGCGATATCCTGATCACTGGCGGTACGGTAACCGCTACTGGTGGCAATTTTGATGCTGCTGGTATCGGAACGGGGGAGGCCTATAAAGATGGAGGTGACCCCAACAATAAGTGTGGCGCTATCACGATTACCAGTGGTGTTACAAAAGTTACTGCAACAAAAAGTGATGGCAGTCCTTGTAGTATAGGTAAAGGAAATGTTAAAAATGGTGGAGTATGTGAATGCGGCACGGTAACCGTCGGCGGCACGGAGTATGCAGACGGCATCGCCGACAGTCCGTTCGTCTATCAGCCGTAATACCCTTTGCGAAAATGAGAAATGGCCTCCGTTTGGGGGCCATTTTCTTTAGAGGGCAATGTGTATCCTTTGAGCGTTTCCCGTTCATCGGGAAAGCGGCGTAAGTCTAAAGGGCTACATGAATCCAAGTTCCCTCATTGATCAACTCTGTATGCGGCAGATGGTCTCTGATGTACGCGAGCCAGCCTGGGTGCATCGGGATGTCAACAGCCCGGCCTTTGGTGTGATAGGAGTTAGTCGCGCCACCTACGGCCTTGTTGAGGGCCTGACAGCGGAAGCCGGAGTTGATTTTAATCGGTACGCCAAAATGTTCGCGCAGAGGCTCCAAGACCTTTTGGCAGAGCCTGACTAAATTATTTACTTCGGTTGCATTTATTCTGTTCTCGATATGCTTCCTTTCTGCCGTTTCACTATGAAGCATCTCTTCCAATGTAAAATGTTCGCTTAGTTTCATAATTATAGTGCGTAATGCATAATTTAATGTTGAAAATTTGGTTGATTCAAAAAAATACCGTACATTTGCCATCGAATGTAATATAAATGATATACGGAGTATGGCAACAACAACGAACAGAAAGCCCGCGTCTTTTCGTTTGAGGGCAGATCTCTTGGAGAATCTGAAGCGGAATGCCGCACGTGAAAACCGCACGCTTAACAACTATGTAGAGAGTGTGCTGCTTGAGGTTGTTTATCGCGAGCCTAACGATGTGACCAAGGCTGCCATTGCCGAGGCAAAATCCGGACGCAATCCCAACAAGCTTTATACTGATGTGGACACTATGTTTCATGATATTCTGAATGAGGAATGAAGCGTCTACAACCCACGACTCAGTACAGGAAAGACCTGAAGAGGTATAAGAACAATCCCAAGAAACTTGCGGCACTGAAGGAGGTTCTGCTTATGCTGATGAACGAGCAGACCATCCCTGTCGAGTATTATCCTCATATGCTCCGCGGTAATTATACGGGTTGCATGGAATGTCACATACAGGGAAATTTTTTGCTCATTTGGGTGGACGAGGAGAATGACGTTATTGAATTGGTTCGCCTGGGCTCACATTCCGAACTTTTTGAGTAATTGCCAAAATTATCAATCTCAAACCTCAAACCTCAAACCTTACTTCTTAATTAGGTCACGCATCTTGTCGTAGTAGCCGTCAACGCCAAGGAGTGTGGCGGCGAAGAGCAGGAACTGCGCGCAGAGCAGCAGCACGGTGTGGTCAATCTCTCCTTGCGGAGGAAGGAAGAGGGCGGCAGCCCCGAAAAGGACTGCCGCGCCCCATGACAGGAAGGCCAAACGACGTTTCATAACGGTCAATGGTCAATGTTCAATGTTCAATGAACATCAGATCTTACTCAGATCGAGGAAGTTCGCCGTCACGTTCATGTCAGCGCTGGGCTGAATGGTGCGGGGGTTCTGGCTGTTGCCGTCGCTCCAGCTCATGAACTGGTAGTTCTCGTTCTCAGGCACGGCCTGGAGTACCACCGTGTCGCTACCCGTTGCCTCGACAGAGCCACCCTCTACGGCAGCACCGTTCTTCTTGATGGTGACGCTACCACCACCGTCAGAGCCAACACCTGCAGCGATCGTGAACGATTCGCCTGCGGGGGTTTCAGGATTCACAGGGGTTTCAGGATTCAGGTTTCCACCGCCCTGGTTGCCAGCATCGTTTCCGCCGTTGTCAGGGTCGGTGGTGCCACCGTTGTCGGGGTCGGTTCCGTCCTCGGGGTCTTCCACCTTGCCCTCGTCGCTGGAGGTGACGCGCTTCACCTCAACGCCGTTGCGGTCGAAGCAGGTGATCTGCACAGAGGTCTTGGCGAGCTCCTCCTTCAGGCCGGAAGTGGGCGTGAAGATGATGCGTCGGCTGGAGATCAGGCTGGCCTTCACGTCGTTGACGTCGGCCACACTCTTGGCGCGCAGACCGAAGCGCATCGTGCCGAGTCCGGGCAGAGCGACGGCGTGACCTTCGGTGGCCCATGCCTTGATGACTTCACCGGCTGCGTCCCAGCAGGCCTGCATCACACCGCGACTTACGCCGGAACGGAGGGCGGCTTCCTGGATGACCTTGCTCTGCGAGAGAGCGATGTAGAGCTCGGGAGCCATCACGTAACGATAAGAGTCGGCGTACTTGCCAATCTTGATGAGTTGTTCTTTTGCTTTTACTTTGAGTGCCATAGTTGTTTAATTGATAATTGATAATTGAAAATTTATTTACATTCCCTCACAGAATTCCACCCGCGGTGTGGTTTTCTTTCGGCACTCCCCCAAAGGGGGAGATGGAGGGGGCCGATTTCGGGTCTGTTTTTGCGCTCTAGTTAGCGCGTAATTTTTTTCTAGTTAGCGCGCAAGTTTTCTCTAGTAGGGGCGCATATTTTTGTTAGTTTATCGGTTTGACGCTGCAAAGGTACGACAATTAAAAAACGAAATGAGCCACTCTTCTTGCAACCCCAATGTAAATCAGTGAAATATAACAATCGAAGAAATTGTGTCAAATTCCCAATGTCCCAAAGTCTCACGTGCGTATTTGTAATAACACGCTTGCGCGACACGTATATACGCGTATGAAGAAATCTTGACGTCCAAAAGCCAAGTTAAACGCACCCTCCTAAAAAAGCGGAGCGCATCGCGCTACGCCCGGGCCCAGTCAATAGTGTCCCAAATTCCCACGGAAGATTCTCACGGGCTTTTTCTCAGTTTATAGGAAACTATGAACTACGCTAGTAGTGAGTAGTTAACTATAAACTTCTTTTCTTCTTTGTTCTTTTCTTTTCTCTGGGATGCAAACCCTCTCTTTTCTTTCTTAGATGGGATTTTGGGAATTTGGTAAATTAAACTTAATTTGATCACTAAAAAACCGCCCTGCTCATCACGAGTGGGGCGGTTCAGGTAATTTAATTTCTTTTTCGGCTGCATGTTTTAGCATGCGGGTGCTGCCTCGCTTTAGCGATGCGGCCGAGGTGCTATCCCGGCACGACGTGGGAAGTTGTTGATGCCTTCGAAAAGTGTAAAAAATGATGCATTTTCACCTTGGAAAAGTGTAAATATTGCACTAAAAACACCTTGGAAAAGTGTATTTTTTTTGAAGTTTTAGCTTGTTATAAACCACGAATCACACTAATCTCACGGATACCTTGGTTGCGGATATTCAAAGAAAACCTAAAAAACAATTTGCTGTTAACCGTATACAGTTTATCGCTTGTCGTTATTCGGTTATCGTTCAATGGTCAATGGGCAATGGGCGAAGCTGTTTTTATTGTTTTTCTCTTGACTGTATGTAAGGACTTCGCAGAAGGCCAAGATGAGAGTCACTGATTTTTATCTGGATGCTCGCATACAAGGAAAAATATGTGGCTCGCATCGCAAAGGGCTAAAAGCCCGACATACAGACAAGAGGGTTTTTATTGTTTTTTTTGAAATACACCCGACGATGTTACAATTTTCAACTTTCAATTGTTAATTGTCAATTATCAATTGTCAATTATCAATTATTTTTCGTATCTTTGCAGCAGATTTAAATGAGGAGTGTTATGACAGCAGTACAATTAAATGCAATGAATACCCAGTTGTTGCAGGGAATAGGCGTCATTGCTGATGATGAATCTCTGATGAAGCGCCTCACGAAATTCGTTGCCAAACTTGTGAGGGAGAAGACGCAGGACCCCACGCCGATGACGAAGGAGGAGTTCTTTGCTCGCATCGACAAGGCCGAACAAGAGATTGCCGAAGGCAAGGGCATTACATTTACCAATCGCGAGGACATGAACGCCTGGCTTAATTCGCTCTGACTGTGTATACCATCACCTATGCTCCCGAAGCAGAAGAGGGCCTTGCAAAACTGAAGCGCAGCGAACCGGCAGCGTTCAAGAAGGCTGTCAAACTGTTGAACGAAATCGCAGAACACCCCCAAACGGGAACGGGTCATCCGGAACCCTTGAAGGGGCAGCCCCAGAATCGCTGGAGCCGCCAGATTACGAAGAAGCATCGTTTGGTGTATCGTATCTTTGAGACCGAAGTCCACGTGGATGTTCTTTCCGCCTACGGTCACTACGACGACAAGTAAGTTTTTCGACCACGAATCACACTAATCTCACGGATACCTTGGTTGCGGATATTCAAAGAAAACCTAAAAAACCCTACTCATGAGCCAGACGCTCTTGCAGAGCTCTTAATGCTGTCAGCAATAAGCCTGCTTGTAAGCGAGCTTCCAGACATTCTTATCACAGCCATCATTAACCCCGTTGGGGTACTCTGTCTCATTCGTAGAAAAACCCCGGCCTTTCGGCCTCAAAAACCGTTTGCTGTTAACCGTTTGCTGAAAATGGTCAATGGTCAATGGGCGAAGCGGTTTTTATTGTTTTTTTTTGAAATACACCCGACGATGTTTTCTTTTCTGTGCTTTCAGTGATTTCTGTGTGATCTTAAAAATACTTTCGTGCAGCCGTTTTTCGCAATAAAAAAACCGCTCTACGCCTGATTAAGATAGAGCGGCCCCAAATTACTTTGGTGCAATGCCGATTTGAATTTTCGGGTGCAAAGATGGCATTGCTGAGGGTAAAGGTATGGCAAAAAAATGAAATAAGTTCAAATTGTCAATTATCAACATTGCGATTAAGCGAGCGCAAAACCAAGCTTGTTTGAATTTTGCCGAGCGTAAGCAATGTCTATGGAACGAAGTTACATGAATTATCAATTAAATGTCGTATCTTTGTCGGACCAAAGTGCGAATACGCACATTGGAGTTAATTCTAACCATCATTTTAATCCGCCTTGCTCGTGATGAGTAGGGCGGATTTTATCGTCTTTCGTCTTACCTCTTACATCTTACTTCTTCCCTCTTACATCAGCCCTCTTACTTCTTACTTCAAAACAATGATATCACTCCAACGTGTCGTCGGGTTCTTGCTTTTGAAATCATGTTTGATAGCATCGGCAAACACCAGCGCTTTCCCTTTGCCGTCCTTTTGTCTGTACAGCTGGCTGCCGAGCACAATGGTCTCGGAGCCGTTGACCTTATTAATACGGTCAATGACGGCATCCAGTCGCTTCATCTTCTCAAACTGTTCTGCATTGGTGTCAAACAGGTCTTGCTGAATCGGACTGTTCGGTCCGATGCCCATCGACCATGCCACCGGCAGCCTGGTGGAGGGCGGCATCCGAGAGCAGACCCGCCAGTCGCTGACCAATGTGAAGGCTATTCTCGCGGAGGCTGGTCTGACGATGAGTAACGTGGTGAAGACCACCGTCTTCATGGCCGATATGAACGACTTTGCCGATATGAACGCCGTCTATGCCGAGTTCTTCTACGAACCCTTTCCCGCCCGTTCCGCCGTCGCCGTTAAGTCGCTGCCCAAAGGTGCTCTGGTAGAGATAGAGGTCGTAGCGGAGGTGTAAGGAGGCGCGAACATCGGGTTTTGGAACTCTGCGCTGCTCGTCAGCGCCGCAAGCATCACGCAGATGCCGAGGGTGATTCGTTTCATTTCACAAATATCTTTTCACCGTTCTTGATGTAGAGGCCTTGTCGGGGTTTCGTCACCGGGCGGCCCATCAGGTCGAAGTATTGATCATTTGAAGATAGTACCTTGATTGTCTCGCGGGGGGCATTGACAATGCCCGTGCTGCTATCTATCATGAAGATATAGGTGTTGAGACTGCGGGCTGGCATGGGGACGGTAACCGTCTTCGTCGGTTCTTCGATGGCAATGGGCGTTGCTTGACAAAGGTTCTCCGTCTCGTTGCCCGTTGACAATAGATGTGTGCCACTCTTTACAATGTAGGGCAACGTGATTTTCAAGTCGTATGTGTTCTTGGTCGTGTCGATGGCCATGACGATAATTGAGTCGCCCTTGATATAGGACGAGTATTCGATGGGTGCTTCGCAGCCTGAGGTCTTGTCCTTTGAAGTCGCCAGACGTGTGGAGCCGGTGACGTGCTTGGAGAAATGAGACATGACGAAGGCGCGAGGTAGCAGTTTGTTCTTCGTCTTGTTGGCTTCGCCATATTGTGCCTCGCCTGTACTTACGAAGGCCCAGTGGGCACGCATATACCAATAAATATATCCCGTGCAACCGGCCAGCATACATTCGTTTACCTCCTCGGCAAAGCGCAACTGATCATGCCAAGTGGGCAGACTTTCGTCGGAAAACGACACGGAATGCTCCGTCATCCATACTTCCTTGCCGTATTTCTCAGCCAGCACGGCCGACTTTTTCATATATTCCAAGGGAGCGTGTCCGTAGAGGTGACCGGCCACGATGTCAATCTGCTCGCGGCAGTCGGCATCGTTCATCAATGGATCAGTAAAGTTCTGCGTGAAGCCCAGGCTCTCGCCGCTGATAAGTTTTACACCGTTGTATGTCTCGCGGTCGAGTTGGTAGGCGTGGTTCTTGACCAGTGTCACCAAATCCTCCGGGTCATAGAGACAGCCGGAGTAATCCACCCACCAGTCAGGCTCGTTCTGGATAGACACGGCATCCACGTTGACCCCGTTATCCTTCATGTAGGCCAGGAACGTGTTGAGCCAGGGGAAGAACTTATCATAGCAGTCCTCGCGCAGCTTGCCTTTCTGATAGCCCTGAGCTTCGGAGTTACCTCCTTGGGCAATACCATTGGTTTTATAGTCTCCTGGAGGCGACCAGGGTGTGCCGAAGACGATGCCACCGCGCTGCTTTACTATCTTGGCCGACGGCAGGGAACCTTTCCAGTCGTAGGGCGTGTCCCAGTCGCCCCATTCCGGGACGATGACATCGCCCACGAAGTTGGGTGAGATTTCCATACGCATGATGTTAAATCCGACCTTTGACGTCGGGCCGTAGAGGAGTCGTACGGGATTGGTGTCAGTGCCATACGGGCACATAGCACCGTCGCAGCAGGCAGCACCGAAACCGGTGATGGTTTGTTTGCGGGTGGTGTACACCGTGATGCTAATCGTTGAAGCCTCAGCAATCGCTACGGTTGCCAGCGCCAGAAATGTTATCAATAAATTTTTCATACGTGTATAAAGTTTTTAAACAGCAGATAATTATCTTATAAATATTTTCTTCCCGTTCTTGATTCGTTAGAGAGGGATATCGTAAGTTTGTCCTTTTTCTGTAGGGAAGGTGCGCAATTCGCCATCCACCATGATGCGACATTCATTGCCGAGCAGGCTCTTGATGCTGGCGCGGGTGAGTTTGCCTTTGGCCCAGCTGACGCTGACTTCGAAGCCGCCGCGGCAGCGGAGGCCGATGACTTCGCCCTCCGGCCAGAAGACGGGCAGAGCGGGCAACAGGCGAATGAAGCCCTCGTGGCTCTGTACCAGCATCTCAGGAATTCATCATTGATATATCCGACAACAACATCACCGTCCTGTGCTTCTATTGAGCGGTCGATCACGGCGATATCTCCGTCATTGATTCCGGCTTCAATCATCGAGTCGCCTTCCACTTTTCCGTAGAATGTGGCTTCAGGATTCTGGATGAGGTCCCGGTTGAAGTCTAATGTCTCGTGGTTATAGTCTTCTGCAGGCGACGGGAATCCGGCTTTAATGCCAGGAGCGAACTGAAGCTTCAGTTTCTGCTCAAAGTCTCCTTGTATGATTTGTATGTTTGCCATTATCTATCTGTCTGGTCAATAAATTGGAATTTATTTGATGATAATCATTGTCATTGATGTTTCTCCAACCACTCCAGTCTTCTTTGGTCAGGCAGATGCTTGATTTGGAAGTGCTCAAACTTGGCCTTGAAACCTTCGCCGTCAGGACTTGCTGCCATCATGCCCACCATGACAGGCGTGTTGTCTTGCATCCAGCAGTTGCGCATCATCGTGTATTCCTTGTCATCGAAGGAGTAGAAAACCTCGATGGCATCCAGGCGGCGCACGGCCTTGATCCACACAAACGGTACGGGCTTGTCGAGCTTGATAACGCTCCAGTCGCTGGTGTGATGGGTGACCACTGCACTCAGGTTATACTTACCATCAACGAACTCGATGCCTGTCTTGATGTAATTTTCCTTGTCGATGCGAATCATCAGCCCCGCATGATCAAAGCGTTCCTTGTACTCGCCCGAAATCTTTACCTTCACCTCGAACTCACCGCCGCGTGTCGTATAGAGCACGGGGCCGTCATCGACAGTAAAGCCGTAGTGTGAAATTCTCCAGAAATCGCTGTGGGGCGTTACGTCCATCGTCAACACACCGTCCTTGATTTCCCAATTCTCAGGTTCGTTGAACCACTGCATTCTTTCTAATGTCTGTGCCATACTCGTTGTTGCCTGCAGCATTGCTGCCATTGATGCAAATAATTTTTTTATATCGTAATTTCTATTATGTGATATCAATAAAGTCCGATTTATCTGTTTGGCATACTTTTTATACCCACTCAAAGTCATTGTTTGTCTTCTTTGATAATCGGGTTCTTCCTTTCGTTCCATTTCTTGATAGGGCCAGAATGTGGGCCACGATTTAGTGTTATGCCCTCTGCCTTCTTACCTCTTACATCTTACGTTCCTGGCATTCTCTCTTCCTGTGGCAGTCTTTGCTGCGACTTCCTTTCTTTAATGTTGATACATGCTCTTTATGGTTGCAATCTAAGTGATTATCTTGCTTTTGAGCCTATTTTATCACCATAGTAGTCATACCATATACCCTTAACTCTAATTTTGTTTGCTTCACGCTTATCTCCCTCAACGAAGTCTTCTATATCATCGATGAAGTTTGAGCGAGAAAGTTTAGTATATAATTCAGACTCAGGATATGCAACGAGCATCTTATCACCCTTCGCCCACTCGCCATTAACACGTCTAATATCTTTGACAGTCATACACATGGATTTCTTGTTGAAACGGTAGATTTTATCATTGAAGATTTTGAGAGGCGCCTCATCCAAATATACAACCTTGCCAGACTTGTTGATGATAGTTCCTCCACGATATGTATTTTTTACCGTAACATTTAAAGGCATCCTTATTAATCCTAGTTGCGACAGTTGAAATCGAACTGAATAGAGAGATTTGCCTAATCTTTCTGCCATATCTGCTTGATCCATGCCATGTTCAAAGTACATAGTCAGCCTTTCTATGTCATCTTTGCTCCATGGTTTTTCTGCTTCGGCACGCATGGTTTCCTCATCTATGGCATCATCTTCTAATTTGCTATCTTTAAACGACTCTATGTCTTCCTCGAATTTTTCAATATCATCATTTTCTTTATTATCTTCGCAGATAAATGATGTGAATATTTTTAGAAAGGCCGAATCCTTGAATAAACTATTCGGGTCATTCTCTAACATATCTTCTAGATAATGAAATCCGTAATTGGCATACTCTTCCATTTTGTTTTTTAGAGAATTGGCCGCATCGTTAACATTTGTGATGCCCTTTTCTAACGAAATGAAATCAATATCAGTTTTTGCAACAAGAGCAGCGAACATGTATTCTTGAATTTTTTTATACGACGTTCGGCCAAGTTTGAGTTTACCTTCTTGGCTACCCCAGAACATTATTGGATGACCAAAATCCTTACGTTTGGATTTGTCATCAGGCAATTTCCTCGTCTTATCAAAATACAATCCAATAAAAAAGCCAATAATAAACATTTCATATCCTGCGCCAAAGATTTTGCCTCTTGACACAGTATACTGGCTGGTTCCTCTACCATAGTCAGTAAATGGCTCCATTAGCAACTCTGCGTATTTTTTCTCCCATTCGGGGTTTTTCTTACTCCAAGCATCAAATAGAGATTCCATAATCTAGTCCTCCGTTTTAATTTCTTTTACCAATGTTCTTATTGTTGACAAATCGGAGCTATTAAACCCTTCTGCCTTCTGTATTCGATACACACGGCATGAAAGTTTATTAACATCATTCAATCTAACTTTTCCTCCAGTTATAAAGTCTTTCGTTATAACTATGCATTGCTTTTTTACATCGTTGATAATGTTATAGAAATCTTCTTCTTTTTCATCACCAAATGAGGACGTTGCAGCATCGAATATTAGAGGATATTCTTCATCCGTCTTTTTATAGGCGAAATCAGAAACAGCAAACAATATAGAAATATACATTACTGTTTTCTGAGAATCTGATGGTTTTTTTATATACGTTCCATTAGAACTTCTCAATCTAATTCCTGCCTCTTCTTTATCTTTCCTATAGAAAAGATTAACTTCACCATGAAAGTCTTTGGTACTAAGACGATCCATGTATAAGTTAGCACCTTCTCTAAGGGCATTTAGGAAATTGTAGAGATTGTTTTCTTTTGCTCTTTTCGAAGCTTGTGCGATTAGTTCAAATGCGAAATGTACTTTCTGATACAATTTTGACAAAGAATTTCCTGGCTTAAGGTTGTCCATATCTTCTTTAACCTCTGCTTGGCGAGCTTCTTTTTCTTTAAGTGCCAGCTCCAGATCTTTAATATCCAATTCTGCTTCGCCTTTCTTTCTGAACATGTTATTTACGTCAGAATTGTTTTTCTTCATCATTTCTTCGGAGATATTTCCTGCCTGTATTAAAAGACGCGAAATATCCTCTTCTATCTCCTGTATCTCTTTTTTTACTTGTGAGAGCTCTTCAGACTTTCTGCTCACAACCTCAAGACGATTATTGATATCGTTTGCTATCCCGGCAATAAATGCCTCTTCTGGTCCTGACAAACGATTTGCCAAGACATTAATTTCATCTATATATGCCTCGGTGAAGAGTTGTTTTTTGCTTAACTTAATTTGTTCCTCTTTAATTCTCGCTTTTTCACTAATGTGCTTTTTGTATTCTTCAAGCTTGTTAACCATGAAGCGATATGCGTCAGAGCCTTCTGGAGCAGGAGTATTGCATACTTTGCATCGATGCTCCATTATCATCTCCTTCATATATCTATCGTCAGGTATATACCAAGGCAATTGAGTTTCATCATTTAATAAAGCTTCGTTCTCTTGCTTTAATCTTTTTAGTTCTCCTTCTTCCTTGCCTCTTTCGAAAATAAACTCATCGCGTAGCCTTTCCTTTTCTTTACTTAACCGGGCACATTTATCTTTGAAGGCAGAAAGAATACTAGGAAAGGCACACATTATCCAGTACTGGTCAAGAAGACTTGTGTTTAGGTTTACCTGGTCAATGCTCGCTTTTAATCTGGCAGCATTTTCTTTTTTTCCCGCTAAAGTTTGCGACAACTCATTATATCTGTCTCTTGTATCTTGATTTTGCTCCAAATCTTTGAGCATTGTTTCGTAAGAGTTAACCACAGCAGATAATTCCTTAATTTCCTTACGAATTTCCTGTATGTCTCTACTCAGGCTGTTTAACTCATTATCGTATTTGGTAGCTTTCTCTCTCGTTTTCTCATCATTCTTACTCTCCTTACGGAAAGCCTTGTCTGCAGAACTTTCAAAGTTTGATGTTAGGTTCACCAGTTCATCAAAATACCTAACATCAGAGTATTTGTCAACAAGCATTTTTAATGCTTTTGGCCCATCAAGAACATCAAGTCGGGACTCGCCTTTGAACATAGAGAAATGTTGCATTTCTGCATCAAAACAGCGCGCTATCAAATGTCTTCCGTCAGGAGACAGTCTTCCTTCGGCTGTATCTTCCTTGCCTTTAAACTTTATGTCGCTTACATCAAAATAGTCCTCACCCTTTCTGGTAATGACAAACATCTTCTCTACAGACTTACGTCCATCATGATCAAATTCCATCTTTACTCTTAGGTTGGCAGATTCGCCTATTTCGAGTTTTGACTTCCTCATTTCAGAGAAGTTATCTAATGCACGGTCTCTTTGTACTTCATCAGTATTTGAAATGTCAAGTAACCACTGGAGAGCCTCAAAAAACGACGTTTTTCCATCACCATTCTCACCGATGATTAGTGTTAGGCCATCTCCGAATTCAAAATTGTTTTCGTTACCATAATAGCTACGAAAATTTTCTATTTCAATTCTACGTATTATCATAGCCTCTTTTTTAGTAAATCATTCACAGTATTATATATTTCCTTTTCAGACATCTCTTCGCTCAGGCCCTCAACGATAGTTGCAACAGCACTAACTATAGCGTTTTTTGAGCTAAGAGCACATTCGAGAGACGAAATCTCAGATGGGTCATATTGGGCATACTCCATTAATTTCTCGTCAAGGAGAACTGCCTCAAGAATCTTGTTATAATTCTCTGTGTTTCTTCTATTTTTCGCCATGGTATAATAATTAATAATTAATCTAAAAGCGGAACATTATAGAAATTTAGAACTTCTTCTAATTCTTTGTAAGAATAGTCAAGGTTTCTTGATAATGAGGCGAAATCCCTTACTCTCTTTAACTCAGAAAGTATAAGCTTTCGTTCCATCTCATAATCTATGCAGTCTGCCCCAATATCAGGAACAACAACGAGGTCGTGAATATAAGCATATTTTTTGTCTTTATGCTTTCTCAGAATGCGTCCTCTGCGTTGTATGAACTGACGTGGATTTCCTGTGCTTGCACAAAATATCGCCATTTCACTTCTTGGTACATCTACGCCTTCGTCTAAACATTTCATTGACGTCAGAACCTCAAGGTCCCCATTGGCAAAATCTTCAAGGATGGACTCCCTGTCTTTTTGCCCTGAAACAAATTTCCTCACCGTAGTTGTTTTACTGACATTCATTACAATCTGTGTATATTCATCAATTAGTCTATCTGACTCAGCATCATCTTCAACAACATCAGAACTATCATACACGTCTGCTATAGAATCAGGTTTAAGGCCTTCTGGAACATATACTAGAGTATATTTGAGATTTCCCTTTGCTCTGTAACGCTCTTCAATTATTTTTTTAAATACATCTTTTTTGTTTCGTGCTTTATGAATAATGCGTCGTCTTTTCAAAAGTAGAGCTTTGACTATCTCATCATCAAGGTCAAGGTGACCACCATTATACCTATAAATTTTACCAAGTTTCTCTGAAATTTCCATGTAGTCGTACATCTCCTCATCACAAAGTCGCACGACGTGAGGGAAATAGTAATACTCGCATAGAAATTTGTTCTTTATTGCTTCCTCCATAGAATAAACAAAAGTATACTCCTTTTCAGAATTAAAGAAACGTCGAAGCTCTATATTTCCTTTATCATCAAACTGGCGTTCAGGGGTTGCCGATAAACCAATTCGCCGCTTAAATCTCCTACTAACAGCATCAATCCTGTCAAGGATTCGTTTTGACCCCATGTTGTGTGCTTCATCTGCAATTAGTAGACATTTCTTCGATAGTAACATTAAGTCATGAAATACATTGTCTCTAGCAAAGGATGCATATGTTGAAATAACAACATAGTTAATTGGCGAATTTGTTGGGTTAAAATTCTCTTTCATTGTGAGCCTATCTATCTCACTTTTCCATTCTTTATTTTTTGAGCAAACCTTTACAATATGTTGGAAATTGAACTTTATACATTCCTTTTCCCATTGTTCTACCAATGTTACTGTTGGAACAAGAATTATTGCTTTGTAGTAACCAAATTGCTTGTATATCTGCAACAGACAATTTAGTGAGGTTAAAGTCTTACCTGTACCAGTAGCCATATTAAATAAGCCAATTTGGCTTTTCTTCCAACTGTTGAAAGCTTTCATCTGATATTCACGAGGACCACTTGGAAAAGGGAAATTTGGTTCAAAGGTAACGACATCCTCAGATACTATAGTATTAGTTGGCTTATGTTCATTCTTATAATTTCTAAGTTTCTTTTCAACATCTAGCAACTCTTCTATTTCAGTGTGACCATAAGTTGTTGCTATTGCCTCTTCCAAGTCGGATACGGATAAATATTCTATCCCCCTTTCTGTCTTAGACATAATATTTGAAAAGAGAGTCTTGTTATTTTCGAGTTTCTTTTGGATTGATAGATCAGGAGAAGTACTAAGGAATATTTCAATATTTTCAAGATTATTTAATAACCCTCCAAGAGTAAAATTTGCAGAACCCGAAAAACCGACAGTCATTCCGCTAGTATCTGTAAATTGACCACGTTTAGTATGAGCAATTCCGGATGTTTCACTTGGCTTGATAACTTGAATTTCAATACGTTTCTCTTGTATGAGGTATGCTAGGCAATGAAAAAAATGATCTCCATATTCATCAAGACCTTTATGTATCGATTCCCAATCGCTCATGTCGAATGGGGCATCAATTCCGCCATTGAGACCATTTCCAATGGCTTCTTTATCTTTGCGCGATACTATCTGGTTAATAGCCATACGCATATAGCCATTGTTCTTGATAAACGTCGCAAAGGAACGAGATAATACATTTATTGCAGCAGAATTGAAATAACCCAACTGTATATCAAATAGTATACTATTCTTTAGTGCCTCATTAAAGAATTCCACTGGTGTATGGACTCCTTGTGGAGTGTACGTTCCGTCTTCTGACCATTTTACATCCTTCAGCATACCTTTATTCTAAATAAAGCAGTTCGTACACATTATGTCATCACCAAGAATTTCGGCAAGGGTGGTTCCCTTATTGTTTGCCTTACTCTCTTTTTGTCGACGTATAATATCGAGTTTAATCTGGCGAATACGCTCAGGCTTAATGAGATCTGCGAGACTCTCGCTCTGATTCCATGTATAGCCATCCTTTTCAAACTCCATCGCCTTCTTAAACAAATCGGGATGTTGCTCATAAAGCCATATCCATTCTATCTTCTGCTGGAAGAAGCAGAAGTAACAGCCAGAACGACTACGACAATAGGTGCCTTTCTCACCATCAACCTCAAAGGGAATCTCTTCATAGTAAGCAGGCACACCAACACCGCTTTCTCTCAACAGGCGGAAGATGTCATCCTTAACCAAGACGTCGGTATTATCCAAAAGCGGAAACTCATCAAGCTTTCCCACTGGATAATCTGTGGTCTTCAAAAATTCAAACACTGCATGATTGAAGAGTTTGACATCATAATCAAGCAATGCATTCATCTTCTTAGAATAGTAGAACTGCTTCGTGATTGGTTTCCTGACGGTTTCAAGAATTTCATCACGGAGAAATCCTTCAGGAGTAAGGCGTTCGTAGATTTCAACTATTTGATCCAAATTCTCGCTGTGCAGGAACTTGTTAATCACGTCTATACTCCAAATGTTTTTGCGGAATGGGAAGATTGCCTGTATATTGGGTTTTGAGGAGATATATCCATCTCTGTCTTCATCACCGCGAATACCAACGTATGAAACGGCATAATCATCACCAACATATTCCTCAAACTTATCGAGTTTCATTTTCTTAGTACACCAACGAGCCTGAGGTGAAGGTAAGAATCCTCCCATCGCTTTTAAGAAGTGGTGGAAAGGTGTTGGTTCTGGACTGCCTTCTGCAGCTCTCAACCTTTCTATCTTACCCAAATAAGCTTCCAGGCGATTGATCAGAGTCTCTGTCTCTGCCAACTCGCAGCCAGTATCTGAATTATAGTATTCTATCTTCAGCGATGGATACGTTTTCTTCAGATAAATGGCGAGGGCAGCACTGTCCTTACCTCCTGATATGCCTAATATATGTCTTACCTTCGTCATTTGTTCATCTTCTTGTTAAGTATAGACAGCAGTGTACAAACGTCTATATTGGTGTCGCCAGATAAAAGCTGATTAATTTTCTTCTCAAGTTCGTTCGCCTTCGACTTATCTTTTTCTGGCAACACATATGTTTGAGTCCTGAAATTCGTTCCCTTATTTGTTACCAGATCGAAGGAGTAAGCTTCGCTCTTTTCGGAATCGCCCACCTTCTGTGAAATATCAGAGTACTTTTCACATTCACGGAACAAATATACCAAATCGTCCGACAGTTTATCTTCCTGTTCATCTTTTAGCTCGTCAAGACGTTGCTCCAGAATTGTGTAGCAGATTGATTGATACCACTGGGTGCGATTGTCGTACTCCGTCATCACATGATGGTAAAACTCGCGCTGTTTATCAGTTAAAAGATAGTCTTTAACGTGCCTCAGACGTTCACGAACTTCTATGATATATTCGGAATAATCATAACTCTGTAAACCAAAGTCTTCTACCAGTCTTGCCTCAATTCGATCTAACAGCTGGGAGTAACAAGAACGAAGTTCCCTGATAGCTCTCTGGATGATTTTTCCATATTCGTTAATAAACTCTTCCTGCTTCAGCTTTTCTTGGGTAAAGCCTAGCGCTTCGGGCAAATCTTCAAAGAAGGCTTTTTCTGGGTCTTTGGCTTTTGCGAGTACATCGCGAAACCTCATCGTTGACTCATGGTCGAACTTGCGCGTATGCTTGGTGTACTCATCCAGACGGACGTAGAAACTAAGGAAGGGTTTGATGGTTTCAATAAAGTTTGCGTTAGTGATTGAAAACTCATCACCCAAGTTAATGAAACGGCGGTATTGGTTGAAGAAACCCAGCTTCACGCCATCAACAGCAAACTTCTTAATTTCATAATCGCCAGGATGTTTCTGGAGTAAATCAAAGAACTCCATGTTCACATTGGGCATAAACGCTCCTTTGGATGCATCGTATAATGCAAAGTCTTGACGCTTGATGAAGAGATAGGTAGGAATCCAGAAATCAAGGAACCCCTGCTTCAATTTATAGGGTTGAGCAGACAACAACTTTATCAACTCTGAAATCTTTCTGGCTTTATTCTCCGAACTCTTCAGGAACTCCTCGCAAGCCTCCCACAAAGGCATAAAGCCCTTGTTTGATGGAGCGTCCGCGAAGTCGCCATTTTGGTGAAGTCCAGTGTTCAACAGTAGAGAACAATAAATGGCCTTTTCTGGCGGGAACTTATCTTCAGGATAGCCCATCCCGTTCTCCGTATAGTGCTCTGTTAGATATGTGAGGTAGCTCTTGCGGGCTGCCGTTATCGTACCGCTCAGTTTGTGCTTGTTGAACAGCTCGTTGTTCATCACTGGCGTCTTACAATAAACCGTATCACAAACTCTGGAAAGCAACTGGTTAAAGTCTCGATGCGACTCCACCTTTTGCTCCTTGCCTCCAAACACCCAAATTACTCTGTTTTTATAAGCAAAGAGGTTATCGCTGACAGCCTTGTTGAGCAGAGTCTCTTCATACTCCTTCAACTTCTGAATTTCTGTCACCGCAACTCTATCATTCTTATCAATTACACGTTCAAGAAGATACATGTATTTCTTGATGTTGTGCAAATGATCTATGATATCTTCTGTGTTAGTGAAGTAGGCAAAAATCAATGCATGATCTGTCTCAGAGCTGAACTTCTTTATTTCACTCAGAGCCTTCTTTTGGGTGGAGAACACCAACTCGATATAGCCGTCGGTATCGCCAGTGGGAACAACATCCATCGGCTCCTCACAAATCATATAGTCAAAGAATCGAGGAGTACCTTTCTGGTAGAAGTGGGCTTTAACGGGAGAGATTCTTCGGTTGAAGAAGATATTCAACTCATCCACGAATGCCACAGGACGAGAGACCATCAAACCCGCTTCCCTAATTTCTGCTTCAAGGTCAACATCTGTACCCTCAAACAGCATCAGGCGTTCTTTGTATGCTGCGTAACGAATGATTTTTTTTGCGGATAGCTTTTGGATGATTTCTTCCGCATTGTCTATGGACATTGCCTGACGAGCATAGTCTGCAAGATTTTGCTCCGTCAGTTTAAATCCGGCCGTTCCGAATAGGTTCAACAGACCAATGGCTTTAACAAGTTTTACGGCCTGATACATCTCTTCTTCATCCTTCCAGTCTTGACCCTCAACACGTTCAATGGACAACTGAATGGTGCTCCAGCTCATTGAGTCGGCATTGGCGTCTTTCAGGTAAGAGTAGAAGTTATAAAGAACGTAGTCATATACCTTTTGCAGGTTATATGTCAAATGCTTATCTGGTTTGAACTCTGAAATGGAGTTCAAACCTTTCGCTGCCAAGAATGTGAATAGAGAACGTTCGTTCTGGCCATATCTCTGAATTGCCGTCGTGATGGTATATGCAGAGAAGAGGTCAAGAGGATATAGTTTTTGGGCTGTTTCTAAAGGAAAATCTTTAGCCACATATCTGGTGTCTTTCGCAAGGTTGAAAAGTGAAGCGACATTCTCAGATGCATTTGACGCTCCGTCTTTTTGCAATTGGGCAGATGCCAAATAAAGCAACTGCTCCACTGGTTCCACAAAAGTAATTTCCTTGAAGCGGCCTTTTACTTTTGTCCATTCGTTGGCCTGCTCCTCGGTCAGTCCTTTGGCATACGCGCCAAAGTTTTGATGCAATGTAGTGAGGAGCATCATCTGTCGTGAGGGCAGATTCACGAACTCAGAAAGTTTTTGCAAGAAATACAGCTCTTTCTCCGGATTGTTTTTGGCTGCGTGCTCCAAGACTTTACCAAATTCATCTACTACTATGAGCAGAAATTTACCCTTCTTCTGACACTGAATATAATAGTCTTTTAAGCTGTCTAGAATACTCGTAGAATTACCCTCTACGTTGAGGGCTTTGCTCAGCAGAGATGACATCTCCACATAATCGCCCACAATATTCAAAATCTCAAATGACTTTGCATCAGAGAGATTCTTGGCATCAAAAAGGTATTTCTGTTTGCCTGTCTTTTTTAAATCCGACTCAAGTGCCAGCAGGAAGCTTGACTTTCCCGTGCCATATGAACCAATGATTGTGAAAGAGTGTATGCCAGAACGGAAGTCATTCACAATGTTGTGAATAGCGTTCTGGGCATTTGGAGTTACGAGGTATTGACTTCCCTCAGCAAACCCGTTTTCTATATTCGCGGATAAACTAAATGTTTTTGCCATAATAATTGTCTAATACCTGTTTTGCATCCAAGTCCTTAATAAACTGAACCTGCTTAATACCAGCCACATCGCTATATGCGAAATACTTTCCGTATTCGCTGCTTAGCTGCTTAAGCATCTCTATTGTCTCGAAGTCCTGCATACAGAAAACGAGTCCAACCTTCTCTTGAATAGTATCAAACGATATTGTATTATCGCCTTCCTGTTCTTTAAGTTTTAAAAGGCCGTAAAGGAAGATATCTGATGTCACTTTACGTTTGCCATCAACATTAAAATAATATCCTTTGCCTTCTACACTCTGTCGAATCAAATCAAGATCTATCAAGAGGGAAGAATAGTCTTCATTCGATTGAGGTTTACGGGGAAGGGTGTAGTTCTGTAGCAATACGCCGATATCTTTTTTAATCGTATTGGCGTTGAACAACGACAACTTTCCTGCTTCCACCATTCTCAGTTTTACATAGGTCAGGATCTGCTCACGCTCAAAGTGGGTGCGTTCTTTCTGTACGCCACAGAAAAACATATTATACAAAGACGCATCCTCAGAGAAGACCAAATTAAAATGAAGAAGCCACAAGGTGGCAATATCTTCCATATACTTGTCTTTGCCATTTTCCTCATCAAAGAGATATTTACCGAGCCAAGTTATCTCATCATTCTCCGTGATGCCGAAAACCCTTAACCAGAAGCGGATGGATGCAACCATATTTTTGCCTACACCCAATCCTATAACAGCCTCGGGACTGTTGAAATCATTCCCTGCAACAACGAAATCATATCCTTTTTTTAGCCAGAGTGACTTGCAAGGGAAAGATTCATGTCCCGAAAATCGATATGCAATTGCCATATATTTCTTTTTGTACCCGAATATTTGTTTCTTCAGGTATTATATTTTCATAATTTCCGGCCCCAAAGTTACAAAAAAGTAACTTCTCTGCCAAGAAAAAATCACAAAAAATCATGCCGTCACCATTTTTAAGGTGACGCGAAATAGGCATTTTGACAAAAAAATGCGAATAAATCGGCCCGAAAAGTATCAGACAACGACCGTCACAGCACAATGGCATCGACAACCTTCCACGTCGTCGTAAGGTAACGGCGCATGTAAATCTCAAAGTCCAAAGCAGGGACAAGAGTCAGCTCGAAGACATTGGGCTCCAACTCCCTCTGAGTGTGATGGATAGGCAAGGTGCGGATATAGTGCGCATCCTTCTCGCTGGCATGCACCACAATCTTCTTCGGCTGCTCGTCGGCAGGACAGTAAACGCCGAAATAAGGCTTGAAAAACTCCTCCGCATCGAAGCCCTTAAGGAGCTTGAAGCGACGGTTGGAGACGCTGACAAGCTTCATGCGGTCCAACGCAAAGGTCTGCAGGCCGACACCCTTA
>JAEEGH010011043.1_pt1 | contig 20580 bp, 16 predicted proteins | sample 9134181 | NCBI WGS metagenome assembly JAEEGH01 (sample SAMN16246544, study PRJNA631951) | gut metagenome | biome: gut microbiome; feature: rumen; material: DP-attached | host: Bos | place: Iran: Karaj | collected 2018-10
TAGCCCGAATGTCGAGTTTTGAAAAGTTGCTAACATTACAAAAAAAACGGCGCGAAGGAGTGAAAACAACTTACGAAAACACTTATTTTGTGCTGCCGCGGTAGCGGCAAACGTAAATAATTACAAGCACAAAATACGTGTAGCAGGCGAGCCTGCGGTTTCGATAAGTTGTTTTCATGACTGGGAGCTGTTTTTTTTGATAAATTCGTTGATTTTCAAAACTCGACATTCGGGCGAATTAAAATAAATCTGAAATGAAAAGAGCCGGTTTTTGCTAAGCCGGCCCTTTTTTGTCTGGAAATAATTTGCTGGAAGTCCGAAAAGTTGAACTTTTTCAGATGTCTTTATATATCAGTTGGAAAAATATTTTTTCAGGCTTGTGTCTGAATCAATAAAAACCTTGTCTCCAGTAGAAACCCCTGCTTTTTTATACCAGCCCTGAGGAACTTCCAGTGCATAGCGGACTGACCGTGAAGAAGAAACATCTGATAAATCAAAAGGTTCCATGTCCAGAATATCGGTAATAGTGCCGGTGCTGTCTATGTAGGCAATTGTCAGTGGATGAGGAGTGTTTTTCATCCAGAATCTGAGAACCTGGTCTTTTTCGAAAACAAAAAGCATGCCTGTTCCGTCAGGAATATTTTTGCGGTTCATAAAGCCGTAGTTTCTTTCTTCCTGGCGGATTGCAAGCTCGGCCTGAACTGTAACTGTGCTTCCATCCTGCTTTTGTATTGTCAGGGTTTTAACCGGCAACTGATATTTTTTTGTGCTGCAGGAAAGGGTGAGGGGAGAGAGTAAGAGCAGGGCTAGTGTTAAAACTCTGCATCTTCTGCTGAAAAATCTGTTCATTATTATAATCCTTGAAGAAAAGTGTCCCGGGCCATTTCTTCTGCAGAATCCTCAACCAGAGACTGATTTTGAATTTCTTCAAAAACCTTCTTGTCTGTATATTTTAAGGTGAGAGGCTTTTCTACAGTCATAATTACTGCATCATCGTCCCATTCAGCCTTTTTTGGATTCATGGAAGGCGGGTTCCCGTATTTATTGCATAAAGTTGTAAAGATAGAATAGTAATCCATCTTTGAAGTTTTCACATTGATTGTAATGATATAAAGCTTTTCCTGGTAAAACTGAAAATAGCACTGGGTCAAAAAAGAGTAAGTGTTTCTGCTTGCATCCGTCTGGATGATAGTTTCCTTTGTACTTGGCAGAAGTGAAACGTCTCTGTCGCCCCTGTATCCGAACTGAGGATTTTTTTTAAGGGCTTCCTTTACTTGTTCTACAGACATGCCCAGTTCAATGCCACCGTATCCGTAGGGAAGGGCTGCTTCCTGTGCAAAGCCTGCAATGCTTAAGAGAATCAGTACTGCTGCCAGAAAAAGTTTCTTAATCTTCATAAGGCTAATTGTTTTTTCTTGCGTTCTGCTTTCTGTAGAAGGCAGCCTGTGAGAAAAGTTCCTTCAAATCCTTGATTTCAATCTTTCCCTGAACAATTTTAAGGTTCTGATCCTGGGAAAGCTGGTAAAGGGCCATGGACTGCTGCTGGCGGTTCATTCCACACATTGTAGCAATATCCTGAACGTTAAGGTCTGAAATATATGGCTGACCTTTAACTGGTGTAATCTTAAGTTTTTCAATCTGAAGGGCCAGCATGTCCACCATTCTTTCTTTTGGTTCAGTAAGCTGAGTATTTGAAAGCTGACGGTAAAGGGCCCAGAGTCTTTCAGCAAACATTGTTGTAAGTTTTGCAATCATCTGCGGCTGGGTTGAAACCATCTGGTCAAAGTTTTCTTTATTTACGGTCATTACCCTGCAGTCTTCATGAACGATTGCGCTGGCTGAACGTGGTTTATGCTCCAGAAGTGCCATTTCTCCGAACATATCACCCTTGCGTAAAATTGCCAGGGTTACTTCCTTGTTGTCTACGACTTTTGTAATTTTTACAGAGCCTTCCTGAATGATAAACATATCTGATCCGGCCTGGCACTCTGAAAAAATCATTGTGTTTTTTGGATAGGCGCGGACAGGATCCTGGTTCTTTGGTTCCAGGTAAGGGGGCTTGGTTTTTGGCTTAAGGCGGATGAAGGCCTGTTTTGCATTTTCAAAGTTAAGTCCCTGTGGGCAGGCTTTCAAATATTGATAGTAGCCGTAGCAGGCAATGTCAAAAAGACCGCTGTCATCATAGAATCTGGCAATTCCGTAAATTTCTTCAGGACTTGAGGTGGTAACTTTAGCTGTATTTGCTTTTGTAAGGCTGTCGTTGAGGGCACGCATTGTAAGGGCGAATGAACGAACGATTTTCATAGCAACAGGGGTGTTTCTCATGATAAGTTCAGGGTACTGATCCCTCTTTACCATGATTGCAACTACATCTGTCATTGCTAAAACCGATTCTGTACTTCCATGCCCAGACATACAGGAAATTACGCCCACAAAGTCTCCAGGACCGTACACCTGCTTAATTCCGCCTGGCAAAGTGAGACTGTGATATACGCATACCTGACCACTCTGAATAATATAGAACCTGTCTGTTGCAGTTGTACCTTCTATGGCCATATAGGTATTAGCTTTAAAATTTACAAATGATAACTGAAGCACTTCTCTACCACCTAATATTTTTTAAATTATCGGTAAGTTTAACAGTTTGTTAAACAAAAATTATTTCACATTCCAGGCTGAAGCCGGTTTGAGCCTTTACTTTTTCCTGGACCAGCTGAACCAAATCCTTTATATCCTTTGCACTTGCATTGCTTTTGTTAATTATAAAGTTTCCGTGCCATGGTGCAACCTGTGCGCCCCCAACCTGCATTCCTTTAAGACCCGCCTGATCTACAAGGGCTCCGCTTGGTTTGCCGAAAGAGCGGTTGTTTTTAAAAACAGATCCTGCACTTGGAGCTTCAAAGTGTCCTCTTTTACGCCTTTCTTCAACATAATAGGCATTTTTGTCTCTTATAGTGGCCTGAACAGTTTGTGGAACCTGATATCCTTCCGTAAAAATCCCCTTATCCAGGGCTGTTAAACTGAATGCAACTTTTGTAATGTACCTTTCCCTGCCCATAAAAGGACTTTTTTTATAATCCCACTCTTCAGGATTAATTATAGTGATTTTTTTCAGGCTTTGCAGGAAAACTTTTTCTAATTCTTCATCAGAAAGGGCTTCAGATTTATCAGCATAAGCATAAAGTTCATCCAGTTCCAGGTATTCAACATAAGACAGACGGTCTGAAATATTTACTTCGTAGCAGCGGGCATTCATATAAGCGGCACCCCCTGCAGTTCCCGGCAGCCCTGCAAAACTTTCCATTCCGCTTAATCCATTCTGGGCACAGAATTCCACTGTATCATTATTCTGCACACCTGCTGAGCAGACAACATTAACCTTGTCAGCATTCAGGGCATCTTTTTCCATTGTGATTTTATTATTTTTGCAGGTACAAATTACAATTCCTTCAATGCCATCATCATTTACAACCAGATTTGAGCCGCCTCCCAGAGTAAAGGTCTTAATTCCTTCTTTTCTGGCCGTGAAAAAAGCGTAGGCTGCACTCATTTCATCTTCAGGGCAAACAAAAACCTGGGCCGGACCACCAACTTTCATTGTTGTGTGTTCAGACATGGCCTCATTCAAGGTTACACTACCCCTGAAAAACTTTGAGTGATTGAAATTTTCTACTATTTTGCTTATTCTTTCATTCATAATCATACTTATTATAACGAAAATATTCTTCCCTTTAAACATATAAAAGGAAAATGCCGGAGGTAAATATGGCACTTAAATTGTACAACACAATGGGCCGCACTATTGAGGAATTCAAGCCTAGAACAGAAGGTTTCGTAGGTTTTTACGGATGTGGTCCAACTGTTTACAACTATGCGCATATTGGTAATTTAAGGGCATATGTTTTTCTTGATACCCTGGACCGTACACTTACTTTCTTAGGTTACGATAAAAAGCATGTAATGAACATTACTGATGTTGGTCATCTTTCCGGGGATAATGATGAAGGCGATGACAAGATGGTGAAAACTGCTGCAGAACGCCATCAGTCTGTTCTGGAAGTAGCAAAATTCTATACAGATGCATTTATGTCTGATATTGATAAGCTAAATATCATTCATCCGGATGTAATCTGTAAGGCTACTGAACATATCCCTGAGATGATAGAACTGATTAAATCTCTTGAAGCAAACGGACACACCTATATGGCAGGGGGCAACCTCTACTACGATATAACCACTTATCCGGACTATCCTAAACTTGCAAACCTTAACATGGATGAGTTAAAAGCAGGTGCCGGTAAACGTAAGGTTGTAGTTGTTGATGAAAATAAGCGCAATCCGGGAGATTTTGTTCTCTGGTTTACAAAGTCTAAGTTTGAAGATCAGGCAATGGTCTGGGATTCTCCGTGGGGAAGAGGCTATCCTGGCTGGCATATTGAATGTTCTGCAATGAGCATGAAATATCTGGGCAGACATTTTGACATTCACACTGGGGGCGTTGATCATATTCCAGTACATCATACAAACGAAATTGCACAGGCTGAAGGTTCTTTTACTCCTGAAGAAAGGGCTGAGGGTCCATGGGTAAGATACTGGCTTCACAACGAGTTCCTTGTAATTGAAGGCGGAAACAAAATGTCAAAGTCGAAGGGAAACTTTCTGCGCCTTCAGTCCTTATTAGATAAGGGGTATGACGCCCTGGATTACAGATTCTTCCTTCTTGGAGGCCATTACCGCAAGCAGATTTACTTCTCCTGGGATGCAATGGACGGTGCAAAAAACGGTCGCTCCGGTCTTGTTCAGAGAATTGTAAAGCTTGCACAGTCTGCTGGTGGAAAGGAAGTTCTGGCAGAGAACGATAAGGTTTTTGCAAAAGGTCAGGCAGCTGATCGTTCTGGTCTTTCTCCAAAAGCTGTTGAATATATGGACGCTTTCCAGGCTGCAATGGAAAATGATCTTGCAACACCAGTTGCCCTGTCTCAGGTTCAGAAAGTTGTAAAGGATTCTGCTCTTGACGGTAAGGAAGCCCTTAATCTGGTTGCCCGTATGGACAGTGTGCTCGGTCTTAATCTGATTAAGTGTGCCCTCCAGGCAATTGATAAAGTTTCTCTTGAAGCAGACACTTCTGCAAGTCACCAGGGAGATCCTGAAGCAGCAGAAATTGATGCTCTTGTTAAAGAAAGAGTTGAAGCTAAAAAGAACAAGGATTTTGCCCGTGCAGATCAGATTCGTGATGAACTTACTGCAAGGGGAATCGTTGTAACTGATACAGCAAACGGCCCTGTCTGGACCAGAAAATAAAGTTGGAAATTATAAAGTGGAAGAAAAATGTCTTTTTTCTCCATTTTTATAATTTTATAATGTAACAAAATTGAGGATATAGTGTTTTCTATTACAAAGGGGAATGATGGCGAGAATAATCAGATTGATTGTTCAAATCCTGCAAGCTTTAAGAAACTCTACAGCGAAACCTTTCAGGTTCTATTTAAGATTGCCTTCAGGATTGTAGATGATGAAGAAGCTGCTGAGGATTTAGTTCACGATTCCTACATAAAGGCTAACGAAAAAAATATGGTTTTCCCTTCACTGGACGATGCAAAATTCTGGCTGATCCGCGTTGTAAAAAATGCATCCCTGAATTATGCAAAGCGTAAACTTCGTGAGGCAAATGCCTATCACAAGGCACTGTACGAAGGTCGTCAGCACGTAGACAGTGGAGAGGTTGATCTTTTAAAGAAGGAGGCTGCAGAAAAGGCCCGCGCCGCAGTAGACCAGCTGCCTCCAAAACTAAAGGAAGTAATTATTTTGAGGGAGTATGCTGATATGAACTATAAGGAAATCGGTGATACTCTTGGAATTACAGAAGGAAACGTTAAAGTAAGGGTTTTCAGGGCACGCGAGCAGCTTGCAAAACTCATAGGAGAAGAAAATGTCTATCTGTCCTAACAAAGATCTTCATTCAGTTTATCTTGATAATGAATTGCCGGAATCTTACAAGGCTGAATACGAAAAACATGTGGCTGACTGTCCTAAATGCCAGGCTGAATTAAAAAAGCTTAAGGCTGTTAGAAACTTGTTTGCTGATGACAAAAATACAATTGAATTTACTCAAAAGGAAATGGATGAAAGTTATGCCCGCCTTCTTTCCCGCATGTCTTACAGCAAGAATGTGAATATGAGTAAAAAGCCGGTTTCTTCTAAAATCAAAAATTCCATGGGATATGTAATTGGTGCCATTGCCGCTGTCTGTGCTTTTGCCTTTATCCTTCCAAACAGGGCTGCAATGCTTAAGGTTTCTCCTTCAACAGATTTCCGCCCGATTGCAAGAACAGGTATTACTCCTGCTTTCAGTTCAACCGTAAGTTTTGACGGAACTTTAACTTCAACAGATGTTTCTTCTGTATTTGCGGCTGAATCTCAGGAAGATTATTACAGTCAGGTTGCTGCTTACAACAGTCTTAACGCCGGAAGTTATGCTAAACCTTCATCTTCTTTCTTTACAAGTTATGATGTTTTCTATACAGAACCTGTAAAATATGAAAACTCTTCTAATCAGGACTACTTCGCAACAGATTCCCTTGAAAAAAGCAAAGTTTACTCTGAACTTTCCAGGACAAATTTGCTTTTCAAGTACAATTCAGCGTATAATCCTGACTAAGATTTTTTAGCAGGTACGTATAATTGAATCCGTTTAAATTCATTAAAGAACTCTTACGCAGATCCCCTTTATTTAGAGTAGTGGCTCTGCTCCTTTTTGTGGCTCTGGTTTTTCTGGTAGTGCATCAGTTTACTAAAAGTTCAACTGGAATTCCAGTTATTTCCTCTGTTAATCCTATGGTGGCCATGCCTGGTGATCAGATGACTATCCGGGGGGAAAACTTTGGTTCTACCAGGGGTGCTTCTTATGTGGAGATTGCAGGCTCTAAACTTACTGCCTCTTCTTACACTGTATGGTCAAATAAAGAAATTAAGGTAAAACTTCCTCTGAATGTTCAGGACGGTCTTGTTGTAGTAGTGACTTCTGAGGGAAGGTCCATTCCTTCATTTTTTGCAAACCGGGAAAATATTCCTGTGATTGTTCACGATAATCCGGAAACTGAATCTCCTGTAATTGAAGAGGTTTCTCCTGCAAGTGCCTCTATTGGTCAGCTTGTTACAATAACCGGTAAGAATTTTGGAAATGTACGGGGCAGTTCACAGGTTTTCTTTACTGCTAACCGTGCTGACAGAACATTTAATCAGGTTCAGGAGGAATATGTTTCTTCTTCTGAGGATTTTATTTCTGCCAACGAATGTGAGTTTGATTACAACAGCTGGTCTGATACAGAAATTCACGTGAGGGTTCCGGACGGAGCAGATTCAGGACAGCTTTATATTTCAACTGCAAAAGGTGAAAGTACTTCAATCAACATCGATATTACCTTTGCTGCAGGAAAAAAGAGTTTCAACAGTAAAAGAGTTTACAATATTCAGACCAGAACAGACGTTTCTGTAGCTGACAGACAGGATTCAACGCTGACCCTGTATTCTCCAAGACCTCAGCTTTCAGCAAGTCAGCCTTTTGTTGAAATTGGTGATTTGTCTGCAGAACCTTTAATCCGTGATGATCCAAAATGTTTGATTTATCAGCATTCCCTCATTCCTACAAATTCAAAGAGTTTTTCTCAAAATTATGTAATTACGGTTTATGAGGTTAATTCCAATATTAAAGCCCAGAATATTACCCGTTATGTAAATACAAAGCGCGACCTGTATACAACTTTCACTTCTCCAGACGGACTTATTCCTTCGGATAATGAAAAAGTTGTGGAACTTAAAGGTCAGATTGTGGGAAAAGAAAAAAATCCTTATAAACAGGCCAGGGCAATATATGATTACTTCTATAAAAACTACAGGATTCTTTCTGCTGTAAGTGAAAAGAATTCTTCCGTAGAAGATTTTATCAGTTCAAAGCGGGGAGATGCCTGCGATTTTGCCGTACTTTATACCGCTCTCTGTCGTGCCTGTGGAATTCCGGCTGTTCCTGTAAGTGGAGTTCTTGTTGATTCTTATTCTTCCTGCCGTAATCACTGGTGGGTTGAAATATATTTTGAAAATTACGGCTGGTTCCCTGTTGACCCGGCTCTTGCAGGAGGATTAAACTTTAAGCCGTTCAATCCTCTTGAAGACAGTGCGGAAGAATACTACTTTGGTAATCTTGATAATCAGCATGTTGTCTTCAGCCGCGGATGGAATCAGATTAAGACTTCTATTTCAAGCGCAAGGCCAGTGAGCCGCAGCAGAACTTATGCCCTTCAGTCTGTATGGGAAGATGCAAGTTCTGCAGAAGCCAGGTATTCTTCAGTGTGGGCAAATCCACGCTTGATTGGAGTTGAGTAATTTTTAGTTTGCATTGCAAGGAGTGTATGCGTATATGACAACAAAAGTTTTAAGTGTAGGCGGTTCAATTATTGCACCAAATGAACCAGATACAAATTTTTTAAGTCAGTTTGGAAAAATGATTACTGACTATCTTACTTCTAATCCTGAAACAAGACTGATTTTTGTTGCAGGAGGTGGTGCACCTGCCCGTATTTATCAGAATGCTTATAAAGAGGTTGCCGCTGCCTTTGATGATAATCAGAAAAAGGCTTGTGCTTACGAAACTGATGATGATCTTAATGCTGCCTGTGACTGGATTGGAATTACTGCTACTAGATTAAATGCCCAGATTCTTAAAACAGTATTTGGTCCTCTCTGCCAGCAGGAAGTTGTAATTGATCCTACAAAGGTAAATGATTTTACAGGACGTGTTCTGGTTGCAGCCGGATGGAAGCCAGGTTTTTCTACTGACAATGATGCCGTTCTTCTGGCAGAAAAGTTTCACGCTGATACAGTTCTCAATCTTTCAAATATTGCTAAGGTTTATACTGACGATCCTCGTAAAAATCCTGATGCTAAACCAATTGATAATATTTCCTGGGCTGATTTCCGTAAAATGGTTGGAGATGAATGGGTTCCTGGAAAGAACTGTCCTTTTGATCCTATTGCTTCAAAGAAAGCTGAAGAACTGGGACTTACAGTAATTTGTGCAGCTGGAAAAGATATTGAAAACATCCGCGCTATTCTGGATGCTAAGGAATATGTTGGTACAACAATTAAATAAAAAGTATTTTTATGGATTTTGTGGAGCACTGCTTATGGTGCTCTCATCCTTTTTTCTGTCCTGTGTTACAAATTCTCCTGAAGAAATGCCCGGCTGGGAAGATCCTGGGTCAGATTATGTTGTGGAAGATGATAAGGTTGAGGTAACAGACCAGAGCCCTGATCATATTTCCAGAACCCTTACTGATGCGGGAATAAAATCCTATAAGCAGTTATATAAATTCTTTATGGCAAATAATCCTAAGGCAAAAAAAAGACAGGTAAAACGTCTTGCCAGGTACTATATTCTTGAATGTAGAATTGAAGGAATAAACAGTGACTGTGCTTTTGTTCAGATGTGTCTGGAAACCGGATTCCTTCGTTTTGGAGGACTGGTAACTCCTGACATGCATAATTACTGTGGACTGGGAGCCATGGATCAGGAGCATAGGGGAGAAGTTTTTCCTACTGAACAGATGGGGGTGCGGGCTCATGTTCAGCATCTTCACGCTTATGCAACTACAGAGGATGTTGAACTGGTAAATCCCTGCATTGACCGCCGCTATAAATACGTTAAGCCCCGGGGAAAAGCAACGACGATTACAGGCCTTACAAAGACCTGGGCAATGGATCCACTTTATGACCAGAAACTGGAAAGGCTTTTATTTGAACTGGAAAAGTATTGAAAGTGCTGAATTTCGACTCTGGTACTAGACAAGAATTTAGAAATTTGATACTATATTTGCATATCGTCTGGAGGATTAGCTCAGCTGGTACGAGCGTCTGGTTTACACCCAGAATGTCGGGGGTTCGATCCCCTCATCCTCCACTTGATAAGCCGTTTACTGAATAAGTAGACGGCATTTTTTTTGTGAATTATACAAAATCTCTTAACAATTTAGCCATAAGTCTTGCATTAAAATTAAAAATCCCCCATACTCTTAAAAAGCAATGGAGCTGATTTCAGATTTTTGTCTGAAGTCAGCTCCTTATTTTTTTTAAATTCTGGGGTTTTTACTCCGCAAAGGAGCGAATTATGGAAAAGTTTGTTGAAATCATTTCAAATGCAAATGGGGCTGTAAATGGTGTAGTCTGGGGGACTTTCGGAATTTCCCTGCTTTTCTTTGCCGGCCTGCTTATGACTATTGTAAATCGTGGTTTTCAATTCAGTCATTTTGGTCACTGGATGAAGAAAACTATAGGTGCAATCTTCACGGATAAAAAAGTCACCCGTCATACAGGAAAAGAAAATAAGGCAATCAGTCAGTTTCAGAGTTTGTGTACAGCTCTTGCCGCTACAATTGGTACTGGTAATATTGTAGGTGTTGCAACTGCCATTGTTCTTGGTGGTCCGGGAGCAATTTTCTGGATGTGGATTATGGCGATTTTTGGAATGATGACAAACTATTCAGAAAATGTTCTGGGAATTTTTTTCCGCAAAAAAGATGAAAATGGAGCATGGCACGGTGGAGCAATGTACTATCTGAGAGATGGTCTGGGTGCCCGTCCTGGTATGAAGCATGCTGGATTTATTCTGGCAATTGTTTTCTCTGTGTTCTGTTTAATGGCCAGTTTTGGTATTGGAAATATGAGTCAGGTCAATTCTATTGCTGCGAATATGGAAAATGCTTTTAGTATTAAGCCCTGGATTACTGGTCTTGTGCTTGTTGTTATGGCTGCCTTGGTAATCCTTGGAGGCCTTAAGAGAGTTGCAGCAGTTACGGAAAAACTTGTTCCCTTTATGGCTGTACTTTATGTTTTGGGCGCACTGGTTGTTTTATTCGCTCATATTCAGCAGCTGCCTGCGGTTATTACATCTATTTGTAAAGGAGCTTTTGCTGTTAAGGCTGCAGGGGGCGGTATTACTGGATATGGCCTTAAGATGGCAATTCAGTGGGGTTTTAAGAGAGGAGCTTTTTCTAATGAAGCAGGGCTTGGTTCATCAGTAATGGTTCACTCCAGTTCAAATGTGAAGGAACCTGTTCAGCAGGGAATGTGGGGAATCTTTGAGGTTTTTGCAGATACAATCATTGTTTGTTCATTAACTGCATTTGCAATCCTTTCAACTCCAGGTATTGTAGATCTGGAAAGTGGTCGGGTTATTGTTGAGTCAAAAGGAGCTGACCTGGTTGGAATGGCCTTTGGTTCTGTATTCGGTTCTGCAGGTCCTAAGTTTATAGCCGTTGCAATCCTGCTCTTTGCTTTTTCTACAGTTTTGGGATGGAGCCACTACGGTGCAACTGCCTGGGGCTATCTCTTTGGACATAAGACTGCATTTATTTACAAGATTGTTTTTGTAGGAATGATTTTTATAGGATCAACAATGAGTCTGAGTCTTGCCTGGGATTTATCTGATACATTTAACGGTTTGATGATGATACCTAACCTGATAGGAGTTATAAGTCTTTGTCCGCTGGTAGCAAAAATCACTAAAAATTACATTGACCGCCGCCTTCATCAAAAGGACATAAAGCCAATGTTATCTGCTGATGAAAAAATTCAGGAAGCAACCGAAGCTAAATTAAAGGCTGCAGAAGAAAAGTGATGACAGAGTAGTCTGAATGACCATTCAATAAAAAAAGCCGGATTCCTGGAAGCGTATTTGAATAAAATCACTTCTTCTGGATTCCGGCTTTTGTATTTTCAGAGTTACCTCTGATTTAAGTCAGGAGATTAAATCACACTAACCCCTGTGCAACCATGAGTCGCACGCTGGTGCGTGCTCTCCAGGAATTGCTGGCGCAATTCTTGCCAGGTAATTTGATTAAACCAATCCCTGTGCAACCATGAGTCGCACGCTGGTGCGTGCTCTCCAAGAATTGCTGGCGCAATTCTTGCCAGGTAATTTGATTAGACCAATCCCTGTGCAACCATAGCAGTAGCGACCTTAACGAAACCGGCGATGTTTGCACCTGCAACATAGTCGCCTTCTGTAGCGTACTTCTTTGCTGTGTCATAGCAGTTGTCGTGGATGTTAATCATGATGTCCTTCAGCTTGTTATCAACTTCTTCGAAAGACCATGAGAGGCGTTCTGAGTTCTGGCTCATTTCAAGACCTGAAACTGCTACACCACCTGCGTTTGAAGCCTTTCCTGGTGCGAAAATAACACCATTCTTCTGGAAGAATTCAATAGCTTCTGCACGTGTTGGCATATTTGCACCTTCTGCAACCAGTGCAATTTTGTTAGCAACAAGTTTCTTTGCATCTTCAAGGTAGATTTCATCCTGTGTAGCACATGGAAGAGCAAGGTCTGCCTTTACGCCCCAAGGTTTCTGTCCCTTGTAGAACTTTGTCTTTGGATACTTCTTAACGTATTCATCAATCTTCTTATGAGCAGCGCGGAACTTCTTAACAAAGTTAAGCTTCTTCTGGTCGATTCCTTCTTCATCATAGATATAACCTGTTGAATCTGAAAGAGTAAGTGGCTTTGCACCAAGCTGAATGAGTTTTTCTGCAGCATACTGAGCAACGTTTCCGTCTCCAGAGATGATTGCTGTTTTTCCTTCAAGAGTCTGACCCTTCATTTCCAGCATGCGCTGTACAAAGTATACAAGACCATAACCTGTAGCTTCTGTGCGGGCAAGAGAACCACCGAATGTAAGGCCCTTACCTGTAAGAACACCAGTGTACTGGTTTGTAATTCTCTTATACTGACCGAACATGTAAGCAACTTCACGTCCACCTACACCCTTGTCTCCGGCTGGAACGTCTGTATCTGCACCAATGTGGCGGTAGAGTTCTGTAATGAATGACTGGCAGAATCTCATAACTTCAGCATCACTCTTTCCGTGTGCATCAAAGTCTGAACCACCTTTACCACCACCCATAGGAAGTGTTGTAAGTGAATTCTTGAGCACCTGTTCAAAACCCAGGAACTTGAGAACGTCGAGACCTACTTCTGGAGAGAAGCGGAGACCTCCCTTATAAGGTCCAATTGCGCTGTTAAACTGAACGCGGAATCCGCGGTTAACATGTGGCTTACCCTTATCATCAGTCCAAGGTACGCGGAACATGATGATTCTTTCTGGTTCAACCAAGCGCTCCAAAACTGCATTCTTTTCCAGTTCAGGCATTTTAGCAACTACTGGCTGAATTGTTTCCAAAACAAGTCCTGCTGCCTGCAGGAAGTGTCCCTGATCTGCATAACGTGTGCTGATTTCGTCCCAAACACGTTTACAATAAGCGTTTGTAATTTTGTAATCCATAAAAGTTAACTCCATTTCCTCAGCAAGTCTCTGAGTGTTTTTATACTAATACACAAAAATATTTTTGAAAAGAAATATATGCATAAAAATACAAAAAAAATAAAAATATTTTATATGAAATGTAAGTCTTTACAGGATTAGGAATTATAAAGTTTTTAGAGGAAATTTGGTCCGATTTTGACTGTATCTTTATACAAGATTTGTTTTTTGGAATTTGTAAAATATAAACTATTTTCTTCCTTCGTAAACAGGTGATTTTTGGAAAATAGTGAAGAAACAGGGGAATTTTAGTTCGTAAAGTAGAAAAAGTTTGATTGTAAATTTATTCAAATAAAATTTTTTTAAAAACATGGCATTTTTTTTGTAAAAAAGGTAATTCCGTTGCTAATAATATAGTGGAGGATTTATGAAAAAACTGTGTGGATTTTTCCCTTTACTTTCTAAAGCGGCCTTGCCTGCCGTTTGCCTTTTTATATCAGCCTGTACATCAGGTTTGAATGGAGAATTGTCTCATTCACTGTTTGCTGAAGACGGAAGAAAAACTGCTGTCCTTAAAGTAACCAGCTGGAATGTGGAAACTTTTTTTGATTCAAAGAATGATGGAAGGGAATATAAAGAGTTTCTTACCTGCGAAAAATGGGGGAAGGGAGCATATGAGGAAAGATTAAAGAGATTGTGTTCTGTGATTAAGGCTCTGGATTCAGACGTGTTCATCATGGAGGAAATTGAAAATGAAGGTGTGCTGTTTGATATAAGCAACTTTCTGGCAGGAGAATGGAATCATCGTAAAGTATACAACTACAGTTGTTTTGCAAAAGATGAAAATTCTTCAATAGGATGCGGCCTTCTTTCAAGATATCCTTTGAGTGAGATGAGTCTGTGCGGACTGGATGTTAGAACTCAGGGAAATGTTCCTGGAATGCGCCCTATAATCCGTGTGATGGTAGAAAAAGGAGGAAAAAAGTTAACTCTGCTGGTAAATCACTGGAAAAGTATGAGCGGTGGTCAGGAAAAAACTGAGGTCTGGCGGAATCGTCAGGAAGGACTTCTTTCTGCTGTAATGCAAAGCTGCCTGGACAGGGGAGAAGTAGTTCTTGCAGCCGGAGACTTTAATCGGGACGTATGCAGTTTTTTCAAGAACCAGGAAACTGGACAAATCCTTATGAGGCAATATGAGAAGGCTGTTTTGCAGGAAAAAGGGGTGGAGGTAAAAAATCCCTGGTTTCTGCAGGATGGCTCTCTCATTATGCCCGGTTCATACTTTTTTCAGGGAGAGTGGAGCCGCATTGACAATTTCTTTTACTGCGGAGACTGTGAAATCCTGAGCTTTGGTCCGGAAACGGAAGGGGAGTGGTGCAGCAGTGAAGACGGAAGGCCTTTTGGTTACAAAATTTTTACCGGGCAGGGGTACAGCGACCATCTGCCTTTAAGTTGTGTAATCAGGTTTTAGCGTTTGTCTACCACGTAAAGATATTCTCTTGTGTGGAGGGCTCTGTTTTCCAGGTTACGGCTGGCTCTGTAGGTATTATAATTTTCTTCCAGAACAGTTACCTTGCCTGTTTCCTGGAGCAGGTCAATCATTTCTTCTTCAGAAATAAAACCTTCGTTGTTAAATGAAATGAGGAGGAATTTAGCATTAATATTTTTTACCAGGCTGGCAAAAGTGTCCCTGGACTTATGTTTTTTGTTGTACATTGACCTGTTCCAGTTTTTGGGAATGCCTGATACCCTGCTCATCAGTTCCTGGTCCGGTTTCTGATAAAGGGCAATCAGATTCAGCATAAAATAGTTTGAGCCGTAAGGATGCTGATTGTATGGAGGATCAATGTATGCAACATCTACTTTAGGAAAGTCCTCTGATGAAACAAGCAGGTTTGCGTCTGATTGAAACACTTTCGACCTGGAATTGTAACTGCTCAATATAGGCAGGTTCATTTGAATATGACCCTGAATGCGGGAGAGGGCATTTTCCCCGTTTCCGCCGAATTTGCCAATGCCTGTTTTGGAATTTTTGTAAAATCCCTTGAAAACTCCCCCTGTATTTGCATGCACTGAAGCTTCAGAGAGAAGGGGGGCTATAAGAAAATGCTGCAGTTCTTCCGGTACCAGTTCACTGATTTCCTGACGGTAGCAGTCTATGGCGCAGGCATTGTATGGAGTGTAAAAACAGCGCTCTCCTGCTTCAATTTCCAGAAGAGATTTTGGAGCATAATATTCGCTGATAAAACCGGGCACTTTGTCGCTTAAGAAGGCAGTCTTCTCCTTGTTCAGGTAAGAGGCAATTCTTTTTTCTGCGGATTTAACGACTTTTTCATGAAGCTTTGTCAGTTTGTTAAAATCAAGGTCCTTCTGATTGCTTAAATAGCAGTTTGAAATGATTCTGGCATAGTTTTCTAAATCATTTGCATATTGGGTCGAAGAAAATTGTTTCATAAAGCGGGACACAATGCCGCTGCCGGAAAAAAGATCAAAAGTAATCAGCTTCTTTTTGTCCAGACTTTCCTGTACTGTGGAAATTCCCTGGTGAATGAAGTTAAGAAGAGACCTTTTGTTTCCTATGTAGGTAATGAGTTGCTTTGTTAAGAATTCTTCGTTTTCTGACTTTAACGGCATGGGTAAACAGTTTTTTATAATCCAAGGTTGATATTATGAAAAAACCGGCAGGTGCTGAAAAACAGTCCTTACCGGTTCTAGTTAATTATCAGCTGGTAAATTACAATCCCTTTGTAACTTTAGCAAAACGTGCTTCAGCCTTTTTTTCAGCCTGAATTGCATTGTTTTTAAGAGTTTCTGTAACAGTTTCAATGCTGTTAACCATATAAACCGGCTGTCCTGTAGAATCAAGGCAGTCTCTCCAGAGTGAAGATTCCGGATCAACAATATTTCTCTTAAGTGTTGCCATTGCAATTGGAATATGAACGTACTTGTCGTGAACCAGACCAATTACAATCTTTGTCTTTCCTGCCATTGCAGCGTGAACTGCATTGTTGCCCAGGCGTTCGCAGTAGATTGAATCACTTGAATTTGTTACAGAAGCACGAACTTCGTAACTTGGATCAATGTACTTAATATTGATAGGTGTCTTCTTTTCTGCAAAGTACTTTGTAATCTGATCCTTTACGAAAAGACCAATATCTGCAAGCTTTTTGTTTCCTGAAGCGTCTGTCTGATTTGTAGACTGAAGAAGTTCCTGTCCTGCACCTTCTGCTACAACGATTACAGCGTGGCCTCTTTTTGCAAGGCGTTCTTCAAGGTGATGGAGGAATCCGTTTGGTCCGTCCATTTCAAAAGGTACTTCCGGAATAAGACAGAAGTTTGTTTCGTGGCTTGCAAGAGAAGCTTCTGTAGCAATAAAGCCTGATTCACGGCCCATGAGTTTTACAATACCAATACCGTTAATCTGTGAAACGGCTTCCATATGTACTGAAGTGATGGCCTGTGTTGCCTTCTGAACTGCTGTATCGAAACCGAATGAACGGTCAATGAACTGAAGGTCGTTATCAACAGTCTTTGGAATACCAATTACTGAAATCTTAAGTCCGCGGCGCTGGATTTCGTTTGCAATATCCAGTGAACCACGCTGTGTTCCGTCACCACCGATGATGAACATCATATTAATACCAAGACGCTGGATTGAGTCTACAATTTCTGCAACTCTGTCTCCGCCGCCACGTGATGTACCAAGTACGGTTCCCCCGATTTTATGAATGTCTTCAACCTTTTCTGGTGTAAGTTCAACTGGTTCGTAACCTTCTTCCTTAAAGAAGCCGTTGTATCCGAACTGAATACCAAGAATTCTGCGAACACCATAGCGGTTCCACAGGCAGCGTACAACTGCACGAATTACATCATTAAGTCCAGGGCAGAGACCGCCACAAGTACAAATACCTGCAGTTACATGAGCCGGATTAAAATACATATATTCACGAGGACCTGCTTTTTCCATAAGATTTGACATATCTGTTGGATCTGGATTCTCTGTGTCAAAGACGTTTACCTGATTGCGGACGAATGATGTGTCCTTAACATAAGTTGCGCGGAAGTTTCCGTGTGTGCGTGAAAGTTCAATAGGTGAGTGAACTTTACATTCCCCTAAGGATTCAACGGTAAAATCATATTTCATATAAAAACCTCTGTGAAAAAACTCTTTTAACGTGTATTTAACACTATCGGTATAGATTACCTATAAAAAACAAAAAGTTCAATAAGACAAATTTGAAGATTTTGTTTTTATTCGTGGAGCAGATAATCTTTGTCTTCGTCGATTATTTTGAGCATGAAATCGGCAATTACAGGATCAAACTGTTTGCCTTTGCCGTTTTCAATTTCAGCCCGGACAGTTTCCTTTGGAAGAGTCTGCCTGTAACTGCGGGTGGATGTCATTGAATCGTAGGCATCAGCAACTGCAATAATCCTTGCAAAAAGCGGGATGATTGTTCCTGACAGCTGATCAGGGTATCCGTTACCGTCATAGCGTTCGTGGTGCCATCTGACTCCGGCTGCAATCTCTGGAATTGAAGTTATATTGCTGAGGATGTTTGCTCCAATGATAGTGTGCTTTTGCAATATTAGAAGATCTTCGTCAGTATACAGGCCCTCTCTTTTGATAATTTCGTCCGGAATACCGATTTTTCCCAGATCATGTACAAGGCCTGTTAAATAAAGAGTGTCCAGATCATCCTTGTCCAGCCCCATCTTTTTTCCAATCATCACTGAATATTCAGCTACTCTTTTTGAATGACCGGAAGTATTTGGGTCTTTAGCGTCTACTGCTGAAACCAGAGCCTGGGTAATTTCAAAAGTAAATTTACGGTTCTTTTCCTGCTGAATGCGGACTTCATAAGTTTTACTGTTGATTTCCTGCTCAAGATTGTCCTTAAGATTTGTTAATTCCCTTAAGGCTGAATTTCGCCTGCTTTCCGTAAGAGACATTCTGTAGTTTGCAACAATAGCAAAAAGATTATCCATAAAGAACAGAATAGGGAATCTGACCATAAAATCCTGATTGAAATGGTACATATAATCCCTTATAGGAGTCCAGAATCCGATTATAAGGACAGTGCACATGGAAATGGAAAGTATCATGAGGATTGGAGTTGTGAGCATGAAGATACCGAAAATCGGGATTATTGTAATCCACAGAATTCCAAAACCGTCTGATCCCCCGGTTATCATGAATCCTATTTCCAGCGCAAAGAAAAATACAAAGCAGACCGGGTAAAATATGGTAAGTTTCTTTGTTGTAAGGATTGAAACGAATGTCAGGGCCATTGTTACGGAATAGGCAATGCTTATGTATACCTGAACAATTTGATTTGTAAAGAGGCTTACAAAAAGCATTACTACACCCAGAATGGAGATGCCCAGACACATTAATTTTGCCAGAAAAATTCTGTCATCAGTCTCCTTTAGAGGATTTTTATCATTTTGAGAGGGGGTATTATTATTAAAATCTCCGTATGGTTGATTACCGATTTTAGAGATAATATCATTATCATCCATAAATAAAATAATAAGTCTGTTTGCCCGAAATTTCAACAATTTGATTGGGGTTCTGCTACTATAAAGTATTCACAACTCCTCTCCTTGAGAAATATGTAAAATTAAAGTATTCTCTATTTTATGGCTTATGAAGTTACTGCGACCAGAAGAAGGCCGCAAAAGTTTGAAAATCTTGTGGGACAGGAATTTGTTGCAGAAACATTAAAAAATTCCATCCAGTCAAAAAAAATTGCTCATGCATATTTGTTTACCGGACCTCGTGGCTGTGGAAAAACTTCAACTGCCCGTATTCTTGCAAAAGCATTGAATTGTAAAAATGGTCCTACTGCTGAACCATGCGGTGAATGCGAGGCCTGCCGTGAAATTACAGCAGGTTCATCTCTTGATGTTATAGAAATAGACGGTGCTTCAAATAATGGTGTAGACAGTGTGCGCCAGATTAAGGATGAAGTACTTTTTCCGCCTAACAGCAGCCGTTATAAAATTTATATAATCGATGAAGTACATATGCTTTCCACTGGAGCCTTTAATGCCCTCCTTAAGACTATTGAAGAGCCGCCTCCATATGTAATTTTTATTTTTGCTACAACAGAATTGCAGAAAGTTCCTGCAACAATTAAATCAAGGTGTCAGCAGTTTAACTTCCGTCTGGTGCCTGTTGAAAAAGTAAAAAATCAGTTGTCTCTTGCCGCTGCTGAAATTGGAATTAAGGCAGATGATGAAGCCCTTTACTGGATTGCCAGGGAAAGCGGTGGTTCAATGCGTGACAGTTATACTCTTTTTGACCAGGTTGCGGCTTTTTCTGATGGAGAAATTACTTACGAAAAAATCAGGGACAAACTGGGACTTGTAGGAGTTGATCGTCTTAACGAACTTTTTGGTCTTTGTGCTCAGGGGGATGTAACTTCTGCTTTGGGCAAGCTGGATGATTATCTTCAGAATGGGGTAAGCATTGAGCAGCTCATTTCAAATTGTACCGATTATCTCCGTAGTCTTCTGCTGATTAAAAGCGGAGTTACAAAAGAAGCTCTGCTTGGTCAATCCAGTGAAAGATTTTCAAAGGAAGTTCTGCAGACCTGGAGTTCAATTCAGATTGAAAGGGCAATAAGTCTTTTCCTTCAGTTGTATAGGGATATAAGATATTCCCTTAATTCCCGCTATGAGCTGGAACTTGCTGTTTCAAGATTGTGCTGGCTCAAGGATTATGTTTCTTCTGCTGAAGTAAAAAAGGCCGTAGACGGAGTAAAGCCTTTGCTTTTGTCAAATGCTTCTGCACAGAATTCTTCAGGACAGAATTCTTCAGGGCAGAATTCTTCAGGGCAGGTACAGGAAAGTCCAAAGTTTAGCTTTGATTTATTGAATGGAAAAATTCCGGGAAGCAAGCCTGCGTCTGGAGAGCAGAATACATCTTTTCATGAGGGCGGAGCTGAGCCGCCGGTAAATAAGTCAGCAGCTTTTGTAGTTCCTCAGTTTCAGAAAGAATCTGCACCTACCAGGGCTTATTTAATTCCAGGCCAGGATAAGTTTGAAGCAACCGCGCCCGCACCTGCAAGCCCAGCCCCTGCTGAAGCACCAGCGCCCGCCCCTGCATTCTCAGCCCCCGCTGAAGCACCAGCGTCTGCCCCTGCATTCTCAGCCCCCGCTGAAGCACCAGCGCCTGCACCTGCATTATCAGCCCTCGCTGAAGCACCTGCGCCCGCATCTGCATTCTCAGCCCCTGCTGAAGCACCAGCGCCCGCACCTGCAAGT
>JAEEGH010011047.1_pt1 | contig 20572 bp, 15 predicted proteins | sample 9134181 | NCBI WGS metagenome assembly JAEEGH01 (sample SAMN16246544, study PRJNA631951) | gut metagenome | biome: gut microbiome; feature: rumen; material: DP-attached | host: Bos | place: Iran: Karaj | collected 2018-10
CCCCGGCTGAATCCACCACCTACCGTTTCGCGAAGCATGACAAGGAACAGTATCCGGACATCATCACCGCGAACATGAACGGTACGCCCTACTACACCAACTCCAGCCACCTGCCCGTGGGCTACAGCGAGGATATCTTCTCCGCGCTGGATGTGCAGGATGAACTGCAGACGCTGTATACCTCCGGTACGGTCTTCCACGCCTTCCTGGGCGAGAAGCTGCCGGACTGGAAAGCCGCGGCGAACCTGGTCCGCAAGATCGCGGAAAACTACAAGCTGCCCTACTACACCATGAGCCCCACCTATTCCGTGTGCAAGGACCACGGTTACCTGAACGGCGAGCAGTACACCTGCCCGCACTGCGGCCAGAAGACTGAGGTTTACAGCCGGATTACCGGCTACTACCGTCCGGTCCAGAACTGGAACGACGGCAAGGCGCAGGAATTCAAAGACCGGAAGGTTTATGACATCGGCCACAGCCGGCTGACGCATTCCGGTCCCGTGATGGTGAAGGCGCCGGAATCCGCAGCGGCGGAACAGCCCGTTGAGCAGCCTGCCGAACAGCCCGAAAAGGAAAACAAGGGCTGCGCCTGCAGCCGCGCGATCCTGTTCGTGAGCGCTACCTGCCCCAACTGCAAGCTGGCGATCAGCATGCTGGAAAAGGCCGGCTTCCTGTTCAAGAAGGTGCTGGCGACGGACAATCCCGAGCTGACCAACCAGTACGGCGTCAAGCAGGCGCCCACGCTGGTGGTGCTTGGACCCGACGGCGAGTTCACCAAGTATAAGGGTGTGTCCGAGATCAAGGGTATGCTGACAGCCAAGCAGGTCGGTTAAACATCGCATCTGACGGGGACGCGGCTGCGTCCCCTTTTTATTGGAGGAAAGGCAATGACAGATATCATTGTGGTCGGCGGAGGCCCGGCCGGCATGACGGCTGCGCTGTATGCGCAGCGGAACGGAAAGAACGCGCTGGTGCTGGAGAAGCATGGCTTCGGCGGCCAGATTACCTACAGCCCCAAGGTGGAGAACTGGCCGGGGACTGCCCAGATGAGCGGGAACGAATACGCGGAAGCGCTGCTGGACCAGATTATGAACCAGGGCGCCGAAGTGGACCTTGCTGAAGTGGTCCGGATTGAGGACCACGGGGATTTCAAGCGGGTTTTCACGGATGACGGGCTGGAGCGGGACGCAAAGGCGGTCATCATTGCTGCCGGTGTGAAGCACCGGATGCTGGGGCTTCCAGGGGAAAATGAGCTCGTGGGCGAAGGCATCAGCTTCTGCGCCGTCTGCGACGGGGACTTCTATACCGGGAAGACCGTCTGCGTGGCCGGCGGCGGAAACTCCGCCCTGCAGGAAGCCATCCTGCTGTCCGGAAAGTGCGAAAAGGTCATCATGCTGCAGGACCTGCCGGAGTTTACCGGGGAGAAGAAGCTGCAGGAGATCCTCTTCAGCCGGCCGAACGTGGAAAAGCATGCCGGGGTGAAGATCACGGGACTGAATACGGAGGAGGGCATCCTCCGCAGCGTGACCGTCCAGCCCCAGGCCGGGGGAGAGGAAACCCGGATTGCCTGTGACGGCCTGTTTGTCGCCATCGGCCTGATTCCGGAGAACGACGCCTTTGCGCACCTGGCGGAGCTGAACAAGTGGGGTTATTTTGACAGTGATGAGCGCTGTGAAACCCGGACCCCGGGCATCTTTGTGGCGGGAGACTGCCGCAGCAAGACCGTGCGCCAGCTGACGACCGCATCCGCGGACGGAGCAACGGCAGCACTGGCAGCATGCAGGTATATCGATTCCTTATAAAGGAATCGATATACATGATATATAAACCGCAGCCTGATCAGGCTGCGGTTTATGTGATATATCCGGCTTCGCCGGATGTGAAATATTGAACGGCAAAGCCGTTCAATGTGAAATATTCGGCTGCCGCCGAATGTGATATGAACTTTAAAGGAGCGGCTCAACGAGCCGCTCCTTATGTTTTAAGTGGTTATGCGATGAGGATCTGCTTCTTTTCGGGAACCTTTTTGGCTTCCTTCTTCGGCAGGGTTACGGTCAGGACGCCGTCCTCATACTTGGCCTGCACATCCTCTTCCGTCAGGTTTTCACCGACGTAGAAGCTGCGCTGCATGGTACCGGTGTAGCGCTCCTGGCGGAGCAGCTTGCCATGCTTCTCTTCCTTGTTCTCCAGGTTCTTCTCCGTGGAGATGGTCAGATAGCCGTTCTGCAGCTCCAGATGGATTTCATCCTTCTTCATGCCGGGCAGATCCACGGCCAGTTCATAGCCTTCTTCGGTTTCCTTCACGTCCGTCTTCATCATCCGGGCGGCGTTCTTGCCGTACAGCATCCGTTCCGGACGGCCGAAGCCGTGGAAGAAATCACGGTCGAAGTCATCAAACAGGTCAATCATATTCTCACCGAAAACAGCAGGCAGGAAAGTACTCATATAAAACCCTCCATTCTTTTGATCCGGTTCCGTCCATTCTGTTGGTGCCGGGGGATCACATTCTGTGGTCATCAGCCACCCCGCTCTCTCTCAAGCGCTGATTATAGTATAATCAAAAGTCAAAGATAGTCAAAGTGATAAATAGTCAAAAGAAAGAGCTTTCCGCCAATAATCGGAAAAAAGCTCGTGTTTTCTGCATAATTCTCACTGAATCAACGTTTTTCGAGGTTTTTTACAAAAGCGGTCAGGCCTCCCGGGCCGCGGTGCTCCGGGGCGCGTTCAGGAAAATCACCAGGCCGATCGCCACCAGGGCGACCGCCATGAAGCCGTAAAGCAGCCAGGTATTGTCAGACCACTGGTCCGCGATATAGATACCCAGCAGGGCCCCGGTGGAAGCCAGCATGAAGGCCGCAAAGGGAATGCGGAGCTTCGCGCGGTACATCCACAGCAGGAAGACCATGCCCGCGGCCGCCAGCGCGGCGAAGACATACAGGAGTTCCGTGAACTGCGGCTTCTGGAAAACGAATTCCGCAAAGACCACCGCCAGGGACGCGAAGGTCAGTTCGGCAAAGCTGGCAGCAATCTTTTTCCAGCCGGGACGGACCCGGTATACGAACAGGAACAGCACCGCAATCAGCGAGAGCAGCGCGGCAATCTGGGTGAAACGGACAAAGGGATTCAGGCGGACGAAGTCATCGCGCCGCATCTGCTCCAGCAGGATCTGGCTCAGGCCGAGCCCCGTGACAAACAGGGCGGTCAGCTTTCCGCGCCGGGCCTTCTTCGCGCAGACCAGCAGCAGGATGAGCAGGGCCAGCGCGGCAAAGGCTTCCCAGGCCCATACGGCATAGCGCCATTCCTGGTATCCTTCCTCTTCATAGGTGAGGAAGGCCAGGGGCAGGTGCCAGAGGTTCTCTTCGTACACGGCCTCGCCGTATCCCTGCACGGTGAAGTACTCACCGATCCGGGCAAAGATCAGCGCTGCGCAGGCGCCGGGTGCCAGGGCATCCAGCGTGTCCAGCAGGTTCAGCCCGGTGAGCTTTGTTCCGATGGCTGCCCCGAGCATGCCGCCGAACAGCGCGCCGTAGAGCGTGTAGCCGCCTTCCCAGATCCGCAGCATCAGCTGCGCGTTTCCGGTTTCAGCGGAGTATCCGGGCGGGCAGAAGAAGACCCACCACATATGTCCGAAGATCAGTGCTCCGAGAATGACAAAGGGCAGGACAGGGCCGGTTTGCTTGTTTTTCAGCAGGGACAGCAGCACGCCGCAGACGGCGCCCGCAAAAACGATCAGCCCGAAAGAGGTGACCGTGAAAGGTCCAAGGGCCAGAATGGGAGTCATTGATTCTCCTCCTTACGGCGTGGTAGCGGCTTCCACTTCAGCGGCGGGTTCCGGATCCGGGTCTGCTTCCGCGGTGACGAAATAGATCAGATCCGTGATGGGCCTGAGGTTGCGGCCGTTGGTGTTGTTGACTCGGTCCGCGCCCAGCATGAGCCATGTGGTGCAGCCGCCGTCCAGGTTATAGGCGTTGACCGCGCCGCACTCATAGGCCAGCTTGGCCAGCGTGTACATGGTGAAACCGCCGTTCTTGGACTGTTCCGGTCCTTCGGTGGTGATGATCAGGTAGCTGAGGGTATCCATCTGGCAGATCACCTGGCGCTGGGCCTTTTTCCGGAAGGTGATGCCGGAACCGTAATCCTTCTGCTTGCCGATGTCCTGGAGCTCGCCGTCGATCACCAGGCCCGGTCCGAAGACGAAGCTGTGGAGGATATTGCCTTCAAAGGCATCCAGGTCGGCTGCCTTGGGGTTCTTGATGATATGGAAGTCGCCGTTGCGGTCGATAATCAGCTGGTCATACCGGGTGGCGTCTACCTTGCGGTATTCCACGCCGTTCCGGATAACGGTGCCGGCCCGGATTCCGGTGCAGGAGTCGCCGCTGATGGCGGCCACCCAGCGTTCCCGTTCAGCCAGCTTGTCCGGATAGGCGTCGCCTTCGGACGGATAGGGCTGGGAGAACTGGGCGCGGATCTGGCTGGGGTCGGCGACCTGGATCCAGGTGAAGATCACCCGGGTTCCTTCAATGGTCCGCTCATCCGTCTTGACGGAGATGGTGCCGTCCAGGTAACCGCGGTTCTTGCCCTTTTCATTGGTGGTAAATCCGTTGCGGTGCGGTCCGTAGATTACCTTTTGCCGGGTTGCCTTTTTGCCCCAGGGAACTTCTTCCGTGGGAACCGTGCCCGGATCGGTGTTGGTCAGCTCCACCGGCTCATAATCCGGCACGTCGAAGCTTTCCGCACCGGCATCCGGCAGCGCGGAGGGAACGATAAAGGGAATCAGGACCAGAAGCAGGATCAGCGGGATCAGCCACGCCAGGTTTTTTTTCTTCATGATGACCTCCAGAATTAAACGGCGGAACCGGTGCAAAATCAATAATTACAGTACATTTCAATCTATCACGGAGCGGGGAAAAAGTCAATCAGACCAGGTCCGCGGGGACCAGTTCAGCCACCCGGATCAGGTCTGCCGGATCCAGCTCCACCTGGCAGCCCACCCGGCCGGCGCTGACGAAGATCCGGGACAGGCCGGAGGCGCTCCTGTGAATAAACGAAGGGAAGCGCTTCTTCATTCCGATGGGGGAGCAGCCGCCGTGCACATAGCCTGTCAGCGGCAGCAGGTCCCGCTGGGGAATCATGCAGACGGATTTCTCCCCGGCGGCGGCAGCCGCCTTTTTCAGGTTCAGCTCTTCATTGACCGGAACGACAAACACATAGTACTTCTGGGGTTTGCCGACGGTGACCAGGGTCTTGAACACCTGGCTGGGATCCTCCCCCAGGATAGCGGCGATGTCCCCGCCGCTCAGGGTGGGGTCCGCTTCATATAAATGCGGCGCATAGGCGATCTTTTTGCTCTCCAGTACGCGCATACAGTTTGTTTTGTCCTGCTTACCCATGGAAAAGCCCTCCTTCCGGCCGCTGTCCATTGTACCATAACAGGGGCAGGCTGTCACCGGGACTCATGCTTTACGCCGGGACGCCGATCGGATATAATCGGATATGATTCCGGAATGACCGCGAAAACGAGGGATACAACATGAAACAGGCAGGACTGAGCATTCTGTTCCCCTACCAGGACAGGGTTACATACCGGGAAATCCCGGAGGAAAGCTGGCATGATCTGGGACTGGACGCGCTGACGGAAAAGGTGGCGGCGCAGCCCCAGGAGGAGCCGCTGCTCCGCCGCGTGATGATGAGCCTGACGGCGGATCCGGCGGTGGCGGCTTTCCGCAGCGATGTCTTTGAGGATATCCTGCGCCATCCGGAAATCCGGGAGCGGCTGCTGAAACTGCTGGACAAGGTCAAGATGTTCTATGATTACGGCGTAGTCAACCGGCATGAGGGGGACGAAACCGGCATCTGGGACCTGATGCACCGGCTGGAGGAATACCATGACTATATCCTGACCGTGGAAGCTATCCGGGAATGCCTGTCGGACAAGGAACTGGTATCGGAAGGCCTGACCGGGCTGCGGGATACCGTGGACCGGATCTACCGGGACCAGGGCTTTGCCGCGCTGCGCAGGGATGTGGAGGAGATGCGGGTTGCCGCCTCGGAGATCCGCAGCCTGACGGTGGGCATCAACCTGAACGACCGGTTTGAGGCCATCAGCATGGGCCTGGTTACCGTCAACGCGAAACCCTTCACAAAGTCAAGCCTGCTGAAAAACTTCCTGGCCTCCGTGGCTCCCCGGGACGAGATCCGGAAGGAAGCGGACTGGAACGGAAGCTATAACTATTATCCCGCCAACACGGAGGTCGGGCTGCTGGAGTCCATAGGGCAGTTTACGGAAAGCGCGGTGATCCTGCGCAATCCGCTGGCGGCCATGTCCCTGGCGCGGATTCCCGCCGCGGACGGCAGCGCCAATGTGCCGCGGCAGATGGACAGCGCCGCGTCCATGCTGACCTCCCGGATTGCCCGGCGGCTGCGGGATACGCTGTCCCAGTACCTGAATGTGAGCGTGAAGGGCATTGCCGACCTGATTCCGGAGCTGGTGTTCTATACCCGGTGGGCGGAATATATTGAGAAAAAGCAGAAGGCGGGCTGGCAGTTCTGCAAGCCGAAGGTCAGGACGGAACGGCAGGGTGCCGCCGGTATGAAGGCGGAAGGCCTGTACAACCTGAAGCTGATTGCCACGGAGAAGCCGGAAAATGTGGTTCCGAACGACCTGGTTTTTGATCCTGAAAAACGGGTGTATATCCTGACCGGCGCCAACCGGGGCGGCAAGACCACGGTGACCCAGGCGGTCGGCCAGCTCTTTATCCTGGCCCAGAGCGGCATTCCGGTGCCGGCGGTGTCCTTTGAATATGATCCGGCGGACCGGGTGCTGACCCATTTCCCGGCGGACGAGGACAAGACGCTGGACCTGGGACGCCTGGGAGAGGAATGCAGGCGGTTCCGGGAACTGTTTGTCAGCTGCACGCCGGACAGCCTGCTGCTGCTGAACGAGACCTTCTCCACCACTTCCTTTGAAGAAGGGTACTTCATCGCGGCGGATGCGGTCCGGGCCATTCTCGGCCGGGGAACCCGCACCATCTACAATACGCACATGCACAAGCTTGCCCAGGACCTGGATACGGTGATCAATACGGGAGAAGCAGAAGGGAAGGCTGTTTCCCTGGTGGCGGAGACAAAGGAAGGAAAGCATTCCTTCCGGGTGGTTGTCGGTCCGCCGGAGGGACAGTCCTTTGCCCGGGATATCGCGGAGAAATACGGCGTGACCTACGAAAGCCTGACCGCGGCCAAGGGCACGGAAAACTGAACAGAAACAGAAAGAAGCCGGAGAGCAATGCTCTCCGGCTTCTCTGTCGGTCGCTTATTTGTTTTCGGCGATCTTTGCGTTGATGGCCTCAATGACCTGCTCCGCGGGAATGCCGTGAACCGCGCAGGCGTCCTGCAGGGATTCGGCACGGGAAGCCGGGCAGCCCAGGCAGTGCATGCCGATGGACAGCAGGATTTCCACCGCTTCGGGGTACTGGGTTACGATTTCGCCAACCAGTGTTTCACCGGTAACATACTGTTCAGCCATGAAAATAAACCTCCTCTGTTGGAATACGGGCACATCATACACTATCCTTTGATAAAAGACAAGTTTTCTTTTTTATATGGAAGAAAACCGGGGGCTTGTGCCGGGCAGGAAACGGGGATATACTGTTCCTGACAAAAAGAGAACGTTTACACAGCCAAAGGAATACCCGGCAGGAAAAACAGACAGGAGAGGTTTGTACGATGGGCAACTACCGGAACTTTAAGCTTGTATATTATTTTGTGGCCCAGGGAACGGCCCGGGCGGAGCGGGAAAAGCTGGAGAAGGACATCCGCTTTTTTGAACGGTACATGCGTCCGGACAAGGTATACCTGGAGCCTTACCGGTCCGGCATCCTGGCGGATGAGGCGCATGTGGAGCTTTGCCGGGAGGTTTTTGAACAGCACGGGGTGGAAGTGGCCGGCGGGCTGACCACCACGATTCCGACTCCGGCCGGGGAGAAACCGAAGCAGCGGCTGTTTGCAACCTTCTGCTACAACGACGGGAAGATGCTTGCGGAACTCCATGAAGCCTGCGCGTTTATCGGGAAGCATTTCAACGAGTTCATCATAGACGACTTTTTCTTTACCAACTGCACCTGTGAGGCCTGCCGCCGGGAACGGGATGAATACAACCGGGCGTACGGGATTACGGACGGAAGCTGGAAGGCATACCGGCTCCACCTGATGGAAAAAGTCAGCCGGGAGGACGTGATCGCCCCGGCAAAAGCCGCTAATCCGGACTGCCGGATTACGATCAAATACCCCAACTGGGCGGAAAGCTACCAGGAAACCGGCTACAATCCGGCGGAGCAGCGGAAGCTCTTTGATCAGATCTATACCGGAACAGAAGCCCGGGACACCGTGACCACGGACCAGCACCTGCCCCGCTACCTGAGCTATTCCCTGATGACTTATTTTGAAAACATGTGGCCGGGGCACAACGGCGGCGGGTGGTTTGATCCCTTTGACCTGCATATTACGGAACAGTACCTGGAGCAGGCTTTCCTGACGGCCTTCTCAAAGCCGAAGGAAATCATGATGTTCTGCTTCCAGATGCTGGCGGACAATCCGTTTGTTCCTTCCCTTGGATACCACCTGGACAGGCTGGACGAGGTGCTGGATTACTGCGGAAAGCCCGTGGGCATTTCCTGCTACCTGCCGGACAACTGCCAGGGAGAGGATAACATCCAGGACTTCCTGGGCATGTGCGGCCTGCCGGTCATGCTGACACCGTACTGGCCGGAGCAGGCGGAGGCCATTCTGCTGACGCGCTCCTCGGCCTGCGACCCGGATGTGGTGGAAAAACTGGAGAAATATGTGGCGGAAGGCGGGAAAGCACTGGTCACCAGCGGTTTCCTGGAGGATACCATGGACCGGGGTATTCAGCGGATCACCTCCATCCGGTTTACCGGACGGCGGATCCGCGGCAGGAATTACCGGGTGGAGACCGGCATCGGCCGGCCGGGCGTGGAATATCCCCGGGGAACGGAGGAAATCGGCGTTCCGGTATGCGAGTTTCGGAACAACGCCACCTGGGCCCTGGTGAAGGTGGCGGAATCGGAGGAAAGCTTCGGGCTGCTGCTCCGGGACACCTATGGCAAAGGACAGATGCTGACCCTGGCCGTACCGGACAATTTCCCGGATCTGTACAAGCTTCCCGGAAAAGCGCTGACCCGGATCCGCCGGGAATTCCCCGCAGGCGGCGTCTACCTGGAAAGCCGGGCGGGCATCAGCCTCTTCCCCTATGACAACGATACGTTCATTGTCTACCCATATGTGTCGGCCGGCGCCCAGCCTGCCTCCATCCTGATTCACGTCACAGGCGAGGCGGAAACGCTGGAGCTGCCGCTGCGGAAGCATCCCGTGACCGGGGAAACCATCCGGCTGGAACCGCTGTTCCGGCGGAACGGGGAAACGGTGTTTGAGGGACGGGCGATGCCCGGGAAATATGAACTGTGCCGGATTATCCGGAAGCAGGGCGGAACGGTAGCCGACGAACCGCCGAGGCCGAGGCTGTAACAGAAACAGAAAAAGGGAGAGCGAAAGGCTCTCCCTTTTATGAACGGCCGCTGTTACGCAAACCATTTTTCGGGCAGGTAGGCCCGCTGGTTTTCCAGCATCTCATCAAAGAGCTTTTCTCCGTCGGCCGGGGTGACACCGGCCAGCTGCGGATCATTCAGGAAGGTGGACAGGCCAAGTTTCCTGTCACAGCGGAGGGCAGCTGCCAGCGTGTTTTCCTGATTCAGTATATGCCGGGTGATAAGCGGCAGAATGGCAGCGGGAACCGGTCCCGCACAGATCGGGTCAATGCGGTCCAGGCTGAAGAGGGCGTTGGTTTCCACCACAGCACCCAGGGGCAGGTTGGGAATCTGGCCGCGGTTGCGAATGTTGACGTTGGATACCATATTCCCAAGGCCGAGCAGGGCCTTCAGCAGCAGATGGCCTTCTTCCCCGGATCCGTTCAGGGTGATTTCCTTCCTTCCGGCGGCCAGGTCTTCCGACATCTGCAGTTTTTCCTTCAGGTCCTGCTTCCGCCAGGAAACGGGGGTCAGGCTGAATTTCCATTCCCGGATTGTTTCGGGATTCCGGGTATACCGGGGCGCCACAAACTCCGCCAGGTGCCGGTCTCCGGCAGCGGCAATGGCTCCGTAGCGCCTGAACAGGTCAAATTTCACTCGCTGGGCACAGTTAAAGTGGGAGTTCATCCAGTTGTTATCCCCGCCTTCATCATAGCCGCTTTCCGCGTATTTTTCCGCAAACCGGGCATAAAGGGGGAACAGATCCATGCCTTTCCAGGCGGCGGAAGTCAGCCAGGTGAAGTGGTTAATGCCGGTGACCGTGGTATACAGATCCTGCCGCCTGACTCCATCGATCCCTTCTTCGGTTTTCAGCATGGAGCAAAGCAGCTTCTGGGTGCCGAATACCTCATGGCAGCAGCCAAAGGCCCGGATTTCCGGAAATACCTCGCAGAGGGTGCGCACACAAAGGGACATGGGATTGGTATAGTTGATCACCCAGGCTTCCGGCGCGTAATCCCGAATCGCCTGCCCGATGGTGACAAACATGGGGACGGTGCGCATGGAACGCATGAACCCGCCGGCGCCGACCGTATCGCCTACCGGCTGCCAGATGCCCAGGCGTTCCGGAAAATGGACATCCGATTCCATTTCATCAAAGGTGCCGGGAAGGATGGAGATAACCACAAAATCAGCTCCGGTCAGCGCTTCCTGCAGGGAATCACTGACCTCATAAGCCCAGCGGGAGGCTGCGTCCGGATGGGCACTGATTTTTTCACCGATGATCCGGTTCCGTACCGCGGCTTCCCGGTCTATATCATACAGGCGTACAGTACCGCATATTTCGCCGTCCAGGGCGAGATCCTTCATAAATCCCCAGGCCCAGCCACGGGAACCGCCGCCGATGTAGGCGACTGTCAGTTCCCGGATGTTTTTTTTCGTGTGCAGTATCATTTGTTTATTCTCCTGATGTGTTCAGTTCAGGTATCCGTCCCGGGCTTTGACGCCGAAACGCTTTTCCAGCAGATGAAGCTGTTCATCGGTAATGGTATTGATTCGGGGAAGATGTGCGGTTTTCATGTAGATTTCCGCAGCTTTTTCCGCAGTTTCGATCAGGCCGAAGGTTTCGTCCAGGTTCCTGCCGGCGCCATAGATTCCGTGCTGGCTCCAGATCACCAGGCGGGCGGTTTGCATCTTTTCTGCCGTTGCTTCGCCGATCTCGTTGGTGCCGCACAGCATCCAGGGCAGCACATTTACACCGTCCGGGAATACCACGATACATTCGGTACACATCTGCCACAGGGTCCGGGTAAACTGTTTCTCGTCCAGGTCATGCACATAGGTCATGGCCAGCAGGTTTGCGGGATGGCAGTGCATGACCACCCGGTTTTCAGGATCGGCATTCAGCCGTGCGGCATGGCTCATCATGTGCGCCGGGAATTCGCTGGTGAAGCTGCCGCCATCCGTAAATCCCCACAGCAGATCCGCCTGCCGCCCCTGATCCTTCAGCTGGACAATGCCCAGGTTTACATCCGGCGCATACTGTACATTCTTAAAGTATTTGCCGGTGCCGGTGACAAGGAACAGTTTCCCGTCGAGTATCGGTGCGGCAAATCCTGTGGGAATTGTCCGAAGTGCCCTGTGTATATCCAGATACGGCTCCGCTTCGCCGGGTTCAAGCATCAGGCTGATATTGCCGCCGTTGCGCTCATCCCAGCCATGCGCGTACATGTTTGTTGCCGTACGGATCATTTCCACCATAAAAGGAGCAGTCAGAATATCTTTCATACCCGTTTTACCAACACTTTCTTTTCATATTCCTCTACCAGCGGGAACCATTCCCGGTCAGCGGGTTTGCCGCAGGCGCGGCAGTATTCGTCCCAGATTTCGCCGAAGGGCAGTGTCTTCATTTCCTCCTGAAGCACCATCAGCCGGCTGAATTGGCCGGCATCCTGCAGGGCTTTCATCTCCTCAGCGGGCTGCAGCAGGGCAAACAGGAGGGCTTTTTGCAGGTTGCGGTATCCCGTTACCCAGGCGGAAATCCGGTTGATACTGGCGTCAAAGTAGTCCAGGGCGATGTGCACCCTGCCGTCCAGGCCGCCGCAGCGTACGATCTCCCGGGCAATTTCCCGGGTTTCATCGTCAAACAGCACTACATGGTCGCTGTCCCAGCGGATGGGCCGGGTAACATGCAGGGCAATTTCCGGGAAGAAGGCCAGCAGGGCGGGAATCTTGTCGCTGACCACTTCGGTGGGGTGATAGTGGCCGTTATCCATCAGGGGGATGCACCTGTCCCGATTCATGGCGGCATAGGAAAGGGCGAATTCCGCACTGCCTGCTGTATAGGCTTCCACACCGATGCCGAACACCTTGCTCTCAATACAGGGTTTGACCTTGCGGAAGTCGTAGGGCTCCCGAAGGATTTCATCGATGGATTCACGATAGCGCATACGCGGCCCCAGGCGGTCGGCAGGAATATCCTTGAATCCGTCGCCGGTCCAGATGTTCATGACACAGGGCTGCCCCAGCTCTTCCGCCAGATAGCTGCTGATGCGGATACAGGCCTTTCCGTGCCTGATCCAGAAATCCCGGGTTTCCTTATCAGGGCTGGACAGGGTCAGCGGGTCACATTTGGGATGGGAGAAGAATGTGGGGTTGAAATCACAGCCAAGGCCGCGTTCCCGGCAGAATTCCACCCATTTCCGGAAATGTTTCGGTTCGAGCCGGTCCCGGTCTGCCCAATCCCCGTTTTCAAAAATGGCATAACTGGCGTGCAGGTTCATTTTGGGTGTACCCGGAACCAGGCTCAGGACCATATCGAGATCGGCCATCAGTTCTTCAGGGGTCCGGGCACGTCCGGGATAATTGCCGGTGGTCTGGATCCCGCCGGTCAGGGGCTTGTCAGGATCCGTGTCGAAACCGCGGACATCATCTCCCTGCCAGCAGTGCAGGGAGACAGGAACCTTTTTCAGCTTTTCGACAGCCGCGCCGGCATCCACGCCCGCAGATGCATACCGTTTTTTTGCTTCTTCATAACTCATACGCTGAGACCCTCCATCTGGATTTTCAGGTTACCCAATGCGGTGGCTTCGATCGGCAGTGCGACCACCTGCTTTCCGACCGCTTCTTCCGTCAGCCGGTTCAGGTACCGGTTTTTTGCGCCGCCTCCCACAATGTAGAGCTTCTGATAATGACGGCCTGTGTTCTGCTCCATTTCCTCAACAGCCCGGCGGTATCCTTCGGCCAGTGACCGGTATGCGCACCGGAAATAACCGGCCGTGCATTCCGGTGGACGGGGCAGTTTTGAATCAAATGCGGCTTTCATGCTTTCAGGCGCAAGGAATACAGGATCATTGACATCCACCAGGCAATCAAAACGCTCCTCCTGCGCTTCCGATACAATCTCATCCCAGGGTTTGCTCGGACACAGTTCGTCGCGCAGCCGGTTCACCAGCCACATGCCCATGATGTTCTTCTGATACCGGTTATATCCGACGCCGCCCTCATTGCTCCAGTTCGCCTGTTCGCTGGAAGCGCCTGTGACCGGTTTTTCGGTTTTTACGCCCAGCAGGCTCCAGGTTCCGCTGGAGATATACGGCTGGCTGCCTTCCATCGGGATGCCTTCCACGGCGCTGCCTGTATCATGGGTGGCGCAGAGCATGACAGGAATCCCCCTGTATTCTCCGATCACTGTCCCGGGCTGCTGCAGGGGCCTGAAGAAATGCCTGGGCAGGCCAAGGGTACGGATGATTTCTTCGTCATACCGGCCGGTTTCCGCGCTGACCAGGCCGGTGGTAGTGGCATTGGTGTATTCATGGCTTTTCATACCGCACAGTTTATACATCAGGTATTCCGGGACCATGAGGAAATCGGTTGCGCCTTCCAGCCTCCCGGCCAGTTTGTCCGCATAGAGCTGGTAGATGGTATTGAAAGGCTGAAACTGGATACCGGTCCGCCGGTACAGTTCCGGAAAGGCGATTTTTTCATGCACTTTTTCGATTGCCGGCGCAGTGCGGCTGTCCCGGTAGGCGTAGCATGGAAGAACAGGCGTATCTCCGTTCATCAGCACATAATCGACAGCCCAGGTATCAATTGACAGGCTTCCGATCGCGGGGGTTTTGTCCAGGGCTTTACCGATGCCCGCTTTTACATGTGCCAGAAGCGCGTCAATATCCCATGTCAGATGGCCGTTCTGTTCCGTGACACTGTTGGGGAAACGGTAAACCTCTTCTGTGCGGATGTCGCCGTCTTCCTTCCAGCCGATAATGTGCCGGCCGCTGGAAGCGCCGATGTCTATTGCAAGGTGCTTTTTCATAGGATGCCCTTTCATGCGGAAATGCTGAATCAGTATACGGTTCAGAGGTCAACCGGTATAAAGCGGGGACGTTCCAGGAGATGGGTGTTCGGGCTGTGAAGGGCCAGGTATGTCCTGCCCTCAGGGGTCCGGAAGAGCATGCCATGCCCGCCATCTTCCAGGAAAAGGGGCTCTGCCTGGGAAAAATGCCCGTCAATTTCATTGGTGTCTGAAACGGCCAGGCCCTGGGCATATCCTTTTTCTGAGAAGCCGGACCAGAGACAGAGCAGGGTTCCGTCGTCCCTGCGCCACAGGAAAGGCCCGTCTGTCACATAACCGGATATGCCGGATGAGTGCCGGACCGGCCGGCTCCAGGCGGCGTCAGAGCCGCGAAACAGCAGAAAGGGTTTGCCGGCGGCTGCTTTCAGGTCTTCTGTCAGGCGAACGGCAAGGATCTCGCCGTCTCCGGCCTGGACCCATTCATGGCAGAAGACCATGTAAGGGGTGCCGTCCGAAGCAACATGGAAAGTTCCGTCAAGGCATTCCCAGTCCGCCGGCGTGACAGGCCCGTCGGACCATGGCTCAAAGGGGCCGAGCGGAGATGCTGAACGCAGCACAGCGGTTCCGCGCCGGCGCGAGTCACTTTTAAAACTGGCAAACATGTAGAACATATTCCGCCAGGGATGCACTTCCGGAGCCCAGTAATTCCGGTCGGCCCAGAAAGAGCCGTCATTCCGGAAACAGACAGCCGGCCCGTCCCAGGAACGGAGATCCCGGCCGGCGTATACGTCAAAACCGTCCGCCGGGCCCCAGCAGGTGGCTCCGCGGGTACCGTACAGATAGTACTGTCCCTGATGGACCAGGACAAACGGATCCCGGATGTTGATATCTTCTGTATTGATCATAAGGAACTCCCTGTATTGCTGATTATGGCCTGTTTGTTTCCGGGCCTTCTTTTTTCGGATTCCTTCCGCGCCGGTACTGCGCGGGGGTTTCACCGGTAACCTGCTTGAAGCGGCGGATGAAGGAACCTGAATCATAATAGCCGACCATGGTGCTGATATCGCGGATTGTCAGGTCGGTCAGTTCCAGCTGTTCCTTTGCGTGCTCCACCCGCAGCAGGGTCAGGTATTCCAGGGGAGACATGCCTGTTTTTTCCTTGAAGGAAAGGCTGAACCGCGCGGTGGACAGTTCCAGGGAATCTGCCAGCGCCGTGATGGAGATTTCGGGATCGCTGAAATGCTCTTCCATGTAGCGGACCACCTGGCTGATTTCATCTTCTTCCGAAGCGGTTTCGCAGGAATCCGGTTCTGCCAGGAGCAGGCGGTCACACAGCCTCCGCAGGAGTTCATCCAGGTAATCGATCGACTGGCAGGAAGACAGGGTGAAGATGTTATAGATTTCCTGGACGGACCCTTCTCCGGCCAGTGCGGCGGTATGGGTATGCACCAGGGAACGGATGACCTCACTGTAAATCATGCGGAAAGCGAAGGGAGACATGTTTGTGTTCTTCAGGAAACGAAGCAGGTCGCTGATCCGGCCATCCAGGACTTCCCGGCTTCCCAGGGTCAGGGCCTGGCTGATGGAGGTTGTGATTTTCCGGGCCTGGGGAAGGATTTCTTCCAGATTGGAGGAGATGTCGCTGTAGAAAAGGACTTTCTGGCTGCCCATGACAAACCGGTTTTCATAGGCGGCTGCTGCTTCCAGATAGGCTGAAGGCGCCTCCGAAAAATCGGAATGCAGAGCGGAGATGGAAGTGATGCAGCGTTCGCCGCCGGCAGTGCCTTCACACCGGATCATGTCAGCCAGGGCCGGGAGGGATTCAGGGTCATCGGAGAAGACAAGATAGAGGTTTGCCTTCAGGGCGACAAGCTCCACCCCCGCGCCGGAGCAGCCAGGGAAACGGTCAAAAGGAGAAACAGCCAGATCAAAGGGATGGTCGTTTCCGCCCGCGCAGCCGCACAGGATGATGGCATAAACCGGCCTGTCAATCTCCATGCCTACTGCCCGGCCGGAAGCCACGGCTTCTTCCCGGGCGGTGAAACGGCCTTTCACGAACCTGAAAACGAAATCATGCCGCTGGAGCGGCAGTGCCCGGTCCAGCCTGGAGGAAAGTTCCTGGTTACGGGTTGTCAGCTGACGGATGCCTGTTGAAATCTGCTGCAGTTCATCGCGGGGCGCTTCATCCGCTTCACGGGAAAGCATTCCCGTAATTGCCCGGATTGGCCGGGCATGCCGTTTCGCCATCCACAGGGCAAGGATCAGGCTCAGGAGAACGAATACCGGCAGGATCGCAAGGATGCTGTAAAGCTGCTGCATGATGGAGGTGTTGATATCGGCATTGCGGAGCAGTGCGGAGTAGGACAGTCCCCAGTTCCTGCCGGAAAAAGTGACCTGTGTCCAGTCCTGGCCCTCCCAGCGGAACAGGCGGGAGGATGCTTCCTGGCCGGCATCCACCTGGTCCGGGGGAACGGCGAGGTCTTCCGAGGAGGAGAGCAGCGTATCTCCCTGATGGATATATGTATTGATGTGGCCTTCAATCGCGTCGGAAAAAAGGGACTGGTAAACGCTGTCCTTGATCAGGAAAACCAGGACGCCTTTGCCGGAACCGGGGCTTGCCCCCAGCGGCACCAGGAAGGTAACCACCCGGGAGCTGTCCACAAGGGTTGAGGAAACCTGCTGCGCGGGCAGGATCGTCAGCCGGTCGGTGCCTGCGATCTGTGACGCCAGGTTTTCCATCGGGACAAACTCATACCGCATCATACGGGCAAAGAGGGAAAGGCTCATGGAAGATGAGGAAGAGTAGATTCGGTCATCGCCGAAGAAATAAAGATATACCTGATCGCAGAAAGTGCTGCTGGTTGTGGTATAGGGGACCATCTTGAGCTGCAGGTCATAGGCTTTCCACGGCTCGTCTTCGTAGCGGAAAAACTCAATATCCGGACTGAGGCCGATTTCCTCAGCCGTGTTCAGCATGGCGGAAATATAACTTTCATGCTGGGCGGCGATCCGGGAAAGGCGGTTGATCTGGTTGTCGATGATCTCCTCCCGGGCTTTGCCGCTGAGCCGGGCATACAGGTAGCCGGTGATGCTCAGGAACAGGAGCAGCACAACAGCGATATACGACAGCGCATACCGGATAAAGACAGAGGTCCGGCTTTTTCTGATCACGGTTTACTTCTCCTTCCAGCGGTCATAGATCTGCTGGTAAACCTGGCGGTATTCGGCGCTTCCGCCTGCTTTCAGCTTTTCCAGGAATTCCGTGCGGCCCTCTTCTGTGACGCCCTGCGTAACCATGGATACGATTTCGGCGTCCACCATGGATTTCAGTTTTGCCTTCAGGCGGGAGACTTCGGCAGACTGGGCGGTTGTTTTGGGTGCGACGGTGGTCAGCAGTTTGCCGGAAACCGGCTCAAGCACGCCTGCCTGCTCATACAGTTCGCAATAGGCGGCTTTTTCCAGCCGGTGCGCTGCAGGCACATAGACGGAAGCATAGTAATCAGCAGGAGCGAAGAACTGGCCGCAGATGACCGGAACGGTCTGGTACAGTTCATTGTCCGGCGGGACATAGCTGACTTCATACCGGCCGTCTTCCCGCCGGACGAGCATATCACCGACGGGACCGTTCTGGGATACCAGCATGTTTTCTGTATCAAACTGGGCATCCAGCCAGCGCAGGCTGGCCTCAATGTCCCGGTTGTCCGTGGTAAGGGCAGCGCCGAATTCAATGATGTCCATGTTTCTGGGCAGGCAGGCATTCGTTCCTTCCGCGTGAACCGGAAGCATCACCTGATAGTTTTCAGCAATACCGGGTGCCAGTGCGGTGTTTTGCAGGCGCCAGTAGCTGAACATGCCGGTATTGCCTTCATTGACCTTGGCTGCCCAGATGCTGCTTCCCTGGCTGATGAAATCAATGTCCAGCAGCTTTTCCTGATACAGCCGGTGAAGCCAGGAAAGCGTGTCAAAAAAGGCATCTTCCTCCGGGGCAAACCGAATCTGTCCCGTCTTGTCCGCATAGACATAGTCTTCATTCAGCGGAAGGCCGAAGAAGGAGAACAGGTTGTATATTCCGGTGGTGTTGTCGTCAAAGGTGAATTCCAGGGGCAGTTCATCCTGAATGCCGTTGCCGTTCGGGTCGTCTTCACGGAAATGGCGGAGCACTTCCGTCAGCTGGTCCACTGTCCGGGGGACGGACAGCTTCAGGCGGTCCAGCCAGGTTTTGTTGATAAAGAAATGCCCGTTTGTGTTGACATCCTGGGAAATCAGGAAGCCGAGCTGATAGATATGCCCGTCTGACGCGGTGAGCTGTTCCCGGAGACCTGCCTGATCCATGCGGGCTGTGTAGTTGGGGAGGAACCCCTTCTCAATGTATTCATCCAGCGGAACCAGGAGATGGCGGGTTACACCGTATTCTTCCACGTCAAGGGAGCCCCGCAGGATCATATCCGGCATTTTGCCCTTTGCAAATGCCAGGCCGACGGAGCTGCTCCATTCGGAATCCTTGACTTCCCTGAAATCAACATGGACGCCTGTCTGCTGTTCAATCTGCCGGAAAAACCACATGTTGCTGAAATCCACGGCGATATTGTCGATCTCATACTGGAGGGCAGACAGGGACACGGCAGGCGCGGAGGAACCCCCGTCCCGCGGAGGTGCGGAGCAGCCTGCCATCAGGAGCAGCGCCGCGGCCAGCAGGCAGATGATTTTTACGGTGCGATTCATAAGCACTCCCTCTATACGGCAAAAGGGCATCGCCCCCGGAAACAAGTCCTGCGGCGATGCCCGGCGGCTTTTCGATGCTTATATTCTAACATCCGGAGCCGCTGTGTTCAAGAATTTACTTGGCCAGGTAGGCGTTATAGGCATTCTGGTACAGCTCGATGTAACGGTCGGAACCGATGGCTTTGGCCTGGGCCAGGAAATTGTTCCAGCTTTCATCGGTGACGCCGTTGCGCACGAAGTTCGCAAAGGATTCCTCCACCAGTTTCTGCAGCTCGGTGTAAATATCGGCGGCCTCGGTGGCGTCTTCGTTGCTCATCTTGCTCAGGTCGCGCAGGTACTGGAAGCTCTTCGGTTCCAGCACGCCGGCATCCGCGTACCACTTGCTGTCCTCATAGCGTTCCACGCGGTGGGGTGCCATCTGGTAAATGGAGGTGTAGTAGTCGCCGGGGGCGAAGAACTGGCCCATGGTGACGGGAACGAACTGATACAGGCCGTTGTCCGCGGGGATATCGATGACTTCATACTTGCCCTCGCCATTGAGGACGATCTGCTCGCCGACCTTGCCGTTCAGGGAGACCATCATGGTTTCGGTTTCCAGCTGGGCGTCGATCCACTTCAGGGCAGCGACCGGGTCCTTGCAGTTCTTCGTCAGGTACGCGCCGGCTTCCGGCACTTCCAGGATCGAGGAGACGCAGGCCTTGTATCCGTCGGCGGCGGGAGGCAGGATGGACTTGAAGTTTTCGACGTTTTCCGCCTTGATGGCCGTGTTGATCAGCCGCAGGTAGCAGAAGTAGCCGACTTCGCCGTCATTGACCTTGTTGGCCCAGAGGTTGGAGTCCTGCGTCAGGGATTCCGGATCCATCAGCTCTTCTTCATACAGCTGGTGCAGCCATTCCACGCAGGCGCGCCAGCCGTCCTGCGCGCAGGTGAACTGGACCTTGTTGTCCGCGTCGATGAAATAGTAGTACGTGTTCTCCGGCACGCCGAAGGAAGCGAACTGGTTCCAGATCGTTTCCGGTCCGAACTGGGTGTAGGACGCGGAGAAGGGCCACTTGACGCCGTCCGCCTTCATGGCGCGGAGCAGTTCGGTCACTTCGCCGATGGTCGTCGGGGCGGTCTTGCCGAGCTTTTCCAGTTCCTTCTGGTCCACATACCAGGTGCCGGTATGGTTCACGTTCTGGGCCATCAGGAAGCCGATGTAGTAGGTCTTGCCGTCGCTGGCGGGGATGGAGTCGCCCGCGTTGTTGATGTTCAGGCGGCTGACGTAGTTGGGCATGATCTCTTCGGTCAGGTATTCATCGAGGGGCAGCAGCAGTCCCTGGGACACGCCGTACTCTTCCACGTCCACGGCATGGCGCAGGATCATGTCAGGCATCGTGGAGGGATCCGCGAACATCAGGTTCACATTCGTGGCCCAGTCCGCGTCCTTCACCATCTGGAAGGTCACGTGGGTGTTGGTTTTGGCTTCCAGTTCGTCGAAGAACCAGAGGCCGTTGAAGTCGGTGTTCTGGTTTTCCAG
>JAEEGH010011048.1_pt1 | contig 20571 bp, 21 predicted proteins | sample 9134181 | NCBI WGS metagenome assembly JAEEGH01 (sample SAMN16246544, study PRJNA631951) | gut metagenome | biome: gut microbiome; feature: rumen; material: DP-attached | host: Bos | place: Iran: Karaj | collected 2018-10
AAGCGCGGACAATATAAAGTAGGTGTGTACTGCTTGCCCAAGTACTTGGACGAGGAAGTGGCTCGCCTGCACCTTGAGAAGATTGGCGTGAAGCTGACCAAGCTTACGCAGAAGCAGGCCGACTATATCGGCGTGCCGGTCAACGGACCGTTCAAGTCGGACATCTATCGCTATTGATGGATTTCCGGCCATGAAAATCGCTGTAAATACGCGCTTGTTGCTGAAAAACAAGTTGGAAGGCATCGGCTGGGTGGCTTATGAGACCTTGCGTCGCATGGTAAAGGACCATCCTGAGGTGGAGTTCTATTTCCTCTTCGACCGTGAGCCCGACCCAATGTTTGTCTTTGGCGATAACGTGAAGCCCATAGTGCTGTTTCCACAGGCACGACACCCTTTCCTCTTCATTTGGTTCTTTGAGTTCTCGGTGAAGAAAGCCTTGAAGCAAATCCAGCCCGACCTGTTCTTCTCGCCCGACGGCTATCTCAGCCTTCGTTCTGATGTGCCACAAGTGGCTCAGTTCCATGACCTTAACTTCGAGCATTTCCCGAAGGATATGCCGAAGATTCACCTTTGGCATTACAAAAATTTCTTCCCGAGGTTTGCTCATAAGGCCAAGCGCATCGTGACGGTTTCGGAGTTTTCGAAGCAAGACATCGTGGAATGCTATGGCATTGAGCCTGAGAAGATAGATGTGGCCTATAACGGTGTGAATGAGAAGTTTGCCCCGATTTCTGAAGAGGAGCAGGAGTCCATTCGCGCCAAATACACGAACGGCAATCCTTACTTTATGTTCGTTGGCTCGCTTCATCCACGCAAGAACTTGGCGAGACTGTTCACAGCTTTCGACTTGTTCAAGAGCCAGACGCCTTCCAATGTCAAGTTGTTGATTGTAGGGGAGAAGCGTTGGTGGTCGGAGCCTATCGAACAGGCTTACAGCCAAATGCGTTTCAAGGATGAGGTGGTCTTTGCTGGACGCTTGAGTGCCGAAGACCTGCATTTGGTGACGGCATCGGCTTTGGCATCGGTGTATGTGTCTTATTTCGAGGGCTTTGGCATTCCGATTTTGGAGGCATTCAAGTGCGATACGCCTGTCATCACCTCCAATGTGACTTCCATGCCCGAGGTGGCGGATGATGCAGCGCTTTTGGTTGACCCCTTCAGCGAAGCCTCCATTGCTGAAGGCATGACCGAGATGTTGGACGAGAACGTCCGCGAGGCTTTGATTGAAAAGGGCAGGGAACGTGCCAAATACTTCTCATGGGACAAAGCTGCTGATGACATTTGGAACTCATTAATGAAAGCAATAAAAGAATAGAATATGGCTAAGATAATCATGTATCCTGGTGAAGCCAGAAAAGATGCCGTGGATTGGAAGGAAGCTCAAGGACAGCATATCACTGCGGTAAGACGCAACATTTTGGTTCTTGGCTCGGGTGGCCGCGAACATGCCTTGGCATGGAAACTGGCACAAAGCGAAGGTGCTCATGTCTTCATTGCTCCAGGCAATGCCGGTACAGCTCAAGTTGGCGTGAATGTGAATATAAAACCATCTGATTTTGAAGCTGTAAAAGAGTTTTGCTTAAAGCAAGAGATTAACCTCGTTGTGGTCGGTCCGGAGCAACCTTTGGTGGATGGTATCGTCGATTTCTTCAAAGGTGATGCCGAACTAAAAAGGGTGAAGATCATTGGTCCCGACAAGCAAGGCGCCCAACTGGAAGGTAGCAAGGCCTACGCCAAGGACTTCATGGAGAAGTACGGTGTGCCGACGGCGAAATGCTTCAAAGTGAACAAGGACAGCCTCAACGAAGGCTACAAGTTCCTCGAAAGCGTCAAAGCCCCTTACGTGCTGAAAGCCGACGGTCTGGCAGCAGGCAAGGGTGTGCTGATTCTCAATGACTTACAAGAAGCCAAAGACGAACTGGGTAAGATGCTCGATGGCAAATTCGGTGCGGCTTCGGCCACAGTGGTTATCGAGGAGTTCCTGAAAGGCATTGAGGTGTCCGTCTTCGTGCTGACCGATGGTGAGCATTATGTGCTGCTGCCCGAAGCTAAGGACTACAAGCGTATTGGCGACGGCGACCAAGGCTTGAATACAGGCGGCATGGGTGCCGTTTCGCCTGTTCCGTTCTGTACCCCTGAGTTCTTGAACAGGGTAGAGGAACGCATCGTGAAACCGACTTTGAAGGGCTTGAAAGCCGAAGGCATCGACTATAAAGGCTTCATTTTCTTGGGTTTGATGAACGACGGCGGCAATCCTTACGTCATCGAATACAACGTTCGCATGGGCGACCCAGAGACCGAGGCCGTGATGACCCGCATCGAGGGCGACTTTGCCGACCTGTTGGATGCCTGTGCCAACGGTCGCTTGAACGAGGTGCATTATGCCAAGAGCGACAAGACGGCCGTCACGGTGATGATGGTATCGGGCGGCTATCCTGAAGCCTACAAGAAAGGCATGATAATGAGCGGATTGGACACGCTGAAGGATGTCGTAGCCTTCCATGCTGGCACGGCGTTTGATGCCAATCAGCAAGTGGTGACTGCTGGCGGTCGTGTCATCGCGGTGACGGCGCATGGCGACTCAATTGAAGAGGCGAGGGGCATTGCTTACAGGGAAGTGGAGAAGATACATTTTGAAGGTGCCAACTACCGCCACGATATCGGACTTGATTTGATGAGAATGCAATGATAAAGTTTTTCAGACAGAGCTATGCCATTCAGTATGTGGTGATTGCCTTGATGGCGATTGCCCTTTGGATCCCCGCATTCGTGTCGGGAAAAGTTTTTATGGGTTTGAACGAGCCGGTCATCCCGATTTTCAACCTCATGGATCGGTTGTTGAGTTTTTCGCCTATCGCCCAACATGCTTTTGCCTTTCTGTTATTGGTGCTGGAAACCTTGATTTTCAACGCGATAATGGTCAACAACCAGATTGTGGGCAAGGTGGGAACCATGGGCGCCTTCGTCTTTGTCTTGCTGATGAGTCTTACTCGTACCCAGACCAATTTCTACCCGTTTGCCTTGTCTGTCTTTTTCATTTTGTTGGCAATCAGCAATTTGTTTGAGGTCTACCAACTGCCTAATCCAGAATTGAACTTGTTGAAGGCTGGCGTTTTTGTCGCCTTGGCCTCCATGTGTTACTTCCCAGCCATCATATTGATTGTATGGGTCTTTGTGTCGCTTCCTATCGCCAAAAAGGGTTCTTTGCGTCTCCAGCTGATTCCGATATTCGGTTTCCTTTTTGTCTACTTCCTCTATTTTGTGGGCGTGTTCATTTTCGGGGACTTCCGAGCTTTGCTGGAGGGCTATCGCGACTATTTCACTTCAATTAAATTCTCGGTAGAAGGGTTTAACTTAAAGATTATCGGATTGTTAGTGTTTCTAATTATATCAACCGTTCTCCTTTTGTTTGGAGGCAACAATGCCAACTTTGAGAAAACGGTTGCGGTAAGGACAAAGATTTCGATGACCGTCATTATGGCGGCTTTCGCTCTGTTGCTTTTGTTCATAGGCGGCAACGTACTGATGAACGGATTGATTTTCATTGTGATGTCCATACTTGTGTCGTATGCCTTCTCCTATATCGGCAACACGGGCTGGGCCAATCTGTTCCTGACCCTCTTTATCATCCTGGTCTTTGCCAATCATTATTACTTTAAACTGTTGTAAACCATGGCGTTGTTGGCACATTATTCCAATAAGATAGAAGCGGGTTGTGACGAAGCGGGCCGTGGCTGCTTAGCTGGACCTGTGGTTGCCGCTGCCGTGATTCTGAAAAATGATGCCAACTATCCTGAACTCAATGATTCCAAGCAACTTACCGAGAAGAAGAGGATGCAGTTGCGTGAACTGGTGATGAGAGAAGCCTTGTCTTTTGGAATTGGCATTGTCACGGCGCAAGAGATAGACGAAATCAATATCTTAAATGCTTCATTCTTAGCTATGCACAGGGCTTTAGATCAACTGACACTTCAACCAGAATTGCTGTTGATTGACGGCAATAGGTTTAACCCATACAAAAAGGTGAAGCACGTTTGTATTGTGGGCGGTGACGCTAAATACCAGTCGATTGCGGCGGCTTCCATACTGGCCAAGACCACCAGAGACATGATGATGGTGGAGTATGGGGAGCAATACCCTGTGTACAATTGGAAAAAGAACAAAGGCTATCCCACGCCTCAGCATAAACAAGCCATCGCTGATTACGGCACAACCCCTTTGCATCGCATGACTTTCAACATGGCTATTCAGTTAAAGTTAGACTTGTAATAGGATAATGTAACCAATAGAATATGAAAAAGATAATCCATATCACACTCTTGCTTGTTTTTGCGCTCTCGGTCATTCCGACAAAGGCGCAAGACAAGAAGATGCTGGAGTATTGGGAGGATGTGGATTTCAACGATACGACTTTGATTTCATCCAAGACGATGTCTGACAAGTTGATCGATTTCTTCTTCTTGTTCACCGATGGCGACGAACAGCGCTTCGACAGCCTTTCGGTTGCTGGTTTGGGGGTAGTCCTCGACAAAGCCAAGGTCAACATGCGGATGTATGAGTATATCCTGGAATCTGCCTTGATTGGCTATTCTGCCATGGGTCGTGACCGAGTGACAGATTATCTTTTGAACTATCCTCAACTCTCTGAAGGAGAGATTACTATGGAAGAAGGGCTTCGTTTGGATTCCATCACAGAGCCTTATCAGAAGGTGAAAGTCGGTGCAATCGCTCCTGATTACACAGGCGTTACTGTTGACGGCAAACAATATAGTCTGTATTCGTCTCAGGCAAAGCATGTTATCTTCGTCTTTTGGTCGACGGATTGCGAATACTGCCATGAATTTTTGGTGCAAATCCGCAAACATTTGGACTTGAAGTCTGATTTTGAATTGGTTACTTTTGCTTTGGCTGATAACCAGGATGAGGTGACCAAAACGGTAAAAAAAATGCGCTTGCCCGGATACCATTTCTATGATGATTTGCGTTGGGATAGCAAGGCCTTTTTGGATTACCACATCACGTCCACGCCGACCGTTTTCGTATTGGATGAAAACAAGAACATCGTATGCAAGCCATACGATTGGCATGAATTAAAGGAATGGTTGAAATCAAATAATATTTCATACTGAAAATAATATAGTTATATGAATATCAAAAAGTGTTTATTAGGTTTCTTCGTGTTGGCTTTTTCAGCCTCACAATGCTTTGCCCAGGATGCGGAATCTCGCTGGGTAGATTCGGTGTATAACAGCCTCACTGTGGAGCAGCGCGTGGCGCAGTTGATTTGCATGCGTGCCAACCTGCCCGACAAGCCTTTCTATGAGAATGTGGCCAAGTACATCAAACAATATAATATTGGTGGCGTGTGCTTTTTCCGAGCTGAGGCTGAGGATCAAGTGAATCAGACCAATGCCTGGCAGGCGATGGCGCAAACACCCTTAATGGTCTCCATTGATGCCGAGTGGGGTTTGGCTATGCGTGTGAAGAAGACCATCGCTTATCCCTATCAGATGACCTTGGGAGCTGTCACTAACGAAGACCTAATTTACAAGATGGGACAGCAAGTTGCCGAGCAATGCCGTCGCATGGGCGTCCATGTCAACTTTGCTCCTGTTGCCGATGTCAATTCCAATCCCGCCAATCCCATCATCGGAATGCGCAGCTTTGGCGAAAACCCGAGAAATGTGGGCGAAAAAGCCACGGCTTATGCACTTGGAATGCAGAGTAAAGGACTGATAACCACGATGAAACACTTCCCTGGACACGGCAACACCTCCACCGACTCGCACATGACCCTGCCCACCGTGACCCGTACGATGGAAGAGGTGCGCGATATCGAACTGGCGCCTTTCCGTTACATGATCAAATATGGCGTGAATGGTGCCATGGTGGGTCACCTGTATTTTCCTGCCATTGAGCAGGTTAAGAACACTTCCTCGTCGCTTTCATATGGAGTGGTTACCGAGTTGTTGAAGAACCAAATGGGCTTCCAAGGCTTGATTTTCACCGACGGTCTTGATATGAAAGGCGTGTCGGAGAAGGTGAGAAACGACAGTGTGCCCTATGTGGCCTTCATGGCAGGCAACGACGTGCTGATTTTGCCCCACGATGTGCCTTTTGCCATCAAGACCATTAAGTCGGCTGTTGAAAAAGACACGATTGCAGCTGCACGATTGGAAGAGAGCTGCAAGAAAATCCTGCGCTACAAATACCGCGTCGGACTCAACCATTATAAAGCGGTGTCGACCAACAACCTGATGTCTGACCTGAAAAAGAAGTCGTACCTGGACCTTCGCCAACAGCTTTATGAAGAAGCTGTCACCTTGTTACGCAATGATAATCAAGTGATTCCTTTGGCCAACAACAAGAAAATTGCCGTGGTCACCATCGGTAATTCCAAAAACGATGTGAATGAGGGACTTGTCGCTCGTGGCTACAACACCACCTCGTTTGTGGTGAAAAAGGAAGACATCGCCTCGAAATCGGCAGACTGGTTGACGCGACTGGAAAAGTATGATTTGGTGGTGGTCAACATCGAGAAGACCAACATGTTCGCCGACAAGAATTATGGCATCAACGATGCCACGGTGAAGTTCTTCAATCGTCTTGTCGCCCAAAACGACGTGATTCTCAACTTGTTCGCCTGTCCATACGCTTTGGATATGTTCCGTATCAACAATAGCGTGAAAGGTGTGGTGGTAGCCTATCAGGATGAGGTGCCAGCTGTCGATGCCGTTGTGAAGTTGCTTGCTGGCGATATGGAAGCCCGTGGCAAGTTGCCCGTCTCGGTGTCGAAGTTCAAGTGCGGTGATGGTATTGTCGCCACGACGCCTGAAAAAACCAACAATACAGAACTCTTTCTTCCAAAAGAAGATACGCTGACACCTGAAATGACGATGGAGGAGATCGAGAAGGCCGCCCCCTTGCCTCATGGCACCATGGATGAGAAATATGTTTTCAAGTTGGATTCAGTGGCCAAAGCGGGAATCAGAAAGGGTGCTTATCCGGGTTGCCAGATTGTGGTGCTGAAAGATGGCAAGATAGTGTACGACAAGTGCTTTGGAAATTTCACTTATGGTGGAGGCCATCAAGTGCAGCCCGACGACCTCTACGACATAGCTTCCTGCACGAAAATCTTTGCTTCCACATTGGCAATCATGAAGTTATACGATGATGGCCTGATTGACCTCAACAAGACTTTGGCCGATTTTTTCCCTTATCTGAAAGGGAATGCGCATGGCAAGCTGAAACTCATCGACATCATGACGCACCAGGCTGGTCTGAAGGCTTGGATACCGTTCTACAAGATGACGGTGGACGAGAACGGCCCGATGGCGGAATTCTATAGCGATAAGATTGATGAGAACCATAACGTTAGGGTGGCGGAGAACCTCTACCTTATTAATGACTACGAGGAGCGTATTTTCGACTCGGTTTCCAAGACTCCATTGGGGAAGAAGAAATACCTCTATAGCGACATGGGGTTCTATTACATGCCGAAGATTGTGAAACTGCTGACGAACCAAACCATTGAGGACTATCTGAATGAAAAGTTCTATTATCCGTTGAACCTTTCACATATCTGTTATCAACCCTTGAACCATTTCACACGAGATCAGATTGCCCCGACGGAGAACGACACCGTCTTTCGGATGCAGTTGATTTGGGGCGATGTGCACGACCAAGCTGCCGCCATGTTTGGTGGGGTGGCCGGTCATGCAGGACTGTTCTCCAATGCCGAAGATATGGCAGTTATCATACAAATGTTTATGAATGAGGGTGTTTATGATGGTGTGCGTTACCTGAAACCTGAAACGGTGCGTTATTTCACCAAGGCGCCATTCGCTGCGAGCAACGAGAACCGTCGCGGCATCGGGTTCGACAAGATACCCCTTGACAAGAAAGGCTCATTCACGGCATCGAAGCAAGGCTCCATGAAAGGCTACGGACACACGGGGTTCACGGGCACTTTCTTCTGGGTTGAACCCGAGAACAAAACGGCCCTCATTTTCTTGTCGAACCGCGTCTATCCCAATACAGAACCCAACAAATTGGCGAAGTTAGGCACCAGAACGGCTTTGCATGACATTTTGTACGAGGCCTATCCCATAGCTGAATAATTTATTAAAAATCAACAAATAACATTTTTATGAAAGACAATTCTTACTTTCCCAGTATGCTTCCTGCCGAAGAACTCGCGCAGTTGAAGTACATTCCCACCCTTCCTGAATTTGTAACCTGGATTGAGCAAAAATGGGCCGATCTGCCTTGCCTCTCCGATACGGTCAACACCTTGACCTATAAGCAGGTGTGCGACGCTGTGGCTCGCAAGCGTGCTTTGCTCAACGACATGGGTTTGCAAAAAGGCGACAAGGTGGCCATCATTGACAACACCACCGTGGAGGCTGTCGAAATGTTCCTTGCCGTTACTTCGGCTGGTTTTGTGGCCATCAATCTTCCTTCCCAACTGCCGCCGCAAGCCATCGTGGGTTGTTGCATGAAGTTCGGCGTGAAGGTGTTAGCTGCTGGTAAGGACTTTATGGAAGCCGTGAAAGAGGCTCCTTGCAAGGTGATGGCCATCACGGATGTGGCTGACCATACTGCTCCTGTGGTTGCGGTCGACAAGAACGACCCTGCCGCTATTTTCTTCACGGGTGGTACGACGGGCGCGCCCAAGGGTGCCGTTTTGCCTCATAGAGCTTTGATGCGTGGCGCATTGAACGGCGTTTACGCTCCCGGACATCAGCTGGGTTGCCATCGTTATGCTTGTGTATTGCCTCTCAGCCATGTGTTTGGATTGATTCGCAGCACTTTGTCGGTGTTGTTCGAAGGTGGCGCTTGGTATGCTGCCGCCAACACCAAGGAGACCATCACCAAGTTCCCGATGATCAAACCGACTTGTCTTGTGGCTGTTCCTGGCATCTGCGAAATCCTGTTGGGTCTCGTCAAGATGTACGGTGCGCCTTTCCTTGGCGGATGCCTGAAATTCATCATCTCCGGTGCTGCCAATGTGCCTCCGAAACTCATCGGTGAGTTCGACAAGTTGGGTATCAGCCTGTTTGCTGGCTATGGTATGACCGAAGGCGCCAACCTTACCACAGGTAACATCGATGTCATTACCAAGCCCACCTCGGTCGGTAAATTGTATCCCGAGCAAGAGGCCAAGGTGGTCGACGGTGAGTTGTGGTTCCGTGGTGACAATGTCTTCCTCGGCTACTATGGTGACCCGGAAAAGACCGCAGAAACCTTGACTCCCGATGGTTGGATCAAGACGGGCGACCTTGTCCGTTTCGACGAAGAAGATTACATGTACATCGTGGGCCGCATCAAGAACCTCATCATCCTTTCCAATGGCGAGAATGTCAGCCCTGAAAGCATCGAAGAGCCTTTCTACAAGGACAATAAACTTCGCGATTGCCTCGTCAAGGAAGACGAGCTGGATGGTCGTCAGGTGATTGCCATTGAGATTCTGCCACGCATGGAAGAGTTTGGTAATGTTGCATGGGAGGAAGTGGAAGCCTACTTCAAAGACCTTGTCGGCAAGGTTAATGCTACGCTACCCAGCACACATCAAGTTGGTAAAATTACCGTGCGTAGGGAGGACTTCAAGCGTACTGGTGCTATGAAAGTTTCACGAAATCAATGATATAAGCTATGCAAAGAGAAAATATCTTATCAGAATTGAAAGAGATTCTGAAGCTCATCAAGCCTTCAATGGATTTGTCGAAGGTTAATGAGGAGTCGCAACTTGTACGCGATGTGGGCCTTGACTCCCTAACTATTTTGTTGTTGAGCCTTGCCATCGAAAACAAGTTCGGATTCAAGTTCGACGGCAACCCGAAGTTCACTACGGTGGGAGAGGTGATTGATTTTATCAGTTCAAACACAACACTTTAGCCTATGTCAATCCGTATCGTAAAGGTGGAAAGTCACAAGCAGCTGAAAAAGTTTGTGACTTTCCCTCTGAAACTCTACAAAGACTGTGAGAACTGGGTGCCGGCCCTGGAAGGCGACGAATACGACACGTTCAACCCAGAGAAGAACGGTGCCTACGACTTCTGCGAAGCTGATTGTTTCTTGGCCTATCGCGGGGATGAGATAGTGGGTCGCGTGGCAGCCATCATCAACCATAAAGCTGACGACGAGCAACACCTCGTCCGTTTCGGCTGGCTTGATTTCATCGAAGATGAAGAAGTGCTTCGCGCACTCATCGACACTGTTGCTGAATGGGGTAAACAACACGGTCGCACCGAGATGAGAGGCCCTTGGGGCTTTACTGACATGGACAAGGAAGGCCTGCTTGTGGAAGGCTTTGAGCATCTGAGCCCCTTCACCTGCCTTTACAATTTCCCCTATTATGGCACAATGTTGGAGCAACTCGGTTTCAAGAAAGACGTGGACTGGACGCAAAGAACCCTCTTGGTGAGCAAGGAATTGCCTTCCATGTTCCAATTCACCAATCTGATTGAGGAAAGGTTTAAAGTCCATGTGGTCAATCCGCGCAGCATGAAAGACATGGCCAACCGATATGGAATGGAGATTTTCCACATGTACAATGAGGCTTTTGCTCCTTTGCACGGCTTCTCGCCTTTGACTGACAAGCAGATAGAGGCTTATCTGAAGACTTATGTTCCTATTTTGGACAAGGATTTCGTGGCGGTTGCCGTCAATGACCAAGACAAGCCGGTAGGCTTCCTCTTCTGTGTGCCTTCGCTCTCAAAGGCGGTGAAGAAATCCAAAGGGCGTTTGTTCCCCTTCGGTTTCCTAAACATCTTGAAAGCATTGAAGAAAAACGACACCCTTGAGGCTTTGATAATGGGTGTAATGCCTGAGTATCAGCAATGTGGAATACCAGTGCTGATGTTTAAATACCTCCACGAAAACTGCATCAAGCGCGGTATTGACACCATCATTATGAACCCCCAACTGGAGGAAAACTACAAGGTGCAGTCGCTGTTTGGCGACTACAAGACCGAACCCTTCATGAGGCGCAGGGCCTACAAGAAGAGCATTTAGTGGATTTCGTAGGTGTTTATGATGCCGATGGCTTCTTCTAGCATCATCTTGACCAAGGCGTTGTCGGAGAGGCGATAGGTCAGCTCGACCGCTTTGTATCCTCCTTTCGGCACTTTGCCTTTGGCGACGATGGAGACGGTCTTCACACCTTTTTCTTCCTTGACGGTCAGCTCGGCGTTGTTGTCGGCAGCGGCTTGTTCCCAGTTGCCAGCCAAGCAGTTCAGCAAGGTGGAGCGTTGCAGCCCGACCATTTTCACCTTTTCGGCATCGAGTTCAACCTTTTTGCCATCCATGTTGATTTTCACCATGTTGCCCTCAATCTTGAAGTAATCACCTTGAGGCTGGGTGTAGATCATACTGAGTTGGTCGTTGCCGTCAAAAGTGAGATGACCGGCTTTGTCGGTGGTCTTGCCCGAAATCTTCATCAGTTTGGTCTGGGTGAAATCGGTGTCAAAAGTCTTTTGTGCAATAGCTGTTACGGAAAACAGCATTGCGATGAGAATCAATGTAATATGCTTCATTTCTGTAAATTGTCTAAATAGGTGACTACATCGTTAACAGTTTCAAATTTGGCCAAAGCCTGGTCGGGAATGACAATGCCATAGTCGTCTTCAAGGCGCATGAGCAGTTGGAGGATGTCGACGGAATCGGCGCCAAGGTCTCTCTTGATTTGGGCATCCAGCGTAACCCGCTCCGGGTCGATGCGCAACTGACGCGCCAAGGTGGCTTTTACTACTTCGTACATATCTAACTATTTAATATTCATAATGTTCATACTTCATAATAATCTCTTCCATCTTTGACGAAAGTGAACTGACCTCCATCTTGTAGGCTTGTTCAATGCATTTCTCCACTGCCGTCGCCTTGCTGGATCCATGACCTTTCACCACAGTCTTCGAGGTGCCCAACAACACGCTGCCGCCGTAGTTCTGATAGTTCATGAACTCCTTCTCCTCCATAAACATCCGTTTCATCAAGAGCGCACCTAATTTATATATGGGCCTCGAATAGATGTCTTTCTTCAACTTCTTCAGCAGTTCCAAGGCTGTGCCTTCAGTGGTCTTCACCAACACATTGCCCGAGAAACCGTCACAAACCACCACATCGTAGTTGCCCGAAAGCAAGTCGCGGCTCTCCATGTTGCCCACAAAATGGATTTCGGGGGTCTCACTCAGCAAAAAGTATGCCTTTTGTCTGATTTCATCGCCTTTTTCCGCTTCTTTTCCCACATTGAGCAAGGCAATGCGCGGTTTTTCAATATTGTAGACCTTCTCCATGTAAAGGCTCGACATGATGGCGAACTGCCTCAGATGTTCAGGCGTGACCTCCACATTGGCACCGCTGTCGCAAATACCAACGATACCTCCATTCATGGTAGGCAAAAGCGGACAAAAGGCCGGACGAATGACACCCTTAACGCGCCCGATGCGGGTCAAGGCAGCTGCAACAAGAGCGCCTGTGGAGCCGATACTGACCATCGCGTTGATGTCGTCTTGGTCGCGGAGCATACGCACCGCTTTAATCATTGAGCTCTCCTTTTTCAGTCGGATGACATCGATGGGGCGTTCCTCGCAGCCGATGACCTCGGGCGCGTGGACAATTTCGAGACGCGAATTGTCGTAGGTCTTGCCTTTCAGGCAGTTCTGGAGCGTGGCCTCGTCGCCCGTAAGGATGAGATACAGGTCGGGCATTTTGGCCAAAGCAGCTAAGGCACCGTCCACATTGGCCTCGGGGCTGTGGTCACCACCGAAACAGTCTATTAGGATTTTGATCATTGTTGTATTCTTATTATGGCCTCTGGCTCTTGGCTTCTGGCCTCTGGCAGCTTTGTGAAAAGGAATATCATCCACTTTTGTTGGAGCTGCCAGTAGCCAGTAGCCAGCGGCTAGGAGCCCTAAACTAACTTTTTAATATAACAACGGTGACGCTTGATCTTTTGTTCGTCAAAGCGTTTCCACTGGTTCTGAATCGCGTAATTATCTTCCAGGTTCATGTTGGTCTCGGCGTATTCGACATCTTTGAGCATGTTCATCAAGCCCGCAGAGACGATAATGCTCACGCCTCGATTAAGCCACTCAGGGTCGACACCGATGAGGCAGAGGTCGATGACATTGGGCTTTTTCAAGGCTTTAAGCAGACGAACCAAGGCGGCTGGTGTTAGTCGGCCACCCGAAGGACGCACGGCATCGGCGATGGCAGGGAAAGCCAGTCCGAAGCAAATCATCTTATCGTTTTCGTCCAAAATGACAGCCACATTCTTCACATCGATGACCAGACGGAAGTTGTCGATCATCATCTTTTTCATGCCCTCGGTGAAAGGCACAGTACCGTAAAGCAATTCGTAGGACTTATCAAGCAATTCGAAGATGCCATCGGCGTATTTCTTCAGGAAATCGTTGGTGTTGCGTGCCGTACCCAAATGCAAGTTATAGCGTTTCATCACGAATGCGGCCAACTTGTCGACTTCGCCATCATAGTCCTTGGGAATGCGGATACGGCTGCCCGTCCAGTCAACGTCTTTCTGATAGCCTAAGTTCTCAATAAAGGTCTGATAATAAGGGAAGTTATAGGTCTCCTCGAAGGTGGCGGGATAGTCGAAGCCATCAATCAATAGGCCTTCGCGCTCGAGGTCGGAGAAACTCAAAGGGCCAACCACCTCGTTCATGCCTTTTTGGAGGGTCCAGTTTTCCAGGGTCTTAAAGAGTTCTTTTGCCACTTCTTCGTCTTCGATGACATCAAAACGGGTGAAACGCACTTGTTTCTTGCCTGTTTTCTCGTTGGCGGCACGTTGGATGATGCCCGAGATACGTCCAGCCATCACGCCGTCCTTATAGGCATTGAAATAGACGGCTTCGCACATGTCATTGTAAACAAAGTCCTTATGGAAGATTTTCTTTTCGTCCATGTACAAAGGCGGCGTGAAGTAAGGGTTGCCCTTGTAGTGCTTCAAAGGAAAATCAAGGAATTCCTTTTGTTGTTTTTTTGTCGCTACTTTAGTTATAGTTATCACCGAATAGAATCTTTAAATTTTGAATTTTGAATCTAAAAATCACCTATGTTTGGCATGGAAACAGATGCCGATGGCGTTGGGGCCGCAATGGCTTCCGATGGTCGGGTTGACGGGGGTGATGATGACGTTCAGGTCGTCGCCAAACTTCTCTTTCAGTTGGCGTTCGGCCTCGGCGGCGATATCGAGGGCATCCGAATGGCCAATGACCACGCGGTGGGCCTTCACTTCTTCACCCAATTCTTCAACATATTTCACCAAGCGGGCAATGGCTTTGGCGCGACCCGTTTCCTTGCCGATGCTAACCATCTTTCCTTCGTTGTCCAAATAGATAATCGGGCGGATGCCGATGAAGCCGCCCATAGTAGCTGCCAAGCCGCTCACGCGACCGCTGCGACGGAAGAACTTCAGGTCGTCGGCGAAGAAATACATCGGGAACTTCGGCACTTCCACTTTGACCCATTCCACGATTTCCTCAGCGGTCTTGCCAGCCTTGTACATCTCAGCGCATTCGAGCACGATGTTGTATGATAATGCCGTAATACCCAAAGTGTCAACTTCATAGAACTTGCGATCGGGGTATTTCTGCTTCAGTTTCTCCAACGCCTGTCTCATAATGGTGAAGGTGTAGGAGGTGCCCGACGAGAAATGCACGTAGAGGATGTCGTTGCCAGCGGCAAACTCAGGCTCGAAGTATTGGAGGTAAGCCTCTTCGCTCATGGCGCTGGTGGTCGGCATGGTGCCAGCACGGAGCATGTCGTAGAACTTGTGGAAGTCGAATTCGTCGAAGTCGATATAGGGGTAAATCACTTGTTCACCCACGGTATAAGGCATACTGATGAGTTTGATTCCATAGGCGGCACACTCCTTGGGAGTGATGTCGCAATCGGTGTCGGAAAAAAAAGTCAGCATTTTTTGTTTTTTAATTGGACTATGACCAGTGACTATGACTATGACAGCTTTCACTTACGTTGGAGCGGTCATAGTCATTGTCACAAGTCATTGTCGAAAATTCATTCATAAACAAACAATTATATAATCATAAACCGGCTGTGCGCCGTTGTTCAACATAATTTCAAGGTTTTTGTATTGGGATTGCAGGTCGGCGACGAGGCGTTCTGCTTCTTCTGAAGGGACGTCCTCGCCATAAAAGATTAGCATCACATCGCGAGAAGCTGCGCCAAGACGTTCAATGAGTTCTTTGGCAGCCGTTTCGCGGTCAGGGCTGTCGGAAAGGATTTGCTTGCCGCAGTAGCCAACAAAGTCGCCCGTGTGGACGCTTACTTGCTCGCCTTCGGCATCGCGGATGGCAGTGGAGACCATGCCTGTCACTACAGATTGCATTGTTTCCGTGACGCTCGCGATGACCTCGTCAACGTTGGGATTGTCGCGGTCGATGGAGCCGATGCCATAATAGCCTTCACCGATGGTGGTCGAAGGAAGCACATGGATGTCAGCGTCTTTATAGAGTTCGGCAGCCTGGTCGGCGGCCATCTTGATGTTCTTGTTGTTGGGGAAGACAAGGATGTGTTGCGCGTTGATGCGGGCAAAGGCATCCAGGAAGTCCTGTGTCGATGGGTTCATGGTCTGACCACCAGCAATCACCTCATCGGTGCCAAACTCGCGGAAGGCATTGATGAGCCCTTCGCCTGAGGCCACTGTCACGATGCCGTAAGGTTTGGGAGGCAGCTTGAACGAGGCGTTGTTTTGGTTGGTCGATTGGTGGTGTTGCAGTGCCATGTTCTCGATTTTAATCGTCAGGAACTCACCGTATTTCTGCATCTCGTTGAGAATCACTCCAGGTGTGAAGGTATGGACATGCACCTTTATTATAGTATCTTCGCGGAAAGCCACCACCGATTCGCCTACTTTATTTAGATAATCGAAGATTACGTTTTCATCAAAGATGTCCAAATTGACTTTGGAACGCATCAAACGGAGCAGGAATTCGGTGCAATAGCCAAACTCCAAAGTGCTGTTTTCGGTGAATTTGTCGAGTTCTACTGTAGGTGTAGCGGTCGAAGTAGGCGCGATTTCCTCATCCGAAATGATGCCATTCAAAGCATCGTTCATGCCATGGAAAATGCTTACTAGTCCAGCGCCGCCACTGTCGACCACGCCCGCGTCTTTCAGCACTTGGAGTAGCTCTGGGGTGTGGTCAAGGGAGACTTGCATAGCCTCCATTAAGGTTTCGAAATAACGGTTAAGGTCGGAATGGGCATCCGCGCCTGCAACGCCTTCGCGCAGCACGGTGATGATAGTACCTTCAACGGGAATGGGCACGGATTTATATGCTTCTTCCACAGCGGATTGCATGGCTTTGGCGAAGGCTTTCGTGTCTGCTTCTATCACACCTTGCAGACCTTTGGCCAAGCCTGCAAAGATACGCGAAAGGATGACGCCGGAGTTGCCTCTTGCGCCGAGTAACATCCCTGATGAAGCGGCTGAGGCTATTTCGGAAAGGGTACCGAGTTGGTCGTTCAAGGCAGTACACCCCGCCTTGAGGGTCATCAGCATGTTGTCGCCCGTGTCGCCGTCGGGGATAGGGAAGACGTTAAGGTCGTTGATGACCTTTTTGTCCCTGCCCAGTTGCACCGCGCCTTGGCGCAGCATTGCGGCGAAAGTCAGGCTATCGAGTTCATTTGTTTTCTGCATTACAAATGTTTTCAAAAAGTCTGCAAAAATACGGAATTTTTTGAAACGATTTTAAGTGGCATTCTTGTCATTTAAGACATGAATGTGTCGTTCGATTCATAGCGCACCCGCCATATATATCGGCACTAATATAGTGTTGCCATCTTTGCGAAGGTCTTTGGTATAAACAAGGTAGCGGTTGCCCACTCGTGACGAGAACTTCGTGCAAAATTCGTCAAGCGAGCGACGTGTGCTGTAGCCTTCTGACTTCACTTCGATAGGGCATATTTTCGTCTTGTCTGACAACAGGAAATCAATCATACTCATTTTTTGCAAATTGGCGTACAAGAGTTGATTTGCCTACACGTCTCGCGCCCTCAATTAGGAGAGCCGTTTCTCCATGTGATTCTTGTTTCCATTGCAACATTTTTTGATATGCCTTGCGCTTGAAAATATGCTCAATCATATTTATGATTTTTAAATTTCTGCAAAAAACTGTAAATCTTTGAATTATGTAAGAAAAATCAAAAAAATGTTCCCTGAGCGCAATTTTTGAATGACCAAAATGTTCCCTGAGCGCAATTTTCAAATGACTAAAATATTCCTTGAGCGCAATTTTCAATTGACACTTCATACCAGCCATAAAAAGGATGACCCGAAAAGGGATTTGTGACAGATTTTTGTAAGATTTAACTGCGTTGAACGCAAAGCGTTTGTTTCTTAAAATCCATCCACTTCATCCATTTCCAAACCAAATTATCCATTTTGGATACAGTTTCTGTATCCGATTTGGATTATTAAAGCATTGATAATCAAATATTAATTTGGTTGCATGGGAAATTGTTGTATTTTTGCAGAATGATAAGTTAAAAACAAACAGAATATAGATTTAAAGCAATAGAAATATGGAAACAACAACCATCATCTCGGCAATTGCAGCTTCTTTGGCTGCTTTAGTGGCAGTATTAACTCTTATTATTCAATGTCACCAAAATAGAAAGAATGAAAAGAAAAGCCTTTCAGAAAAAGCGGAAAACATGCTTGAAAAGACAAGAACAGACCCTGGCATTATGCATTTTATGAAAGCAATTGATTATGGTAAATCATGGTATAAAACAGGTTTTCATGAAAGCAATTTCGAAAAATCCGCAGATGATGCGCTATTGACATACAATTACATTTTATGGCTTAAGGAGAGGAATTTGTTAGACGAAAATGGTCTTGCTAATTTCCTGTATGAAATTGACAAAATCGTCGGAAATAAGGATGTTCAGTGCTACTTCTTCAATCTCTATCATTACTCACAAAAGGCCAAACTACCTTTCAAGTTTGAAAAGTTGATGCAGTACGGCGTGGAGAAGCATTACATTGATAAAGATATATACAACGAGGATTCTGAAAACTTTGGTGAGCAACAACTGGAATTTTAAACGAGAAAAAAACTAATGTCTAACAAATCACACGTATTATCATGAAAACAACAAGAAAAATCATGCTGCTGTTGATAATTGCAGCAACTGCGTTTGCAGTGGGATGCACAAAAGATGGCACAAACAATGGAGGAAATGGTGGGGGTAACCAACCAAGCATTGACACCATTAATGGTGGCGGTAATGGCGGCGGCGGTGGAAGCTATTACGAAGAACATGAATATGTAGACCTCGGCCTACCGAGCGGTACTTTGTGGGCTACTTGCAATGTGGGAGCGAGTATCCCTTGTGAACAGGGATATGAATTCCGATGGGGCGAGCCGAAATGGGGTGGTGACTACAAGTATTGTGTCGGTGGAGATCTCTATCAACTAACAAAATATTGTCAGTTGCCAGATTTTGGATATAATGGTTACATAGATAAATTCATGGTTTTACAATCTGAAGACGATGCCGCCACCGTAAACTGGGGAAATGATTGGCGTACACCCACCGTTGAACAATGGAAAGAATTGGTAGATTACGCCGAATCATTTGAGTATGTTGAAGGTGTTACGACTTCAAATGACCCCATGATAAACAGGAATCATTTTATTATTACAGGTACAAATGGTAATACTTTATATTTGCCGGGTTTATCTTATTATGGATGTTACATGTCAAATTCTCTAAACCCCGTTTATCCTACACAAGCTATAGGAATTGAATTGGAAGGGTATACTTATGATTATGCTCCTTGGAGTGCAGAATTACATTTTAAAAAAAGAGAACGAACGGAATCCATGTTTGTGCGTCCAGTGAAAACCATGGGAGGAGGAAACAACGGTAATGATATTGGTGAAGGAGGCATTGGCACTATAAACAACCGTGAATATGTTGATTTAGGCTTACCTAGTGGCAAGTTGTGGGCCACCTGTAATATTGGCGCCTCAAGTTCAGAAGAAAATGGCTCTTATTTTGCTTGGGCCGAAACCGAGCCAAAATCATCTTACGACTGGAGCAACTACAAGTATGCACGGTATGAAGAGGTCTATTATGGGGGTAATCATGAGATTCATTATAATTTTACCAAATATTGTCCATTTAGTGAATATGGTTATAATGGATTTACGGACAATCGTATTACGCTGGAGCCCTCTGATGATGCCGCTATAGTAAACTGGGGCGGAGGATGGCACACTCCTTCATCAGAAGATTGGAAAGAACTACTGAATTGTTGCTTTTTTGGCAAGTCTACATCAGGTGGAGTTGAGGGCTTTATGTTTGTGTCGCGTAATGGCCAATATCTTTTTTTGCCATCATATTGTTGGTGCAATAGCCTTGAAGTATACGATAGTGAACCAGACGCTGTGGATGCTGTGTATGCTGAAGTATTTCGATATCGCGATACGTATAATGATTATTATGATGTTTGGAATAATTATGATGATTTTTGGAATGATGATGACTGGACGGGTAAGTTTGGTATTAAAGCCCGGAGTGTCGGATTACCTATTCGCCCTGTATTCGCTCCATAATAAATGCTTGTTTTTGAATAACATACCAAGATTTCAATATATTTACACACTATGAAACAGAAACTTAACAAGATTACCTTGTGGCTGTGTGCGGCAGCAATGGCGGTGATGTGCTCATGCACAAAAGACAATTCAAACAATGGCAATAACGGTGGCAACAACAATGGCGGCGGCAATACCTACAACAATCACGCCTATGTCGACCTAGGCCTACCAAGTGGTACTTTATGGGCTACATGCAATGTGGGGGCAACTACTCCCGAAGGGTATGGCTCTTACTTCGCTTGGGGCGAAACTGCTCCCAAAGAAACCTATAATTGGACTACATATAAATGGTGCAGCGGAAATGTTGAGAATAATGGGGTTTGCTACGAGTTGACAAAATATTGTAGTGATTCTTTCTGGGGCCTAAACGGATTCCACGACAATTTAACCGAATTGCTGCCCGAAGACGATGCCGCCACTGCCAATTGGGGGAGTGGATGGTGTACACCTACTGCAGAACAATGGGTTGAACTATTTCGTTACACTACATGCATAAACTCGTATCAAAACAATGTTAATGGTAGAGTTTTTACGAGCGCAAATGGTAATAGTATCTTCTTGCCTTATGCGGGAAGTATTGGCACAAATGGCTTGGATGACGTTGGACGAACTGGTTGCTATTGGTCAAATGGCGATCGTTACTATCCATCCGATGGTTTAACTGTAAGTGCGGGAGGGACGCATATTAATACAAGTGGATGGGAGATGGGTCCTCTTTACTATGATCGATATGAAGGCCTATCCGTCCGCCCTGTGCGTTCGTCCAACTAGTTTCCCCGTCATACACCAGCGAAATCCCGAAAAAAAACCGGATTTCGCTGGTTTTTGGCATAAAAACCGAACTTTTTGTCGGATACCAACATGAAACCTATATCCATTTTGGATATTTTACGTATTTTTGAAGCCTAATTCTAAAAAGTCA
>JAEEGH010011049.1_pt1 | contig 20568 bp, 16 predicted proteins | sample 9134181 | NCBI WGS metagenome assembly JAEEGH01 (sample SAMN16246544, study PRJNA631951) | gut metagenome | biome: gut microbiome; feature: rumen; material: DP-attached | host: Bos | place: Iran: Karaj | collected 2018-10
GAGCGACCGCACCTCGACGTCACAGAACTCAACCAAACCGTAGCCAACGTGCTGGCCGACATCAGGCAGCGAGGCGACGAGGCCGTCAAGGGCTATGAACTGAAGTTCGACCACGTCGACCTTGACTCACTGGCTGTCAGCGATGACGAGATGGCTGATGCTGAAAGCAAGATTTCAAAACAGCTGCGCGAGGCCATCGAGCTGGCCCATGAGAACATCCAGAAGTTCCATGAGTCGCAGCGTTTCCGTTCGAAGAAGGTGGAGACGCAGCCCGGCGTTGTCTGCTGGCAGAAGAGTGTGGCCATCGAGAAGGTAGGACTCTACATTCCCGGCGGGACTGCTCCGCTGTTCTCGACGGTGCTCATGCTGGCCACACCGGCCAAGATCGCCGGGTGCAAGGAGATTGTGCTCTGCACCCCACCCGACCGCCAAGGCTGTGTCAATCCTGCCATCCTGGTGGCTGCTCGTGTGGCTGGTGTCAACAGGATATTCAAGATTGGCGGTGTTCAAGCTATCGGCGCTATGGCCTACGGCACGGAGTCGGTGCCCAAGGTCTACAAGATTTTCGGCCCCGGCAACCAGTACGTCATGGCAGCCAAGCAGCAGGTCAGCCTGCACGATGTGGCCATCGACATGCCAGCAGGACCCTCTGAGGTGTGCGTCATCGCCGACGATATGGCCAGTCCTGAGTTTGTGGCTGCCGACCTGTTGTCGCAAGCTGAGCACGGCGTTGACTCGCAGGTTGTGCTCATCACCACCTCACACAAACTTATCGACGACGTGCAGCAGGAGGTGGACCGCCAGCTCGACAAACTTCCCCGCAAGGAGATAGCGCAGCGGGCCCTTGAGAACAGCCTCATCATACTGGTGCGCGACCTGAAGGAGGCTATGGAACTGTCGAATGCCTACGCCCCCGAGCACCTTGTTCTGCAGACCACCAATTATGAGGAAATGGCCGAACGGGTGGTCAATGCAGGAAGCGTCTTCCTCGGGCAATATGCCTGCGAGAGTGCCGGCGACTATGCCAGCGGCACCAACCACACGCTGCCCACTCACGGCTACGCCACCGCCTACAACGGCGTCAACCTCGATAGCTACTGCCGCAAGGTGACTTTCCAGCACCTGACCGATGAGGGTGTGCGCAGCATTGGCCGAGCTGTGGAACTCATGGCCGAGGCCGAGCAGCTCGATGCCCACAAGAACGCGATGACCGTCAGAATAAACAGTTTAAAATGAAACCGTTAGAAGAATTGGTGCGACCAAACATCTGGTCGCTTGCTCCCTATAGCAGTGCCCGTAACGAGTATGCTGGTCGCGAGGCTCACGTATTTCTTGATGCCAACGAGAACCCCTACAACAATCCCGTAAACCGCTACCCCGACCCCCTGCAACTGGAGGTGAAGGCAGCCATTTCGAAGGTGAAGGGCGTGCCCGCTGAGTGTATCTTCCTCGGCAACGGCAGCGACGAGGCCATCGATCTGCCCTACCGCTGCTTCTGCCGTCCGGGCATCGACAATGTTGTGGCCATTGAGCCGACTTACGGTATGTACAAGGTATGTGCCGACATCAACGATGTGGAGTACCGCCCCGTGCTGCTCGACGACAACTACCAGATAACTGCAGACCGCCTGCTGGCCGCCTGCGACTCGAAGACCAAAATCATTTGGCTCTGCTCGCCCAACAACCCAACGGGTAACTGCCTTGTACGCGAAGAAATCATCAACACCATCAACGCCTTCGAGGGTATTGTCATCGTCGACGAAGCTTATAGCGACTTCTCTTCGCAGCCCTCGCTGCGCACCGAACTGGCCAAGCATCCCAATCTCATCGTACTCAACACCATGTCGAAGGCATGGGGGTGCGCAGCCATCCGTCTTGGCATGGCCTTCGCCTCGCCAGAAATCATCGGTATATATAATAAGGTGAAATATCCCTATAATGTCAACCTGCTTACCCAGAAGCAGGCTCTCGAGGCCCTCGCCGACCCCTTCCAGGTCGACAAATGGGTGCGCATGCTTAACCTCGAGCGTAGCCGTATGATTGAAGCCTTCCGACTGCTGCCTATCTGTGAGAAGGTCTACCCCACCGAGGCCAACTTCTTCCTCGCCAAGATGACCGATGCTCAGGGCATCTACGACAGCCTTGTCGAACAGGGGATTATTGTCCGCAACCGTACACGCATCAAGCTGTGTCGTGACTGCCTGCGCATTACCGTCGGCACCAAGAACGAGAACAACGAACTTATTGCTGCTCTGCGTCGATACTGAGTGCACAACACCCCAAAGATAATCTCACAGAACTTGCAACTGCGAGACTACTCCATTGGGAAAAGGCCGTAGAGCTTGGCATCAATCATGTCGGTGACCTGTTGGAAATCCTCTGGCTGGTCGCCGAATTTGCATTTGTCACCGTCAATGATGATGAGTTGTCCACTATAGGTGGTAATCCAGTCTTCGTAGCGTTTCTCAAGACCCTGCAGGTAGTCAAGACGCATAGTCTGCTCGTACTCGCGCCCACGCTTCTGAATCTGTGCCACGAGAGTTGGAATACTGGAGCGGATGTAAATCATGAGGTCGGGCAGCCGAACAAGCGACATCATCAATTGGAAGAGGTCAGTATAGGTCTCAAAGTCGCGGTCACTCATCATGCCCTGACCGTGTAGGTTAGGTGCAAAAATGCAGGCATCCTCGAAGATGGTGCGATCCTGGATGATGGTGTCGTCCGACTTTGAAATCTCGACGACCTCCTTGAATCGCTTGCTGAGGAAGTAAACCTGCAGGTTGAATGACCAGCGCTTCATATCGGCGTAAAAGTCCGACAGGTAAGGGTTGTTGTCAACGGGTTCGAATCGTGGTGTCCATCCATAACGGTGGGCGAGCATGCGGGTAAGTGTAGTTTTTCCGCTTCCGATGTTTCCGGCTACTGCTATATGCATGTTTTTTCTGTAGAGTTTATTGGTTAGGAGTAAGAGGTGGGAAAAGTCCGAAGAGAGTGGCGTCGATGCGGTCGGTTATCTTAGCAAAGTCACGCGGGTTGTGTTCGAAGTCAAGGGTGTCCTTGACAATTGTCATGACACGGCCCTGATAGTGGTTGCAAAAGAAGTCGTCGTACAGGCGGTTGAGATTCTCAAGATAGTCAAGCTGAATGGTCTGCTCGTAGTTGCGGCCTCGCCGCTGTATGTTACTGACGAGATGAGGTACGGAAGCCCGGAGGTAAATCATGAGGTCGGGCAGTCGGACTGTCTGAAGCATCTGCTCGAAAAGGTCGATACAGGTGTCATAGTCGCGCTGACTGAGACGCCCTGCCTCGTAGTTGTTCTGCATGAAGACATAGACGCCTTCGAAGATGGTACGGTCCTGGATAACAGTATGGTCGGCCTGCTGAATGGCAATGAGGTCGCGCAGCCGTTCCTTGAGGAAATAAACTTCCAGATTGAATGCCCAGCGGCAGATATCGCCGTAATAGTCTTCAAGATATGGGTTATGGTCAACAGCCTCGAAGCGCGCTTCCCATCGGTAATGGCGTGCGAGCATGCGAGTAAGTGTTGATTTCCCGCTTCCAATGTTTCCTGCTATGGCTATGTACATAATTTTAGTGGTGAGAAGTGTACTTTTAGCATCAAATTACGCTTGTATGAGGGCAAAGGTAGCATTTTTTTTCATTTTTCCGTCTATTTGTTTGGTTATTTTAATTATTTTCTCTACTTTTGCAGCGCAAACAATCAATTAATAACTCAAAACATTAAACTTTATTGCCTATCGAAACACAATTACTTCATAACAAATAACAACCGAATATGAAGGAATTTGAGGGAATGTCCAACGAAATGTTGGCATTGCTTTACATAGGAGGAAACAATAGAGCGTTTGACGAGTTATTGGAAAGAACTCAGTCGAAATTGTTCGCGTACATAATGTTCGTAGTACGTAATGAGGATGTGGCCAACGACATCTTCCAGGAGACCTTTGTCAAGGTGATTACCCGACTTCAGGAAGGGCGCTACACCGACTCCGGGAAGTTCACGTTCTGGCTCACACGCATTGCCCATAACGCCATCATGGACTGGTATCGCTCGCAGAAGAGCGACCGCATCGTCGATCTGGCCGACGACAACGACTTGAACAACCTCAGCGGTGAGCAGGTACAGGACTCATTCCGCGAGAGCGAGATGGTCAACGACCAGGTAATGGAGGACGTGCGCCGACTGATGGAGGCCCTGCCGGCTGCCCAGCGCGAAGTGGTCTTTATGCGTTTCTACCAGCAGCTCTCGTTCAAGGAGATTGCCGACTTGACGGGCGTGAGCATCAACACGGCGCTGGGACGTATGCGCTATGCGCTGATGAACCTTCGCAAGATGGCGAAGGAACACCAGATGGAGCTGGCTCTTGAGTATTAAAGAGCGCGAAGACTGCGAATAGTTTCCTCGGGCGTAGGACTCTTGAAGACATAGCTGCCGCTGACGAGTACGTCGACGCCGGCCTCGACCAGCATCGGGGCCGTCTCACCTTGTACGCCGCCGTCGACCTCAATAAGAGCTCTGCTGCCAGTGCCGGCAATGAGTTGGCGCAATTGGCGTGCCTTCTTCAGCGTATTCGTAATAAACTTCTGTCCGCCGAAGCCGGGGTTGACGCTCATCAGCAACACCATATCGACGTCGCCGATGATGTCTTCGAGCAGCGACACAGGCGTCGAGGGATTCAGTGTGACGCCAGCCTTCATGCCGGCATCGTGAATCTCCTGAACGGTGCGGTGCAGATGGTCGCAGGCTTCCAGATGTACGTTCATCATCATCGCACCCAGCTTGGCCGTTTGTTTGATGTAGCGCTCGGGCTTCACAATCATGTAGTGAACGTCGAGCGGCTTCGTGCATTTCGAGGCCACAGCCTCTAAGACGGGAAAACCGAATGAGATGTTCGGGACGAAGACGCCGTCCATCACGTCCAAGTGGAGCCAGTCGGCTTCGCTGCGGTTTATCATTTCAATGTCGCGGTCGAGATGCAGAAAATCGGCAGCGAGCAACGATGGAGATACCTTTGTCATTACAATTTTGCTATTTACGATTTACCCTTCAGTTCAGACAATAGGCTTGTCCGTTTTCCACGCGGTATGAATAGGCAAACTGACGGATGGTCAGGAGTGTCTTTTCGCGTGGATTGAATCGTTCACTCATTGATGCTACTGCATCGATAACTTGCTGAGTAGATATTTTCATAGGCTACATTGTTTTTAAAGTTCGCTATACTTATTTAACGCCGTAACTCACAAATTATTATGCAAGGATAAAAATAAAAGTGTTTTTGTCGTGAAACACATTATCAGAAAAAAAGCCGCCCGGAGAACGGACGGCCTTTATAAAGCTTCAACACACGTGTTGTATTACTTCAGCTCGGCGAGGTACTTGATGGTACGAACCATCTGAGAGGTATAAGAGTTCTCATTGTCGTACCAGGCAACAACCTGAACAAGAGAGTTGCCGTCACCAATCTTGCTGACCATGGTCTGGTTGGCGTCGAACAGAGAACCGAACTTCATACCAATAATGTCAGAAGAAACGAGTTTCTCCTCAGTATAACCAAACGACTCGTTCTGAGCGGCCTTCATAGCAGCGTTGATGTCCTCAACGGTAACCTCACCCTTGACAACAGCGTGCAGGATGGTGGTAGAACCTGTAGGAGTGGGAACGCGCTGTGCAGCACCGATCAGCTTACCGTTCAGCTCGGGGATAACCAGACCGATGGCCTTGGCAGCACCTGTTGAGTTAGGAACGATGTTCTGGGCACCGGCACGGGCACGCTGAACATCACCCTTGCGCTGAGGACCGTCAAGAATCATCTGGTCGCCAGTGTAAGCGTGAACAGTCGTCATGATACCGCTCTGGATGGGAGCGAAGTCGTTCAGAGCCTTCGTCATGGGAGCCAGGCAGTTGGTTGTGCAAGAAGCTGCGCTGATAACGGTGTCGGCGGGAGTCAGAGTCTTGTGGTTTACGTTGTAGACGATGGTGGGCAGATCGTTGCCGGCAGGAGCAGAGATCACGACCTTCTTGGCACCAGCCTGAATGTGAGCAGAAGCCTTCTCCTTAGAAGTATAGAAACCGGTGCACTCCAGTACGACGTCAACGTCCAGCTGACCCCAAGGCAGCTCAGCAGCGTTAGGAATAGCATAGATGGTGATCTTCTTACCATCAACAACGATGAAGTCTTCACCTGCCTCTACAGTGTGTTTGTTCTCACCGAACTTGCCGCAGAAGCCACCCTGAGCGGTGTCATACTTCAGCAGGTGAGCCAGCATCTTGGGGCTGGTCAAGTCGTTGATAGCAATCACTTCATAACCTTCAGCCTCGAACATCTGACGGAATGCGAGGCGACCGATACGGCCAAAGCCGTTAATAGCAACTTTTGTCATTGTTTTTGTTTGTTTATTTAAAGGGTTTATACCTGTTATCTCAAAAAAATCACGCTTAAAATGCACTTTTTCTTCTTTTCGAGCGCAAAGTTACGAAAAAATTCTTATATTTGCAGCGTATTTCTATCTTAATTAAAGTGAAAAGTGAAAAGCGGAAAGTGAAAACTGAGTTATATCAAGACAGGAAGGCAAGATTGCTAAACAAAGATTGCAATTCTAACATATATTATTGTACGTCTAACTTTAAACATTAAACGACTATGGGATTTATTAAGGAATTCAAGGAGTTTGCCATGAAAGGCAACGTGATGGACATGGCTGTCGGTGTCATCATCGGCGGTGCGTTTGGAAAGATTGTCAGCTCGCTGGTTGACGACGTGCTCATGCCCTTAGTGGGTATGGTTACCGGCAACGTTGACTTCACCAGTCTGGCATTCCAGATTGGCGAAGGTGAAGGTGCTGCCGTGCTGAAGTACGGCAACTTCATCCAGAACACGGTCGATTTCATCATCGTGGCATTGTGTATCTTCCTCATGCTGAAGGGTATCAACAAGCTGAACCGCAAGAAGGAAGAGGCCCCAGCACCCGAGGAGCCGAAGGGACCGACGCAGGAAGAACTGCTCGCTGAGATTCGCGACCTGCTGAAGAAGAAGTAAGAAGTTAAAAACAAAAAAGCCTGCCGCCATCCTTTCCGAAGAAAGTTTGGCGGCAGTCCTTTTATACCCTTTTTCTCTTTACTTTTTTACCTTTTTACCTTCCACAATATACACTCCACGGCGGGGCTGTGCGACGCGGTGGCCCTGAAGGTCGAAGTATTGACGATTTACTGTTTTACGATTGTCGATTTCGGTAATGCCGGTAGGATTAACCACAGTGAGCGTTCCCGAGACATAGATGATGTCGTAGTTCTGAGCCTCGGCACCACTGACTATAATCTCATACTCGCCGGCGGGACTCTCGGCCGTTGCCTCACAAGTGATGACGGGACGAACGGTAAACACCGTGTCAGTCTCGCGGTTGCGGAAGCCCTTGTAGCTCAGTTCAAACTCTGGGTTAGCCTCGCCAACATTTCTCGTATAACTCTTGGCGGTAACGGTGAGCGACGCCGGAACAATGGTGAGCACACCCTCACGGAACTCTACGCCAGGCGTCGTAACGGTGCCGGGACTGACCGTAATAGGATAAGTGCCGACCGGCAGCTTGCCGTCCTTGATAGCTTCGCTGCTACACTCAGGCGTACCGCTGACAGGAGCACCGAGCACGCGGGGATAGATTGTAGCGATAACGCGACCATAGGCGCGCTGTGCCTCAGCCGTCACCACGGGTTTTCCAGTGTACTCCACAATGCGACAGCGGTCGGACCATTCTTCATCAGCCTGGTAAGCCTCCACCATCTTGGCAGGCACGAAGAGCATCATGCCGTTGGGTACGCTGAGATAGCCCATGGGGATCATCGTTGTTTCACTCAGTATGACCAGGTTCTGCAGCGAGCCGCAGTTGCGGAAGGCATAGTCGCCGACGGTGGTGACACTAGCCGGCAGATAGACGGTCTGCAGCGACAGGTCGTCCCGGAAGGCATTGGCTGGAATCTCAGTCAGCGACGTGAAGTAGCGCAGCTCCTCCATGCTCTTGACGCCCGAAGCGCCCATGAAGCTCTCGCCAATGTCGGTGACGGCAGCAGCCTCCTCGAACGACATTTCGCCATCGCCGTCAGCGTCCCATAGGTCAGTGCAGATGGTACGTACCTTGTCGTCGGCAAAAGTGATGTAGTGCAGATTCTCGCGCACGGAAGCCAGGGCCTGCTTCATCTCGTCAAGCGTGCTCTGGCGATTGTCGTAGACGGCCTGCTCGGAAGCCACGTCAATCAGCTTTGCCTCGGCAGCGTCAAGCGCCTTCTTGAGATAAGCAGCCACATCGTCCATAGCCTCGGCAGCAGCCAGATTATCCTCGGTAATGAAGGCCCACTGACAGTTGGCACCCGTGCCCTTCACGTCCCAATAGATGCCGTAGGTGGGACTGGCTGCACTCGAAGTGTGGTTCTCGTCAATGCCCAAGTATTCGCCTTCGGCATAGCTGGCATCGTTGGCGGGCACCTGCAGCGTGTACACGCCGGGAGCCACCGAGTCAATCTGCCAGTAGGCCTTGGCCGACACAGAGCCGTCGCCAAAGCATGCTTTCACGCCTTCGCCCACCTTCGTATCGGTATTCGTGCGGAACACCACCTTACTGTTCGAGTAGAGATAGTACTGTCCGTCAGGCATGCTCTTGGTGCGTTTCAGCTGGTACTTCATGCCCTGTGGAGCCACTACCGACTGCGTGCCGTAGGCCTCGCCCATGGTGAGGAACTTACGCGTACCTATATTATATATGTACCCAGTCTTATCGGCAACGAGTGACGACTTCTCAGGCTGGGTACGCATGCGCACCTCGACAATCTTGCCGAAGTTCTTCCATACGTCGGCCTGTTCGTAAAGCTCTTTCGAGCCGAAGGGCACGTAGAGCGTACACTCCGACAGCGTGACACCGCCGAAGACGTTGTTGCCCAACGAGATGAACGAAGGATCAGGGCTGCAGACTGTCACCTCGCGCAGGGCCTTGCAACCGTAGAAGCACGTCTCGCCGATGGTGTTGACCATCTCGGGGATGGTGATGGCCTTGAGCTTCTGACAGTTACGGAACGCGCGATAGTAAATGTGGACAATGCTGCCAGGCAGCGTGACCGACTCCAAATTGGTACATCCCTCGAAGGTGTTGCCGTAGATGTCGGGGACGGTGGTCAGGTACTGCAATTCGTCGAGGCTCTTCAGCGTCTTGTTGTTCTGGAAAGTCACGTTGAAGTCGACAACCTTCGAAGCCTCCAACAGTGAGAGCTCGCCGTCGCTGTCGATGTCCCAGGCCGAGATGAATGTCGCCCGGGCCGTGTCGTCGGCAAAGTCGATGAGTTTCAGCTTCTTGCGTAGTGAACGCTGAGCGGTGCCCAGTTCCTCAAGGCTGCTCTCCAGATTGTCGTAGACAGCCTGCTCCTGAGCAACCTTCAACCTGCGACTCTTGGCTATGTCGAGCAGCGTGGCCAGTGTCTGGGCAGCCTCATAGCGCTGAACACTTGTCTCGTCGTAGAGCACGAAGCGCCACTGGCAGTTGGCCGCATGGGCAGCGTAGTCGATGTCGGAGTAGACGCCGTAGGTAGGCGACGCTGCATTCGACGCATGGTCGGTCTGCACGCCCCAGAACTGTCCCTCCGTATGGCCCGTTGCCCCCTCGGGAATCTGTATGGTGTACACGTCGCCGTCGACAGCTGTGATGCTCCAGTAGGCATTGGCTCTGTTGGCCGACAGCGTGCCGTCGACGAAGGCTGCCTTCACGCCGCTGCCGACATTGTTGTCCGTCGACGTGCGGAACAGCAGGTTACCGCTACGGCCCGTGTCCTCGGAGGTCAGGTAGTAGACTCCCTCAGGCATCGATGTGGTATGGTTCACCACGAAGCGCATGGGACTGTCGCCCACGATGGCCTGCGTGCCCCACGCCTCGCCCTTGGTCAGATACTGGCCTGTGCCGACGTGGTAGAGGTAGTACTTCTTGCCTGCCTCCAGCGGAGCGAACTTACCCTCCGACAGTTCACGCTGTTCGACGATGGTGCCGAAGTTGCGCCATACGTCCATCGCTGCCAGCTGCGCCTTCGTGCCCTGCAGACAGCTGAGCGTGGCCTTCTGAAGGTCAGTGTCCTCGAAGGCCGACGGGCTAATCTGTATGGCCGACGGCTGGAAGGTCTTCAGCACGAAGCTGTTCAGGTTGGCGCAGTCGGCATAGGCACTGCTGCCGATACTGCCGACGCCGATGGGCAGCACGACCGAAGTCAGACCGCTGCCCTGGAAAGTATTGTCCTCGATGGCGGTCAGCGCATCGGGCAGCGCCAGCGTCTTCAGTGCCTGACAGCCCTTGAAGGCTGCAGCACCGATGGTAGCTACGTGGTTGGGCAGGTCGAGCTGTCCCAACTTAACGCAGCCCTCCAGCGCCCGTGCACCTATGCTGCTGACGTTCTTGGGCAGTCGCAGCGTGGTCAGCGCGGCACAGTCCATGAAGGCCTCGTCGGGCAGCGCCGTCAGACTGGTAAAGTAGTAGAGTTCCTTGAATGTCTTGATGGCCGAGCCCTTGAACACGGTACCGATATCCTTCACGTCGGCTGCCTCGCCGTAGGTCAGCTGGCCGTCGCCGTTGCTGTCGAAGTTTTCAAGGCAGAGTTTCTTCACAGCGGCATCGGCAAACGACATGGGCTTCTCGCCATAGTTCTCCGGCTCAATGCCCACGATGATTTCGCGATAGCCGTTATAGCCGTCGTTCGAGCCGCCGATGCCCTGCTGTCCGGGCGTCAGCTGGGTCAGCAGGTAGTAGCCGTCGCTCGTGCCGCCCCAGCCCCAGTTAATGTGGTATTTCAGGTTGCCGTCGTAGCCGTCGGCCACAAAGGCGTGACCACCCTCATCGTTCGAACCGCTGACGTAGACGGGCCTTCCGGCGGCAATCTCGGCGTAGACGATGCGGTCCCACTCCGTGTCGCTGGTCACCGTCTGGTAGCTGACGTAGTGCACCGATGAGCCGTAGCCGAAGTACTTGCCGAAGGCCTGATAGGCATCATACGACTGTGCACCCGACGACGAGTTGGTGTAATCCATCTTCACCGCCACGCCGCAGTAGTGCATCAGGTCGGCCACGGCCTTGCGCTGCTTCTCGGTGGCCGAACCGTATTCGTCCTTCATGTTCTCCCAGTCGATGGGCGAGCCCTCGGGAATGCCCTCCACATGGAGTTTGCCGTAGGTGGGATGCTCGGTCCAGGTGTCGTAGGCCGGCATAGCAGCCGTCGTCTCCGACACAGACTTCTCGCGGTGGTAGTACAGTATCTGGGCAATGGCCGTAGCCACGCAGCCCGTCACCGAGCGGCCCAGCGAGAAGTACTCGGGGCACGTCAGGTTGTAGGGGTAGCCCTGGCTCCACTTGCTCTTCATCAGCTCGGGCACCTTGGGGTGCGTGGGCACAGCATCACCGATGACCACTCTCCCACCCTTCTGCAACTCGTCTATCTGGCGGGCGTAGTCGTCGAGCAGTCCCTGCAGCTGCGGCGGCAGCTTCTCGTAGTCGAACTCTCCCGAGTCGCAGTAGCCGAGGATAGGCTCCGTTCGGTCGTCACCCGAAACGATGACATAGCCCTCGCCCACTCCTTTGTTAAACACATAGTACTCTGGCGTTGATGCAGCGGCACGCCGCTGACGCGGCGACAGTTTCCTGCCGCTTACGACTGGCGCCAGCTGCCGGAAGTCATTCTGTCTGCTCATGAAAGACTCTGCCTTGACGAAGGCCTGCTCACGGGTTATCGGCTGCGCATTAGCCAACGCGGCCGATAGGACAAAAACAACGATGATGCCCAGAATTCGTTTTTTCATTGTTCTCAAGTTAGCAATCAATGGTGCAAAAGTACGAATAAAAAGGCAAACATACAAATCTTTTCGTCTTTTTTGAGGTATTTTACCGCAACGTTTGGTTCTACCGTTTTTTTTGAGTATTTTTGCAGCGAGATTACAAAAGTTAGTGACCGATGAGGAAAGAAGATCTGAGAATAGTGTTTATGGGTACGCCGGAGTTTGCTGTTGAAACGCTGAAGGCGCTGGTGGAGAACGATTATAACGTCGTGGGTGTAGTGACACAGCCCGACAAACCGGTAGGTCGGCACGGTTCTGTGCTGCAGCCGCCGGCAGTGAAGCAGTACTCCCTGGAGCGCGGCCTGCCCGTTTTACAGCCCGCTAAGATGAAGGACCCAGCATTCGTCGAGCAGCTTCGCGGCCTGAGGGCGAACCTTCAGGTAGTGGTTGCCTTCCGGATGCTGCCCGAGGTGGTGTGGGCAATGCCCGAATACGGGACATTCAATGTCCACGCCGCCCTGTTGCCGAACTATCGTGGGGCCGCTCCCATCAACTGGGCAGTCATCAACGGTGAGACTGAGACGGGCGTGACGACCTTCTTCTTAGACCACGACATCGACACGGGGCGCATCATCATGCAGTTGCCCTTCGACATTCCCGACACCGCTGACGCAGAATATGTGTATGACGGTTTGATGCACCTTGGAGCAGAGATATGCCTGAAGACGCTGCAGTGCATCGTGGAAGCCGACGGGCGTCCTGCCAGCGAGCCACAGCGAGAGGCTGACAATCTGAAGCCGGCTCCGAAGCTGGTGAAGGAGAACTGCGAAGTGGACTGGCATCAGCCAGTGAAGCGCGTCTACGACTTCATTCGTGGTCTGAGCCCTTACCCGGGCGCATGGAGCACACTCACCGGTCCTGACGGGCGCGAGGTGACGCTGAAGTTCTTCCGTACGACGAAGACCGGCCGTCCGTCGGCTGATGTTCCTGGCCGCATTGTTGTCGACAAGCGTCGGCTCTACGTGACTACCGGCGACTGTCAGCTTCAAATTGACGAGCTTCAGCAGTCTGGGAAGAAGCGCATGGATGCCGCCTCGTTTCTGAACGGCATGAAGGGTTGGTGAGCCGCATACGCCAGTCAAGGGATGCAGCATTTTGATATAAAATGAGGTAAACAACGTCATCTTTAGCAATTTTAATAGAGCTTTTGTTATTATTTGCCTGATTTTTGTTATCTTTGCGCACATAAACCGTACAGACAAAAAACTAAACAGCTTTTTTCATATATAAGCAAACCGAACACCAATAATTGAAAATGAATGACAGATTAACGATATGTGCATGTCGCTGGCGTGGATTGATTTCCCCTGAGCGTGTCGCCGAGCTGGCTGAGGAGGCCAGACAGGAGGGATGCGAGGTGGAGGTTGTAGACGATTTGTGTGAGTTGATGCAAGAGGGCGACGAGCAGACGATGAATCGGATAGGCGAAGGCCGGATAGCAGCCTGTCATGAGCGGGCAGTCAGGAGTCTGCTGGCCTGGCGCGGGCTGCAGTCAAAGGCGCTGATAAACCTTCGTGAGGGCTTCGGAAATCCTGGGCCTGGCAATGATGCGTGGTACCCGACGATTGACAAGGACCGCTGTACGGAGTGCGGCAAGTGCTTTGATTTCTGTCCGTTTGGCGTTTATGAGATGGTCGACGGCCGTGTCAGGGTGATGCACCCAACCCATTGTAAGAATAATTGTCCGGCCTGTGCGCGCAATTGTCCGTCGGAGGCTATTATATTCCCCAAATACGGGCGGAGTCCCATTAATGGCGGTGTGGAGCATGAAGAGCAGGCGCTTCGTGTGGACCATTCGACGCTCTATGCCGATGCGCTGAGGACACGACTGGTGGAGCGACGAAACGCAGGAACACCGCTGTTTAAACTCAAGAAATAAAGATGGTACTGAGTGACTATACATCGCTTTTGAAGATTACCGGACGTGTGGCTAGAGGGACGACACCGCGACTGCTGTGGAAGTTCGTCCGTAATTTTGGGTTGCGTAATCTCTCGAACATGGCTGCCTTCGAACGGCGGATGCAGCGGGGTGAGCCCTTTTTCCCTGCCTTCGTGATGATTTCGGTAACCGAGGCCTGCAATCTGGCCTGCTCGGGCTGCTGGGTGACGCAGGGTGGCAAGAAGCACCTGACGGCGGAGCAGCTCGACGGCATCATCCGTCAGTCGAAGTCGCAGGGCAGTTATTTCTTCGGAATCCTTGGCGGTGAGCCACTGATGTATCGCGGACTCTTCGATGTGCTTGAGCAGCATCCCGACTGTTATTTCCAGCTGTTCACCAATGCCACGCTCATTACGCCCGAAGTGGCTCAGCGGATGAACCGTCTGGGCAACGTGACCCCCCTGATCAGCATTGAGGGCTTGCGTGAGGAGAGCGACCGCCGGCGTGGCAGAGACGACGTGTATGAACGGACGCTGCAGGGGCTGCGGGCCTGTCGCGAGGCGAAGCTCATCTTCGGCGTGGCCGCCAGTATCTGTAAGTCGAACTTCGACGAGCTGGTGAGCCGTAAGCATTTAGAGGACTTGGCCCGTGAGGGTGCCGCCTTCATGTGGTACTACATCTATCGCCCTGTGGGTGCCGATGCCCATCCTGAGAATGCGCTCAGCAAGGAGCAGATACGAGGGCTTCGGCAGTTTATCGTTGAGCAGCGCCGCCATGCGCCGCTCATCATCATCGATGTCTATTGGGGTGCCGACGGCAAGGCCATCTGTCCCGGAGCCACGGGCATGAGCCACCACATCTCGCCGTCGGGCTATGTAGAGTTCTGTCCGCCGCTGCAGATGGCGATGGAGCATTTGAATGCCGACGGTAGTAATCTTGTGGAAATCTGCCAGCGGTCGGCGTTCCTGGCCGGGCTGCGCAAGATGATTGCCGAGACCACCCGTGGGTGCATACTGATGGAGAATCCCGAGCGGCTGGCCGACTTCCTTGAGGAGCAGGGTGCACTTGAGACCACCACGCGGGCCACGTTTATGGACGAGCTGCGGCGCATGCGCCCTGTGCCCGGTCACGATATGAAGGAGGATGCTATTCCTGAGAAGAGTCCGCTCTACAGGATGCTGCAGAAACGTTATTTCTTTGGATTCGGAGCCTATGGATAGAGTGATACCGTCAACACGCCAAGAGCGAGAGCGACTGCGCCGGCTGGCCCACGATTTCGTCAGCGACAAGGCGCTTCAGCCGCCTGTGCCATTGAGCGACCTTGAAGAGCTGGCCACAGCGCTGATCAAGGCGTATCAGTTGGACGAGGGGCTGCGCGACTGGCTGATGGTGGAGCTGCACAACGGTGTGTGGCTGCCCATGGTGGCGAGCATCCCCTACGAGCGACGCCTGTTGCTGTTGCCGAAATGTCTGCGCGACAGTGGGCGTTGCGAGGGTGAGATGGATGACCTTGGACTGCTCTGTCATCGTTGCGGTCGCTGCGTCATACCCAATCTTCAGACCCTGGCCGACCGTCATGGCGTGCTCTCATTAGTGGCTGAGGGCTTTACGTCGGTCATCGAGCTGATACGCCAGCACGTGGTCGATGCCGTCATTGGCGTCAGTTGTCTCGACTCGCTTGAAAAGGCATTCCCCTTGTTGGTCAGTCATGCAGTGCCGGGCATTGCCGTTGCCCTGAACGACGGGGGGTGCAAGGACACGCATGTGGATGCGGACTATGTGATGGAACTGTTGCCGCAGCTGAGTGCGGAGACCATCACGCTGCTCGATTACGATGCTATCCGCGAAAAGGTAGACCAGTGGTTTACCCCCGAGGCATTGGCGTCGGTGCTGACACCAGCCACCGACATCACTACGCGGGCTTCGCTGGAGTGGATGCTCAGTGGGGGCAGCCGTTGGCGCCCGTTCCTTCTGGCTGCCGTCTATGCTGCCATCTGTAAGCCGCGCCCGCTGGTATTGCCCGACGAGGTGATGCGCGCTGCCGTGGCCGTCGAGTGCTTCCACAAGGCCTCGCTGGTGCATGACGATATACAAGACCAGGATCCTGAGCGCTATGGACAGCCCACCGTGCATATACGCTATGGCGAGGCGATGGCCATCAATATCGGCGACCTGCTGTTGGGCGAGGGCTACAGGCTGCTCGCTTCGCTGCAGAACAAGGAACTGTTAGGCGTGGTGGCTCGTGCTCACGTCAGCCTGTGTCTGGGACAAGGAGCCGAACTGGCCTGGCAGCCTGGGCAGAAGGTGACCATCGACGAGGTGCTGCAGATATTCCGGCAGAAGACGGTGCCTGCCTTCGAGGTGGCGTTGTCGTTAGGACTGCTCTCGGCCGGCGGCAGTCAGCATACGGCCCGTGTGCTGCATAATTATTCGGAAGCCTTAGGCATTTCCTATCAGCTGAAGGACGACCTGGCCGACATCTACCGCGAACAAACCGAGAAGCCATCGGTCGTGCAAGCCCTTCGCTGGCAGCATCCCGATGCTTCGGATGAGGATATTAAGAACGAGGTGACTGCGCTGATAGAGGAATACCACACCCGTGCCCTCACCTCGTTGACAGAGATTGATACCTTCGAACTGAAGCGGCTGCTGTTTCAGGCGACGGAGAAAATCTTGGAGAAGTGAGAAGTGAAAAGTGAAAAGTGAAGAGAGAGAATGGGAAGGTCGGTATCATATCATCTGCTGCAGACGCTGAAGCGTGGGGCTGAGAGACTCGGTGATGAGGCTCGGCAGCAGGTGTGCCGCTACGTGATGAGCCAGCGCGACGAGAGCGAGGCTTTCATGAATCGTGGCGGTCGGGCAGACCTTTACTATACGCTGTTCGGATGGATGCTCTGCTATGCGCTGGGCATCAGTTCCGACGGCAGTCGAAGGAAAGCCTATTTGGCAACCTTTGATACGCCTCGACTCAATGAGCTTTACCAGACGGTGCTGACGCTCTGCCGGATGCTCGACCGTCTGCTGTCGCTGCCCCGCTTTACGCCAGATGCTGTCCTTCGCTTGGCGGCTGACGACGAACCATTGCAACGATTCTTTGTGACCTATCAGCGGCATGGTAGCGGAGGAGGTACTAACGCATGGGCAGCCCGTCTGGTGACGGCTGACGGGGCGGATGCAGCACTTCGACAGCGGCTGCTGGATATGCAGCATGAGTCAGGCGGATTCCTGGCTCACGAGGGTGCCCCTATGCCCGACTTGCTGAGTACGGCCGTTGCGGTGTTTGCCCTCAGCCAGCAGCATGTCAGCCTGCCCTACGATGTACATCCGTTTATCGAAGCACACTGGCAGGAAGATGGCAGTTTTGTAGCCACGCTGCTCGACGAATACGGCGATGTGGAATATATGTTTTATGGATTATTGGCCATCGGGAGCCTATGACGACAGAAGAGAAAAGACAGATATTATTAGCTGACGCCACAGAGCGACTGCTCAAGATGCGACGCGAAGACGGCATGTGGGAAGGCCACTTGTCGAGCAGCGCCATCTCTACTGCCGTATCTATATTTGCGCTGAGCGTCATCGACCGTCAGGAGTATGCCCACGAGATAGGGAAGGGCCTGTGCTGGCTGCTCGACACCATGAAGCCAGAAGGGTCATGGGGCGACAGCGTGGAGAGTCCGGCTAACATGACGGCGACACTGCTCTCATACACAGCGCTCAGCCATCTCGGAAAGGTGCCTGCAGCAACAGAAAACTATATCCGTGAGACATTAGGCTGGCGCAACGAGGAGCAGCTCGTGAACGGCGTGCTTGCCTACTACGGCCGCGACCTCACCTTCTCTGTTCCAATCCTGATGATGTGTGCCCTGGCAGGCATCGTCAGCGACTGGAAGCGCATCCCGCCATTCCCGTTCGAACTGGCTGTGCTGCCGCTGCGCACATTCCGGTTCCTGAACCTGCCAGTGGTCAGCTACGCCATACCGGCGCTGATTGCTGTGGGCATCTTGCAGAACCGTCGCCGCCGCACTTGGTTGAGCGGTGTGCGCGAGTGGCTGGTACCCAAGGCCCTGCGGGTGCTCACCCGTTTGCAGCCAGAAGATGGTGGCTTCTTGGAGGCGGCACCTCTGACGGCTTTCGTGTCGATGTGCCTGGCAGAGGCCGGTCTGAAGGATCATCCTGTGACATTGGCCTGTGCCCGATTCCTGCGTCGCACCCTTCGCGCTGACGGTGCGTGGCCCATCGATACCAATCTGGCGGGCTGGGTGACGTCGCTGAGTTGTCGGGCGCTTGGCCATCGGTTGTCAGCCGACGAGCGGAAGGCGCTTGCTGATACTATACGCGGCAACGCCACCCGACAGCAGCATCCCTTTACGGGAGCACCGGCTGGTGGCTGGGGATGGACGAACCTTTCTGGCAGCGTGCCCGACGGCGACGATACCTCTGGCGCACTCGTGGCTCTTCATACCCTGCTTGACGGACAGTACGCTGCTGAGGTGGGGGCTGGCGTTGACTGGCTCATCCGTCTGCAGAACCGCGACGGCGGTATGCCCACCTTCTGCCGGGGATGGGGCAAGCTGCCCTTCGACCGCAGCACGCCCGACATCACGGCCCATGCCATCTTGGCTATGAGTCTTTGGAAAGACGCGCTACCCTTAGAACAGCAACCCCGCTGCCAGAAAAGCATCGACCGCATGACGGCGTGGATCAGAAAGACCATGTCGAAGGAAGGTGCCTGGATTCCGCTTTGGTTTGGCGACCAGGATGCTACAGACGAGAAGAACCCCGTCTACGGGGCAGCCACCATCATCGACTATCTGCAGACTGCGGGCATCGCCATGACATCAGCGGCCAAGGACTTCCTCTTGTCGTGCCAGAACGCTGACGGCGGCTGGGGCGGCAACAAGGGCGTAGCATCGAAGGTGACGCTCACCGCCAAGGCCCTCTGTGCGCTCAGTCATTATCGGTCGGAGTGTGACGATGCCATCCGCCGTGGCGTTGACTATCTCTACCGTCAGTATGAGGAAGGCACGCTATATCGGCGTGAGCCCATCGGCCTTTACTTCTCGCGACTCTGGTATTCGGAGGAGTTGTATAACTATACCTATTTGATATTAGCGCTACGACAATATGAATAAAACCAAAGCCATTACCCTCGCCACCGTCGCCCTGTGGACAGCAGTGCTCATAGGCTGGCACTGGTATGACCCCAGCAAGGGACTGACCAAGTTTGAGCCTGGTGCCGACAAGCGTCCGCCAGGCAGTGAGCGCAAGGCCGACGATGTAGTAATAGGTGAGTTCTTTATGAAGGGAGACTCTCCGGCTCCCTCCCAAGGCGAGGAGGTCTGGCCGGGATTCCGAGGTCCCGACCGCTCGAACATCGTGAGTCACGCTGTGCCGATAAAGCTGGCGGAGGGCGACTTTCAGGAACAATGGTCCGTTGAGACGGGCGAAGGTCATGCGGCACCAGCCGTCTGGCGGGGGCGCGTGTATGTGCTCGACTACAACGAACAGCTGTCGAGCGACGCCCTGCGCTGCCTCGACCTGAAGACGGGTGAGGAACTGTGGCGACGCTGGTATCGCGTTCCCATGAAGCGCAACCACGGTTTCAGTCGCACGATTCCTGCTATTACGACCGACGGACGGGTGGTGACGATAGGGCCTGAAGGTCATGTGATGTGCTGCAACGGTGAGACCGGTGACTTGTTGTGGACAATGGACTTGAAGAAGCGCTTCGCGACCGAGATTCCTTTCTGGTATGCCGGTCAGTGTCCGCTGATTATGGACGATGAACTCGTCGTAGCCCCTGCAGGCAAGGACACGCTGATGGTGGGACTCGACGTGGCAACAGGCCACGTGCGCTGGGCTACGGCGAACGACAAGAAGCTGAAGATGTCGCACTCGTCGGTGATGCCGATGACCTTGGGTGGCAAACGGACGCTGGTGTATGCGGGTATCGGAGGCGTCTGCGGTGTGTCGGCTGAAGGCAGCGACAAGGGCAAGATGCTCTGGTTCACGGACGGCTGGCAGCCATCGGTCATTGCACCGTCGCCCCTGCAACTGAGCAGCAATCAGATATTCCTCGTGGCTGGCTACGGTGCCGGCGGCGGACTGCTACAGGTGAGCCAGTCGGGCGGTTGGCAGGCAAAGGTGACCGATCAGTACAAGGCCGACAAGGGCATGAGCAGTGAGCAGCAGACGCCGATACTCTACAAGGGAAGCGTCATCACTATCCTGCCAAAGGATGGTGGCGGCATGCGTGAGCGCATCAGCATTTACCACCCTACGGACCTGCATCGTGCCGTGTGGAACTCTGCCAGCGACGAGCGTTTCGGACTGGGGCCCTATCTGGTTATCGACGGCCGGCTGTTTGCACTGAAGGAGGACGGACAGTTGTTTGTCTATGAGATTGGCGAGCGGCAGATGAAGCTGCTGCATAAGCAGACGGTTATTAAGGACGGAGCAGATGCGTGGGGGCCGATGGCCTATGCCGACGGCATGCTCTTGCTGCGCGATGCCAAAACGGTGAAATGTGTCAGAATAAGTCAGTAAGAATATGGAACAGGAAATGAACAAGATGACGAGGCGCAGGTTTCTGCAGGTGGGAGGCTCGCTGGCCTTAGGCGCAGTCTTCGTTGGCGTCATGGGGCGCAGTCTGTGGAAGCTGCTGACCAATCCGGCGGAAATCTTCTATGATGCCAAGGATACCAAGCGGACAAAGGACATGCTGGAGAAGGCGCAGTTTGTTTCGCCCTATCGCCGTACGTTCGGCTTTATGGCTCCCGATGAGATTATGGCGCTCGAACTGATGGGCGACCAGAT
>JAEEGH010011050.1_pt1 | contig 20568 bp, 20 predicted proteins | sample 9134181 | NCBI WGS metagenome assembly JAEEGH01 (sample SAMN16246544, study PRJNA631951) | gut metagenome | biome: gut microbiome; feature: rumen; material: DP-attached | host: Bos | place: Iran: Karaj | collected 2018-10
ATTGTGCATCAGATAGTTGCCGCAGTTTACGGCAGATGCTCCGGGAACTTCCTCTGCAATCTCCACAGACTTAAATGCTCTAAGGAGCAGGTCGTGGATCTGCTGCGGCTTGCGGTCTCCTTTGAGGATCAGGTAAAAGCCCGTAAGGCAGCCCATGGGGCCCCAGTAGATGATTTCGTCCTTCCAGTCCTCATCATTCCTCAGGTAAGTGGCGATAAGGTGCTCCAAGGTGTGCATTGCCGATACTTCAACCGGAGGCTCTATGTTGGGCTTTGTGACCCTGACATCGTAGGTGGTTACTTTATAATCCCCGAGGGTGTCCACTCTGCTGGTGAAGATCCCGGGAATTATCCTGGTGTGATCAACTGAAAAACTAGGTATTAAATCCATTTCTTTCCCCTTTCCTTAGGACTGTCTGTATTAACATTACCCGCCTGACACTGTCTATTCTCTTGCAGTGTCATGGAAAACATCGTAGGAGTTCTTAAGATATCCCTTGATGTTGTCGTAGTCCTTGTTTGCAATGGCAGCGTAGAGAGTATCTACTATAAAGAGCTGTGCAAACCTCGAACTGGTGATACCGCTCTTTTTATCTATCTCCGGTGATGTGGCAAATATCACGTGGTCACATCCGGTGGTAAGAGCGTTGTTTCCAAGCTTTGTAACTGCTATTGTAACAGCTCCCCGGGCTTTTGCAAGGTTAAAGAGCTGCATTATCTCTGTATTTTTGGCGTTGTCACTAAAGAATATGGCAACATCCTCGCGGTTTATCTGGGATACGGTCATGAGATTCATGTGATGGTCACGATTGAAGACCACATTGTAGTGGATCCTGCAGAGCTTGCAGTAGAGGTCGTAGGCCGCAACGGAAGCTGCTCCCACGCCAAAGACCTGGATCTGCCTGGCTCCTATGATGTCATTTACGGTCTCCGCAAAGGTTCCCGCATCAAAGAGCCTGTAGGTGGTCTGCACCGCCTGAACACTGGTGGCGCAGATATTGTCGGCAATGGACTGAAATGATGTATATTCATTCACATCCTTAAAGGAGACCTTGGGGCCTCCCTTGTCGGTCTGTTCCAGGGATATATTTGCCTCTGCATAGTAAGCGTTCTTAAGGTCCTTCAGGCCATTGTAGCCTATGGCCTGGGCAAATCTGGTCCAGGCTGCCTGGGTAGTACCTGAAAGAGAAGCCAGCTCTTTTATGGGATGCTTAAAAAGGGCGTCCTTGTTCCTCAGTACATAATCTGCCACCAGCTTCTCGGATGCAGGAAGAGAATCGTAATGGCTCTTGATCTTTTCGCTTACAATGTTCATAGTATGCAGCCTCCAAATACTGATTTTTTCCCCACTTTTAAGTATAGCGCAAATACTGAAATAAATTTTCAAACAATTACTAAGCTGTTTATTAAATATTTCTAAAATTCACCGCTTTTATGCCGATTTGTGCTATTCTGAAATAGCACTGTAGAAAAATTACTGAATTTTTATACCAGCGCACAGCGCAGGAAAGGAGATCTAACTATGAAATGGGTATGTCAGGTTTGCGGTTACATTCATGAAGGTGATCAGCCACCGGAGTTCTGTCCCAAGTGTAAAGCTCCCGCTGAAAAATTCACCAAGCAGGAAGGCGACAAGGTATGGGCCTGTGAGCATGTATTAGGTGTTGCCAGCAGTGCTCCCGAGGAGATCAAGCAGGGTCTTCGCGAGATGTTCACCGGTGAATGTTCCGAGGTTGGTATGTATTTGGCAATGGCTCGTGTAGCCATCAGAGAGGGCTATCCCGAGATCGGTGCTTTCTATGAGAAGGCCGCCTGGGAAGAGGCTGAGCACGCAGCTCATTTCGCTGAGCTTTTAGGTGAGGATCTCACAGACTCCACCAAGAAGAATCTTGAGCTGAGAGCTGAGGCTGAGTACGGCGCAACACAGGGTAGAGCTGATCTTGCCAAGAAGGCTAAGGAGCTCAATCTCGATGCCATCCACGACGCAGTTCATGAGATCGGAAGAGACGAAGCAAGGCACGGCAAGGCCTTCGCAGGGCTTCTTAAGAGATATTTCGGCTAATAAAAATACATAATATGCAAGCAAATAGAGGGCTGCTTATTAAAAAGCAGTCCTCTTTCTTTTTGTCTATTTCAGATATCCATTTTCTTCTAGAAGCTTGGTCATAAAGCCTGTATATTCCTGGAGTGCATCCTCACATGGGCCCATCATCTCTGCGTTCAGATCGATAGCTTCTTTTGAATCCTTGATCTTATCGAACATATCCTTATGCGTTCTGAAATATTTGGTGTAATCCACCTTGGAAGGATCAATAGCATGATGAGATCTGGCAGCAGACATAACAATTTTATTGTCTTTGTTAAACAGACCTCCGGCAGCTTTGGGATATATGATAACGTCCCAGTTTTCTGTTGCGGGAAGTACTATATATTCCAGGTCGCCGTTACTCTTTTTCGTGGTGCCAAATTCTGACATGTTTTCTCTGTCCCAATGCGCTTCCATGAAGTGAAGAATGTCTTCAGGAGTCATGGTTCTGTTGATAGTGATAGTCTGTCTGCCTTTCATAGTAAAACTCCTTTCATACGTATTGAATTATTTTGCATAATAAGTTTCAGTGATTCCGCAATCAGAAACTATAAGAGTTTCTCCATCGTCAAGGATTGTCAAAAGAGCGCCCTTGCACTCATCAAAGCTCTGGTTGCCATTTTTCTCAAGGTCCAGAAGATATGAGTGAGAACTGTCTGGATCTTCCATTACTCCGAAAGTTTCGTCATAACCGAAACTATATCTCCTTATGAAAAGATATTTATATGTACTGTCGGGTGATTTCTCAAAGAGTACCACCGGATCACTGGACGTTTTTGAAACAAAGTTTTTATCTAAAAGAGGCTTTCCCTGAGAACCATTTATTCTTGAAACAGAATCGTCCAGAGCGCCATCATCTCCAGCGAAAAATCCATCAGGAGCATAGTTGTTTCGAACCATGCATCCGTCATAGCCAAAGTAGTAAAGCTTTCCGTCATCGTTTTTAACCCAGATGTTTCTGGCTTCTGAGCCGTCATTTAAAGTGCAGATGATCTCACCACTTGGAAGCTTTTCCCTGGTTCCCCCTTCTGCTATGTTCTGAGGAGTCTTTGGGGTGCTTGAAACGGTGTCAAATTCAGACTCGACCTTCTCCTGAGCAGCCTGCATTTTGTCATCCTCAGCGGGCTGGGCCTGTGCCTCATTGTCGGTATCGGTAGAGACTGGTTCAGTCTCTGTTACCTGTGGCTGTACAGTTTCTGCTTCAACAGGTTCTTTTTCCTCAACAGCAGAACTGGCAACATCTGAGGCAACATTTTCTGAAGGAGTGATGCCACTTATATTGATCACACCATTATAGGCAAGGAAATAACCTGCAGTTACCGCGGTCATGAGTAAAGTAAGAATCAGCAGTATCGCCAGCACTGGAGATTTCTTTTGTCTGGTATTTCCCTGGGGAGATGGTGGATTTCCATTTAACGGTTTTCCACACTGTATGCAGAATTTCTGGTTATCCGGAATCTTTGCTCCGCAATATGGACAGAACATGTCATATCCTCTCTTTCGATCACAATAATGGAATCATGAACCACTGAGCCTGATACTCTTTGTCCATGGTCATGCCAACGGCGCCTTCTTCTGAGCAGAGATATTTAAATCTGCCAGTCATGCCTTCTTCTTCGTTGCCCTTATCTATTTCAAGGGCCCTGGCTAAGGCCTGTTTTGAATCAATGATGTCTTTACCCGGGAGAACTGCCCATTCATCTGTATAAACAGCAGCCTCTGCTACAGCATCTATCAACTTGGTGAATTCTTTCATGAAACGCCCAGCCTTTCCTGGTCAGTAAATTACTGCCAAAAGTTCTTTTTCCTGAAATATCAGTGATTGATAAGAAGTCCCAAAACAAAGAGCAAAAATGCAGGTACAAGGAGTATTGCGCCAATCTGCATGCACATCTGAATACCAGCTGCTGTAAGAATTGTACCAGCGAGGTAGCCGGCAGCACTTCCGCCCATAAGGCTTGTGACAGTCTGAGCTGACCGTGGATCATTCATTCTTTTTCCGCAGAAAATGTGGAGCAGCAGTCCGTACAGGAAGCTGCTCTTTTTACCAAGACTTCCGATCACCATTACCAACAGATATGCTCCGATTGCGCAGTTCATGCGGTTCTGGGTTATATTACAGATCCAATATATTAAAAGAGATGTTCCTGCGCCAAACAGCCAGGCTGCCGGGTCATAGAGCCTCTTAAATGCCAGGGCGGAAAAAGACTTTCCGATGCCGGCAAAGAAGCTGCCAAGAGGCTTTTCATGCATTTCCCAACCAAGTACTATTGAGTTGAGAAACATCATAAGAAGCATTTTGCCAAGTATTCCGCCAGCGATTCCAATAACACCGCCGTACATACCACCATTGGCGTAAATAAGCAGGCTTATGATGGCAAACGGATTTTTGATATGACCTGCAGCTGTCATCATGGCAAGCAGAAACTGGGCTTCAGACACCAGAATAGTAAGCAGTAACGAGATGATAAGAATTCTAGGATTTTTCAGGGTCTGAGCCGTGTTTGACAGGTATGAACTTATGTAGCTGCCAACGGTATATTTCTTTTCTACTGTTGTTTGCATATTTCTTTCAGCTCCTCTACACTTACATCTTTGAGTCCGTCAAGTAGCATTTCCATCTGGGAAATAGCTTCCTGTGCAAGCTCTTTTTCTGAAGGAAGGGGGATGATAATCCACTGTGCATTGTATTCGTAGTCGAAGGTTACGCCTAATGCACCCTCCTTAGAACAAAAGAATACCGTTGCTTTTTTCTCTGCTGTCGCAAAAGCCTCATCTATTGATTCTGCCATTTGTTTCAGGCCGTCAGCATCCAGGGTAAGTCCCTGATCCGGAACAAACCAGAATTCACTTAGCTTTGCCGCCAAATCTGCAGCTTCCTTCATGGTTAAACATTTTTGCATAGCTTATCTCCATCAATCATCGTCGTCGGGCAGGGCAAGTTTTATAAGACCGCTGACAAGCGAAGACGCACCTTCTTTGTATCTGTCATTCTTGACAACCGCTTTTGTGAAACCGGATTTTTGGGACTTTAGTCCAAGCTTGGAAATGCTGGTGCCCGTGACATTATTGTTATTGTAAAGTCCGTTATATACCTTGTTATCGCGAATCTCAATGCCTTCAGTGACGCCGTCCATAACCTTTCCTACGCCGTAGTCTATAGCAAATTCGGCTAAGCCTTCCTTTGCTGCATCGCTGGCCTTTTGTAGTGCCTGTTCATGGGTCTTGCCGTCTATAACCCTTGCATTGATGTATTCTGCTGTTCCGTTGCCGGTTACATTAGCAAGGCACTTGAGTTCATTACTATATTCATTATTTGGGATATTATCCTTAACATAATTCAGACCACCATTGACAAGGGTCTTCCCAATAGCCTGCTTAAGGCTCTGCTTTCCGGCCATACACTCACCGCCCTGAGCGGCGGCCTCAGAAAGGAATTTGTAGCCGTTCTTAATTGATTTTCCGGCGCCTGTTGGCTCAATCTCAGCCATTACATCGATGGCAATGTCAGCACCCTTTTTAACATTCTCTGCAGTTTTTGTGGCAGCATCCCAATAGTCTCCGGCAGCAGCGTATTCACCAAACTTCTGGGATTCTACCTGACGCTCCTCCAGAATCTTTTTCTTGAATTCCTTGGTGTTGCCGTCAAACACACCTCTCTTGTACATGATCTTATTTATTCGATCCTGTTCCTGCAGATATTTTTCCTGAAGGTCTTTGTCAATTGCCGCCTGGCGCGCTTCCTGAGACAACTGGTTGTTAGCTTCTCTCTGCTGCTCCTTCCATGCATCCAGTTTTTCCTGTTCAAGACCGATTTCAGATGCATTGTCAAACTCGTAATCAGCCCTGTCGTTGATATCCTTGATGGTGACTTGAGCTCCGGTGAGAGCATTCTTGTAGGTTCCGTCTCCATTGGATAGATAAACACTTTCCTGTCCGTTAAAAGGATTTCTGTAGTGGATATCACCATCAGAGTCAATAGTGACGCCCTGACCTAGAGAGCCAGGGTCAACACTTCCTGATACCGCACCTCCTTCGCCGGCAGTTGGAGGAGTTGGGCCTCCGCCCATGGTTCCTGTTGCCAGAAGAGCTGATACAAAACCGCCAAGTGTCATGCCCACAGCTGTAGCGGCAGTTTTGAAACGGTCGAGATGCTCGTCATCACCTTCAAAGACAGAGATAAGAAGTTTCTCAGCTTCTTCGTCAGTAAGAGTAACATCCTGTTCCTGATCAGCTACATCTCCAGTCTCTTCGGAGCTTCCTGCTGAGGCTTCTTCAGATTCCTGGCTCTCCTCGTCCGAAACCGTTTCCTCTGTTTCATCTGTCTCTTCTTCCGAGGAATCTTCTTCCGAGGGTTCTTCTATACTTTCAAGTTCACCTGCCTGGTCGACACCTTCCTCTTCATCATCATTGTAAGGAGTATCGCTAAGCCTGTAGTAAATTGAAGAAGGAGGATCTACCTGATTGCCATTAAATACAAGCATTTTATGTTCCAGGGTATGAGAATCAATGAGGATAAAACGGTCAGTCTCAGTCCAGGTGTCTTCTGCAGGCTGGAGATCTATAACAGTAAGGAAGGTGAAACTTGTATTTGTTATCAGTTCCCCGGTTTTACTATCATAGGTATATGTTCCCGACCATACATCATTTATGACCTGTCCATTTTTGAACACTTCATCCGCAGGGTAAGTTAAGTGGCGCGTCAGGGTTGCGGTTCCATCAGATTGCAGCTGTATTGTTAAGGTGTGCGTTGTCGCATCTGAAGCTTCACCGTAATCCCACTCTCCGTTGAATGCATCCACAGGGAAAACTTTTCCTGCCCCGGATGCGTAAGCTCTTTTGCCAGGAACAGGCAGGCACATGATTACTAACGCGGCAAATAAGCAGGCATAGATTCCTCTTAGAATCCGGCCTGCTCTACGTCTTGAAACAATACGCTTTGGTCTATACATGAACACTTCTCCTGTTTATAAAAAATTAAGACAATGTTTGTATCTTCGATATGTTTCGCTATAATTATCCGTTTATACTATTAGTATAACTTACTTGTCGTGAATAAATCTGAAAGTAAAAATGAATTTTTAATAAAAAGGAGGTTGTCATGAAAAACAGACTCAGATATTTAGCCTTACTCATGGTGCTTGTTGTGCTGACTACTGCCTGTGCTGGTGCCGAGAGCGAACCCGCAACAACAGAGCCTGCCGAAGCAGTCACAGAAGCGACTTCTGAAGCTGCGGTTGAAGCCTCTGTTGAAGAAGTAAAAGAAGAGCCGGTAGAAGCTGTTGAATGGGAAGAGCCTGAAAACGTGGTTGATCCACAGTTTACAGATGATTTCGATGAAGTGACAGACTACTCGGCTTGCCTTGAAGGCAGCAGCGTAAAGTCCGGAAGCAGAATATGGATAATGGGTAAGGTAGAAGAATACGACAAAGAGGCTAAGGCTATTAAAGTAGCGACAAAGGATGGCCCATGGATTGTCTCTGTCGGTGCCGCAGGAACAGATGATTATTATAAGCTGGTAGAAAAGACTGTAGATCAGTATGTGAGGATTTTTGGCGTCTACACCGGATATGAAGCAGATTATGGAATGCCATCTATGGCGTTCCAGCCTAAGGACTATCAGAAATATGCCTTCCGTCTGGAGAGCGTAGATAATAATTTCAGACTGACGCAGACGGATTATACCGTTCCGATGCCGGAATTTGATACGGATGAGACCTTTATGAACATTTCCTACAAGATTGCATCCGCCTGGACAAAGGATGACAGTGAGAGCGCTCATTATTATAAGTATCCTGAGGACACTTTATCATCCTTCATTATGTATAATTATATAGAAAATGCAAAAATGGGATTTGATGAAATAAACGCTGATCAAGTTCTTTCCGATTTGGCGGACAGCTATGTGGATGATGGGGACGAGGTACTTAGAAAGCAGTCCTTTAAGCTTGGAGGATACCCCGCTCTGTGTTTTGAGATGGCCTTCACCCCGGATGGATACCCGATTCCTCTCACCATGTTCTGCTACATGTTTATAGTCGAGGATCAGTACTACTTCTACGGCGCGACAGAGCCATATCTTGTAGGAGAGACAAGCAAACAGTTCCTCTCAAATATGTTCAAGGAGCTTAAGTTGGCTGATGACGATTCTACAGCAGACAAGACAACAGGCGCCAATGACAGCGCAGCAGAAGCATCCACTAAGGACAGTGCTACAGAAGAAACCACAAAGGATGCATCAAAAGATGCTTCAAAAGACACTTCATCAAAGACAGAGACTGCCCAGGCAGAAGCTGCAAAACCTGCATATCCGCCAAAATCAGAGATTGAAGGAAAGACCTTCACGCAGCACATGAAGGGAACACTTACCGGAGAGAATAATGGTGAAATGCTTACTCTTGATATGGAAGACGACTTACCTGCAATCCTTATAACAAGCGATATAGTCGCTAACTACGACGAGGCAACCGGAAAATCTTCCTGTGTCATAGATATTGAAGGAGTTCCTACTCCGATGACCTTCTCCTTCTCGTATAACTCAAAAGGCACTATAGTTTATTCTGCACCTTTTAGCTATACAACGCCCCAGTACACCGCAACAGGCGTAATGTCAGGACACAGACAGTAAACACAAACTCATCTTACAGGTTAAAAGAGCTGATAGCTGCGGCTGTCAGCTCTCTTTTTATGTCTAGTTGAAACACTCCTGATTTTTTGTTTTCATTTGGCATAATGTTCTTCCTCCTGTTGTCAATCAGTTGTCATTGGCAACCTGACACATAGGAGAATAGTTACTGGATTTGTCATTAGCATTGTCAATCGAAAGACTAGATAATTATTCATTTTTATGCATAAAGCTGATTTTGAGGATTGCCAATTTCCATGGCAATCCTCTTTTTTGTTTTATAAAATGACCGGTAATAATGTATAAAATTACCATAAAACAACACATATTTTCTCTTAAAAGCGATAAAATATACTGTACAGATATTCTATATAAGGAGGTAAACCATGGCAAACAACACTGCATCAAAAGAAGGCTCAAGCTTCAAAAGAATCCCGTTTTTCAAGACTGTGGCAGGCATGATATCCGTCAGCTATGCTACGCTTCTTATTCTGTTCATTATTTCAATCGCTGTAGTTACTACACAGATGATGAATATCGCGAGAAGCTCCATAGAGACAGCAAATACTGTCGAGGGTGTAATGAGCGATATTGCAACATTTGATGTAGATATGCGTATTGTTGACAATGATGGCTTTGCCATGGCAGCCATGTACGAAACAATTGCAGCAATGGGCCAGATCGAGCAAAAGGTTCCCGAAATGCAGAACTGTATTTCAGAGATGGATGATGCCATGGAGGGAATAAAATCCACTTTTAATTCCCTGACAACTCCCGGAAGTGATGCATCTACTGCTGTACAGCTCCTTGAACAGAATTACTCCGAGTGGAGAACCGGCTATCTGAAGGTAATACAGGCAGCACCTGCCGGAGACGTAGATACCATTTTCCAGGTTATATTTGTTGAATGCTCCACACAGCTTGCCAACATGAAGGATCAGCTCACAGTTCTTGAAGGAGAGCTTACAAAAGTACAGGCTCAGTCGGAAGCATCCGTAATGCAGCGCGCAAACAGTGCTGTAGGACTTGTAAATATTTTGATGGTTGTATATATTGTTGCAATTATCGGCTTCCTTGTATGGAATTACAGACAGGTAGGAAGAAAAGTTAATCTCATCGCCGAGGAGATCAGCACAATCATCTCCGATATCAAATCTCACAAGGGCGATCTTACAGTAAGACTTAAGACCAAGACCTCTTCCGAGCTTGTTCATATCAAGGATGGTTTCAACCTCTTTATTGAAACTCTTCAGGTAGTACTTAAAGATGTAAAAGACGGAACTGTTTCCCTTACCAGTTCCTCAGAAGATATGTCCAATCAGATCAGACTTGCCAGCGACAACATCACCAACACCTCAGCAGCTCTTGAGGAGCTCTCAGCAAGCATGCAGAATGTTGCAGAAACAACTCAGATCATGAACGAGAAGCTCGAAGATGTTAAGACAGCTACAGGCAATATCAACAACGGTGTTGAGGACGGAACAGCCAAGGCTGAAGAGATCAGAGCCGAAGCCATCGAGATCAAGAACGAGGCCGAGAGTAAGAAAGAAAATACCGGCACCAAGATGGAAGACCTCTCCAAAGTCCTTGAGCAGTCAGTCAGAGACAGTGAGAAAGTTTCTCAGATTGCCGAGCTTACCAACGTCATCCTTGATATCGCATCCCAGACCAACCTCCTTGCTCTTAACGCTTCTATCGAAGCTGCCCGTGCAGGCGAAGCAGGAAAGGGCTTTGCAGTAGTTGCCGGTGAGATCAGTACTCTGGCAGAGAACTCAAGACAGACAGCTGGTAACATCCAGAACATCAGTAACGAGGTTACAACTGCAGTTAAGTCCCTGGCAGACAATGCTATGCAGGTGCTTGATTTCATAAATACCACCGTACTTGGCGACTACGATGCCTTTGTTGAAACCGGTGAGAAATATGAAGAGACAGCTAAGATCATCAACGAGATGCTGGATGGAATTTCTCAGCAGACAACAAGCCTCAACGAGATCATGGAGCAGATGGCAGATTCGGTTTCATCTATTTCAGATTCTGTAGGCGAAGCTTCAGATGCCATCGGACAGTCTGCTGACAACGCTCAGGATATCGTAGATGAGATCTCCGGTATCAGTTCTTCAATGGATATTACCAATGAAGTAACAGAAAAACTTAACGACAGTACAAAACAGTTCGTAAACATTTAAGATCATCATTTGATAATTGATAATTGGTCAAAAGAGCTGATGGCTGCGGCTTTCAGCTCTTTTTTTGTGCCAAATTTTTCCTGATATTTATATGAATTTTGATATTCAGAAAAGATTTTTGTAAAATATACTTGACATTATTCTATTGTGGTTTTAATATATGATTATCAGCTGACAGATAAGTAGTTAACATATAAACATTGTTTCATTCTTTATTTAGGAGGAGAAATATAATGAACGCAACAGCTTCTTTTGGAATGGTAATCGGTTTGATGGTTGGTCTTGTTATTGCAGCAATACTTCTTAAGTTTGCAAACAAAGATCACAGGTTTAAGACACAGTACGACGAGAGACAGGAATCCATTAAGGGTCGCGGATACAAGTACAGCTTCTACACTCTTGCTTGCCTGGAAGCAGCTCTCGCAATTCTCGAGATCGGTAATATCTCATTTGGAATCGAAAGATATCTGGTACACTTTAGTGTTTTACTTATCAGTTTTGCAGTTCTGTGCATTCACAGCATCTGGAACGGAACTTACTGGGGACTTAATAACAACCGCAAGCGCTATACTGCGATCATAATTGTAGCAATATTTTTGAATCTCATCCCCGTTATCGCTGCTATCGCACGCGGTTCACTTGCTAAAGATGGCTTTAATTCACTTCCACTTCTGAATGTGCTTGTTCTTGTATGGATGGCAGTGATCGGCATCTGTGCCCTTGCAAAGAAGGCCTTCGATGCAAAAGAAAATGAGGAGGACTGATCTATGAAGAATCTAAGACTAAAAGCCGCAAGAGCCGGCAAGGATCTCTCCCAGGATCAGCTCGCCAGCCTCTGCGGAGTATCAAGACAGACTATAAGCGCCATTGAAAAGGGTGACTACAACCCGACCATCAACCTCTGCATCGCAATATGCAAGGCTTTGGACAAGACTTTGGATGAACTTTTCTGGGAATAAGTACGGTATATAGGACACCTCTTTTGCGACAATCTAATCATCGCAAAGGAGGTGTTTTTTATGGATGCAGCATATTCAGCTTACAGAGAGATCAGAATTGAAGAGAACAGGAAGAGACGTCTTCGCATAGTAAGACGCCAGAGGATCATCCTCGGTCTTGTGATAGCACTTGTAGTTTTTAGTTTTGCATTTCTGTGTTCCAAGCTGGTGCTGTCAGCTCATTCCGAGAACGGTAGGTTTAAATACTACACAACTATAACCGTTCATAGTGGTGACTCCCTTGGAAGCATTGCAGGGGATTACATCTCCTCAGAATACAAAGACGCAGACTCCTACATAAGAGAAGTCTGCGCAATTAACAGTCTTAGTGAAGACGGCCGTATCAATGCCGGCGAGAGTCTTGTAGTGCCCTACTATTCAGATGAATTTAAGTAATTTATTTCTCAGCGATGATTATGCAGTTGGAATCCGGATACTCTGCCGGATTACCCTTTTCATCAAGGAGTTCTACAAGTTTTCCGAGATTATCGGGATATCCCGGCTCAAGGAGCTCTTCTGCAAATATGATCTTAGCCCCCAGCTCGTTAAAGAACTCTTTATACTCGCTTAAGGTAAAGTATCCGAACTGCTCCTGTACCTCATGGGCATAGCTCTCAGCACCCCAGGTATAGGTGTAGAGGAACTCTCTGATAAAGTTCACATCTCCGGTTACAGTAAGGGTTTTCTCATCAATAGAGGAAACCTTTTTCTCTTCCGGAATATCTTTAAGTCCCTTGAAATCATTCATATAGTTTTTAAAGAAATCAAGGCCGGCTGCGGTCTTAAACCTGATGCTAAGGGGGTATGAGCCTTTTGTCTTAACACCGTCTCTTATTATTATCCTTCCGCCCTTATTTAAGCTGTCATAGGCATTTCTCAGAGCTTTTTTGACACTGTCAATCTCAAACCTTCCGCCATCCGTCTCAGTATAGGAATAGATTTCATGCAGTATTGAGGAAAAGATAATGCTGCCAACCTTGGGGGCCATGGTCTCATCGACAAAGTTGTGGACCTGAACTTCCCATTTGTGGCCATCGCGGTTTTTCTTCTGGTTAAGGGTCTCTATGACATTAGATGATATGTCTGTTCCGATTACCTTCTTGTCGGGATAGCTCTTTTCCAGCTTATCAAGAAGGATTCCTCCGCCGGAGCCGACATCCACAACGCTCTCTCCGACCACGTAGTCGATGATGCTGTCCTTGGTGCTGGAGGTTACATCATTCATGGTCTTAAGATATTTATCCTCATTGTTAAGTCTGTCAAAGGCATCACGCCTGAAACCGAACATGTCATAGAGAACGATTATACTCTTCTCAAAGGTGAGAAGTCCGCTCCTTTCAGCTTCCACGCAGAAGTCTATGAGTTTCTCACAGACAGGAGAGAACTTAAAGTCAACAAAGGCAGAACCGTTTTCTATCTTCACATCTATGTCCACGTTCTGGACCGAAGAGTCGAGAATGTATTTTTCTATGATCCTCTTCTTGTAGATGTTGACGTGCTTTTTGCCCTCGTAGTCGTAGTAGAGACTATCTGATAAAGGCTTGAAGTTAAGGTGTCTTACTTCTTTCCCTGATCTGTTTATAGCATCTAAAGTGTTTGAAAGAATTGTTCTTATCTGACCCATGTTGAAATCAGAGAGCGCTGATTCAAAATACCACAGCTCGAATTTCGGGAAGATGTTTTGCTCAAAGAACTTCACATCATTTTCGAAGAATTCTATTTCTCTGGGACAGAGCTTCTGAAGTCTGTACTGGGCTGTAAACTCAGATAAATCTCCGGCGATGATCCTGTCAATCAGGGACTCTACGCTTTTCTTAATGTTGTTCCAGATATTTTCACTGGCTGCTCTGATAATGCACTCATTGAGAGACATTAGGATATCTTTCTTCTCATCATCTTTAATATCAATGAGAGGCGCGTTGGCTGATACTGAGATCTCGCCTCTGATACACTGACCAACTATTCCGTGAGTCTTTATGAGAGTATAGATTGTTCCTGCATCTCCGGTAACGTCTTTGTAAATTTCAGCTGAGGCAATATTGTGGATATCCAGTGGATAACCCTTTTCTATCCAGGTTTCCCTCTCCTTGGAAAGACCTCCCTTGGCTACTTCCGACCATTTCAGGGTTGTTCCAACAATTTCCTTAACCCTGCTGCCAAGCTTATCTCTCCCTGCAACTTCATCGAGAATATCAAGGGTTCTTATGACGTACATGAGAGTCTCTCTGCCGGAAAGGCTTCCCATGCTCTCAAGTCTCTCTGCATTTACATAGACATTGTCAGTGCATGTGAGAAAGCGAAGCCATACGTGCTCCTCCAAAACTCCCTGTTTAAGGCTTCCGCCATCCTCAAAGTATTTATTAAAATTGGTGCTCATTATATGCTCCTTAAAAATTTTTCAGTTCATATCATAGCACAAAAAAAGAAGGAATCAACTTCTGCCTCAGGGCAGCGTTTATTGATTCCTTCTGAATAATTTTAATTGGATTCTCTTGTTTCCATAAACTCATCGATGACTTTATAGATTGCAAGGTTTGGATCATCTGTCATCTTTATCTGTGCGCCAAGCTCAAGGAGCTGATCCTGGCCGACTTCTCTCTTCTCCCATACGGGAAGTATCTCGCCTGATGAAGAACCATCAGGGTTAAGAAGATATCCGTTGGGATCACCGTTGTAAGCAAAGTTTACCCAGTAGCTCTGCATGATATCGGACAGCTTATAGTCTTCATCCTTGTATAGTCCAGGATGTCTCCAGAGATTGCCATAGGCATAGGGAAGCTCACCTGCGTGGTAATTGGAGAGGATATTGTTGGTCTTGGTGAAGTAATACTCGTAGGCAGGTCTGTTCTGGGAGACCATGTAATTGTTCCACACATAGTGGGAATAGCTAAACCACATGGCGCTGTACGCCGTATTCAGAGCACCCTTGGCTTCGCCCTTGGCATCAACAATGAAAGCCTGGTCCCTTGGAGGAAGGTCCCAGGGCACAACCTCTGCCATCTCATCGCCGTATTCAGGCATATCTTCTGCAATCAGGTCCTCATAGTTCTCTCTGGTTGCCTCAGTTCCCAGCAGGAAGGCATCAGCCTCTTTTGCATTAAAGCCGTTAAGCAGAGCCTGCTCGTGATTTGCGCCTCTCTCATAGGTGAGATAGGGCTGCTCTGTTATCGCATACCCATCAACAGTCATTGAAGAATTCTGAGTATGGGTTTTAACCAGCTCCGAAGCCGGGATGTTTCTCAGTTCAGCTGATGATGATACACCAAACTCATCTCTGACCTCGTCACCTGTTGCAACAGCATCCTCGTAATACCTGAAGGTGTGGAAAGGCTCTTTTGCCACAATACCACTGGACTCGGCTATCGCATACCTGAAGAGTCCCTCAGTAAGAGGTGATACACACAGTGCATTTACTGAGGATGCACCGGCTGATTCTCCGGCGATGGTGATCTTCGTCTTATCACCGCCGAAGGCTTCGATATTGTCATAAACCCACTGAAGGGCTGCTATCTGGTCAAGAAGACCGTAGTTACCGGTTGTTCCGTTGGGGGACTCTGACTTTAAGTCATCGGCTGCATAATATCCGAACACACCAAGTCTGTAAGCAAAGTCGACAAAGACAACTCCCTTGGCTGCCAGGTTCTCGCCCCTGTATTCGGAATACGAGGAATGACCTGTGGTAAGGGATCCTCCGTGGACATAGAAGATGACAGGAAGAAGTTTTTCTCTGTCGTCTCCCGGTGTAAAGATATTTAAGTAAAGGCAGTCTTCACTGACTTCCTCTGTGTACTCATCCCCGAATTTTACCTGGTAATCATGCCAGCCAAGGATGTGCGAAAGAGAATCGTAAAAGACCGAGCCTTCAGTCTGCATAGCTCTTGGTCCAAAGTGGTCGAAGGCTCTTACGCCGTCCCAGCCGTCAGCCTTCTGGGGCTCTTTAAATCTAAGCTCTCCTACAGGGGGCTTGGCATAAGGGATTCCGGCATAAACTCTTGCTGAGTGATCCTTGTTATAGACACCTGTGAGCTGTCCCTGCTCTATCTCGACTACTTCCGTAACATCGGGATTTCTGTTATCTACAGCAGGAACTCTTTTAACAGGGGGCCTTGTCAGAAATAGATTAAGCACCAGAATTATCGCAAATATCAGAAAGGCAAGAAGCGAATTCTTTTTACTTCCGATCTTTTTATAAAAGACAATCCGGTAACAAAGCATGGCTATGGTTGCGAGAATTCCCACTACCCAGCCGATGATCATGTTCTTAGAAAGTTCAAGGACTGCTATATAAAGCAGTCCTGTTAAAATCACAAAAATATTAAATAAAACCATTACAAGATCCTCATAAATCAGAAGGTATAAGTTGCAACAAAGTCCATTCCATCAGGGCAGGCAACATCCGGCTTATCGCATGAAAGCACGGGCTTTCTACCCTCTTCAAGGAGCTGGGTTTCAAAGTTGTAAAGCGCAATTCCTATATCTATTTTCTGAAGGTCATAGTCAGGAGTAATGTATCCCTTGTCATGAGCCTCGAAGAAGTGAGCCTTGTTATCCTCTATAACAATTCTCCAGGGCTGCTTGTTTACAGCTGAAGGTGCAAGACGAACTGCTTCAAGAGCGTCATGAAGTCCCATTCCCATGGAAGCACCCTCTGTTATAGGTGTTGCAAAGCTTCCGTTGTAAAAGAGCTCTTCGAAAGACTTTCTGGTATCAGCCTTGACGCCCTTTCTCATAAGGACTTCCTTAACTGACATCTTAGCTGCTGTAACTCCAAGAGGACTCATACACGGCATGTATTCTCCGTCCTTAAGGCCTGAAGCTGCTTCGAACTTATCTCTTGGCATTGTTCCGCCGATCCATACTGTACCAAGTCCCAGCTGATGTGCCTTCATAAGAAGCTTCTGGAAAGCGTACCCGTAAGCCTCCTCCATATGCTCTTCTTTCTTAACTACAGCTGATACATATAACTTCTCGCCGCTGAGCACCGGGCTTGAAAGGTTATTCTCCTTCGCATCAAGGAAAACAAATCTTACATTTACTCCGTAAGGATTTGTAATATTCTCAGCAAAATCTTTTAACTCATTAATAACATCATCAGACGGATAATTGCCGTCAAATGCTCTGACACTGCGTCTTGTCTTTACTTCCTCAAGAAAACTCATGCGTAGACCTCCATTTAAATTTACATTGTGTACAATGCAATTGTATCACACTTTTACCAAAACGCAAGTGTTTTTTGAGCCCTAGGGACGGAGTCAGTGGCTCATTTTTATCATCCTCTTGTAAGTGGGATGGCAGGCACTTTCATAAACCCTAATTGTGGCTCGATATTATTAGCCATCATTTTTTCGGCTTCTTCCTTACTGATCGGCATGTCAACCTTAGTGGAGTCTATACCGTTTGCCTCAAAGAACTCACCCAGTCTGATACCCACAAAGGAACCGCCTTCATCAAGCATGATCATCTGTGCTCCAAGGTGAGCAGCTATAGTAAATACAGACAGGAAATTAAACTGGTCCTTCCTGATTGCTCCGATGAGACCGTACTTCATATCCTCAGTAACAAACCCGTAATGCTGCATCCAACCTGTTGCGACATTAACATCACTAAATACATAAAGCGCCGGAACTCCGCCAAAGTCTTTAGTACTTATCAGCGGAACACTTGTATTATTTTCCTTATCATATTGTTCTCTGGACAATGCAAAAAAGAGAACCGGCTGCTCATATACAGCTTTCATAAGCTCAGTATACGGTGTCTTCCAGTCTCCCTGCTCCTCCTTGGCCTTATTAAGCTGCGCCTTGAACTCCTCAAGACTTGCTTTGTCATAAGCCGGCCTTTCCGAACTAACCGGCTTCTCATCTTCTTTCTTTTTTAAAAAATCAAAAATTCCCATATCTCTCTCCCAACTTTTAAATCACGATCTTCTTTCAAACACAATCTCTGTATCGCTTGAAAGATCATCTCTATATACATATCCAAGTCTGTCAAAAGACCTGATATCTTTCGGATCTTCTATTCCGTGCTCAGCCATGAACCTAACCATCTCGCCTCTGGCCATCTTGGCATAGGTACCCTTAGTTACGAATTTCCCCTTCGCCATTTCTCCGAATGTAACTGTCACATAATGGTCTTCCGCGCACAAATACTTCTCAATACACTTTGAGTACTCCTTTGAGGCAAGGTTAACTATAACCCCGGACTCATCCCTCACTTCTTCGTACAAACGAGAACCCCACAGCTCATATAAATCTTTATGTCCACCAATCTCAGCCTTCGCCTGCATCTCAAGCCTATAGGGCGTCACACCGTCCATGGGCCTTAGTACACCATAAAAACCTGACAGTATCCGCAGATGCTCCTGAACATAGTCAAAAGAGCTATCCTCAAAAACTGCAGGTGCCATGTATTGAAATGCGATTCCTTCATACGCCAATATAGCAGGAGTCAGTCTTTTGCCAAGATCCATTTCCTTGATACGCCTAAAATTCTGCTCGGCTATCTTGTCATTACAGCCCCACAGTTTCTGCAAATCTTCATGAGTTTGCACCCGTAGCCAATCAAGAATTTCCTGTGTCTGCTCCATAAACACAGGCAGTCCCTGACATTCAAGCTTATCCGTATCAACATTCATTTTCTTGGCAGGGGAAAGGATTATCCTCATGAAAGTTCTCCCAGCATCTTTTCCGGATCATCAGCTGCCTTAACTTTGTCATTAGCCCTTATGATGATGCCTTCTTCATCGATCAGGTATGTTGTTCTTACTACGCCCATGGATACTTTTCCATAGTTTTTCTTTTCTTTCCAGACATCATAAGCCTCTATCACTTTACGCTCCGGGTCAGCAAGAAGCGTAAAAGCAAGGCCGTATTTTTCCTCAAATTTCTTGTGAGACGCTACAGTATCTTTACTTACTCCAAGTACAACAGCGCCCTTTTCCGTAAACTGAGGATATCTCTCAGAAAAACCACAGGCCTGCTTGGTGCATCCTGCGGTATTATCCTTAGGGTAAAAATATAAAATTACCTTCTTGCCTCTGTAATCTTTAAGTGAATGCATTTCTCCATTCTGATCCGGGAGTTCAAACTCCGGAGCTTTAGTTCCAACCTCTAACATTACATAACCCTCCTTTTTACTTAATACATAATCCCCATATCCCTACGCTTTATTGATACAGGATCTTCAGGCTCTCGCCCTTCACATTGACCCCTGCGCTCTTTACTATTTTTAGGCGCTGTGTATTATCTGCACCTATGGTTTCACCGTCGTGAAGAATAACGTCTTCTTCAATTACATATGAGGCAATGTTTTGAAGGAAATCACGAATCTCATTAGGGCTCTTTCTCACATTTACTATTTCTATTTCATCTTTTCCAAGATTAGTTAATCCTGTAGTATAGCCACTTATACCATTTTCTGACTGAACAATCCCAATCCAGACCAGTGACAGCACCGGAAACTGCTTCATCTTAAGAAACTCAGCACCGGCAAAAATATAGTTAGGCTGAACAACAACATTGTTGTAGTACATGCCCAAAGTATTCTCATTGTGACAGATTGAGGATAATGCCATAGCAAATAGCGCTCCTCCACCTTTAGGTGTATCTGCTCCCAAAACCGAGACGATCAAATGTGCCTTATGCGACTTGGCAACCTGTACAGCATCTTTCCATAAGTAATTGTACTGTGCATTGTATTCTGCCTCCCCACCGGGCACGGACGCTTCAACAAGTGTAATTGCCAGAATAGCCTTGGCGCCTAACTCCGGCACGGAGTATGCCTTAGTTCCCGACTCAGTAGATTCACTGTCGGAAAGTGTAATTCCCCATTCATCCTCGAATGCTTTTTCAAATTCCAAAGCATTCCAGGTCGCTTCCTTCAAAAGCGCAAACGCAGCAAACACGCCTGCTCCTTTTGCTTTTTCTTCTCTGTCAGTCTGTTCTTTAGCCTTGTTCTGCCAGTACTGTTTTAAAAATTCTACCAGCTTTGTTGCATCTTCAATCTCTGTTGCAGGATTATACTTCTGCTGCTCACTGAATATCCCTGAATCACTGGCTATAGCTAAAAGCCACGGCGATAAAAGCGATTTCTTGAATTTAAAAATCATGCATTCTATGCCGTCTGCTGTCGTGAACTGCTTAGTAAATCTTACATCTTTTGGCATTTTTCCTAATTCGCTCGGATGCATAAGCCATTGAGCGACTGCTACCTGTTCTTCAAATACTGATTTCATACCATTCTCCCATAATTCATATTATTCATGCTGTAACCAGTCTTCCCACGCGCTCTGCAACCCCAACCTTTATCTGCATTCCCGCATTGAATTCGATGGCGTCATCAAGAATTCCGTCGGAAAAGACAACTCCCTTTTCGCTCATGTCAGACGTGAGTATCAGATCTTCCTTCTCTCTGATCTGTCCGTATACGATGTCTGCCTGCGTGAAACGGCTGGGATAGGGTTCTCTTACCTGGAAAGTAAGGCTCTTGTCACTCCAGTCATATACAGGTTCTCTGACAGTTCCAAGACCAAAGGCCATTGCCATTCCCTTAAACTCAGCCATTACCGATTTATGCCAACCGGTCATTCCAAATCCCGTTGAGATAATGATACCCGATGATGACTGATTTTCAATACGATTTCTGTAATTTATGTGATATCTTGCAGACGAATGAT
>JAEEGH010011051.1_pt1 | contig 20567 bp, 14 predicted proteins | sample 9134181 | NCBI WGS metagenome assembly JAEEGH01 (sample SAMN16246544, study PRJNA631951) | gut metagenome | biome: gut microbiome; feature: rumen; material: DP-attached | host: Bos | place: Iran: Karaj | collected 2018-10
CGGCGAGGCCGCGTGCAGCGAGAGTCGTGCAGATTGCGGCGGTCAGAGTGGTCTTGCCGTGGTCAACGTGGCCGATGGTGCCGATGTTGCAGTGCGGCTTGCTTCTGTCAAAATGTTCTTTTGCCATGATTCTATCTCCATTTAGTGAGAGCCCAGATCGGGAGTCGGACCCGAGACCTCTTCCTTACCAAGGAAGTGCTCTACCACTGAGCTACCTGGGCATAAGCCCTATGGCACCATTCAGTACCATAGGGCGGTTTGTTGCGTGGGCCGTCGTGGTTTCGAACCACGGTAGGCGTAAGCCAACGGATTTACAGTCCGTCCCCTTTAACCACTCGGGCAACGACCCATATTTTCAAGCCAAAGATAGGAATCGAACCTACGACCGGCTGATTACAAATCAGCTGCTCTACCAGCTGAGCTACTTTGGCAAGTGAGCCAAATTTAATAAGTTTAGGTGCATCTTGTCAACGAAAAAGGGCGCTTTTTGAAAATTTTTTTCTTTTTTTTCGTCAAAAATGTAAACAGAACCCACAAGAGATTGTGAATAGATTGTGAATAGACAAAAATGCCCTTTTTGGGGCGTTTTTCGGGAGTCTTTTTCCGGGATACACTATCATAAATTATTGAGAGACATTGATATAGCGCACATCTTTATGTAAAAAATGGGGTTTGCCCCTAGCGATGTTAAATATCCGTAACTATATTTCCTCGCAACTCAAGCAAAACAAACCAATCCCAAGGAGATTGAAATGAACAAAATCAAACTTTCCGCAATCGTGCTCGGCTTTGCCGCCGCTGGCGCGCTTGCCCAGACTGCCGAAGCGCCTGCCGCCCAGCCCGCGGCCGATTCCGCTGCTGTAGCCGCCGAAGCCCAGAAGGCTGAAGAGGCCAAGGCCGCCGAAGAAGCCAAGAAGGCCGAAGAGGCCAAGGCTGCCGAAGAAGCCAAGAAGGCCGAAGAGGCCAAGGCCGCCGAAGAAGCCAAGAAGGCTGAAGAAGCTAAGGCTGCCGAAGAAGCCAAGAAGGCCGAAGAAGCCAAGGCTGCTGAAGAAGCTAAGGCCGCTGAAGAAGCCAAGGCTGACGATTCCAAGCCGGCCGAAAACACCAACCCGGGTGAAGTTGCCGACGCTGCCGGCAATGCTTTCGGCATGCTCAAGGCCAGCCTGAGCGAAGGCACTTCCGCTGCCAACATGGAAGTGAAGTTCTCCGGTAACGTCGAATTCGACGTCTACACGGGCGACCTCATCAACGAAGATGACGTGACGCACAACTACTGGACAACTTTCGACTTGAACATCGACGTGAAGTTCAACGAGAAGTGGTCTGCACACGTGGGTATCGAAGCTGACGGCCCCGTCGACGCTCCGGGTGTCGGCTACAACGGTGCCTTCGTGCAGTACAAGCCCGCCGACTTCTTTGACATCAAGTTCGGTGACCTGACATTCGTGGAAGGCGCATTCAAGGCCTACTACGGCTACGACGATCCGGCCTACAATTCTGCTGGCATGGTCGAACACGACATCCGCGGTATCCAGATTGACCTCGCCGGTCTCGAACTCGGCATCGGCTTCGGCCGTGGCGCCAACGACTGGTCTTGCGACGCTACAAACACGCTCTGCGCTACCGGCAAGGTCTACAACGCTCACTTGGCCTACGAATTCGACTACGCCGGTCAGCACCTGCGTCCGTTCGTCGACTACAAGAGCTACCAGCAAGAAGAACACAACGAACTGCACGCCGGTATCGACGCCGGTCTCTCCATCGGCGGCTTCGCATTCCGCGCTGTGTACGGCTTCCATGCCGACTTCCTCGCCGACGACGAAGACGTGGTCCCGAATACCGACCTCACTTCTGTTGCCCACACCATCTTGGCTGAACCCACCTTCGACGTGGCCATGTTCCAGATCAAGACGGCGTTCTTCTTCGCCATCATCGGCGAAAATGACCTCGACGAGATCGAAGGCGAAAATATCAAGACCTTCAACCGTCACCTCGGCAACGATTTCGAAATTCCGGAATACATGTTCATCTATGCAGAACCCGCCCTCAAGGTCGGTGGCTTCATGAAGTTCGGTATCCCGGTCGAATTCCACACGAATTCTCTTGACAGCGATACCGACGCCGAAACAATCGATGTCGGCGGCCGCCTCTACCTCACCCCGGTCGAGAACCTCGACATGACCGCCTTCGGCATGGTTGACATTCCGGTCGGCGACAACGATGGCGATGTGGGCCTCCGCTTCGGTTTCGAAACTGTGTTCAGCTTCTAATTCAAACCTAGACTGTTGACAGAAAAGCTCCCGGCAATATGCCGGGAGTTTTTTTCGTTTAGATAATCGACAGATTCCGTGCGGTTCCTACCGGATGGAGACACGCTGGATTCCGCGCCCGATGCGGACAAGGTAATTGCCGGCGCGGCCGAGCGGAATCGAGAAGTTCGCCTCCCCCACGCTGCCCTTGCGGAGCACGCGGCCCTGCATGTCGAAGATGGCGTAGGCATCACCCGCGCGGGCGCCCACCACCTGGATATCGCGGCCGAGGGCATAAGCCTTGAACGAAGGCGCCGCCGCAATTTCGGGAATGACATCCTTGCAATCCTTGCCCTTGCATTCGGAGCTGCTGGACTTGCCTTCGCTGGAAGAACTGCTCGACTCGCTAGATGAGCTGCTTTCCGGTTCGATCGCTTCGAAGTGCGCGACGATGGTCGTATCCGCCGTAACCTTGAAGCCTATCTCGGCACGCTTGTTTTCGACATCGTCGCCCCAGTAGGCAAGGACATATCCCTGGTTAGGTTCAGCCTTCAGCGAGACGTTGTCGCCATACTTGTACTTGCCGTCGTTCTTGAGGCCGGTCACCATGCCCCACTTGGCGTTGTTGACTTCGACCGTCACCTGGTAAACCTTCACCTGCCACTTTGCGTAGAACACCTTGTCGCTGCGGTCCTTCGCAGAGATCTCGGCAACGGCTTCGCCCTCGAAGAACTTGGATTCATACCAACCTATGAATTCGTAGCCTTCGCGCTTGGGCGTGGGCAGGGTAAGGCCTTCGCCGTATTCGTAGGAGACGGGCGCGTTTTCGAGCGTTCCGCCATCGAGCACGAACGTGATTGCAAAGATGGTCTTGGTCAGGAGTTCCGGATATTCCTCGCCCTGCATCCAGGCCGTGCCCTTGATGCCGCCTTCGATTTCGGCACCTTCGCCATCCTTCTGCACGTAATCATGCAGAAGGCTTGCCACGGAATCGTTCTTGAACGCCTCGGCGGAGGCCGCATTCCCGAACTCACTCGTCTTGCCCTCTACCGCGAGGAAGAAATTGTTTTCTTCCTGCAAGGTCGAGCTGGCATTGTTCTTGATGGCAATAGGATTGTTTATATAGCCTTGCACGATCGTGCCCATGGAGTAGTTGTTCAACAGCACCGTCATGTCGCTGCCGGACGTGGCAACCAGGCCATCGATACCGCCCGCCCTGCCAAATCCCGTGTGGGCAGAAACTTCGCCAAGGTTGTAGTTGTTGGCAATGACGGCAGGCTTCGTCGTCTTGCCCACCAGGCCGCCTGCAACACCGGAATACCCGGTGGTACGGACTTTGCCCGTGTTATAATTCTGGAAGAGAGACAGCGACGTTTCGCCCGCTCCGACAAGGCCACCCGCCGTACCCGAACCTTCGACATCGCCTGTGTTGTAGCTGTTCGAGATAGTGAGCGACGTAACGCTTGCCGAGCCGACCAGGCCAGCCGAGGTGTTCGTACTCGTGACAGTGCCCGAATTGTAGGAATTCGTTATCGTACCCGTGTAATTCAGGCTGGCAGAGTTAATAAGGCCCGCGGCGCCTTCTCCCATGCCGGTAATTGTACCCAAGTTGGCGCTGTTCGAAATGACAAAATTGTCCACCATGTTGCCCACTAGGCCACCGGCGGATTTTCCGGAAACAGAAGCCATATTGATGCAGCTGTCCATCAGGAGGGTGGCAAAGTTGCTCCCTATCAATCCGCCGGCCAGGGCCTTGTTGTATCCTATAACCTTGGACTCGACATGCCCTTCGAAACGCACGTTCGTCATGGCGAGAGTCCTATAGTTCGAAATGCTTCCGACAACGCCACCCACTTCGCCTGCGCCCTGGACATAGGCGTCTTCGAACACAACGTCGCGCACAACAATCGGAATATTGTTGTATTCCTTGTCGTTACGGGTATACAGTGTCGCGATAAAGCCCTGCGCCGTCGAATCATGCGCGATGTAGAGGCCCGAAATCCTGTGGCCGTTGCCCAGAAAGTCGCCACCGAACAGGACAATCGGTTCCCACTTCAAGAACGTCGTCATATTCGCGCTGTCCAGCACGCCGTCCTTGAGCACGCCCTCGTTTATCACGATATCCTTGGTCAGCTTGCCGCAGACATCGTGGTTCTGGGTGCTGGACATCTTGTGCTTTCCGCCGACGAAGGCAGCAAAGCCGTAGAGTTCAGCGGCATCGGAAATCGCGTAGCACGCATCGGATTCGTCAAGTTCCGGCATCTTCATCTTGAACCAGGCCGCATAATATGTCTTGTCGCCGGTATCGTCGGCTGTAATCTGCACGACAGGCTTGCCCGTGAGTCCTTCGTTGTCGTACCAGCCCGCAAAGATGCTGGAATCGCGGGAGACGCGCCACGGGAGCTGCACCCCGACACCTTCCGTGTAGGCATCCACAAAACCGGAATCGACCTTGCCGCCGTTCAGGACGAACTTGACATCGGAAACCTTGTTGATCTTTGCCCAGAATTTCTGGTCGCCGGTAGCGGTACTCGGAATAACCTTCACCGCACTGCCGCTAAAATCGGCATCCGTAAACCAGCCAAGGAATTCACCCTTCTCCATGACGACAGTATCCGGGAGGGGCTTCTCGAAACCGGGCATATAGGCATCGAAATACTTGGCCGTATCGCCATCGAACGTATTGAACGTCACCTTGTACGGAACCGCCTCGGGATTCTTGATTTCGCCCGAGAACACCGGATGAGCGTCGACGCCCACGTCCTGGCCCCAGATCAAGCCGTCAAACTGATTGTAGGTGCCATTGTGCAGCACGTACGCAAGCGCACCGTTCCTGACCTGGTCATCTGATGCCGGGTAGCCGCCGCGTTCCTTGTTCCCAACCGTCGAAAGGTAGTACGAGTTGATGATGGCGACCCTGTTGTTGTAGGTGCTACCGCCGACAAGCGCCTTCTTGTAATCCTTGTAGTTAGACTCCGTAGCGGCCAGTCCGGCGCAGTTTATGACAACCGCCTTGTCCGACCAGATGCTTTCGCCCAGGATACCGCCGGTATAGCTGTTCGCCGCGACCCTGCCGACATTGTAGCAGTTGGCGATGACGACCTGCGGTTCGCTATATACAACCGCAACAATTCCACCCGCGGTAGAATTCTTCGCAAAAAATGTTGACGCGTTATAGCAGTTCTCGATAATGGTGAGGCCGCTTTTTGCAATGGAAGATACCTGGCCCGCGATGCCGCCTACCGCAGACATCGCGCGGAAGTAGGATTTCTCGAGCCCGATATTCCTGATGACAACCGTATCGCCGTCATCCCTGACCACTATGTTTCCAAACAGGCCGATACGGGGGCCGTAATATGTCGTATCGTCATAGAACAAGCCCGAAATCGTATGGCCCTGGCCGTCGAAGGTGCCGCCGAAGGTGTCAATCGGATTCCACGGCGTATGGTCAAATTTGGTCTCGTCGTTGAGCGTGCCGTCTTCGTTGAGCACATTCTTGTTCACCACGATATCTTTGGTGAGCTTGCCGCAGGCCTTTCTCTGCGGGGTCTTGATTCCGTCTTCCGCGTTCACGATGGCCGCAAACCCGTAGAGCTCTGCGGCGCTCGAAATCTCGAAGCAGCCGTTATCATCCTGCTTCGGAGTTTCCTTCTTGAACCACTTGGCATAGAAAGTCATGTTCCCTGCATCGGACGTGCGGACCGAATCTGTCGCGTGGCCGCTGAAATCGCTTGCGGCATACCAGCCGGAGAACACGTAGCCGTTGCGCGAGACATGCCTCGGGAGTGCCGCGCCGATACCTTCGGTATAGGAATCGACCTGCATGGAATCGATCGTGCCGCCATCGAGTTCGTAGGTAATCGTCCAGACCTTCTTGAACAGGGCCCAGAATTCCTGGGCGCCCGTAGCCGTAGCCGGGATAACCGCGATGGAATCGCCTGCAAAGTCGGCATTGTTGAACCAGCCGTGGAAAGAATAGCCTTCACGGGAGGGGGCCGGGAGCCTGAAGGCATAACCGGGGAGATATTCACCGGGATAGTTCACGGCATCGCCTTCGTAGGTATGCAGCGTGAGCGTCTCGGTATCGACTTCCGGGGTTCCCGTCAAGGCCTTGCCAAGTACCGGGTACTTGTCCTTCCCTATTTCCTGGCCCCAGACAGAGGCGTCCAGCCCATCGTAATTATAGTTGCGGAGCAGGTAGGCCACGGCGCCCTTTTCGAACTGTTCCTGCGACATGGCGACTCCCATGGAATCCTTGCCGCCATCGTCAAGGCCCGTGCCGAGGTAGAACACATTCTCGTGGATGTTCGGAGACCAGTTATAGCCGACAATGGGCTTGGCATAGATTGTCTCGCTTGTCGTGTTCACCTTCCCCACGTTAAAGACGTTGACCATCTCGGCACTATACGAATCCATATACCCGACGATACCGCCTGCGCGGTCCGTGCCGGTAATGGCCCCGGCATTGTAGCTGTTCTTCAGGAGGAGCTTGTCTGCAAAACCGGCGAAACCGCCTGCGGAACCGTCGTAGGCGATTACGCGCGAATCGGCAAAGCAGTTCTCGATGCGGACAGGGGAACTCGAATTGATCATGCCGACAAAGGCGGCAATATTGTAGGAACCATAGAAATAGGAATCGACAATTCCCAGATCCTGGATGACGACCGTGTCCTTAGAGAAAGCCGAAGTCTGTATATAGCCGATAAATGCCGAATAGTTCGACATGCTGTTGACATACAGGCCCGAGATGGTGTGGCCCTGGCCGTCGAACTTCCCGGCGAACTTTTGCATCGGAGTCCAATTGAGAAAATCTCCCGACGCGGCTTCATTGAGTTCGCCTTCGTCCGTGAGCACGTTCTCGTTCACGACGATGTCTGCCATGAGCTTCGCGCAATCGGTGAAGTACGTGTTGTAACCAACGTTGTTCACAAGCATACCGAAGCCATAAAGTTCGGCGGTAGTCGAAATCTCGTAGCAGCCGTCGGATCCTTTTTCCGGTATCTCGGGGGTGATTGTCGCCGCAGCCGCAAGCGAACAAGAAAGCGCAACCGATGCGCAAACGAGGGAACTCGTGCTTCTAAGCATCTCTGTTACTCCTGATTAGATAATTATCCTATGTAACAAACTGCTTATTTATTTCTGTTTTGTGTAGAGAGTCCCATGCTTTCGCGTTGTCAAATATTACAATGCGAATTTGGGCGAAAAAAAGGGATTTGGGAAGCCCCGCACGGGATTCGGAGGCAAAGCGCACGGCGTTCTTTTGTAAAAAAATGTTTGATACGGGGAAAATGTATATTTACGCCATGGAAACTTGTACTTTCAAACATACCGCGCGCGTCGAAGTGCGCTACGCAGAAACCGACCAGATGGGAATCGTCCACCACTCCGTTTATGCAGTGTGGTTCGAGCAGGCACGTACCGAATATTTCCGCGAGGCGGGCGCGAGCTACGCCGACATGGAGGCCGAAGGTTTCGCGGCTCCGGTCCTCGAACTGAACGTGAGGTTCAGGCAGCCGACCCACTACGGCGAATTCGTAGATATCGAGACAACGATGGTCCGCGAAGACAAGCTGCGCATCCGCTTTTACTACAGGGCGAGCGTGAACGGCAAGCTCTGCACCACGGGCTCCACGCTCCACTGCATGACGCGCAACGGACGCCCCACGCGCGACCTGCCCGCAAGTTTCAGCAAGTTCGAATTCGTGAACGAGGAGGCCTAAACCCATGGAAGAACAGGAAGAGACCGTCCAGATACACATCAAGTCCATCGACAAGACCGTAGACTTTCCCGTCAGGAGCTCCAGTTTCTGCGACCGTTGCAAGGGTACCGGCGTAAAGGGCAAGGACCAATGTCCGTACTGTTGCGGCTCGGGAAGCGTCAAGATGCTGGACTGCATCCGCTGCAACGGCACGAAGCAAATCGAAAACGGCGGCAAGTGCAACATCTGCAAGGGCGAAGGAATCCTCTCCGAAGTCAAGACCAGGGAGTTCCTCGAAGCCCGCCAGTTCTGCGAAGGCTTCCAGAAGGCACCTGCAGTGACGATCCTGATCGGACTTGCATGCCTTATAGCGCTCGGCATCTGCGCCTATGTCGTTTCCGGCTACGCGTTCATAGACCTTCGGCTGTTGAAGACATGGGGTTCCTACATCGCACTCATGGTGGGGTTCGGCGCGGGCTTCTACTTACTGATTTGCCTCAACAAGATGTACAAGGGCTCCTACCTGCCGTCACTCACCAAGTTCTTGATTTCTTTCGCCGTCATCGCGCTCGCAGTCGCAGCCGTCGTTATCTCCGGCCCTGTCGCCGGACGCTACAACTGGATCGAGCGCCAGGCAAAGAACATCGTCAACGACGGAGTATCGGACCAAGGATTTTCTTGCGAAAAAGTCAAGGTGACAAGCACCGACCGCAACGTCTATCACGGCATCGCCACGATTTCCAATGGCCAAGAAATCGAGATAGACATCTACTATCTGAAAGCCAACAGCTATGGCCGCAAGATCAGCTACTCTATCGAAGTGCGGCCCGTAAAAAAAGCAGGCGAACCCGAGGACGAATAGCCCGCACCCTCTTTTAGTATATTTGAGACATGGACCAACCGCTCGCCGAAAGACTACGTCCGCAGAACCTGGACGAATTCCTTGGCCAGAACAAGATTCTGGGCGAGCAGAGCCTGTTGCGCAAGAGCCTCGAGAACGACAACGTCCCGAGCATGATTTTCTGGGGGCCTCCGGGCTGCGGAAAGACGAGCCTCGCCCACGTGATACGGCAAAAGACCAAGAAGCGCTTTGTCGCGCTTTCGGCTGTCGCAAGCGGCGTGAAGGAAGTGAAGGAAGTCCTCGCCGACGCGCGCCAGATGAAGAAGGTGTTCCTCGACACGATCCTCTTCATCGACGAAATCCACCGCTTCAACAAGGGCCAGCAGGATGCGCTGTTGGGTGCCGTCGAGGACGGCACGGTGACGCTCATCGGCGCCACCACCGAGAATCCAGGATTCGAGGTGAACAGCGCGCTTTTGAGCCGTTGCCAGCTGATACTGTTCGCGCCCCTCAGCAAGGAAGACCTTCGCACATTGATTTTTAGCGCGCTGCGCGACCACCCGCGGGGCCTGCAGCTCAAGGACGTCGAAGTCGAGGACGCCGTGGTGGAAAAGCTCATCGCGCAATCCGACGGCGACGCACGATTTTTGCTGAACCAGATCGAATGGATCGGCAAGAACCTCGGTGACCGCAAGGTCATCGACGAAAAGCTTCTCGAAGAGTTCCAGTACAAGAAACCGCTCCGCTATGACAAGGGCGGCGAGGAACACTACAACCTGATTTCGGCGCTGCACAAGTCGGTGCGCGGGAGCGACCCGGATGCGGCCCTCTACTGGATGCACCGCATGCTGCAGGGTGGCGAAGACCCGCGGTTCATACTGCGCAGGCTGATGCGCATGAGCATGGAAGATATCGGGCTAGCAGACCCGAACGCGCTCCTGCTCGCGACCGCCGCCCGCGAGGCATACGACTTCATGGGCATCCCCGAAGGGCTCATCGCGCTCGACGAACTTGCGGTGTACCTGTCGCTTGCCCCCAAGAGCAACAGCCTGGAACTTGCCGGCATGAAGGCCGACCAGATCGTGAAACAGACCGGGACACTGCCCGTGCCGCGCGCATTCCGCAATTCGGTGACGAAGGTCGGCGAAAAGCTCGGCTACGGAGTCGACTACCAGTACGACCACGACAGCCCGGGCGCATACTCCGCGCAGGAGCATTTGCCCAAGCAGCTCGAAGGCACCGAGATTTACCAACCCAAGCCCTACGGCAAGGAAAAGGCGCTGGGTGAACGGCTCGCCCAGCTCAAGCAGATCAAGAAAGAGAAGAAGGGGTAGGAACTTATCTCGTGCTGTTGCCGCGACGAACGTAGTCGGCGTCGACGTTCTTTTTCCAGCCACGCTCGTTCTTGCGGTTATGGCGGATATCGCTCATGAGGCAGCATTGCGCTTCGTACATGACTCCGATTCCGGCCTCGTCGTTCACGTAGTTTGCGGCACGTTCTTCATCGATACCGAAATTCCTTGCGGTCTCGACGGCATCGATATTCGCGCCGAGGAAGATGAATTCCCAGCCGTACTTCTGTTTCTGGCGTTCCACCATCTGCTTCACGCGATCGCTGGTGTACCTGTGGCTCGCATTTTCGTAGCCGTCGGTGGTGATAACGAAGATGGTCTTTTCGGGGCGGTCTTCCTCGCGGGCGTACTTGTGCACGTTGCCGATGTGGTGAATGGCTCCGCCGATAGCGTCGAGCAGGGCGGTGCATCCGCGGGCATAGTATTCCTTGTCGGTGAGCGGCGCAACCTTTTCCAGCGAGACACGGTCGTGCAGCACTTCCATGTCGTTGTCGAAAAGCACGGTGGAGACGATCGCCTCGCCCTCCTCCTGCTTCTGCTTCTCGATGGTGGTGTTGAATCCGCCGATGGTATCCTTCTCGAGCCCGCTCATGGAGCCGCTGCGATCCAGGATAAAGACGATTTCGGTAAGTCCCTTTTTCATATTGCCTCCGTGCCGCTATCAGTGCGGCTTAGTGATGGTCGCTGGCTTAGCACGTTCGCGCTTTTGCGTTGGCGACCGGTTGACGAAAGCAATAATAGGTGTTATAAAAGGGGATTTGGTCGCCCGGCAGGCGACATTTTGAAACCGCGAAATTTGCGTAATTTCGCCATTTTTTGGGGCGTTATGCGCCGAGAGTCGGTTGCCCGAACTTGAAAAGCATGCTATTGATTTCCCAGATATCGTACTTCTGCCGCTCAATAAAGTACCTGACGATCAGGTCGCCCCTGTTGGAGGGCGAAAGCGCGAGTTCGGCGCGGGCGAGCAGGTCGGTAGTCTCGGCCATATCCAAATGCAGGGCGATTGCAAGCGCGAGCGCCGTCTTCTTGGTGGGCTTGTAGTTCACGTTGCTGCGTATCTTGGAAAAATGCTTGCGGTCGAGGTTCGCACGCTTGTAGATTTCCACATCGTCCTGGTTCTTCTCGTGAATAAGCCTGAAAAGTTTTTCGCAGAAGGTTTCCCCCGGTTCCACAAAAATGTCTTCGAGGCTCTCGGCACTTTTGACACTATTTATCGACAGGGCACAATCGCAAACTTCCTCGGCGGGAATGTTACTGATTTCGTCAATGTCGTAGAGCCTTTCGTCTAACTCGTCGGGCACGTTCCGCCAACGTCTGCTTACATACCTATCGACTGCACTATATTTATCTTGTACGTAATTATCATCGATGAACGCCTGGATATCGCTGCTCAGCTCTTCCGAGACTTCGAACGCCTTGCGGTCAAAGACGACGAGCATTACGTCCATTTCGTTTGTCTGCAAAAACTCGCCAATAGCGTCCAGCGCAATCCTCAACGCGCTATCCTTGGGGAACTTGAACACGCCGCTAGAAATAAGCGGGAAGGCGATGGACTGGCAGCCCAGTTGCTGAGCCTTGTCGAGTGCATCACGGTAGCAGTTGGCTAGGGCTAGCGCCTCGCCCGAATCGCCACCCTTCCACTTGGGCCCGACGGTATGGATGATGTACTTGGCATCGAGAGCGAATGCGGGCGTCACCGCGACCTGCGCCACCTTGAGCGGACCCACCTGTTCACGCGCCTTCAGCAGGTCATCGTAGCCGGCGGCGTTGTAGATATGGTATTCCGCGCCACCACCGCAGATAGGGTTCTTGTTTGCGGAGTTGACGATGGCATCGGCCTTGACTTTCGAAATGTCGTTGCGTACAATTTTTAAGGGCATAGCGATAAAGATACTTTTTTTGTATTTTTTGGCTATGACCGCCGGCATTTTCAACAGGCAATAAAGGAGTCCCACATGCGCAAGAATCTTGGAGCGAAGGCTTTACTGTACCCGCAACCCACCCTGGTGATTGCAACCTACAACGAGGACGGAACCCCGAACGCGATGGTTGCGGCCTGGGGCAGCGTGAGCGACACGAACCAGGTGGCAATCTACGTGGCGCACAGCCACAAGACGATGCCGAACATTTTGGCACGCAAGGCGTTCACGGTAAGCATGGCGAACGAGAAGCACATCAAGGCCATCGACTACCTGGGCGTCACTTCGGGCAACAAGGTTGCAAATAAATTTGCAAAGTCGGGATTCACCGCCGTCAAGAGCGAAAACGTGGACGCCCCGCTGATTGCGGAACTCCCGCTCGCACTGGAATGCAAGTTCGTGAGCTACGACGAGGAATCGGAACTTTTGCTGGGCGAAGTCGTGAACGTGTCCGCAGACGAGGCGGCACTCGACGAAAGCGGCAAGCTCAGCGTGGAAAAACTCAAGCCGGTATGCTACGATTCCGCGGGCCACGGCTACTACGTGATGGAGCGCCGCGTCGGGAACGCCTTTAGCGACGGAAAGACGCTTTAATGCTCGTCAAGGTCCTGATAGACAATATCGCGGGCAGCACTAACGCCTCGGCAAATTGTGCAGACGACAAATGCGCGGGCGGTCAATGCGCGGCCCTCCGTGGCGAATGGGGGCTTTCCGTCTACATAGAATTCGAAGGGCACCGCTACCTGCTCGATACGGGAGCCTCCGCGCATTTCGCGAAAAACGCCGCCGCCATGGGAGTGGACCTCTCGAAGGTCGATGCCGCAATCCTCAGTCACGCGCACTACGACCATGCGAACGGGATGGCGGAATTCTTCGGCATCAACAGCACCGCTCCCTTCTACCTGCGAAAGGGCGCCGGCGAAAACTGCTACCACACGCACAAGATTTTGGGTCCCATCGCCTACCACGAATACATCGGCATCCGTAGGGGATTCCTGAAACGCTTCGCAGACCGCATAAGGTTTGTGGAAGGCGACGTGCAGATTGAGCCGAACGTGTACCTGATCCCGCACAAGAGTTCCATCGCCAGTACCGAAACCCGCGAGTCTATCGCACGCGCGGCACACCTCTCCGTGAAGGAAAACGGCAAGTACCGCTATGACAGTTTCGATCACGAGCAGAGCCTGGTATTCGACACGCCAAAAGGCCTGTTCGTGATGAACAGCTGCAGCCACGGCGGGGCGGACAACATCGTGAAGGAAATCGCGGCGACGTTCCCCGGCAAAAAGATCTACGCGATGCTCGGCGGGTTCCACCTGTTCCGTTGCAGCGACGAGACCGTACGTGCATTCGCGATGCGCCTGCGCGACCTGGACGTGCAGAAAATCTACACGGGGCACTGCACCGGGAACCGCGCCTTCGAAATCCTAAAAGAAGTGCTCGGCGAGCGCGCCGAGCAAATGTTCACCGGGATGACGATATAAGATCCCCACCTTCGTGGGGATGACATCGAAGGGCGCTTATCGCTTCCCTTCTTTCTTATAGCGGTCGATGCATTCCTGGTAGAAGTCGTACGTCTGCTTGGCGATAGACTTCCAGCTGAACACGTCGATAGCGCGCTTGCGGCTCACCTCGCCCATCTTCTTCGCGAGTTCCGGGTTTTCCAGGATCTTGTTCAGCTTGTTCGCAAAGTCGGTCTGGAAGGCACCAGGGTCGGCGGGTTCGAAATCCGTCTCGGACTTGGCCTTGAGCGGCACAAGGAATCCGGTCTCGCCGTCCACGACAATCTCGGGAATGCCGCCCACCGCGGAGCCCACCACCGGAGTACCGCAGCTCATCGCCTCGAGGTTGATGATGCCGAACGGCTCGTAGAGCGAGGGCGTGGCGAACACGGTCGCATGGCTGTAGAGCACACGCAGTTCCTCGTGCGGAACCGCCTCCTGGATCCACACCACGCCGTCGCGGGTGGCCTGGACCTTCTCGATAAGCGACTTGCATTCATCGGCAAGCTCGATGGTGTCGGGAGCGCCCGCGCAGAGCACCACCTGGGCGCCCTTGTCGATCTGCGGAATCGCCTGGATCAGCTGGCTGATACCCTTCTGGCGCGTAATGCGACCCACGAACAGCACGTAGGGTCGCTTCGGATCGACGCCCCACTTGGCAAGGATGCTCTCGTCGAATGTCGGCGCGTAGAAATCCGGGTCAATGCCGTTGTAGATAACCTTCACGCGGTCCTCGGGCACTCCATAGAGCTTCATCACGTCGCGCTTCATGCCCTGGCTCACGGCAATCACGCCATCGGCAGCCTCGTAGGCCGTGCGCTCGATCCAGCAGCTCATGGCATAGCCGCCGTCACCGAGCTGTTCCGCCTTCCACGGGCGGTGCGGTTCGAGCGAATGCGTCGTAAGGATGAGCGGGCACTGCAGAAGGCGGCTAGCGAGCACGCCACCGAAATGGCTGTACCAGGTGTGGCAATGGATCACGTCGATATCCTTGAGGGTCGCGGCCCACTGCAGGTTGATATCGAGCGGCTTGAAAATCTTCTGGAAACGGTCGTCGTCCGGATTCAGCCCGAGCTTGCGCGAAAAGCCCAACGCGCGGATATTGTCCTCATCGACATCCTGCACACCGAAGCAGCGCGCCTCGACGTGGCAAAGCTTTGCGAGTTCCTGCGTGAGGAACTTGACGTGTATACCTGCACCGCCATAGATTTCCGGCGGAAACTCATTGGTAAGAATAGCTGCGTTCATAGTACAACTCCAGTTGGACGTTCCCAGACCCTTTTAAAATAGTAATTATATCATAGAAAAAGAGCCTATTATTAAATTACATGTTTAGGCAAAATATCTATTTTTTGAAGAAAACGGGATAATGCGAATGTACAAGAAATTACTGACAGGCCTGTTCCTCGCCTCGTGCGTCACGGCTCTCCATGCCGAACCGAACTGCACGAACGGCGACCCGGCCAACGGATGGGGCAATGCCGCCCCGGAAGACGAAGCCCAGTGCGCCAAGGAATACTACGAGAACCTCCTGAAGAACGACCCCGACAAGTTCTTCGAGACCTGCAAGCTGGACGGATGCCCGGTCAAGTGGAATGACGTCATGCTCTATGCGGCCGCATCGAACGTGATCGCCGGCCACGATCCCAACAGCAAGCTGCGCGACGACAACACCGCGACCGCCTGGGCCGCCAAGTGGGAAGGCCAGAAAAACCTGACCATCGCCATCAAGGTGAAGGGCAAGGTCATCGCCGGGTTCAGCATCGCAAACGGCTACCAGAAAACCGACGAGGATTACGAGAAGCACGGTTCCATCAAGAAGATTTCCATCTACCATGACGCCGTCACCGAAGCGAACAAAGTCGGCACCTTCGAAATCAACAAGCAGAAAGAAGTCCAGTACTTCCCCTTCGACAAGCTCCTGAGGGGTGCGGGCAAGCTGTTCTGCCGTATCGAGGAAGTCTACGAGGGCGAAGCTGCATCCGTAAGCGCCTCCGAATTCAGGGTCTGGGGAAACTAGGTTCCAGAAACCCGCTTCCACTCCAAGAAACTATAGACGCAGAAACGCCCCGGATTGACCGGGGCGCTTTTCATTGGTGTGTGGAAGTTCCTAGAAGTTCTTGCACTGGCCTTTCCACTTGCCAGGCTGGCCGATAATCGCGCCATCGATATACTTACCGGTAGTGCCGACGAAGTCATCCTTGCGGAAGTCTTCGCCACCGAGGTGCCAACGCATCCAGGCAACCGTCGCAGCCATGCCGCCCCACGGGCCCGAACCGTGGCCCCAGCCACATTCGCCGTTATAGCATTCATTGCCCTGACCGCCAGTCATCTTGAGGAGGCAGGCCGGAGCCTTGACGTTGTTGTTGAAGTAGTCGCCTTCGGCGTTCGGGCGTTCCATACCGCCTTCACCGTAAACGATTGCAGCAGTCTTGGAAGTAGAGACGTTAGCCAATTCCGCATGGTTGAATGCACCGCTGTTGTTGAGCAAGGCGGTAATCACGCGACCATCCTTGATCAGCATCTGTTCCGATTCAAGACCGCCCATGGAGTGACCGGAGCAACCCACCTTGGTCATGTCGAGTTTCTGGTACAGGGGATCGTTCGGATCGCTGTTCTTCTGCTCGAGCCAATCAAGGGCCGCCTTGCCCTGGCTTGCATCGCCCGGAGACACCGGAAGAGCGACCACGACGAAACCATGGGAAGCGAGGCGCTTGATGATTCCACCATATTCCTTAGGATCGGAACCGCCACCGGGGCCCCACATCACGACCGCATGTTTCTGGGTCGTAGACAACTGCTTCGGATAAGCGAGAATCTTATACAAGAACCTATTTTTGTCCTTATCCCAATAACCCGGCTCGATATTCTCGATATATTCAACTTGCATCTGGTCCTTGTTCTCGTCCGTGCCTTCGGCAAGGAAGACTCCGGCAGGCTTCACTTCTTCGCTGGAAGAGGACTCGACCACCGCCTCGCTGGAACTGGAGGGAGCGACGGCTTCCGCGCTGGAGCTAGATTCGGGAATAGCCACGCCTTCGGAGTTGCTGGACACCGCAGTTTCGCCACCCGGATTGACATCGCCACCGGGCGTCACGTTTTCGCCACCCAGGCCTTCACCACCGGGGATAGTCTCTCCGCCCGGAGTGACCGTCTCACCGCCGGGAATCGTAAAATCACCACCCGGAGTAACAGTCTCGCCGCCCGGCGTAGTCGTCTCGCCACCAGGAACGGTCGTATCGGCGCCCGCATTCGGAATCGGCGCCGTCATCTGCTCGTCGCAGTTCACAAATGCGAGAGCGCTTGCCAGCACCAGGTATTTGAGGAATCTTGATTTCATTGTATCTCCTTTGATAAAGTCCCATCTACCATCAAGAAAAATACCTTTGTCGACAGGTCAAACGTTATACCCGGAGAAAACATCACATGGACAAAAAATCCAAGTCCGGAGGCCAAAAACGTCAAAAAAAGACAGCAAAAGCGCCCCGGGGATGAAGCCGGAACGCTTTTTGGAGTGTGGAGGTTTGTCTGCTATAATTATAGATTCCGCGGAACAAAAAAAAGCATTCCGCAATGCAATTCCCATGGACAAAAAATCCAAGCCCACCAAGGACTTGGACATATATTTTATCGTTCTTTAGCGATTGCTATCTAGGCGCGTAGATGCGCGACATGAACTCGGCGCGGGTCTTCTCGTCGGTCTTGAACCTGCCCAGAAGCTGGGTCGTGACCATCGTGGCTCCGGGCTTCTTGACGCCACGCATGGTCATGCACATGTGCGATGCCTCGAGCACTACGGCCACTCCCTTCGGGTTCAGTTCCCTCTGGATGAGTTCGGCAATCTGGCGGGTCATGCGTTCCTGAATCTGCGGGAAGCGCGCATAGAATTCAACGACGCGCGGAATCTTGGAAAGGCCCACCACGCAGTCGCCCGGAATGTAGGCCACGTGAGCCTTGCCCGTAAACGGCAGAAAATGATGTTCGCACATGCTCGCGAACTCGATATCCGGCACGATAATCATCTCGTCGTACTTCTCGTGGAAACGCGTCTTCAAAATATCCTCGGCACGCGTCTCGCCCGAAAGGCCGGTCATGAGTTCGGCATACATCTTCGCGACACGCTTCGGCGTATCGAGCAAGCCTTCGCGGTTCGGATTCTCGCCCATGCCGGTGAGAATCATCCGGAAGCCGTCTTCCATCATCTTCAAGTTCATGCGGGCAAAGATAGAAAATTAGTCCTTCACGCAGCGGACGCTGTGATGAACCCCGGGCCCCTCCACAGCTTCCATCTGCCAGTTTCCGCCCGACATCTGGACGGCGCCCATAGTAGCGCGCACATATTTGTCGTGATCGCCTTCTACGACCCAGCCACATTCCGATTCCAGGCCGCTTTCGCTATAATCGATGGTCACGAGACCCGATGGTTCCCGGCACGCCTCCAAAAACGCATCCCATCCGCTACCGGACATCTCTTCCCCGTCAAAATCCATTCCCCACCGAGTCGACCAGAATACGGTAAGACCACCGTCCATCAGGATTTCGTTACTGCCGCCGTCGATAGAGTCAGCCGGAGTGGGTATGGCGCCAAAACCGTAGGTATCAAAACTATTTTCCGGTTCTCCCTCTTTCTTGTTCCAGCCCGTCCGGGACCTGAGCAATGCGACCGCCATCTGGGAGCCGTCCATTCCTCCGACCTTCCCAATGCTATCGACCAATCCGGAGGGGTCGTGCTGGACTACGAACATGGCCAGAGAATCCCACTCCTCCATGGAAGGTAGGTGCCAGCCCTCGGGGCAAACCTTCTGTGACGTTTTCCAATCGTAGACACTTCCGTATTTCTTGCAATCCTTGTCACCGCCATAGCACAACCTTTTGCCGTCCACATCGAAGCGAAGATTTTCCTTCATCCACACCTGGTTTCCGATGGCGATAGTCTTGTACTCGTTCTTGTCACGGGAATCCTTCAACGTACCGGTATTCTTCTCCACGTCAACGGCCCAGCCAGACTCGGAACACACGGCCCAGGAGATAGAACTGTCTATCAGCGCGCTGTCACCACGGTTGTAGCTGGTGCATCCCTTTTTCATGATGACGCGTTCAAAATCGCTCGCAAGCCTTAATCCTCCATCGTCGCACACCATTTCGCCGCTAAGCTCGCCATCCTTGGAACAATCGTAGACCTGCGACACGAACATCCTCACGAAGCGTTCGAAATTCGGGACCTTCTCGCCCCAGGCCTCCATGTTCTTGCGTATGGAATCCAAGTCGGCCTTGATTGCCCAATCCGCCATTTCGCCAAACGGGCCCAAGTCCTTGAACACGCCAATCTCCAAATCCTTGCTCAGGCGCGCCATGCGTTCTGTATACCGGCTTTCGTCCAGGTCGCCCAGCACGAGAACGCTGAGCGCAAGCAACGCTGCAGCGCCGTCACCGTTGCCAAAAAGTTCGAGATCTTCAGAGTCTTCAATTTTCCCGATAAACCCGAAGGACTGGAGCAGTTCGCGGTGCGCCTGCTGCTTCGCCGCAATAAAATACGGATTTTCGGAATACTTGTCATACACAACTTCGGCCGAATCCGCCTTGGCCGTGGAATCAAACAAAGCCAGCGTAGACTCCTTGACAGATTTATCCTTGGCGATGGCTTCGAGCGCCAACTTGGTAGCACGAGCGGTTTCCAAATGGGTAAAAATATTGATATTCACATTGTCGCGGTCGAGAAGGTCCACGAGTGCCGTCATGACGATAGGGCTCTTGGAATTATCGCCCGTTATCTCGTTGCGGTAGTAGCCGTTTACCTCAACAAGCGCATATTGCGATGCAAGTTCCACGCTCGCAATGGAAAAATCGCCCTTGTCACTCCGGGTGCTTCCCTTGAAACTCTTGCCCGTCTGCAAAAGCGATTCGCCGTCCAGCTCCTGCACCGTGACAGAAGAGCCCGCAATAAACGGCCCCTTCTGCGATATTCCGGAAATCGTCTTGTTCTTGATCGAATGCGCATTCGTGGAGCTTTCGGAATCTCCGCAGCTTGCAAGCAACAAGGAACAGCCCAAAAGAGCTACCGATGCAAACCTGATTTTGGACAAAAGGCAATTCATAGGGCCTCCCTGTTTGGAACACGTTCAACTTCCTAATATAAACTATTCAGAAGAAAATAGCCCAAATCCGTCTGCACCAGTGAGATTCGTCACACAGACTACTTGATATTGACCTTCAGCGGGGCGCCAGCGCCCGTGGCAATGTAGATGCCAAGCGGGAGATTTTCGAGCGACAAGTCGTTTGTCGCGGTGCGGACAAGCGTTCCGTTCAGGTTGAACAGCCTGATTTCGCCCGCAGATTCCAGGCGGTTGCCCACGCGGACAATCCCGGAGGTCACGCGCGCCAAACCCTCACCCAACTGCGCGCCCGTCGCGATTCCCGTCGTTTCGCCGCCGGCCTTGAAATTTTCCACATGCGTGATGCCGCTGTTCACGTAATCGCCGAGCCCGTAGGCACTGCGCATAATCTTCAGCACGTCCATGTCGAACACGGAGCCGTCCGGCGCGGACTGCCTGCGGATAATTGTCATGTTGTTTTCGCCCTCGTGACCGGTATCCCAGGCGATGGGCACCACCTTGTTCTGTTTCGCGAGCTTCATCACGGCGTCGTAATAGGCAAGGCGGCCCTTGCGGTGCTTCGCGTAGTTGTCGCCCGTCAGCACGCCCACGCGGTCGTTCGCGCCGAACTCCCCGATAATCACGGGCACGCCCTTGTCCACAAAGTTCGTCTTCATCTTGCCAAACTGGTCCTGAATCTGTGCGCTGGTGCACTTGTCGCCCATCGCGCCCGCCCAGGCGTTGTAACCGCAATTGTGCACGATGTCTGCACCAGTCGCGAGGTCGTCGCCCCAGTAGTATTGCGGATAAACTTGCGCGCCCCAGTCAACAATATCGTTCAAGAGTGTGTAGGTGTACGGGTCATAAAAATGCACCTCGACCATCAGGCGGTTTTCAATCACGTCCTTCGGGA
>JAEEGH010011052.1_pt1 | contig 20567 bp, 22 predicted proteins | sample 9134181 | NCBI WGS metagenome assembly JAEEGH01 (sample SAMN16246544, study PRJNA631951) | gut metagenome | biome: gut microbiome; feature: rumen; material: DP-attached | host: Bos | place: Iran: Karaj | collected 2018-10
AAGTATTTGGTTCATTTCGTCCTCATTGCTGTAGAAGAAAAGCCAGAGTGTGAGGGCGTCGCTGTCGTCATGGACAATGTATCCGGTGTGGCCGTGAAGGATGGTACGCTGCATCAGGGCGCTGTCGCCGCGCGAAACATCAGCACCAAAGGAAACCGTGGAATACTGACGAACACCATTGTCCCAACGTTCGCGACGGACAAAGGATAAGGAAGTGTCTATCCGTATATTGACAGGTGCGCTTCTCAGTATGTTTTCAACGATTACACTGTCGTCACCCAGCAGATCTTTCAGCTCCTGGAGGTCGCTTCCTTCGTGGCTTTTGACGTGGCTGACTGTCAAACTCGACACCCTGGTGGAATCCAGTGCAGTGGCGTCCACATGCTTGCCGACACCAAACTCCTCGCACAGCCGCAGCCAGCCCTCGGCATCCTGCGCCTGAAGCATGACGGCGTTGTAGCCTTGATAGTCGCCGATCATGGCCACCGTCAGGTCCTTGCGGTCGGCGTATTGCAAATAGACCTCCTTCGCCGCCGAGGTAGCCTCGGGCAGGTCGGCTTCGCGTTGACAGGCGGCCAGTAGGAGCAGCAAAAATGGGAGTATCAGTCGTTTCATCTTATCATGGTTTTAAAGGTTTCCAAGGTACCTTCTGGCGAACAGCCGTTGTTGCAGGCGAAGTAGAGATGCTCGCCGTCGACGTCCACCGAGGCAATGCTGCCATTGGCTCGAACGGACATATTCAAAGGTATCAGCACAGCAGCAATGCAAGCGGCAGCGGCCACAGAAGACCAGAGCCATTTGGTATGTGTGCGTCTTACCTGTAGTTCGCTCGGGATAATATTTTCGTTCCACACCACGCTGCGGATTTCCCTGTCCAGTTCCGCATCGCTGTAAGGGCAGCGGGCATTCTTCAGCTCGTCGCTGTATCGTTCCAGTTGTTTGTCAAAATCTCTCATCGTTATTTTTGGTTATAAAGTTTGCGTAATTTCCGCAGGGCGCGAGTCAGTCGCATGCTCACCGCCGCGATGCTTAGCCCCGTGATTTTGGCTATCTCCTTGTAGTCATAGCCTTGAGCGTGAGCCTTGATGATGGTGCGGTCGGGTTCTGGCGTGGCCTCGATTAGTTCCACAAGGTCGCGGTAGTCGTCGTCGCAGTAGCCGGAGTCTCCGAGGTCGGGCGGTGGCGCCGTCGGCTGGTTACCCATCTTCCGAGCCAACGTGTTCATCCTGTTCACCGCAACGCGGTAGACCCAAGTGCTCTCCGAACTGCGCCGGTCGAAAGACTCATAGCCCCGCCACAGGTCGCACAGCACCTCGTGGAACGCGTCCTCAGTCGTCCACGCAGCACTCAGCCTGTAGCTGATGCACACCCGCCAAATCAAGTCCCGCTGTCGGTATATCAGTTCTTTGAAAGTTTTTTCGTCTAACTCCATAGTAATTATAAAACGATTGCTGTTTGGTTTTATTACGACATATTAGACGCTGTGTGAAATCGAATCACAACATCACGACAACAATTATTTTGAAAAAAATACGTTCTCAAGTGTAATATTTCACCCCTTTTGCGCAATTATCAGGTGTAAAGGGACAAGAAAACTGCCGTTTGACTGCCAAGGAATATAACAATGGAGTGCGCCTGTGGGCCGACGATGCGATGCGCTTTGTAGTGCGTTGCGGCGGTAGTCGCCCCGATTGCGAGGATGCTGTGCAGGAGGCCTTGGCAGCCCTCTGGAGCCATCGCGGCGAGGTGCCGCAGGAGAAAGGTAAGAGCTACTTGCTCAGCGTGGCCTATCGCAACCTGATGATGAGTATCAGGCACGGCAAGGTGGTGCAAATGCATGCGGAACAGGCCATCGTGGAACAGACACAGGCTCCCGACGAGCGGTTCGACCTCCGCGAGGCCATAGAGAAAAGTCTCCAGACATTGCCCGAGGTGCAGAGGGCCATCCTCCAGCTGCGCGACGTGGAGGGATTCAGCTATGCGGAGATAGGGGAGACCCTTGCGCTCAGCGACAGTCAGGTCCAAGTGTATCTGTTCCGCGCCCGCGTGGCCATGCGCAAACAATTGAAAACAATGGGATATGACAACAATAGATGATAACAACTACGAGCTCTGGCTGCTGCGCTATGCCGAAGGCGACCTGAACGCCGAGGAGCGCGCGGCTATAGACACATGGCTTGAAAGCCATCCCGAGGCCGCCGAGGAGCTGGCGCTCTACCGCGAGGCCCCAAAGCTGGAGAAGGACGAGCGGGTGAGGTATGGTGGCGAGCCGCAGCGTAAGGTAGCGCCCCTGTGGCCGAGGACGCTGCGCTTCGGAGCCGCTGCTGCTGTGGTGATGGCGCTGATGACGCCTGCCATGCGTATGGGAACAATGGAGAGGATGGAGGGTGCCACCGCCGTTGCCGAGAACCGCACAGAGGATATGCTGCAGCATAGGGCGAAGAAGGATGAGACCACGATGCCTGTGCGACCCAAGGAAACAGCTACGATGGGAGACGCCCTTGCTGCGGCCGAAGAGACGGAGGCGACAGTGGCGACTGATACGCCAGAGGAGCCTGTGGCAACGGCCCCCATAGAGACCGACATGCTCATTGTCTTCGAGGACGATCCGGAGCAGGCGGCACCTGTTGAGTCGTGGAGCCTCATTGTCTACGACAACACCGCCGACTGGGGCGACCTGTTGCTGGCTGCCAACGATGCCTACCACGAAAGCCTCAACGAGCATCCGCTTGGACGACTTGTCAGCCGTACCCTGCCCGACAGCCGCCAACTGGAGGAGCGCGTGGTGGAGCCCCTTCGCCAAAGAATAGAGAACCTGAAAAACAAACGTAAATAAAAATAAGATTATGAAACACAACCGTATTATCCTGGCAATGGCCTTGCTGCTTCCCATCGCCACCTGGGCGCAGGCGCAACCCGCGCAGTCCAATGCGGCATCCAACATGGAGGACAAAGCACTGGTACCCCTATCCGACGCTGTGCGTACGCTGGTCTTCGACGATTGCAAAGCCGTCATTATCCCCGACAGCCAAAGTGGCTACGAAGACGGCAAGATGAACAAAGGCTCCGGTGTGCAGGTCAGCGGCAGCGAGATGACCTTCTCCGGCCACGACCGCGCTGTGCGCATCCACCTGAAGCCCGGCACCGTGACCCGCATCGTGGCCTCGGGCACCAGCGACGTGACCCTTCAGGGCACCTTCCGCTTCCCCGGCACCCTGGAACTGGCGGGCAAGGACGCCTCGACCATCACCGCCAGGAACAGCTTCGACACCCTCTATGCCGACCGCATGGTGGTCGCCCTCGAGGATGTGGCACGCTTGAATGCCCACAGTAGGCTGCAGATGAACAACTATGACTTCTCGGCCAAGGACTTCTCGCGCATAAAAGCCTTCATCGTGGAGATAATGGGCGCGTCGGACGGAACGCAGTCGCACTTCACCAACACCAACTACGCCACCTTCGAGATTGGCCACAAGCTGTATCCCGGAGAACAGACGGCCATCGACCCCGAGGAGATGGAGGTATTCTGGGACGACGATGACGACTCTTTCGACATCGATGATCTCGACCCCTCCGACTTGTCCGACATGGTACGCAAAATCACGCTCCGCAGAAGCAAGCGCTACTCCTGGGGCACCAATGTCGACTTTGCATGGGGCTTCCACAACTGGGGCAGCGACCGGATGAACGGCCTTGCCGGCACCGATGGCGACGCCGCTGTGCGCACCTCGTTCAACCATATCCTGTTGACTTTCAATTATCCGGTGCTCTATTCCCGCCATGTGGCCCTCTATGCCGGCCTCGGATTGGAGTGGGACAAATACAAGTTCCATCGCGGCGACATCCACTTTGACCAGACAGCCGAACCCTACCATTTCGTCAATGGCGCGGTGGCCAACAGCGAGAGCCGACTACTGACGCGCTATGTCATACTGCCCATCGAGGTGAAGTTCAACCTCGGCCGCCATTGGAAGCTTGCCCTCGCCGCTATCCCCGGCCTCCATTGGAGCGGCAGCCACACCGGATTGAGGCGCGACATCACCAGTGGCGACGACGAGACCAACGTCAAAGACTACTCGGTGAACCCCTACATAGCGCCCTACAAGCTCGACGCCCGCATCTCGGTGCAATACCGCTCCATCGGCCTCTACTTCCAGACCTCGATGCTTCCGGCCTTCAAGGGCAGCTGCGACGAGCTCTTCCCCGTCAAATTTGGTTTCATTCTTTAAAACCAACGCCTTATGAAAAAGACCTTGTTATTAGCCATAATTTCGATTTTCAATTTTCAAATTTCCCACGCCCAGCAGACCTACACGCAGCAGGTACCCGACGAGGTGAGCGAGATACGCCTCAGCGAATACTCGCGCCTCATGGTGAAGCCCACCAGCGGCCCCATGATGCTGCAGACCTACAAGCAGTACCAGGTGGCCTCCGTGAAGAACGGCCGCCTCACCATCCCCGGCTCCAGCACCGACCTCACCCTCCTGCTGCCCGAAGGACGCTCCATCGCCTTCGTGGCCGAGGACTATTCCAACCTGACCTTCGTGGGCAGTTTCGGCAAGCGCCCGAAGCTGACGGTGCACACAAAGGACTTTGCCAGTGCACTTTTCAGCGGCTCGCTGGCCGACTCCGTCTGGGCGGTCAACATCTCGCTCCAGGCCGAGGACTACTCGCAAATCCACTCCGAGGTGCGCATGATGCAGTTCGGTTTCGAGGTGCTGCCCGAAGACTACGCCCACATCACTATCGACTGTTTCCAAGAACGGTACGAACCCGGCATGAGCTCGCGGTCGCAGACGGTGCGCCAGTGCCCGAACTGCATCGTCAACTGGAACTACTGCTACAACGACACCGTCGAGAACGTCGGCAGCGACACTTCCTACGCCCGGTATGTCAGCGACAGCAAAACGCGTGTCCTGCAGCGGCACGACAGCCTGAAGAGTGAGGTCTACGCCCGCAATCCTCACCGTTCTTCCTCCTACGACGGCCAGCAGAAGAGCCGCTCCATCTGGCGCCACCGCGACGTTGACCTCAACTTCGCCTGGGGCTTCCATAATTGGGGCACCGACATGTTCAACGGCTTCGAGGGCGTGGACGGCGCCGCCGCCATCCGCACCTCCTTCAACAACATACAACTCTCCGTCAACTACCCCCTCGTCGGCACCCGCCACTTTGGCTTCTACATAGGCCTCGGTCTCGAATGGGACAAGTATAAGTTTGAAGGAAAGGATATTACATTCAACACGGCCACCGACCCGCACACCTTCGTTGACGGCGGCGACCCCACCTGCACCTCGTGGCTCAACACCCGCTATGTCGTCCTGCCGCTGACCTTCCGCTTCGACCTCTGGCACGACTGGAGCCTCACCCTCAGCGCCCTTCCCGGTATCCACTGGAGCGGCAGCCACACCGGCCTCCGCCGTGAGTACACGACCGACCTCGAGGAACGTACCGACTACGATCAGAGCGTCAACAAATACATCAACCCCTACAAGCTCGACCTCCGTGCTACCCTCAGCTATGAGAACATAGGCGTCTACTTCCAGGCGCCCACCATGAGCACCTTCCGCTCCACGGTGCAGAACCTCTATCCGATTAAATTCGGCATCATTCTGACGATGGATTGACGCCTCGGGAATCGCCTTCCATGAACATGAGCCCTTGCTACTCAAGCAGGGGCTTTTTTTTTATAGCACATTGTGCATCAGCGGGATACGCTTTTTTGCATTTTTTGTTGAAAACACCCCAATTTGCCCGTTTCTAACAGCTTGATACTTAGCACTAACACCGTATCAACACCGTCCCAACTCCGTATCATCTCCGAGTGAACTCCGACCACGGTCGGAGATGATACGGCGAAGATACGCCGATGGTACGTCGGCGATATGGAAAAGGTCGCTTTCGGGTTAGAGGATGGGGGTGAAGATGCGGGCTGTCGACTGGGCAAATTTCGCTATCTGGGAACGGTGCTGCCAGGCCTCGGGGTCGATGAGGGAGCACTCCTTGAGGTCGTCGAGGAAAATGTCGCGCTGGCGGCAGGCGATGGCTTCGTCGTAAATGAAAGCGTTGACCTCAAAGTTCTGCTCAAGGCTGCGGGGGTCGATGTTGGTAGAACCGATGGTCACGAAGTCGTCGTCGCACACCATGGTTTTGGCGTGGAGGAACCCCTTGTTGTAGAGATAGATTTTGACGCCAGCGGGCAGCAGGTCGCGGAAGTAGGACTTGGAGGCAGCCAGTGTGATTCGGCTGCGGTCGGAGACGGCGGGCATCATCAGCCTCACGTCGACTCCCGCCAAGGCTGCATTCCTGAGTGCCAGGAGAATGGGGTGCGTGGGGATGAAGTAGGGGGTCTGCAGGTAGAGATAGCGGCGGCTTTGGGCGATGGCTTGCACCATGCCTTGCATTACGGTGTTCCATTCGTCCATGGGTCCTGATGTGACTATCTGTGCCAGAGTGGTTTGTGGCGTTGTGGTAGGGATTTCGAGGGCTGGGAAGAAGCGTGGGTCGTCGAGGAACTCCTTGGTGCAAAAGCGCCAGTCGGCAATGATGGACAGTTCCAACTGGCTTACGGCAGGGCCTTGGAGTCGGATGTGGGTGTCGCGCCAGGCTCCGTGGTTGATGCCGTCGCGGTAACGGCGGGCGATGTTCATACCACCGGTGTAGCCCGTGTGACCGTCGATGACCACTATCTTGCGGTGCGTGCGACAGTTCACGTCTCGCGTGAACATGGAGGGTATAAGTTTCTGGAATGATTGCACTTTCACTCCGCCGCGTCGCATATGGTCATAGTATTCGCTGCGGACGAAAAGGTTGGCCCAACTGTCGAACATCAGCCTCACGTCTACTCCCTCCTGGGCCTTGCGGATGAGCAGGCTGCTCAGTTGGTGGCCCACTTCGTCGTTCTCTACGATGTAGAATTGTATGTGTACGAAGCTTTTGGCGCGCGAGATGTCGTCAAGCATCGATTGGAACATGGGGGTGAAATCGGTGAAAATGCGCACGCTGTTGCCACTGATAATGGGGGTGTCGTTGGCGTGGCACATCATGGAGGCCAACTTGTTGTATTTTTCCTCGGGGAGTCTGTCTACAATGTTGTTTCCCAAAGCGTTGTCGCGCAGGGCGTCGAGGCGGGCCAATTCGTCGTGTTTGATGACTCGACGGCTGCGGTAGTCTTTGCCCAGCAGCAGGTAGAATATTGTTCCGACACCGGGAAGGAGTGTGATGAAGAGAATCCAGAAGAATGATACATAGGGTTTTCGGTTGCCCGAAATGACAAGTATCAGGGAACCGATGATGATAAGTGCCAGAATGATTTCGTAAACCATGGATGTTTTTTTTAAGGATGCTCAGTCATTGATGTTCAGTTTTCTCTTCAGGTCGGCGGCGCGGGCGGTGAGCTGTGAAATTCTCATTTGCAGGAAATCGTCGCTGTATTTTCGGTCGCAGAAACCGTTGCCGCGTGCCACGAAGGAATCGTCGTCTTCCTGGTCTACAGAGAGGTCTTGGTAGCTGTCGAGCAGGCGTAAGGTTTCTTCAAGTTCTTCTTCAATTGTTTTCATTTCATTATCTCGTTTACAGCATTTTCAATTCCCTCGTTATCCACATCTGTGGTCACCATGTTGGCGTGTTTCTTTACACCCTCGTCGGCGTTGCCCATGGCGATGCCGATGCCTGCCCATTCGAGCATCTCAATATCGTTTGCGCCGTCGCCAAAAGCGATGGTCTCTTCCTGGAGGATGCCATAGTGTTGGCAAATGGCTTCCATGCCACGCGCCTTACTGTTGTCAAATGCCACGATGTCAGTGAAGTATGGATGCCAACGAGGCAGGCGGCAGTGGGGGAGTATCTTGCCCACGGTGTTGTCCATTTCGCCGGGCATGATGGCTATGATCTGATAGGCTGTCTCCTTACGCAGTGAGTCGAGTTCCACCACTGGCGGCATCTCGAATTCCAGCTGGTTTCTCAGTTTTATCCCCACCTCGTTGGGTTGCGCAAGGAACATGTTGTTTTTTGTGAAAATCATGGTGCACAGGTGTTTGTCTTTCGCTATGTCAAGCCATGATTGAAGTTCGTCGTTTGGAATTGGATTGCTCAATAGAACCTCGTTAGAGGTGAATACCAACCCACCATTCATTGTTATTTTTGCCTCGAATGAGACTGGCATCTTGGGGATGAGAACCTCGGGACGTCCAGTGGAGAGGAATGTGCGCACTCCGGCCCGATGCAAGCGGTCGAATGCGCGTATAGTACCCGCCGATACGCGGTGGGTGGTGAAACTTAACAGTGTGCCGTCGATGTCGAAAAAGGCTGCTTTTATCATTTCTTCTTAATATGTGCTAATTGCCATGCGTTGAATACGTTCTGAAATACGCTGTAGAAGGCCAGGAAGACCGAAGAGAGTGGTGTCAGAAAGGTGTTGGCCATCCATATCCCCATTGCGGAATTCTTCTGACCAAGTAGTTGCCCTCCTCCTACCACATCACCGTATTTCTTGCCCAGCCAACGACCAAATGCGAACTGTAACACGCAGAATGTCAGTGATAAGATGCCTAACCAGACGATGCTGCTCCAATTGCCTTCGCCGTTGAGGAAAATGTAGTCGATGGTTTGCCCGAGAGTGAAGAGCAGTGCCACCGACCAGAGGTAAAAACCAAGTCCCTTGTATTGCGCAATGAAGTTGTTGACTCTTGGGAGCATGAATTGCATGAGCACAGCGAGGAAGAATGGCAGGGCGAGGGTGGAGCCGATCTTGCTGAACATCAGGAGGAATCCGTCGAGGAGACCGCGTTCGGGATGGTCGCCGATGAGGCTGAAGACCACCGGTGCCACAACGGCCACCATCAGGTTGCCCACGATGGTGTAGGTGGTCACCGTTTCGCGGTTGGCCCCTAGCATGCAGGCCACCACTGCTACCGACGACGCCACGGGGCACAAAACCCCTATCAGGACGCCTTCGGCCACAATGTGGCTTCCGCCGAAGAGTTTGATTAACAAGAAGCAGGATATGCTCACCACCACTTGGAAGAGAATGAGCCAGAGGTCGATCATGGTCATGCGCAGGCGGCGCAGGTCGACTGCGGTGAATGTGAGCAGCAGGATGCTGAAGATGATGAACGGGACGAGGAATGAGAACATGGCGCACCAACGGTGGAGCAGGAGTCCGAGGACGATGGCAACAGGGAGTACGTATGGGCGGAAGCGTTGCATTTACAATTGTTTGATTATACCGGTGAAAAGGGCTGTCATGTTGTCGGCGGCGCGGTCGGCGGCGCGGATGACGTCGTCTCCGTCGTTTACCACGCCGTTGCCCAAGTCGTTGGCCTGGTTGGTGATGACGCTCATGCCGAAGACCTCCATGCCACTGTGGCGTGCCACGATGACCTCGGGTACGGTGGACATGCCACAGGCGTCGGCACCGAGGATGTGGTACATGCGATACTCGGCAGGGGTCTCGTAGGTAGGACCTGTGCCGGCCACGTAGACACCCTCGCGGAGGCTGAGGTTCAAGCGTTTGGCTTCTTCATGGGCGATGTTTCCGATGCGACGGCTGTAGCACTCGGTCATGTCGGGGAATCGGGGGCCGAATTCTTCTTTGTTGGGGCCCACCAATGGGTTGGGCATGAAATTGATATGGTCGGTGATTACCATAAGGTCTCCCACTCGGAAGTCGGGGTTGACGGCGCCGGCGGCGTTGCTCACCAAAACTTGGCGAACACCCATCCGGGCGAAGACGCGCATGGGGTAGGTGACCTCCTCCATGGTGTAGCCCTCGTAGTAGTGGAAACGGCCTTGCATGGCCATAACGGTCTTGTTTCCAAGGGTTCCTACAATCAGGTTGCCTTTGTGTCCGATAGCGGTGGAAGCCTTGAAGTGGGGGATGTCACGGTAGGGAATAACGAGAGGATTCTCAATTTTTTCACCCAGTTTTCCTAAGCCGCTGCCTAATACGATGGCGACGGTGGGCAATTCCCGGCCGCTGCGGGCTATGGTGTCAGCGAGGTATTGTGCTGTCTCGTTGTAGTTCATTGTTTTTCTTTCAGTTGTTCGATTTGTTTCTGTATTTCGGCAGCCTTCTCATATTCTTCGCGTTCTTCGCAGAGTCGCAATTCCTCTTCCAGGCGTACAATCTCGTGGCGAGGGTCGTCGTTGTCGGCAAAGAGCGAGACTGCGGCTTCCATTTTCACGCCGGTCTCCTCCAGCACATCGTCGGCCACCATGATGGGGCAATCGCAATGAAGTGCGAGGGTGATGGCGTCGGAGGTGCGGCTGTCGAAATGCTTCTCGTTGAATCCATCGGTCATATGGATGGTGGCGTAGAAGATTCCTTCCATTACGTTGTCGATGGTTACTTCTTTGATAGTCAACCCGTAATCATTAATGATGTGGGCCATCAGTTCGTGTGTCATCGGGCGTCGGGTCTTAACCGTCTCCTTAGCCAGCAGGATGCCTTCGGCTTCGTGGGCACCGATGAAGATGGGTATTTGGAGGCCGCTGACGGGCTCGCAGAGCATCAGGATGTAGCTGCCGCTCTGAGACATGCCGCTTTGGATGGAGAGGGGGAAGACCTGTTTCATTTCTCCAGATATTCTTTCAACTTGGCGACGGCGAGGCCTCGGTGGCTGATGCTGTTTTTGACGTCCAAGGGCATCTCGGCAAAACTCACGGCGAAACGGTCGGGCATGAATATCGGGTCGTAGCCGAAACCTTCGCCGTTGGTGTGGCGTTCGGAGAGTATCTGACCGTCGACACGTCCCTCGAAATAACATTCTTTCCCGTTTTCTATCAAACAGATAACCGTGCGGAAGTCGGCCTTGCGGTTACTTTGGCCATCGAGGGCGGCAAGCAGTTTGTCGATGTTGTCGTCGAAGGAGCAATGTTCGCCGGCATAGCGTGCCGAGTAGACTCCCGGGGCACCGTCGAGGGCGTCGACCTCGAGGCCCGTGTCGTCGGCAAAGCAGTCGGTGTGGCTTCGCTCCCAAACCCATTGGGCTTTTTGCAAAGCATTGCCTTGCAGTGTGTTGGCGGTCTCAGGAATCTCTCCCTCAAGGCCTGCCTCGGCCAGGCTCACCACCTCGACGATGCCCTCCAGCGCCGCGCGCACCTCGACCAGTTTATGTTTGTTGTTGCTGGCAAAAATCAGTCGTCGCATAATATTTCCTTTTTATCTATTATAATAACATTAAAAAGCCGTTTATATTGTGCCGAATTGAAATAAAATTAACGCCAAAAACCTACCACCGCCGTACCATAGCCGTATCATCTCCGACCGTGGTCGGAGTTCATTCGGAGTTGGTACGGAGTTGGGACGGTGTTGATACGGAGTTGGTGCTAAGTATCAGTTGGTTACAAACAAAAAAAAAGCACCTTTTTTCCAAAGGTGCCCAGTTTTTTTTAAAAATTCGTATCTATTTGACAATCACGATTTTCTTTGCTGTTTTTTGGCCGATTTTAACAATATATGTTCCCGAGGCCGGTATGTCGAAAGTATATTGTTGGATACCGTTTTTTGAGACACATTTTGCTGCATCTCCCACGGCGACATTCCGTCCCATCATGTCGAACACCATTACTTCGCCAATCGGGCTGCCGTTGCCGCTTTCCACCACAATCTGTCCGTCGCGTTGGTAGATTTTGGCATTGGGAGCCTCTACGTTGGCAATAAATATTGTGTCGTGGGTGTCGGTGGTGTCTACGCCCACCGAGATGGTGTCTTCCATGTGGTAGGGGGTGTTTTTTGCATCCTGATAATGAAGGTAGAAGGCATATTTTGTAGGCTGGGTGGGTGCCACGTGAGCCATGGAGAGCGAGCGGCAGGAATAGCTCCCGGCCGTATCGTTCCAGTGCATGGGCAGGAAGTAGCCAAGGGTGTCGTCTATGGCGTCGGGGTGCTCTTCGGCATTGCGGAGAGTGTCGTTGGCACCGTTTTCGTTGATGCGGTACCATCCGTAGGAAAATGTTGAGGAGCCTGCGGGGGTGAATCGGTAGGCAATGTGGTTGAGGGAGGAGGTGGAGGGATTGCAGTCTGCAGGGAAGAAAGCTGCGGGCTTGCCATTGATGTCTTGCGAGCCGTTGGAGGCGGCCGAGTCGCTGTTGGCCACCTGCGGTTGGCCTGTGGCGTTCTGGATGCCGATGATGCCGTTTCCGCCATTCCAGTTGCTGCATGTGTCTCGCTCCTTCACATGCACCTCAATGATATTTGTTGCTTCGTAGCAAACTATTTGATAGGAGCTATGTTGGGAAGTACAAGCGTATTGCGGTATGTCGTTCCAAGAGCAGATGATTTTGCGACAGGGCCATTCGCCTTGTATGCCATAGTAGATTCCCCAGTCTTCAATGTTGTGTCCGTTGGGTGTTGAATAGGTGTCTTCATAAATGCCGTAGATAGCGTCGCGCATATATTCCAGATGTTCTGGCGCGCCGGAGGTTGTATCGGTCCAAGGAAGCCCCGCGGAATAACTCCAAGGGCAGGAGGAACCAGTATATGTCACAGGCACTGGACCAAAAGCCACCAGACCGTTGTCTCCCAAGGTGAAATGATTCTTCCGGAGGCCAAAGAAATAGAATGGATACGGAATATTCGTCGAATAGTTCGAAAAGTTGTCGTCGGTGTTGCTGGGCATGCGGGTACCCAGGGCGAATGTGGTGTCGGGCGGGTTGTAGGGGATGGTGTCTACATAGTAGGTGCCGTTGAACATTTGCACGGGGATGTTGGGGGTGCAGGTCAGCACGATGCTGTGGTTCTCGTTTGTCACCACTGTGTCCCAGCCGTTTTGCCTATAGCGTTCCATGGAGGTGTGGTCGTGCTTTTGCTTGATTTGTACCTCGAAGCAAGGCGAAGGGACTTCGGGCCACAGGTATTCGCCACATTCCCATACCGATGCAGGCGTCGGATCCGACTGTCCGTAAGCTATCCCACCAAACAAAATGATGGAGATAACGGCAGTCAATCTTTTGGATAAAAGAAAGGTATTCATGATTGATATTGTTGAATGATGGATGCCTTTAGTCGAAGAAGTTCCACGTCATGCCCCAGAAGAGGCCGAAGCGGGAGCCGGGGTAGTGGGGGAGGAGGAAATAGCGCGGATGGTTGTCCCACAGGGCGTTGAAGTGGCCTGCTTTGACATAGATGCTGGCGCGCTTGATTTGCAGGTTGATGAATGCGTCGGCCCAGATGTAGTCGCCAATCTCGCAGTTTTGCATGTAGAGGATGCCGAGAGCGGGGTCGTAGCCATCGGGAACAAAGCGAGAGAAGTAGCGCACATCGGTGCCTATCTGCATGCGCAAGGCGTTGTGGAACAGCGAGAAGTCGGCATAGAGGGAGTTCTTGCTGGCCAGCAGTGGCACAGACACCTGTTCTTCATCGGTGGAGTGCTGGATGAGTTGCTGCATGTCGAGGTGGAGCCAATGCCATTGAAGGCGAAGGGTCAGGGTGGCCTGGTAGAGCCAGAGACTGGAAGAGCTTTCGTAGACTGCCAGCGTGGAGTCGAACCATACGCTATGGCTCATATGCGTGGCGCTGAGATTGAGGTCAACGAGACGGAAGAGACCGCTGTCGCTTTCGTGTTTGAAGTGCGCTGCATAATATTGCGAGAGGATGGGACTGAAGGAGTAGTTGGAAGCGTGGAGAATCCTCAGCTCGGGCATCTGTTTCAGGTAGGAGGCGCTCAGCTCCAATGTATTGCTTTCGGTGCTGTCGAAGGGAATTCTCAGCAGGGAGCGGGCGTGGAGGTCGGGCTCCTTGATGTTGGGGCTGAGACCGAGGAGGGTGTTGTCAAGGCTTCCTTCGACGAGGAGTGTGGCATCCCAGAGGCTCAGTTCCATTTTGGCAAAGGGGTTGACGGCGGCGGTGGTGAGCAGTGTGTCGGGGGCCGAAGAAGTGTCTTTGGCTACGATGGCATGGAGGCGTCGAGGGGTGATGCCGAGGGTGATTTTCAGTGGGTTGCGCCAACGGTGGTCAGGATAGGCGTCGTTGGTCCAGAAGAGGGTGGCGCTGGCGTCTTCCCAGAGGCTGGAGTCGGAGTAGGCGGTGATGTAGGCGGCGCGTTTCCAGCGGCTGTAGTCGGCTTCCACGCCGAGCACGCCGAGGTTGATCACATGAGGGGTACCCACTCTGAAGGTGTCGGTGACCACGAGGGTGTCCATCAGCAGGCGTATGCTGTCGGCCGTCACGGTGTCGTAGCGTGCCACCAGCGAGTCGTGCTCGCGGTATTGGTCCACTTGCTGCACCAAGTTGTAGGTGGCGTGGACGAAGGCGTCGTGATGAAGGTTCTTCGATTTTGAATTGTAGAGTCTTACTGGCAGTCCGCCAAGGTTGCTTGAGGGGTTGTTGAGGAAATAGCTGTCGTCAATCAGGCCACCATTTTCTTCCATGGCCATCGACTGCCAGATGAATCCCGCGCGCACCTGTAGGCGTGAGTCGTGTGAGAAATAGTTGGTGGTGGCGTCGAGGTAGTGGTTTTTGGCTCCCGAACCCGAGAGGTTGCCTTCGGGGCAGATGAGACGGTAGTCGAACGAGAAGTTCCATCCGGGGATGATGTTTTGCGTATGTGCCACGTTGACAAGGTAGTCCTTCTTCAGCGAGTTGTTGTACGACAGGACCGTATAGGGGGTCATCGTCTGGTAGAAGCGGATGTTGTCGGGTGTTTTCAGGTAGCCGTCAAGGTTGTGGCTTTGGAGGCTGTGGCTGATGCCATCCTCAAAAGACGGGAAGAGGCTTTGGTGGGGATGTCCAATGGTGCCTTGCCCGATGAAGAAGTCGCCATTAAGGCCGTCGAGGGGATCGCTGAACTGCACACCTGTGGGGTCGAGAGTGGGGTTCCACAATTCGTCAATCTTTACGCTATGTGCTATGTGGTTGAAGAAGAAGACCTTTTTTCGAAGCACCGAGTCGGGGGTCTCTTTGACGTAGACGAGGCCTTTGGTGGCCGAGGTGTCGGCGTTGAAGGCACTGCTGTCGGAAGGACGGTTGCGGTTGCTCTGTGAGTTTCTGGTCTGAGCCGTTCCGGAAGCCGTTTGGAAGCCGCCGAAATCGCGAGAGTTGGAAGTGCCGGTTCGGTCGTACTGGGCATGTGCGATTGCTGCCGTAGACAAGCATACCGCCAGCGCTACAACCTTGCTGTAGCGGAGAAGGTGATGTATGGCGGCTTCGAATCGCATATTGTATTTCAGTTGTTTTGCAGGAATCGTTCAACATCCATGGCAGCCACACACCCTTTGCCGGCCGCCACGATGGCTTGGCGGTAGTTGGGGTCGCACACATCGCCTGCGGCGAAGACGCCGGGCACGCTGGTGGCTGCCGAGGGGTTCTGCACGCGGATGTAGCCCTGTTCGTCGAGTTCCACTTGTCCACCAAGGAAGTCGGTGTTGGGCTTGTGGCCGATGGCCACGAAAACTCCCGTTACCTCGCGTTGGCTGTGGGCGCCGGTCTTGGTGTCCTCGAGCTCGATGCCGGTGACGCCGTCCATGTCGTTGCCGAGGATGCGGCTGATGCGGCTGTTCCAGCACATCTCGATTTTGGGGTTGGTGAGGACACGGTGCTGCATGGCTTTCGAAGCGCGCAACTCGTCGCGGCGGTGCACGAGGTAGACCTTCGAGCAGAGGGTGGTGAGGTAGTTGGCTTCCTCGCAGGCGGTATCGCCGCCGCCCACCACAGCAACCGTCTGGTTCTTATAGAAATAGCCGTCGCAGGTGGCACAGGCCGACACGCCTTGGCCGTAGAATTGTTTTTCGCTCTCAAGGCCTATCCATTTGGCGCTGGCGCCGGTGGCGATGACCACAGTCTCGGCCTCGATTTCCACGCCGTGGTCGTCCTTGGCATGGAAGGGGCGATGGCTGAGGTCGATTTCCTTGATGTAACCGCTGCGCACATCGGTTCCGAAACGCATAGCCTGCTTGCGGAGGTCCTCCATCATGGCAGTGCCGCTGATACCTTCGGGATAGCCCGGGAAGTTTTCAATCTCGGTGGTGATAGTGAGTTGTCCGCCGGGTTGTTCTCCCTCGTAGAGGATGGGTTTCAGGTCGGCGCGACCGGTATAGATGCCGGTGGTGTAGCCCGCGGGGCCGGAGCCGATAATCAAACAGCGTGTCTTTTCCATTTTCTTTCTATTTTTATTTGTTTTTCTTGCGTTTTTTGAGGCTGAAGTAAAGCAGGTAGCCGGCACCGAAAGCAATCACGGCGGCCTGTTGTGCACCCCAGAGAAGCCATCCGCAGGCGGTGCCAACGGCGGTGCTGATGCCGTAGATGTCGGTCAGCCCCATCATCACCAATGCCGGATAAACACCGATGCCGCCTTGCGAGAATGTCATGCCTACCGAGCCGAAGAGGTAGACTACGAAGGCCGCCCGCATGCCCAGCCAGTTGGTCTCGCCAAAGGCGTGGAAGATGATGAGGCCGCCCAGGATGTAGAGCAAGTAGATGGCCACGCTGTATATTAGGAAGAGCAGCGTGTTGCGGCGTCCCATGTGGAGGATGCTCTTCACGCCGTCGACCATGCCCAGCACCAAGTTGTTGATTTTTGAGAAGATGCCTATGTGCAGCAGTTTTTTCCAGAAGAATTTGTAGAAAACAAATGCCGCCAAGGCCAACACTGCCAGCACAATGGCAATCATTGTCATGTTGGGCAGGCTGTCGAATTTCTGCGACAGGGTGTTGTAGAGCCAATCCTTGGCTTGGCCAAACATTACCAGCATGCCTATCAGGACGATGAGCCCGAAAGCCAGCAGGTCGATGATGCGCTCGGTCACCACGGTGCCGAGCGATTTCTCCACCGGGATGTCCTCGCTGGAGCGCAGTGTGGCGCAGCGCATCACTTCGCCTGCGCGCGGGAAGGCCAGGTTGCCGAGGTAGGCCACGATGACCGAACCGAAGGTGTTGTTCAGCCCCGGCCGGTAGCCGATGGGTTTGAACAGCAGTTGCCAGCGCAGCGCGCGCACCAGATGGCTCAACAGGCTGCACAGCACGCAGGCAATCACCCACCCATAGTCGGCCTCGAGGAACGACTGCCAGATGGCTGCCTTCTGTTCGTTGTCGAGTTTCAGCAGGAACCAGTAGATGAAGAAAAAGCCTATGCCGAGGAAGATGACCATCCGAAGGACATCTTTCCACAGGCTCTTCTTTTCTTTGGTTTGGCTCACAGGCGGTTGTTTTTAGGGAATATCACCGTGGGGTGCCATTGTTTGGCCTCCTCGAAGTCCATCTGTGCATAGGCGGCGATGATGAGCAGGTGGCCCACCATGGCTTTGTGGGCCGCGGCACCGTTGATGCCGATGACCCCAGTGCCGCGTTCGCCGCGGATGGCGTAGGTGGCGAAACGTTCACCATTGGTGATGTTGTAGATCTCCACCTTCTCGTTCTCGATGATGCCGGCGGCGTCCATCAAGTCTTCGTCAATGGTGATGCTGCCGATGTAGTCCAGGTCGGCTTCGGTCACCGTCACGCGGTGGAGTTTCGATTTCAATACTTCTATCAACATTTTGTTTTTCAGTTAAAACAGAATCCAATACAGCAGCAGGCACACCAGCAGGGTGTAGAGCATGATGCGCGTGGCCGGTATGGGTTTCATATAGTCTTTGTCCGTCACGTCGAAGCGGCGTTTGATTTTGACGCTGCGTTTCTTGAAGGCGGCGATGTGCTCACCCGTACCCTCTACGGTGCTCTCTGTGGTGGTGGCGAAGCGTGGCTGGTAGTTGAATGTGGGCATCTCTCGTTTGCGGAAGAGGTCCTTCCATGTCAACCCCTTGTGCTTTTCCTCACGGTCCATCTCTCGTACACGGCGCTGGAAATAGGCCAGTTCTTTGTCAGCAGTCTCAGAGTTTTCAGAATACTCTGAATACTCAGAATGTTCCAAATTCTCCGGATTCTCCTCTCTTTCAGCCAGCTCTCTTTCCAGGGCATATTTGGCTTTCAGCGCCTCCCATTTTTCTTTCTCGGGGTCGTAGAAGCGTGGCTGATAGCGGAATTGGCGCGGTTTGGGGGTGTAGAACATCGGCATGGCTCAAGCGGTTTCGGTTATTACGGTGTCCATTTTCACGTCGAAAGCCTCGACGGGAATAGTGTCGAGCATCTGGAAGTCGAAGGCCACGCCCACCTTGAGGGCGTTGGGGGTTGATTTCAGCAGGCGGTCGTAGAATCCGCGGCCGCGGCCCATGCGGTTGCCCGTCGGGTCGAAGGCTACGCCCGGCACCATGATAAGCTCCACACTGTCGAGGTCTTTCCACTCCTCGCCTGTGGGCTCGCCGATGCCGAATTGTTCGCCCGCCACCATGCATTCGGGGCCCGTGTAGCGGCGCAGGCGCAGGTCGTCGCCGTCCACGCAGGGCAGCAGCAGCACCTTGTTCCTGTACCATTTCTCAACGAAGGCGTGGGTCTGCACCTCGTCGGCCATCGACCAATAGAGCAGCACCACCTTGGCCTGTTGGAAGGCGGGCAATGCCTCCACCTGGCGCATGATACCCTCGCTCCGCCGAAGTTTCTCCTCCAGCGGCACAGCACGCTTCAACTCGCGAATCTGTTTTCTGACCTCTGCTTTCTCCAAAGTCTGTAGCCTTTAAACGTTATCCTTTAGAAAGGCAGGTCGTCGTCCGAGTTGGGGGCCATCTGAGGGGCGGCGGCGAAGTTGGCAGGCTGGGCGGGAGCGGCTGCTGGAGCGGCGGGAGCAACGCCGGGCTGCACAGGTGCGGCGGGGGCGGCACCCTGCCAGGCGTAGCCGGCAGCGGCAGCGGGCATTTGGCCCGGCACGAAGGGCTGGATGCGCGAGGCACGCAGGTCGGTATACCACTTGTCGTTGAACTCACGGCTCTCGGGGTTGAAGGTCACCTGCACCGGCGAACCCATCGGGATGTTCTTGGCCATGGCCACGCGCTCCTCGCCGAAGGCGGTGAAGGCCACCTTGCGCGGATAATCGCCGTCGGTCTCAATCACAAAACCGCCACGCACCCAAGGGCCGCGGGCCGACTCGCCCGACACCTCGGGCAGCAGCTGAATCAATTTGCCAGTAATTTCCATCTTTCTATCTTTGTTTATTATTATTATAATCAATATATTATCGCCAGACCAATGGTCGGCCTCAATTGTACAAAAATAGTAAAAAAAACAACCCCGCCAAATAAAATTTTCAACACCTACGGGTGCGCAGGCGTCTCGCCTGCATTTCACAACGGGTGCGCAGGTGTCTCGCCTGCATTTCACAACGGGTGCGCAGGTGTCTCGCCTGCAAGTGCGCCTATCATCTGGCGATGGTCAGCTTCCTTGTGGCGGAGCCTTGCGGTGTTTGTAGCCGCACCAGGTAGACGCCTGCCGAGAGGTGGCTCACGTCGAGGTCGGTTTTCTCCCCCTCGATACGGCTCTCGGCCACAATCCGCCCCTCCAGATTGACAATCTGTAGAGACGCGGCCTGCCGCGTCTCCTCCCCCTGCCGCGTCTCCCCCTGCGACGTCACCCCGAAGACCTCCACCGTCACCGTCTGCGAGGCCGGATTGGGCGACAGCGCAAACACCGGAGCCGCCTCGTCGACGGAGGTGATGCCCTCGGGCTCCGAGGCGTAGTAGAACATCCGGCCCTCGCCCCATTTGCTCCACAGCAGGCTATGGTAGGGGGAATCCATGTAGTTGCAGGCCCGGCGCAGGTGGATGTAGTACCGACCCTCGGCGAGGTTGAGTGCCGCCATCACGCTGTCGTTGACAATGAAGGTGCTGTCGGTGAGGGTGTCGGAGACAAAGAGGGTGCTGTCGGCGGGGTAGGAGGAGATGGCTATTTGATACAGGTTAGTGTCGCCCTCCCACCAGTTGAACCGCACGAGCCCCTGCCGGCTCTCAGCCACCGTCGGCTTCGCCGCCGGCGGACACGGCAGTTGCATAATGGGGAAGATGCCTCCCCAAATACTTAATGCATGGCAACGAATGCCTTCATCCCATGGTTGAAACCCGTATGCTCCAAGGCCCATATATTCTGGAATCGATGGATTTGAATCCGGATATTTTAGCTCGCAAATTTTATATTTAGCGGTGGTTTCCGACGCTTTCAGGTAAAAAGTGTTGGGGATAGGCACCGGTTCGTCGAATAAGACAATGTGGCATGGCACCGTTTCTTTGATTGTAGGATTAGGCCATTCGTAACGGTAGAACATTTTTTTGTGATAAAAGTTATCACTGAAGTTGAGAGAATCAATGGGTTGTACTGTTCCGTCCTGAAAATTCAGGGAATATAAACCCATCGTAAGGGTTTGCGGGAGTAGGGAATCTGTCGTGATGGCAATTCCATACACCAGAGGCTCATTGGTTTCACGATACTGCATATACCATTCGTTATGAATGCTATATGGAGGATAATTGTAACAATTTAATCCATTGCAAGGGATTGTTGACATTGAAATACTATCATAATGGTGATAACTGAATGGATAGGAAAGGATTGTATTTGAGTATGGGATGGTGTCTTGCGCCGACATGGGCAGCATCGCAATGATGCTCCAAAGAGATAATAAAAAACGTTTCATACTTATTAATTGTTTGATTTTTATTGTGATGTGGATAATGTGTCGGTTTGTTTCTTTTTGCAAAGGTAAGAAGAT
>JAEEGH010011054.1_pt1 | contig 20565 bp, 21 predicted proteins | sample 9134181 | NCBI WGS metagenome assembly JAEEGH01 (sample SAMN16246544, study PRJNA631951) | gut metagenome | biome: gut microbiome; feature: rumen; material: DP-attached | host: Bos | place: Iran: Karaj | collected 2018-10
GTTGATCTTGAGAGTTGATAGCCGGAGGTGGACATCACTATGAAAGAATTAGTCGAGGTAATCGCAAAGGCTTTAGTCGATAATCCGGGAGAAGTTGTTGTTACCGAGAAGGACGACGGCCGTAACATCACTATTGAGTTACACGTTGCTGCTTCTGATATGGGTAAAGTAATTGGTAAGCAGGGTAGAATAGCAAAAGCAATCCGCTCTGTTGTGAAGGCAGCATCTACACGCGAAGATAAGCACGTAGACGTTGAAATTGTCTGACAGTATAACCATTTACAGCTTCCGGGAGCTAAATGAATTTGCCTTCCCACAGACTTAAGGTTTAAGTCTGTGGGAAGATTTTATTTTTGAGAAAATAGAAATTATGAGGTATATATGGATTTCCATGTTATGACTCTTTTTCCGGAGATGGTCTCACAGGGTCTTTCTACCAGTATTCTTGGAAGGGCTATGAGTAAGAATCTTATATCTCTTGAGTGTATCAACATAAGAGATTATTCCGCAGATCAAAAACATCACAAGGTTGATGATTATACATATGGCGGTGGCGCAGGTATGCTCATGCAGGCTCAGCCTGTCTATGACTGCTACAAAAGCCTCGAAAGCCGCATCGATTCATCTCACACAAAGCGCGTCATATATGTAACCCCTCAGGGGAAGGTGTTTAACCAGCAGCTGGCAGCAGAGTTTGCTCAGGCTGATGACCTTATTTTCCTGTGTGGTCACTATGAAGGCATTGATGAGAGAGTTCTTGAAGAGATAGTTACCGACTATGTTTCTATAGGTGATTATGTCCTTACAGGAGGCGAACTTCCGGCTATGGTCATGATCGATACGATCTCAAGACTGGTTCCCGGCGTTCTTAATAACGACATCTCAGCTGAGACAGAATCTTTTACCGACGGACTTCTGGAATACCCCCAGTATTCAAGACCTGAAGAGTGGATGGGCAAAAAAGTCCCGGCGATCCTTCTTTCAGGAGACCACAAGAAGGTAGATGAGTGGCGTCTTCAGATGTCACTTGAAAGAACTAAGGAAAGACGTCCGGAGCTGTACGAAGCATGGATAGCGGCTCATCCGCCAAAACCGCCCAAAAAGCGCAGAAGACGCAAGAAGAGCAGTGCTGGTGAAAACGCAGCTACAGATAATTCTGGTAATGCAGATAATATCGAAGCTGTAGCTAATAACAGTAATACAGAAAATTCAGATAACACTTGATCAAGAAGGAGAAAACATGCCATACACACAGAAATTTCAGGTTGGTGTAATTGCATCTACACATGGAATACGCGGAGAAGTTAACGTATTTCCGACAACAGATGATCCTAAGCGTTTTAAACTTTTAAAAGAAGTTACTATGGAGAGCGAGCGTGAGGGAGCAGTTCTTCTTCATATTCAGAGTGTCAGATTTTTCAAAAAGTTTGTCATTGTTAAGTTCAAGGAATACGATGACATCAATCAGGTTGAGAGATTCCGCGGCAATATACTGACAGTTCCAAGAGAAAAGGCAGTTAAGCTCGAAGAGGGCGAATACTACGTTCAGGATCTCATTGGAATTGACATCGTGGATGAAGATGGCAATAAGCTCGGAAAGCTCATAGATGTCCTTCAGACAGGTGCTAACGACGTATATGAGATGGAGAGAGCAGATGGCGGCCCAAACGTCCTTATACCCGCTATCAAGCAGTGTATCCTTGATGTAAATCTTGATACCAATATCATGAAGATCCACGTCATGGACGGACTTATGTAAGCTTTAGCGGCCGCTTTCAGGACGGGGCAAATAAAATCAACGTCTCATATGAAAATAACCTTGATTTTTCTAAGTGTCTTATCCGCTTCCGTAAACACGCTGTACTCACGCTCCTAAGGCACTAAGAAAAATCAAGAACATTTTCAAAATCGACTTTTGATTTTATTTGCCCCGTCCTAAAAGCTTCATGCTTGCAAGCTTTAAGCATTTGATTTTTTCGCTTTTTGTAGAATTAAGTTTTTTCACAGTATTTAGGTGGGGATTTGATAAGGCCTTAAGGATTCAGCTTGTAATGCCGATATTTTTAATGGCGTTGTCTGATTTTTTACAATTAACAATATTTTTATCATATTTCAGGAGGCTATGATGATTGATTATACCGAAGGTTCAGGACTGCAGTATCATATTGGCGTTAGTTCTGAGATGGTAGGCGAGTATGTTATTCTTCCGGGTGATCCGGGCCGTTGCGAGAAGATCGCAGCTTATTTTGAAGATGCTAAGAAAGTCGGACAGAATCGCGAATTTACAACTTATACAGGAATGCTTGCCGGTCGTAAGGTAAGCGTAACATCAACTGGTATCGGTGGCCCTTCTGCAGCTATCTGCATGGAAGAGCTTGCCAGATGCGGAGTTAAGACATTTATCAGAGTTGGTACATGCGGCGGTATGCAGACAAATGTTCTTGGCGGTGACCTTATAATTGCAAGCGGCGCCGTAAGAATGGAAGGAACAAGTAAGGAGTATGCTCCTATTGAGTTCCCTGCTGTTGCTGATTTTGATGTAACAAGAGCCCTTGTAGATGCAGCAGAAGCTAAAGAGTATCCTTATCACGTAGGCGTTGTAGAGTGTAAGGATTCCTTCTATGGCCAGCATGAGCCTGAGAAGAAGCCTGTTTCTTACGAGCTTGAGAATAAATGGAAAGCATGGATGAGATGCGGCGTTCTTGCTTCTGAGATGGAGTCTGCAGCTTTATATACAGTTGCACCTACACTTAAAGTTAAGTGCGGTACAATCCTTCTTACAGTAGCTAACCAGGAGCGTGCTAAGCTTGGTCTTCCTAATCCTCAGGTACACGATACAGGCAAGGCTATCGAGATAGCAGTTGACGCTATCAAGCGCCTAATTGAGAGCGAAGATAAGAAATGATGTTTAATTTAAGAAGTGTTTTGAGATAAAGCATAGAGCTATTCTTGATGAAAAGATCAACTCGTCAAAGAATAGATACTGTTTGGAATTAGCGATAATGCGGTAAATAATAAACGCATTAAAATATTAGTAAAATATAAACGGTATCTTGACTATATGACATCTCATGTGTTATTATACTTAAGTTGCAATAAATAGACGGTCCTCTGTTGCTGGTTTACCGAGGGTAAGCAGACATGGCATTATAGAACGTCCATTAAAAGGAGATACAAAGATGACAATTATTGAAGAACTCGAGAAAGAGCAGCTGAATGCTAACGCACCTAAATTCGAAACTGGTGATACTATTAAGGTATACGCTAAGATCGTTGAAGGTGAGCGTACAAGAACACAGGTTTTCGAAGGAACTGTTAAGAAGATCCAGGGTGGTTCAAACCGCGCTACATTCACAGTTCGTAAGATCGCTTACGGCGTAGGCGTTGAGAAGACATGGCCTCTTCACTCTCCACTTGTTGAGAAGGTTGAAGTTGTTCGTAAGGGTAAAGTTAGACGTGCTAAGCTTAACTACCTTGTTGGACTTACAGGCAAAAAGGCTAAGGTTAAGGAAGCTAAATAATCTTTTCTTGATTGTCGAAAACACAGGCAGCCACAATCGCATTCGCGGTTGTGGCTGCCTTTTGATTATGGCTGAAGCTTCGCACTTATAAAGGTGAATAAGGCTTTGCCTATTCCTGAGACTGGCCGTTAATAAATGATTTGGGGGTCATGAAAATTTTATCGAATTCAAGGCATGATATCTGGAGATCTTATATTCCAGGGTCCGAAACTCGCTTCGCTCAGACAGGCGGACCCTAAGCGGAATATAAAATCTCCATCTATCAAGCTCTTGAATTCGATAAAATTTTCAAAGACCCCCAAATCATTTATTAACGGCCAGCCTCAGGAATATGTAAGTTATTGGATGGTTTATAAGTGCGAAGCTTCAGTTATTAAAACAATGTAACAATTATGAAAAAATATTCAAAAAAATTTCTATGTATGAAGGACTTTGGCTGAATTTATCTATTGTTTCAACCTGGAATCATGCAGAGTTTTATATTGTAACAAACGATTATTAATCCCTGATCATAGCAAATTCCTCTTTTTTGGATGACGAAAGAGAGGGATTGTTTTTTGTATAAGGGTTTTGAATAGTGATGATTCAGTATAGAAGCGCTTTTTTCCTATAAGAGGCATATTTGTGGTAAAATAAAAAGAGTGCTTGTTTATGCGAGCACTTAGACTTATGGCCTATGGTATAGGCACCGGTCTGTAATTTCGTAGTAAGGCAGGATCAGGTAATGGCATTCAGACGAAGAAGAAAAAAAAATGAATTTCATCTTGAATATCACAACAAGAAGAAAAAGATAACTCCCCAGATCATAAGAGAAGTCTTATCCTGGGTGTTCTATACGTTTGTAGCTATCATAATCGCGGCGATGCTTGTTATGGGATTTGGCAAGAGTGTTGAGCTTGTCGGAGATTCAATGGAGCCGAGCCTTTATGCGGACCAGTATGTACTTGTGAATAAGGTATCGACTTATCTTACAGGGCCTTCAAGGGGTGATATCATAGCTTTTTTGCCAAATGGAAATACTAATTCACATTATTATGTCAAAAGAGTAGTGGCTCTGCCGGGTGAGACGGTTCAGATAATTGATGGAGCGCTGTATATAAACGGGACTATGCAGGTAACTGATTCTGAAGTTTATGATAAGATGGAAGAGGCAGGAATTGCTGCAAGTCCCATAAAGCTTGGTTCAGATGAATATTTCGTACTGGGTGATAACAGAAACAGTTCGGAAGATAGCCGAAGTGCCAATATCGGAGTTGTTAAAGAGAGCTGGATACTTGGAACTGTATGGTATGCATACGGCGGTGAACAGGGTTCTTCTGGTATTGTGGGTAGCGGCGATTAAATATTGACGTTCAAGATTAAAGAATAATACTTAAGGTTAACTCACGGTTAAGAATGAAAGTAAGGATCGAAATTGCGACTAAGAATGATAGTAAGAATCGAGATTGTGAACAAGAATGATTGCAATAATTATAATTGCTAGTTGCTGTTGAAAACCAAAGAAATAGGCGAAAATGACTACAACAGTCAGAATCACAGCGGTGTTGACCTGGCTCGGAAAATTAGAAAAAATATAGAAAACGCGCTAGAATTCAGTATTTACAGTGCTTTCACAAAAAGGAGTTTTATGAATTATCAGTGGTATCCCGGTCATATGACCAAAGCAGTCAGAATGATGAAAGAGAATATAGGTCTTGTAGACATGATCGTAGAGATCACAGATGCAAGGATTCCTGTATCAAGCCGTAATCCTGACATCGATGAGCTTGGTAAAGGTAAACAGAGGCTTATCATTCTTAATAAAGCAGATTTATCAGACCCTGAGAAGAATAATCAGTGGGTTGAATATTACAGGGCGCAGGGATATATGGCAGCTCTTCTTGATTCCCGTACCTCAAAGGATATGGGCAAGATCAAAAAGCTTATGGAAGAGACCTGTGCAGATAAGATAGCAAGAGATAAGGCAAGGGGCATTGTGAATCGTCCTATAAGAGCTATGGTTGCAGGCATTCCTAATGTTGGTAAGTCGACATTTATCAATCACTTAACTGGTAAGGCGGCTGCCAAGACAGGCAATAAACCAGGCGTTACCAAGGGAAAACAGTGGATCATGCTTGGTAAGACTTTGCAGCTTCTTGATACTCCAGGTATCCTGTGGCCTAAGTTTGAAGACCAGACAGTAGGCGCGCATCTTGCTATGATCGGCTCCATGAACGATGACAACATAGATAGCGGCGAACTGGCTATAGACCTTATCAAGGAGCTTGAAAGCGACTATGCACAGGCTGTATATAAGACGTATAATATAACAGATGAGGATGTTGAAAATGCAGTTGAAGAAGAGCATCTCATGACTAATTATTCAGGAATGCTGTGTGCTGTAGCCAAGGCAAGAAATCTGCTTCTTCCGGGAGCAAGACCTGATTATATGCGCGCAGCTAATCTTATTCTTGACGATTTCCGTGCAGGAAGGCTTGGCCGCATAACTCTTGAGAATACACCTGAAAATTGAAGAAAGTGGCTCGCATTTTAGAAAAAAGCGAGTTTGATAAAGGCAAACTGAAAGGGGAGGAATGTCTTTTTAAGAAAGGCAAAGGACATAACAATGGAAGAAAACAACAGTACTTTTCATAAGGTGGTAAAAGAAATTGCATCTACACTTATCTATATCGCAGCGGTAGTGCTTATCACGTTTCTCTTCATTACATTCGTTGCGCAAAGGACCGAAGTAAGTGGACATTCTATGATGAACACACTTCAGGACAAGGATTCTCTCGTGGTATCCAAGATATCTTACGAGATTGGGGACCCTGAGAGGTTCGATATAGTTGTATTCCCGCATGTAGATGCCTTTGGGAACAGTACCTATTTTATCAAAAGAATAATAGGACTGCCTGGGGAAACTGTAAGGATCGACCTTGAGGGCAATATCTATATCAATGAGCAGAAGCTTGTGGAAAGCTATGGCCGCGAAGTTATCAAAAATCCGGGAGTAGCTTATGAAGGTGTGACTATGGGACCTGATGAACACTTCGTTATGGGCGATAACCGCAATGATTCCATGGATTCACGTTATGAAGATGTTGGAAACATCAAGCGTGACGAGCTTGTGGGTAAGGCATGGCTTCGAATTTATCCGTTTGACAGCTTTGGAGTTGTGAAATAAGCATGATGTGACAAAAAGCGTATCAGCGCTGGCTGTTCATGATGTGGACTGATAAAAAATACTAGAATGGACTAATACAGATGGAATCTATATCACAGATCAAAGATTACTATAAATCCCTTAGCATATATGAGTATGAAACTTTTGTTGAAAAGTATGCTGATGATGACCGTGATGGCATTAAAAAGCTTGTAGAATCTGCTAATAAGAAAATAAAAGCTCTCGAAGCAGAGAGAGCCCGCACGGAAAAAATGAAAGAATTCGAGCGCAGATACGAGGAAATGGGCTATGTCTGCGGCATCGATGAAGTCGGAAGAGGCCCTCTGGCCGGTCCTGTGTGCGCAGGAGCAGTAATACTGCCTAAGGACACAGAGATTCTGTATCTAAACGATTCTAAAAAGTTATCCGAAAAAAAGAGAGAAGAGCTTTACGATATCATCATGGAAAAGGCAGTAGGAGCTGCAGTTGCTTTTGCAAGTCCTGAAAGGATCGATGAGATCAATATACTTCAGGCGGACTACGAAGCTATGGCCGAGGCTGTAGGAAAGCTCCCTGTACGTCCTGATATACTCCTTCTTGATGCGGTACATGTGCCTCAGCTTGAAGAGTACAAGCAGGTATCCATTATAAAAGGTGATGCAAAGTCTGTATCTATTGCTGCAGCAAGCATTATTGCCAAGGTAACAAGGGACAGACTTATGAAAGAGCTTGACGAGAAGTATCCCCAATACGGATTTGCATCCAACAAGGGTTATGGAAGTGCAGCTCATATAGAAGCACTCAAAAAGTACGGCCCGTGTGAGATACACAGAAGGTCTTTTATCGGGAACTTTATTTGATTGTTGTACGTTGCAAGTATATGAGAGTATTTTGCAGAACTCAACACTTATAAATATGTACTAGATATTTCGATATCCACTTGCTTGGTTGATCATCGAGATGTTTGCAAATGGCTGATTCATAGCGTGGAGATTAGTATGCCGGGAAGCCTTACTGTAGGACCTGGCGGTCAGATTCAGGGATCGCTACAGGTTAACAGAACTTCAGATGTTGCAGTCGTATCTAAGGGCCAGGAATCTCTGCGCTCTTTAGCGGCAGGCGATTCTCTAAGCGGTAAGGTTTTATCTGTCACAAAAGGGGCTGACGGCTCAAGAACTGCCCAGATTGATCTTGGTAACAACACAATAGTTGATGCCAAGCTTCAAAATGGCATGCAGCTTAGTGCCGGTCAGACTCTTTCTTTTTCTGTAAAAAGTTCTGCTTCAGGAACTCTGACTTTAACTCCCCTATATCAAAATACAGCAGCCCTTGATGCAACTGCGTCCAAAGCCCTTCTTGCTGCGGGCCTTTCTGTGACTGATGAACTTGGTCAGATGGTAAGTCAGATGATGAAGGAAGGCATGAGCATAGACAAGCAGAGTCTTCAGCAGATGAGCAGGATCTTGTCTGATAATCCGAGCGCTGACATAAACACCCTTGTTCAGATGAAAAATCTGAATATCCCTATAAATGAGGGCAATATTCAGCAGTTCCAGAATTATCAGAATTATCAGCATCAGGTACTCTACGGCGCAAATAGTATCATGGATGAACTCCCGGAGGCTTTTAATCAGATGGTAGCTGCAGGTGATAAGGGTCAGGCTCTTAATCTCTATGGCGATCTGATGAAGCTCTTTGCAGGAGATGTATCGGAAGCTGCAAATGCTTTAGGGCAGGATGGAAAAAATGCTGCGGCCCTTCAGGGACAAGGTGATAACGCGGTACTTGGTTTGGCGTCTGATGGAAGCGCTGAGAAAGGCGCAGAAGCCGCGAAAGCAGGTCAAAATCATGAAGGCATTCAGAATCAGACTGAGCCAGGCAAGGGAGATGGAATTCAGGCTCAGGGCCCTTTAAATAGCCAGGCAGGAACTGATGCAAGGGAAGTTACCAATAACCTTATTGCAGGTTCCAATAATGAATCTTTACAGAGTGCTGGTAATGCTTTGAGTTTAAGTGCCAAGCTTGATCTGACCCAGTTCGCAGGTGCTCTTAAAAATGCAGGAGTTCCTTCGGAAGCTTTGAATGAACTAATTAAAGCTGGAGGCGAAGACCAGGCAGCGCTCCTTAGACAGCTTTCAAACTTGTATGAAAAAACTATACATACCTCTGACAATATTGATAAGGCATGGGGCAAGCTCTTTTCCTCAGATACATTTACAGAGGTTTTGAAAAACAATATCGCCTCCCAGTGGACTATAGGTCCGGGAGACGTCAGTGACAAGGAAAATGTCAAAAATCTCTATGACAGGCTGAATTCTCAGGTTAAGCAGATGACACAGATACTGCAGAGCCACGTGGGCGAAAACAGCAGCGCTTTCCAAAGTTCTCAGAATCTGTCACAGAACATTGACTTCATGAACCAGCTCAATCAGATGTATGCTTACGTTCAGCTTCCCCTTAAGATGTCTGGAAACGATGCCCACGGGGATCTGTACGTGTATTCTAATAAAAAACATATGGCTTCTGACGATGGAAGTGTAAGCGCCCTTCTTCATCTTGATATGAACAATCTGGGGCCTATGGATGTCTACGTAAGGATGACAGACAGGAAGGTCAACACCAATTTCTATATGGCTGATGAGTCCTGCATAGACCTGATTGCAGCGCACATCGATGAACTTACAATGAGACTTAATAAAAGAGGTTATACCATGAATTATCAGGTTCTTCCTGCGGATGATATGACTTCGGAGAACCAGGCGGTTGATGAGCTTTTGCAAAAGGGTGATAAGATGACACTGCTTTCGTCATCGTCGTTTGATGCAAGGGCATGAATGTGCATAGAAGTGCATCCATGCACTTCTGAGCATGCACTTAGATACATCCTGTATCCTTTGAGGAAAAAATATGGCAGAACTTTCAGATAAGCGTAAAAATAAAACAGCCGTAGCGCTTGGCTACGATCCCAATGAGGATAATGCGCCTAAAGTTATTGCTTCAGGTAAGGGACTTGTTGCGGAGAAAATTATTGAACAGGCCAAGGAAAATGATATACCGCTTCATACAGATTCCAAGCTGGCTGATACTTTGTCGCACCTGGATATTGGGGAAGCGATACCGCCGGAACTTTATGAAGTTGTTGCGGAGATACTTGTATTCGTTGACGCAATGGACAAGATCAGGGCTAAGGATAAAACCCATAATCCGCTTCTTAGATAATGGAATATTGATTGGAGATAGAAATTGAATAAACATGAATTTGGAATGCAGGGGGAAGATATAGCCTGCAAATTCATTGAATCCCACGGCGGGCGGATCATTGAAAGGAATTTCCGTTTCAAAGGTGGTGAGATAGATGTCATCTATAAAGATGGCGATTATATAGTTTTTGGAGAGATCAAGTATCGTTCAAGCAGCACTTTTGGTATGGCAGAGGAAGCTGTAGGATATAGAAAACAGCGGACCATATCAAGAGGCTGCGATTTTTATTTGGTCAAAAATCAGCTCGATGAATTTACTAAAGTCAGGTTTGATGTAATAGCCTTGAACATTGATGAAGGACAAAATACAGTCAAAGTCCATTATGTTAAAAATGCCTTTGATTATATACCAATAAAAAAGAGACGATAGACAGAAAGCTTTTTTGTTAATATACATGCAGTAACATATATCAATAGAATAATGGGATTCTTGGCCAGTGCATGCTAAAATATATAAGACTAGATTTTACGAAAAGAGGACTTAAGAAATGATGAGATTTAAACTTAAAAAAGCGCTTGTTGCTATGATAATGACAAGCTTTGTACTTGGAGCATGTTCTTCTCCGGATATATCAGATGATGATGTACAGGATGAGGAAACAGATTTAGAAGAAGACAAGGACATCTCTGAAGATAGCGAAAAGTCAGAAGAAAAAGAAGCAGAAGAGGAAAAAGATTCAGAAGAAAAAGAATCTGATGACAGTTCTGAAGAAAGTACAGAAGAAGAGACCAATACTGCATTTGAAGTTCCGGCTGTTTATGATGAGTTTTTGAATAATGAAGCAAAGTCAGCTTTTAGCGAAGACTATGAAGATGATTCGCATACTGCTGTTGGAATGTATAGCACAGACGGTACCAATGCCAATAAGGCTCTTGGTGCAGAAGACGGATTTACTTTAGACGAACTGTGTCAGTATTTAAGTGACGATTTTGAAGCGGAGGATGGCGATTATATTTCAAAATCTTATGCTTACGTTGACTTTGGAAGTGATGGAAACTATGAACTGGTATTTAGATATCAGCTTGGGAGTATACATACAGTATATTTTGTATTTAGCGCAGGGAGTGGAAGCTTAGAACTCATGTACAGTGCAGATGATGGCGAGCGCTGGAGCACAAATCTTTTAGATAATGGATATGTTGATTCATATGGAGCAAGCGGTGCAGGAGACCACTCCGGAACTGTAGGCGGACTTGATGAAAAGGGTTCCAAGCAGACATTCAAAACAGAGCAGATTGTTTATTATGGTTTTCAGATTGCTTTTGTTCCTAAAGATGACGATTTTAATGAGGTGATAAATACCTGGGCAGAAGCTGATGAAAAGAGGCAGGGAGAAGCAATTTGCTATGCTGTCGTACACATCGGAGATAATTACTATTATTGTTATGATCTGGCTGAGGATAACGGCGATATATCTGATGAGGACATTCAGGAGCTGGTAGACCTGGCAGCAGAGTATGATATTGATATAATAGATTATGATGAAATAGATGACATCGTCTCTGACTATCAGAGGGAGCTTGGAATGGAAGATATTACCTATGAATCAGGTAATGAGATAACTTTTACAGAAATGTGAGATAAGGAGCGTGTATGAGTAACGATACATATACATTTTTTGCTACAGTTTCAAGGATGAAATATATAGAAAGATGGGCGCTTATGAGAAATTCCCGTGCTGAGAATCTCTCTGAGCATTCATGCGAAGTTGCCATGATAGCGCATGTTCTGTGCACTATCGGTAACGTAAGATACGGCCATAAGCTTGATGCGAATCTTGCTGCCCTTATCGGTCTGTATCACGATACAACTGAGATCATCACAGGAGACCTTCCAACTCCTGTTAAATACTATAACTCCAGCATCCAGCATGCCTACAAGGAAGTCGAGAAGATCGCAGAGGATCAGCTTCTTAAAAGGCTCCCCGAGGACCTTCGTCCCGCTTATGAAAAGATCTACAAGAATGCCGGAACTGATGAAGAAGAGTATATGCGCGGCCTCATCAAGGCAGCAGACAAGATATCTGCTCTTATCAAATGTATAGAAGAAGAGCGCAGCGGTAATACTGAGTTCAGAACAGCAAAAGAGACAACTCAGAAGTCCATCAACGAGCTTCAGGCCAAGTACCCTGAAGTGCTGGATTTTGTAAACGACTTCCTGCCACCTTATGGCAGAACATTAGACGAGCTTAGTGATTAAGGCGCATAGAAGTGCATCCTGTATCTGGCTTCCTTTTTATAAAAACTTAAGAAACATCTGCATCACAATATCTGATCTATGTAGTATGATTATGTGGAAAATTTAATTGCACAAAAGTTATAGATGAAAACTATTCTGCAATTGAAATAATTACACATCCAGAAAGGGTAAAATTTATGCTCAAATTTGTTAACGACTACTGTGAGGGAGCTCATCAGGAGATCCTTAATAATCTACAGAAAACAAACCTTGAAAAGATCACCGGCTATGGCCTTGATGTATATTCAGGAAGCGCCAAGAACAAAATCAGAAAAGCATGTGGTAAGCCTGAGGCAGAAGTGTACTTTCTTGTAGGTGGAACACAGACCAATGAAACTGTTATCTCTTCAATCTTAAAACCTTATCAAGGCGTACTTGCTGCTGAGACAGGGCATATCAATACTCACGAAGCCGGTGCCATCGAACATGGCGGACACAAGGTACTTGCCCTTAAACAAAAGGATGGCAAGATCAGTGCAAAGAGTATCTGGGAGTTTGACGAGAAGTTCCAAAACGACCTTAATAATGAGCATGAAGTTGCAGCCGGAATGGTGTATATATCACAGCCTACCGAATACGGAACACTTTATTCTCTTTCTGAGTTAAAAGAAATAAGACGAGCCTGTGATGAGATCGGCCTTAAGCTCTATATCGACGGAGCAAGACTTGGATACGCCCTTGCATGTGATGAAAATGACGCTACGCTTAAAGATATCGCAGATATAGCTGATGTATTTACCATAGGCGGAACCAAGTGCGGTGCCATGATGGGCGAAGCAGTAGTATTTACAAAGCCAGGCCTTGTGCCGCATTTCTACACCATCATCAAGATTCACGGCGCTATGCTTGCTAAGGGCTGGCTCCTTGGACTTCAGTTCGATACTCTTTTTACAGATGATCTTTATGTTAAGATCTGCAGAAATGCTATCGATACTGCGGTTAAGATCCGTGAAGCTCTTTTCACAAATGGATATGATATTTATATCGATTCACCGACCAATCAGATATTCCCGGTTGTAACGCCTGAGAAGGCCAAGGAGCTTTCAGAGCACGTAGAGTATGGCTTTATGGAAACTCTTGAGGATGGCAGACAGGTCATCAGATTCTGCACAAGCTGGGCTACAACTATGGAAGACGTTGATAAGCTTATAGAGATATTGTAATTGTTTATTCTTGATTTTATTGATATGGAAATTTCTTTGATCTAAGAGGGGAGCTTATGGGGAGATTTTTGCTTGTAAGATCTAAGGGAGTTTGCTACGAATCTTTTTACACATTTACGGACTGCCTCTATCACGCGCTTAGGCGCTACGGGGCAGACGTAGATGTTTTTGACGAGAGCAAAAGTGCTAATATCAGGATCTTTCTTGGGAAAAGTTACGATGCCATAATCGACTTTGATTCTACAATGCCTGACAAGAAGCTTGATGATGGAACACCCGTATTAAGCGCACTTGACGGACCTTTCATTAACTATCTTTTGGATCATCCGCTTTATTTTCACAGTCAGTTATCACAAAACGTGCCTCAGAATGTTATCTGCATAGACAGAAGACATGTGGCTTATCTGGAAAAATATTATCCGGAGCTTTTAAGCGTTACTTTTTCACCGCTCCCCATGATGCCCATAAATGAGGATGATATCAAAAGTATAAAAGATCGCAGAATCGGTATACTCTTTACCGGTACTTATACTTCACCTGAATATGTCCAAAAAAAGCTCGCTGGGATCAACCCCGACGCCAGAAGAGATGTCTTTGAGATCCTAAGCTACATGCAGGCTGACACCACTCTGACCATAGAAGATGCCATGCAGAAATTCCTTGATACAAGACAAAAGAAAATACCTGACAAAATGTTCAGACAGTTCATACAGTACTATTATCTGGCTGACACCGCAGCTGCTGCCTGGGCCAGAGACATAGTAGTAAGAGCGATTCTTAACAGAGGAAATAAACTCACCGTATGCGGCTACGGCTGGAACGATTTCAGACGCTACGATAACACCCCATATGATAATCTCGAAATACTACCTGAAGTTTCATACCACAGATCCGTAGACATGGCCTACAAAGCCAAGATGCTCCTTAACGTCATGCCCTGGTTCAAAGACGGAATCCACGACAGAGTATTCACCGCCGCCGGCCACGGCGCAGTATGCCTTAGCGATGAAACACCTGTGCTGAATGAGATTATGGGCCGTTCTTATGTGGGATTCTCGCTTGAAAAGCTTGAAGAATTATCAGATAAGATCAAAAAGACACTTTCAGATGATGCATATATGCAGCAATTAGCGGATACTGCACATGAGAGCATTACATCGACATATGGTTGGGACTCTTTTGTAGATAGTCTATGTAGCAATTACCTGAGTATGATTTGCTAAAGATAAATCTGTATTGTATATACTTTTTAAGGAGCTATAACCCCGGATAAACGAATTGGTCATAACAGATCCAATAAAGTAGATCAAGGACTATGATAAATAAAAGCATTAGCCGATTTTGAAAATGTTCCTGAGTTTTCTTAGAGTCTTAGGAGCGCAAGTACAGCGTGCCCACTGAAGCGGATAAGACTCTTAGAAAACCCTGGAACATTTTCACCTGAGGCTAATGCTTTTATTTATCATAGTCCTTGGAACGCAACCTACCTCTGTTATGACCAATTCGTTTATCCGTCCTTATACCACAAAAAGCCCCGGCCTGCATATGCAGCCGGGGCAAAGTGTATCAGCTTCTAAGTTCTGAAAGTGTATGGTCACCTTCGTTGTACTTTTGAACGATCTCATGGATCTTGGATGTAGGAATCAGGATGTTGCTTGTTGATACATCATGATTTACGAAGTCGATAATTGTTGCGATATATTTACTCATGTCAGCAACCAGATAATATGGACGCTTAACATTTTCAGGATTCTGATAAGTCAGGTTAGTAGAGATAATGTAGTCGAATTCGCGCTTTTCATAAGCATCATCAAACTTATCCATACCATCTGTGAAAAGACCAAATGTGCAGGCGATGAATACCCTCTTGGCGCCCATTTCCTTGAGCTGTCTACTTGTATCGATCATTGAAGCTCCGGAAGAGATCATATCATCAACGATGATAACATCTTTGCCCTGGATGTTAGAACCAAGGAATTCGTGAGCAACAATAGGGTTAGTTCCGTTAACAACGTGAGCGTAGTCACGACGCTTATAGAACATACCTGTATCTGCGCCAAGAACGTTGGCAAAATATACTGCTCTGTCAAGAGCGCCTTCGTCCGGGCTGATTACGATAAGGTGATCCTTATCAACGATAAGGTCATCAATGTTTAAAAGAAGTTCCTTCATGAACTGGTAAGTAGCCATGAAGTTATCAAAACCGTTTAATGGAGCTGAGTTGGAAATTCTAGGATCATGAGCATCGAAAGTGATGAAGTTCTTAACACCCATATCAGCAAGCTCTTTAAACATAAGAGCGGCATCAAGGGATTCACGCTGAGATCTTCTGTGCTGACGACCTACATAAAGGAAAGGCATGATGACGTTGAGACGCTTAGCCTTACCGTTTGCAGCGGCGATAACACGTTTAAGATCCTGATAGTGATCATCAGGAGACTTGTAGTTGGTAAAACCATTCATTTTGTAAGGGCAGTTGTAGTTGACAACGTCCAAAAGGATGAACAGGTCATCACCTCTTATTGAGTCATTCAAAGAAGCCTTAGCTTCACCTGAAGCAAATCTGTCGAGTTTTGGAACGAATTTGTAGCTGTCCTGCATATAATTCTTGAAAGCAGGATCGCCAGCCGGAACTGTGTGAATGTTGTTACGGAAATCAACAAGATATTTGTCGACCTTATCTCCAAGCTCAGTAGCAGAGTCAAGGACTACAAGTTTAAGAGGTGCAACGGGAATCTTATTTTCGAGCTGCTGAAAATCTGGCATTTTATATCTCCATTTCGCGATGTAGTGAACAGTTATGAGGTCAAAAGCAAGAGTATTTAGACATTATTCATAGCAATTTTTGACCCTTCCGTACTATGTTTTATCATCTCGACAGTGGCACGTCAAGGCTATTCATGTTAAAATAATTCTGTGTGCGCAGATAATTAGTATTTCTGCGCATTGATATTGTGGATTATTTTTTAAGGATATTTCATGGATAACAATTTTAAAGGCCATTTTATAAGAGATGTAAGGCCCGGAAGCATAGCTGAAGAAGTCGGAATAGAGCCGATGGACAGACTGATAGCCATCAATGATCAGGAAATCAAGGATATTTTTGACTATCAGTACCTTACAGAGAGCAGTGAAGTCAACGTTCTTATCGAAAAGCCTGACGGAGAGCCGTGGCTTCTTGAGATCGAGAAGGACGATGATGAGGACCTTGGCATAATCTTTGACAATGGACTGATGGATGATTACAAGTCATGCCATAACAAGTGCATATTTTGCTTTATAGACCAGATGCCCAAAGGAATGAGAGAGACTCTTTATTTCAAAGACGATGACTCAAGGCTTTCATTTCTTCAGGGTAATTATGTCACACTTACAAACATGTCGGATGCTGACGTGGACAGGATCATAAGATATCATCTTTCTCCTATCAACGTATCGATCCAGACAACCAATCCTGAACTTCGTAACAAGATGCTCAACAACCGCTTTGCGGGACAGGCTCTTGAGAAGTTCAAAAAGCTCTGCGATCCTCAGTATGGAATAGAGCTCAACGCTCAGATCGTTCTTTGCAAAGGAATCAATGACGGAGAGGAGCTCCACAGAAGCTTATCGGACCTTTACAGCTACAGACCAAGTCTTCGCAGCGTATCTATAGTACCTGTCGGCCTTTCCAGGTTTAGAGAAGGTCTTTTCCCATTAGAGCCTTTTGGAAGAGAAGAGGCCAGGAAAGTTGTAGAGGAGATTACCTACTGGCAGGAAAAAAGCTTTAAGGAGACCGGAGATCACTTCATCCACGCTTCTGATGAGTGGTTCATGATAGCAGGACTTCCAATCCCGCCAGCATCCTTGTATGACGGATACGGACAGCTTGAAAACGGCGTAGGAATGGTAAGGCTCCTTCTTGACGACTTCCACGAATCACTTGAGGCGCTTAAAGAGGCTGCATCGGAAGATCAAAAATTATTTGATTATTTACAAAATTTTAAGTATACTTACACAGTTGTCTCGGGCAAGCTGATCCACCCTTATATAGTGGACATGATGAATGAAGTAATGGACTATTGCCCAGGCCTTAAAGTTAACTGTGCCGAGATCATCAATCACTTCTTTGGTGAGGGTATCACGGTTACAGGGCTTCTCACAGGACAGGATATTATAGGACAGCTTAAGGGAAAAGAGCTTGGGAATAAGCTTCTACTGCCACAGAATGTCTTAAGAGCAGGAGAGAATTATCTTCTGGATGATATAACTGTTCCACAGATTGAAGAAGCGCTAGGTATTGACATCGAAATAATCAGAAATGAAGGTGACGACCTCATAGACAGGTTATTCAGATTAACAGAAAATGGTTTTAAGATCTGACATCCCATGTTTAAAGAGATTGAGAAGTTCTTCAATAGATCTGACTCTTGGACCAAAGACCTTATTTGATGAGATTATATGTATTTCAATGAGTATGGTTTGAATATGGTCTATAAGAAGTATATGAATCTCTTTTAGTCAGATACGTACACATAACATGGAGGAAATAAAATGCCCAGAAAACAGATAGTAGCAGTAGTCGGCAGACCAAACGTTGGTAAGTCCACACTTTTCAACGCCCTTGCCGGCAAAAGAATTTCTATAGTAGAAGATACACCAGGTGTAACACGTGACCGTATCTACCAGGACGTAGAGTGGCTTGGAAAGGTGTTCACACTTATTGATACAGGCGGTATCGAGCCTGATTCCAAGGATGTTATCCTCACGCAGATGCGTCAGCAGGCTGAAATAGCCATCGAAACAGCGGATGTTATCGTTTTCCTTTGCGACCTTAAGCAGGGTGTGACAGATGCAGATGCTCAGGTTGCTGATATGCTCCGCAGAAGCGGCAAGCCTGTAGTTCTTACAGTTAATAAGGTTGACAGCTTTAAGCGTGACAGTCTTGACGTATATGAATTCTATAACCTTGGTATTGGTGATCCGGTGCCGATTTCAGCTGCTAACATGCAGGGTATCGGCGATATGCTCGAGGAAGTTGTTAAGCACTTCCCTGATGAAACAGCTACTGAGGATGAAGAGGACGATGACAACATCAAGGTTGCTATCATTGGTAAGCCTAATGTTGGTAAGTCCAGTATCATCAACAAGCTCATCGGCGAGAACAGACTTATCGTTTCAGACGTTGCAGGTACTACAAGAGATGCAATAGATACTGAGATCACACATAATAAGCAGAAATATACTTTTATTGATACAGCAGGTATCAGACGTCACAATAAGATCAAAGAGCACCTTGAGCAGTACATGCTGGTTCGTACAGTCAGCGCTGTTGAGCGTGCAGACGTATGTGTAGTTGTTATAAGCGCTGAAGAAGGCGTAACAGAGCAGGATGCAAAAATTGCAGGTATCGCACATGATAATGGTAAGGCAGTTATCATTGCCGTTAATAAGTGGGATCTTATAGAGAAAGATAACCACTCAGTTAATGACTTTACCAAGAAAGTAAGACAGACACTGTCATTCATGCCATATGCAGAGATTCTTTTTGTGTCAGCACAGACAGGTCAAAGACTTGTAAAACTCTATGACATGATCGATGCTGTATATCAGAATCATTCAATGCGTGTTGCAACAGGTGTCCTTAACGAGATCCTCATGCAGGCACTCGTTATGCAGCAGCCGCCGTCAGACAGAGGCCGCGTACTCAAAGTATTCTATATGACTCAGGTAGCTGTTAAGCCGCCGACATTTGTTATTTTTGTAAATGACAAAAAGCTCATGCACTTCTCATATACACGTTATATTGAGAACCAGGTAAGAGCAGCTTTCGGCTTTGCCGGAACACCTCTTAAGTTCCTTATCCGTGAGCGTAAGGGAGATAACTCTATAAAGGGTAATCATAAATAATCAGATGAAATATGATGATGCATGGGTCAAAAAGCTTTTGATCCTGCATCACCTTATTTATCAAACATACTTGATCTATGGGAGACTTTAAAATGAATATGGTAGTTCTCAGACTCATTTGTTTAGTTGTTGGATATGCTTTTGGTATGATCCAGACAGCATATTTTTACGGTAAGATGAAAGGCATTGATATCAGAAAACACGGAAGCGGTAATGCCGGTACAACTAACACCCTTCGCGTACTTGGACCCAAAGCCGGATTCACGGTTCTTTTCGGAGATATGCTTAAATGTGCTATTGCTGTATGGCTTGTAGGCTGGATCCTTGGTGGAATATATCCTGAACACGTATATCTTTTCAAGATATATACAGCATTTGGCGCGATCCTCGGACATGATTTCCCCTTTTATATGAACTTCAAGGGAGGAAAAGGAATAGCTGCTACATGCGGATTTGTTATCGCATTCCACTGGAGCTTCATCCCAATGTTCCTTATCGTTTTCCTCGTGATCTTCAACATAACTCATTTTGTATCCCTTGGATCACTTGCTATCTATGTGGGATTCATCATACTTCTTGTGATTGAAGGCCAGCTTGGACTGTTTGGATTTGCCGATATGGCTACTGCTGACAAGATCGAGATGTATGTTGTTGCTATCATTATGGCAGCACTTGCATTCTACAGACACAGAAGCAATATCGTTAAGCTGCTCAAAGGCGAAGAGAGAAAGACTTACATTTTCAAGAAAAATAAAGTTGACTAAGTTTAAATATAAAGGGCCAAAAGGACATAGACAATATGGCCTTTGGCCCTTTTAAACGTACATAGAAATACATCCCTGTATTTCTGAACATGTACTAACTACATCCTGTAGTAGAAAATTAATGTAGAGGACTGATTATGGAAAAAGAAAACATTGGAATCATAGGTGCAGGTAGCTGGGGAATAGCTCTTGCATATCTTCTTACGAATAACGGCCATGATGTAACAGTCTGGACCAGAAGAAAAGAAGCTGCTGAAAAGCTGAATCAGGATCATGAGAATAAGGACAAGCTTCCCGGAGTTGTACTTCCTGAATCCGTAGGATTCACATCTGATCTTAAAGAAGCTGTATGCGGCAAGAGTATTCTCGTTCTTGTTGTTCCATCAGCACACCTTAGAGAGACAATGGAGCTTATGAAGCCCCATATAACAAACGACCAGATAATCGTTAACTGCTCTAAGGGCATCGAAGACAGCTCACTTCTTGTTATGAGCCAGGTCATTCATGACGTTCTTGGTAATGACTTCCCGAGAAAAAATATAACTGTTCTGTCGGGTCCTTCTCATGCAGAAGAAGTTGGAAAG
>JAEEGH010011059.1_pt1 | contig 20555 bp, 15 predicted proteins | sample 9134181 | NCBI WGS metagenome assembly JAEEGH01 (sample SAMN16246544, study PRJNA631951) | gut metagenome | biome: gut microbiome; feature: rumen; material: DP-attached | host: Bos | place: Iran: Karaj | collected 2018-10
CCTGACTATCAACAAGGGCCGCGGCTACGTTCCCGCCGATGAGAATCGCGAGTTCTGCACCGATGTCAATGTGATAGCTATTGACTCAATCTACACCCCGATTCGTAACGTGAAGTATTCAGTAGAGCCGTATCGTGTCGAGCAGAAGACCGACTACGATAAGCTGGTTCTCGAGGTTACGACGGACGGTTCCATTCACCCGAAGGATGCCTTGAAGGAGGCTGCCAAGATCCTCATCTATCACTTCATGCTCTTCTCCGACGAGAAGATCACGCTGGAGAACACTGATATTGAGGGCAATCAGGAGTTCGACGAGGAAGTGCTCCACATGCGTCAGTTGCTGAAGACCAAGTTGGTCGACATGAACCTCTCGGTTCGTGCGCTGAACTGTCTGAAGGCTGCCGATGTCGAGACCCTTGGCGATCTGGTGCAGTACAACAAGACCGACCTCCTCAAGTTCCGCAACTTCGGTAAGAAATCGCTCACTGAGCTTGATGATTTGCTCGAGAGTCTGAATCTGTCGTTTGGAACTGATATTTCAAAGTATAAATTAGACAGGGAGTAATGCCTAGGGCATGAGAAATCCCTATTAGAAAGAAAAAGAAACAATGAGACACGGAAAGAAATTCAATCATCTGGGCCGTACTGCTGACCACCGCCGTGCCATGCTTGCCAACATGGCCATCTCGCTGATCATGCACAAAAGAATCACTACGACCCTCGCCAAGGCAAAGGCACTCAAGAAATATGTGGAGCCCCTCATCACGCGCTCCAAGGACGACAGCACCAACAGCCGTCGTGTAGTATTCAGCTATCTGCAGAACAAGGAAGCTCTCAAGGAGCTCTTTGGCCCTGTAGCTCAGAAGGTCGGCGACCGTCCTGGTGGCTACACCCGCATCATCAAGCTCGGCTTCCGTCAGGGCGACGCTGCTGAGAAGGCTTTCATCGAGCTTGTTGACTTCGACGAGAACATGCTGAAGAGCCCGAAGGCAGAGAAGAAGACCCGCCGTTCACGCAAGTCTTCTGCTCCCAAGGCCGAGGCTGTCGAGGCACCTGCTGAAGCTCCTGTAGCTGAGGCTGAGGCTCCCGCCGCTGAGGAGGCAAAGGCTGAGTAATCAGCGCATGTTTTGATTGAACAACGATACTGGTAAATGTCCCGTACCCATCAAGGTGCGGGACATTTAAAGTGTTAAAACACACATAAAGAGTGTTAAAGGCTTAGGTTTTCTGAAAAGTATTGTGTACCTTTGCAGCGTTTTATTCCAAGAATGAGACATTTTCCTAACCGCAACCGAAACAATTTATGATACAACAACTCAAGAAAATTGCCCTTTTGACTGTCGCCGCTGTATGTTCTCTTCCTATGATGGGACAAGACCTTTTGGCACGACAGGCACCCATTGACCGTAAGATGAAGGTTGTTGACAGCGTTGCGCTGCACCGCCTGATCGAGATAGAAAGCTACGAATCCCCCTCTGCAGACCTCTATGACGACTGGGACAACATGCATGCCCACAGCCGTGTTGCACAGATGCCCGACACCTTCCGCATCTCGCTGAAGAATTTCTGCATGCCCACCACCAGCCGCGTGCTCACAAGTAACTTCGGTGCCCGCTGGGGACGTCAGCATAAGGGTCTCGACATCAAGGTCTACATTGGCGACACCATTCGCGCCGCTTTTGCTGGTAAGGTGCGTGTCGTACGCTATGAAGGCAAGGGCTACGGTAAGTATATCGTCATCCGCCACGACAATGGTCTGGAGACCTACTATGCACACCTCTCTAAGCAGCTTGTCGTTGAAGACCAGGAAGTCCGTGCCGGCGAGGCCATCGGTCTTGGAGGCAATACCGGACGAAGTACTGGTTCTCACCTCCATTTTGAGACCCGTCTCTGCGGTATGGCGCTTAACCCCGCACTCATGTTCGACTTCCGCAATCAGGATGTGGTCGACGACTACTACACTTTCCGCAAGTCTACCTATCAGCGCGAGTCTCAAGCTGCCACTCGTCTGCGTGGTGCCAACGGTATGAACTTCGGCTTTGACAAGGATGAAGTTGAGCTCGCCACCGCAGCTCCTGCAGCATCCTATGCTCAGGAGGCCCGTTTCCACAAGGTCAAGAAGGGTGAGACTCTCTATTCCATCGCCAGACATCGCGGCACTACTGTTGACGCTATCATGAAGCTCAACCACCTCAAGAAGAATGCCAAGCTCAAGGCTGGCCAGATTCTGAAGTTCAACTAAAGCATACTATACGCAATAGTAGAAGATACCACAGCGGCACTTTCCGACGGAAGGTGCCGCAATTGTTTTAGGGATACCCCTATCTTTTTTTCGGGGAAATCCCCTTGCCTAATGAAAGATTCTTCGTATTTTTGCACCGTGAAACCATAAGAAGTGTGAAGATTATGAAGAAAATCAGTTTATTACTTATAGGTATTGCCCTGCTGGTCAGCAGCTGTGGCACGTACACTGGACAGGGTGCCTATGTGGGCGGCTCGTTCGGTGCAATATTGGGTTCTGCCATTGGCGGCATCAGTGGTGGCTGGCGTGGCCATGATATTGGAACCATAGTTGGTATGGCTGGTGGCGCCGCAGTGGGTGCTGCCATCGGAGCCGCTGCCGACGAGAAGGCATCGGAGCGTGTGGAGCAGTACCGTCAGCAGCGCAACGGCAATTACGGGCGGAACGACGACAGATACCGCTCTGGCAATGATCGCTATGACAACGACTACAGCGGTTTTGACCGTACGAACAGCGGCGACGACCGCATCGACTTCGATGGCGCCGGTCCGCGTGACGGTCATGGTGGCTATACGGCAGCGACGCCGCGTACCTATGACCCCACAAAGGGTTCAGTGGCACCTGGCTACCATGTGAAATATAATGAGCTGATAGAGATCAGGAATGCCCGCATCATTGACGCTGACCGCGACGGCACCATCCGCGCCGGCGAGGAGTGCCGTGTGACGTTCGAGATTATGAACCGTTCGGACAAGGTGCTGTACGACGTGCAGCCGACGGTGTTTGAGGTGACTGGCAACAAGCGCATCCATATCTCACCCAACCTGCATGTGGAGAGCATCCCACCGTATAGCGGCGTACGCTACACGGCAACGGTGAAGGCCGACAGCAAGTTGAAGGACGGTCAGGCTATCATCCGCGTAGCGGTGACACAAGGCAATAGGGAGATTACTTCGCAGGTGAAGGAGTTTTCGGTGCTGACGCGCCGGAAGTAGGGTCTTTCACTTCCTGCCACGATGGCGTCATGTCGGGAGCACCGTCATTGGTCTCAAGGTCGAGCTCGGGGAGTTCTATCTCCTCATGGTCAGGACGAAAGGGCGTGATGACGTCCTCTACGCGCTGGACAGTAACCATAGCGACACCTTTTGAAATGATGTCGAGTTCCTTGGCTGCCCGCCATGAGAGGTCGATGATGCGTCCCCGGACAAAGGGACCACGGTCGGTGACACGCACGATGACGCTGCGGTCGTTGGCGGGGTTGTAGACCTTGAGCAGCGTGCCGAAAGGATAACTGCGGTGGGCACACGTCAGGCTGTCGTGGTGCAGGCGCTCGCCGCTGGCCGTTCTACGCCCGGAGAACTTACGGGAATAATAGGAAGCTTTGCCCTTTTGGCTTTGAGCGTAAAGAAGTGAAGAGTGAAAAAGTGAAGAGTGAAAAAGTGAAGAGTGAAAAGTGAAGAGTGAAGAATTTGCTACCGCACAGAAGAGAAACGCAATCATTACAATCATGCGTCTCGGGTAATCTCTTTTTGATAAGCGATTCCCTATAGCGGAAGCAAATTTTTCACTCTTCACTTTTACCTTTTACCTTATATTATAATATTATACAATACCTTGCGCCATCATGGCATTGGCTACCTTCATGAAGCCGGCCACGTTGGCACCCTTGACATAGTCGATGTAGCCGTCAGGCTGTTTGCCGTACTTGACGCACTGCTCGTGGATGCTCGACATGATCTGGTGCAGCTTCTTGTCCACCTCTTCCGAGCTCCAGCCTAAGCGCATGGAGTTCTGCGTCATTTCCAGTCCGCTGGTAGCTACACCGCCGGCATTAACGGCCTTGCCGGGCGCAAAGAGCTGGTGGGCGGCAATGAACTTCTCGGCAGCCTCGGCCGTACATCCCATGTTAGAGACCTCAGCAACGCACAGCGGCTGATGGGCCAGAATCTGGTCGGCGTCGGTGCCGTTGAGCTCGTTCTGGGTGGCACATGGCAGGTAGATGTCGGCCTTGCGCTCCCAAGGCTTGCGTCCCTCGAAGAACTCAGCACCGTCAAACTCCTCAACATAGGGCTGGCAGACGTCGTTGCCCGTAGCGCGAAGCTCCAGCATGTATTCTATCTTCTCGTCGTCCAGTCCTGCGGGGTCGTAGATGTAACCGTCAGGACCGCTGATGGTGATGACCTTGGCACCCAGCTCGGTGGCCTTCTTCGCTGCACCCCATGCCACATTGCCGAAGCCGGAGATGGCGATGGTCTTGCCCTTGATGTCGTGACCGTGGGTCTGCAGCATCTGGTTGACGAAGTACAGGGCGCCGTAGCCCGTAGCCTCAGGACGTATCTTGGAACCGCCCCATTCGATGCCCTTGCCCGTCAGCACGCCTTGGAACTGGTGGGTCAGTTTCTTGTATTGTCCGTAGAGATAGCCTATTTCGCGGGCTCCCACGCCGATGTCTCCTGCAGGAACATCCTCGTCGGGACCGATATGACGATACAGCTCTGTCATGAATGCCTGGCAGAAGCGCATCACTTCGTTGTCGCTCCGGCCGCGGATGCTGAAGTCTGCACCGCCCTTGCCGCCGCCCATGGGTAGGGTGGTGAGGGAGTTCTTGAAGGTCTGTTCAAAGCCGAGGAACTTCAGGATGCTGAGGTTGACGGAGGGATGGAAGCGCAAGCCACCCTTGTAGGGGCCAATGGCGCTGTTGAACTGTACGCGGTAGCCAATGTTGACATGCACCTCGCCCTTGTCGTCAGTCCAAGGCACGCGGAACGTGATGATGCGTTCAGGCTCTACGATGCGTTCAATCAACTTGACTTTCTCGAACTCGGGATGCTGGTTGTAGACATCCTCGATGGAGATTAACACTTCACGTACTGCCTGCAGGTATTCTGCTTCTCCTGGGTGTTTATGCTCCAGGTCCTGCATGATTTTCTCTACATTCATAGTATTAAGTTTTGAGTTATTAAGTGGTTGCACAGCGGAACAGACTCTGATGTGCAATTTTGTCATTATGTCTGTTTGACAACGCAAAAATAGGGAATTTCCTTGACATGGCAAAGGAAATTCCCTATTATTTTCCCTGAAAGGTTACAGTTTGTTAAATTAGTTAGATATCAGGGATTAAAGAATGCGTAGTGTACCCATCAAGTATACCAAGGCGAAGCCTAATACCATGGCGATGACACCCATGACAGCACCCATCTTCACCATGTCGTTCTGCTTGATAAAACCGGTAGAAAAAGCCAGTGCATTCGGTGGGGTAGAGATGGGCAGGATCATAGCCGACGATGCTGCGATAGCCACCCCGATGAGCACCGTGGGAGTGCCGCCTATGGGGTCGAGCTTGTCGCCCATGGCGCTGCAGACGATGGCCAGGATAGGCATCAGCAGCGCTGCCGTGGCAGAGTTGGAGATGAAGTTCGAGAGCAGGTAGCAGATGGCACCGCCGAGCAGCAGTATGAGCAGCGGCGAGAACTCGCCGAAGGGGATGCTTTCGACAGCGTTGGCAGCCAGTCCGGAAGCATTCAGTCCGTAGCCCAGTGCAAAGCCGCCTGCCACCATCCAGATGACAGACCAGTTAATCTGCTCCAGGTCGCGCTTGTTGATGACCCCCGTCAGGGCAAACACCATGAAGGGAATCATGGCAACGGTATATGAGTTGATGCCCGTCACGCGGTCCAGCAACCAGAGCGCCACTGTGACGAAGAAGGTCACGATAACCACCCACGACTGGAAGCCCTTCTGCATGCCACCGTCAATCTTCAGTTCAATGCGCTTCTGAGTGAAGGGGAATACCTTCAGCAGGATGCGCCAGCTGATGAACAGCAGCACAATCACCAACGGGAACATGAACATCATCCACTGACCGAAGCCCAAGCCCATGTTCAGACCCTCGGGGTCGTTCAGGTATTTCAGGGCAATGGTGTTCGGCGGTGTGCCGATGGGGGTGCCCATGCCGCCCAGGTTGGCTGCGATGGGTATCGACATGGCCAGGGCAATGCGGCCCTTGCCTTCCGGCGGCAGCTGGCGGAATACGGGTGTCAGGAAGGTCAGCATCATGGCAGCTGTGGCGGTGTTCGATACGAACATCGAGAACAGTCCGGTAATCAGCAGGAATCCCAAGAGCACCATTTCGCTCTTCGTGCCGAAGGGCCTCAGCAGCACCTTGGCCAGTTGGGCGTCCAGACCAGTCTTCGTGGCAGCAATGGCCAGTACGAAGCCACCGATGAACAGCATGATAACGGGGTCGGCAAACGTGGCCATGACACCTTTATATGACAGCAGCTTTCCCACTTCCTCCTCGTTGACCATGGGCAACAGGCCACTGTCCGAACAGAATAGCAGCATCAGTACGATGATGGCTACCGACGTAGCCCACGACGAGACAATCTCGAGAACCCACATCAGCGTGGCAAACGCGAAGATGGCAATGATACGCTGTTGGACTACCGTCAGGTTCTGGATGCCAAACCATTCTGAGGGCATATTCCAGAGTCCTAACGTGACGAGAACGACTAACGCAATCTTAAAGGCACGCTTGGTGCTGTCTTCCGGATGATACTTCCGTTGGTGACGCATCTTGTGGTACGTCTCAACCAAATGGAATCCTTCGTAAATATGAAACATAATGCAAAATAGTTTTTGATTTTCGGAGTGCAAAGGTACTTATTTTCAGTGAAGAATGAAGAGCGAAGCGTCAAGAAATTACGACTCCATGGCCAAAAACCATGAACTAAAATCCATGAACAGCCCGCACCTCTTGACGTTTGCAAACTCGGGGTGGCAAAATAGCGAAAAATGGGTATTGTGCGGTTCAGTCTTCTGTCGTAACTTTGCATACAAATAGAAAGACAAATGCAGAGACGACGTATCATCATGCTTTCACTCATGTTGGCGTTGGCCTTAGTGGCTGATGCTCAGCATGTTTTGCGCGGTCTGGTGACAGACAGCGAGACGCATGAGCCCATCATTGGAGCCACCGTTGCCGATGGTCGGAAGGGTAAGCCCCTTGCCGTCACGGGAGCTGACGGACGGTTCCAGATACCTAATAATAATTACGACCGGTTGAAGATTAGCTACGTGGGGTACAAGACACTGGTGACGGCACCCGCCAAGGATGGTCGCTACCAGTTGCAGGCGGAAATCAGTACGATCGGCGAGGTGGTGGTGACAGCTCAGGAGAGCCGCGGACTGGCCACGGCGTCGAAGATAGAAAAACACGCCATGGAGCACCTTCAGCCATCGAGTTTCACCGACATCCTGGAACTGTTGCCCGGAGGCTGGGCCCAGAACCCGTCGCTGACGGCTCCTAATACCATCAGTCTGCGCGAGGCGGCACAGAGCGGCGGCCAGTATGCCACGTCGTCATTGGGTACCAGCTTCGTGATGGACGGTGCCCCCATCTCGACCAATGCCAACATGCAATACCTGAGTGGGGCATGGGACACACAGGCGACGTCACGCGACTTCACGAATGCTGGTGTCGACATGCGTAGCATCTCAACGGACGAGATACAAAGCGTGGAGGTGGTGAGGGGCATCCCCTCGGTTGAGTATGGCGACCTGACCAGTGGACTGGTGAAGATTGAGCGCAGGAAGGGAGGCCGCGACCTCAACTTCAGGGTGAAGGCCGACATGGGGTCGAAGCTGTTCTATGCCGCCAAGGGCATAGAGTGGAAGGAGCGCAGGCTGAGCCTGAATCTCAGCGCCGACTATCTGAATGCCAAGGCCGACCCGCGCAACAGACTTGAGAACTACAAGCGCGTGACGCTGTCAGCGCGACTCCACAAGGCGTGGGAGTACGAAGACTACCGCTTAGGGCTGTCGACAAACGCCGACTACACGGGCTCGTTTGACAACGAGAAGGAAGACCCTGACCTGAACAACCAAGCTGAGGATGCCTACTCGTCGCAGTATAACCGCATGGCGCTGATGGCTGCCCTGGAGCTGAAGATGAAGCGGCAGCTGTGGCTGAAGTCGGTGAACGTAACGCTGTCGGCAGCCTACGAGCACGACCTCATTGAGCGCACGCGGCTGGTGCAGTTGCAGCGCATGCAGATTGCTGCCACCACACGCGAGGAAGGCGAGAGCGACGCTGTCATTATACCTTATAAATATACGGCTACCCACAGTGCCGACGGCAAGCCGCTGAACGTGTTTATGAAGGCCAACGCCCGTCTGCAGATACCAAGCCGACTGCTGCCGAACAGTCTGCTGGTGGGTATCGACTGGAACATGGACAAGAACTACGGCGACGGCCAGGTGTTTGACCCGTTGCGCCCCCTTTACCCGGGCATGTCGGCGCGCCAGCGCAAGTTGTCGGACATTCCCGCCAACCGTACGCTCTCATTCTATGCCGAGGAAAACCTGAAGCTGCCCATTGCAGGCGGTTCAGCAGAATTGGTGGCAGGCGTGCGCGGGACGGAGATGATGGGACTGCCCGCCGACTACGCCATGCATGGAACCCTCTACTGCGACCCCCGCGTCAACGTGGGGTGGACGTTCCCGAAGTTCAGCATATCAGGCATGCCCACCTTCGTGAGGCTTTCGGCAGGCTGGGGCATGCACACCAAGAACCCTACGATGGAGCAGCTCTTTCCCGACAAGGTTTACATGGATCTGGTGCAGTTGAACTACTACCACGACAATCCCGACTATCGGCGCATCAACCTCATGACCTATGTGCGCGACACCCATAATGCCGCTTTGGAACCAGCCCGTAACAAGAAGTGGGAACTGTCTGCTGACTTCAACGTGGGCGGCAACCGCCTGTCGGTGACGTGGTTCCGCGAGAACATGACATCGGGATTCCGTTCGCAAAGCAGCTATGCACCATACGCCTACAAGCGCTACGACTCGTCGGGTATCGACGCCGCCACGCTGACGGCCCCGCCTGACCTGGCAACGCTGCCCTATACCTACCGGCAGGAACTGCTGGGCTACGGTATCTATACCAACGGCAGCCAGACGCTGAAGCAGGGTGTGGAGTACACGCTTGAGACGCGGCGCTTCCCTGTCGTGCTGACGCGCCTGACCGTCAACGGTGCCTACTTCCGCACCACCTACCGCAATTCTTTGGTAGAGACCTACCGTCCCAGTCAGGTGATTGACGGCGAACAGATACAGTATGTGGGACTCTATAAGGACGACGGCGGCAACGTGTATGAGCGCATGAACACCAACTTCACCCTCGATACCGACGTGCCGAAGCTGAAACTGGGATTCTCAGTGTCGGCACAGTTCCTGTGGTTTACCACCTCGCAGCGCAACGAAATCAGCAACTATCCCGACCAGTATATGGCCCCCGACGGCAGCATCCACGACTGGCAGGCGGGTGACGAAGATGATACCTACCTGCGGTGGCTGGTGCGTAAGAACTCGTCGGAACTGTTTGAGAAGCAGCGCGTGCCGATGTCGATGAATCTCAATTTCAAGGTGACCAAGAAACTGCTGAACGACCGGCTCAACGTGGCCATGTTCTGCAACAAGATATGGGACTACACCCCCGACTACGAAAGCAACGGGGTGACCATTCGCCGTTACGTGACGGCATATTTCGGACTGGAAATGAATGTCAAGCTATGAGAAGACTCTTATATATCATCATAACGATGACGGTGGCGGTGCTTGCCTCCTGCCATCAGGACGAGGACGACATCTTCGCCCAGACCGTCATCACCCTCAGCGCCGGCGACACGCTGGCCATTGAGCGCATACAAGGTACGGCGCGGTTGACCAACCTCAACACAAAGCAGGTGACGACAACCTCTGACTTCGACGGTGCCACGCTGCACCTGCACCTGCTGCGCAGCAGCTATAGTGCCGACGTCGAGGGACTGGTGCGATACCGTGACGCTCAGGGTCGGGAGCATACCCGCTCCATGCGAGCCCACAGCGACTACCTGGCATTAGAGAAGAAAGGCGGCAACGAGGCCGTATTGCAAATTATATTCATGGACTGATGAACAGACGACACTCTATCACGCTATGGCTACTGGCCCTCTGTCTGATGGCGAAGGCGGCAGACAGCGACACCACGCTCGTGGAGCACACGGGACTGTGGCAGACGACGACAGCTGCCATGCGACAGAATCCCGCCCTGCATGGGGTGGCCTTCGCGTCGTCGTTCTCGCAACTCTATGGCGAGGTGGACTGGCAGCATCAGAGCCAGGCTTTCGTACCCCAGGAGGGTAGGGGATTCCTGCTGCCGGCAGCCCATGTCGATACCTACCTGCGGCTGTCAGACCAGACGGCCGTATGGGGCCATGCCTCTTACATGAACGGCAGCCGCTACGACGTGAAGTGGAACTCGACCGCCGACTACCAGCTGCTGCAGCCCTACGTGCTGGCCGATACGCTGGGCGGCGACACCCAGCGTGAGCAATACCGTTTTGAGGGCGGCTATGCCACCCGCTTAGGATCGTGGCTGTTAGGGGCAGAGATGTTGTTCCGTGCCGATCACGAATACCGCGACGTAGACCCGCGCATGCGGGGCATCGTCAACACGCTCACCCTGCGTATGGGCGGTGGTTGCGAAGCTGTAGGCTACCGTTGGGCAGCAGCTTTCGAAGGTAGCGTCTACAAACAGCAGAACAGCGTCGACTTCTACCGTGAGTTGGGTGTCATTCCCGAATACCAGATGACTGGTCTGGGCACGGAGTATGCCCGCTTCTCGGGCGACAAGCGTTCGCTGCATTACGAGGGTGGTGGCGTGCGCCTGCTGTTAGATGCCGACCCGGCGGCAGGCAGTGGTGCATACGCCCATGCGGAACTGGCGGAGAGCCGCTACCACCGCCAAGTGGTGGAGAATTACATGTTGCCGCTGACCGACCTCTATGTGCAGGGTGTCAGTGCCGTTGCCGGATGGAAGCAAACAGGTCGTCGGCAGTGGGCCGTCAGTGCCGCCGCAGACTATACCAAGCGCAGTGGCGACGAACACATCATCGGCACGTCGGCCACCACGTCGTTCCCCGACCTGGGTGTGCTGACCATGTATAAACACCACCTCCTTGACACGCGGCTGACAGCCCTCTACGGTGCAGCTCTTTGGCATTTGCAGGCAACATTAGGATACCGCAGCACCCGCGAGGAGTATGTCTACCCCGAGCGACAGCTGAATGCAGCCCATGTCTATGGCGGCTTGCAGGGCGAGATGTTTGTCAAGGCTGCCCAGCGGCTCATGCTGACAGGCCGGGTGAAGGCTGCCTATGCCGCACGCGTCAGCGACAGCATGACCATGCCCTTTGCCGACATGACGGCAGCTGTAGCGGCACTGATGAACCACACCTATGCCTTTGCCAAGGCCAATTATGCCGACGTGTCGGCACAGGTCAGGGGCGACTACGCCATGCAGCGCTACGGGCTCTTTGCCGAACTGGGTGGTGGCTTCGTCAGTTGTTCGGAGGGCGAACGTCAGGTGACTGCCCGGTTGGCAGTGGGAATCACTTTTTGAAAGCGCTTCGCTAATTCTTACACCTAAAGGTATAAGCGAGCAAAGCTCGTAGGATAATTGATAATTGAAAATTGAGAATTGAGAATTGATAATAATTAAGTATTAAGAATTAAACATGATGAAAAAGAACATTTTCCTGAGCACGATGATGCTCCTTGCCATGAGCGTAGCTTTCGTCTCATGCAGTAGTGATGACGCCCCCGTTATGGTTAAAAACGGTACCGTGACGCTTGAGATGCCCATCAACGTCACCCAAGTGACGATGAACAGTTTTTCAGGTACGGCCACCAACGTACAGAGTGGCAAGGTGACCACCCTGCCTACTCCCGTGAAGGTTGGAGACGACTACGTGATTACCATCCCCGAACTCGAGGAAGGCAAGTATAACATTGCCGCCAAGGGCAACATCTCGTTCCTGAAGGGCGGCATAGCCGGTAAGACCGATTTCGAGGTGTCGAGCGACGGCGTAGAAGTCAGCGAGAAGAGCAGCAGCGTGAAGATGGCTGTCAACTCGTTCCAGGCTGAGGGCGGTTTCGTCGTCAGCGAGATTTTCTTTACGGGCACTACCACGCCCGAGGGGAAGCAATATTCTGGTGGCGATGCCTACATCATCATTGCCAATAACTCTGATGTGACGCTCTATGCTGACAGCATTGCCGTGCTGGAGTCGCAGTTCCTCACCAACGACAAGCAGGACTACACCCCCGACGTGATGAACGAGGCTTTCTCGGTGGAGGCTGTCTACATGATACCCGGCAACGGCACCAGCGTCGCCGTGGAGCCTGGCAAGCATTTGACGCTGGCTATCAATGCCATCAACCACAAGGAGGCCAACGCCAACTCCATGGACCTCAGCAATGCCGACTTCGAGTTCTATGACGAGTCGTCGAACCCCAACTATACTGACCCAGACGGCAAAGCTCCCAACCTCGACAAGTGGTACTGCTATACCGCTACCGTCTTCTCGTTCCACAACCGTGGCTTCCACTCCATTGCCATCGCCAAGATGCGTACTGACAAAGAGACGTGGCTGAAGGATTATGCCTATACGGCTGAGTACACCTTCACCTTCAAGGAGTATTCCTTCCCCATGAGCACCGACACCTATAAGGTGCCCAATACGTGGATACTGGATGCTGTCAACCTGAGCATCGAGTCTATGTTCCAGTGGCTTGTCACCTCGTCGGCGCTCGATGCCGGATGGACCTACTGCGGCAAGGTGGATAAAGACCAGACGCGCTACAACAAGGCAGTCGTCCGCAAGCAAGGTGCTGACGGCAAGTACGTCGATACCAACAATTCGACCAACGACTTTATACCCGAGGCACAGCCGACGCTTCTGAAAAATTGAAGAATTGAAGAATTGAAGTTAAACAGGCACGCTACGCGTGGAAATTTTTCGAAAATTATTCAAATTCAGATAGATAAATTTTTGATTAATTTCCCGCCGTAGGCGGCTGATATAGATGATTGAAGAATTGATAATTGATAATTATTAAGCATGATGAGAAATGCCTTATTTCTTTTTAGTCTTATAGCCCTTTTGCCTTTGTCTGCCCAGACGTTGCCGACGGATCCTACTGTGCGCATGGGCAAACTCGACAACGGGCTAACCTATTATCTGCGCCACAATGCCAAGGAGGCTGGTTTGGCCGACTTCTACATTGCACAGCGCGTGGGCAGCATCCTTGAGGAGCCCCGCCAGCGCGGACTGGCACACTTCCTGGAGCACATGGCCTTCAACGGCACGAAGCACTTCCCCGGCAAGGACGGCCAGTTGGGCATTGTCCCCTGGTGCGAGACCATCGGCGTCAAGTTCGGTGCCAACCTCAATGCCTATACCAGTGTTGACCAGACCGTCTACCATATCGGTTCGGCACCCTTGAAGCGCGAGGGCATCCTCGACTCCTGCCTGTTGGTGCTCAACGACTGGAGCCACTACATACTCTTGGAGGACAAGGAGATTGACAAGGAACGTGGCGTTATTCACGAAGAGTGGCGCACACGCCGTGCAGGTATGGCCATGCAGCGACTCATGGAGGATGCCATGCCTATCATCTACCGTGGGTCGAAGTATGAGGACTGCCTGCCCATCGGTTCCATGGACATTGTCGACAACTTCCCCTACCAGGACCTGCGCGACTACTATCAGAAGTGGTATCGCCCCGATTTGCAGGCTATCATCGTCGTCGGCGACATTGATGTCGACCAGGTGGAGCAGAAGGTGAAGACGCTGTTCTCGCAGATTCCCATGCCCCAGAACGCCGCCGAGCGCATCTACTATCCCGTGCCTGACAACGATCAGATGATTGTCGCCGTTCTGAAAGACAAGGAACAGCCCATCGTCATGACCAACCTCTACATGAAGCGCGACGCCACCCCTGACAGTCAGAAGAACAGCGAGCGCTACCTGCGTGGTGACTATGTCGACGGACTCATCGCCTACATGCTCAACGGACGCTTAGGCGACATCCGCCAGCAGGCGAATCCGCCGTTTCTCAGTGCCACTGGTCATGCCAGTACTTTCTTTGTGAGTCGCACCAAGGAGGCCTTCTCGCTGTCGGTGAGCTGTAAGTTAGACAACATTCTGGGCAGCATTACCGCTGCCGTGGCTGCCGTAGAGCGAGCCCGCCAGCACGGCTTCACGCAGGCTGAACTGGACCGTGCCAAGATGGTGAACCTGACGGCTGCAGAGCGCCGCTACAAGGAGCGCAACGAGCGCCGCAACGGCTATTTCGTCAACAAGTGCGTCAGCCACTTCCTGACTGCCGAGCCCCTGGTGTCGGAGGAGTTTGAACTACAGCTGACGCAGCGCTTAGACCGCGAGGTGACACTCGACGAGGTGAACCGCGCTGCCCGCGAGCTCATCAGCGACCAAAACCAGGTATGCGTACTCTATGGGCCGGACAAGGAGGGTGTCACGCTGCCTACGGAGCAGCAGCTGGAGCAGACCATCCTGACCGCACAGCAGCAGCGCTATGAAGCCTATCAGGAACAGCAGCTGGCCGACCGGCTTGTCAGCAAGTTGCCGAAGCCCGGCACGATTGTCAGCGAGAAGCCCTTCAAGCACGGTTTCACGGAACTGACGCTCTCCAACGGCATGAAGGTGTACGTCCGCAGTACCGACTTCACTGCCGACCAGCTGCAGATGACCATCAAGGCTGACGGCGGCACGTCGCGCTATGGTGACGACGACATCCCCAACTTCTCTGTCATCTCCAGCAGCATCACCGAGGCTGGCGTGGGCGACTTCGATGCCTCCACGCTGCGCAAGATGCTGGCAGGCAAGGCCGTGCGCGTCGCACCGTCTGTCGGCTCACGAGGTCAGAGCATTAGCGGTTCCGGCTCGGTGAAGGAAGCCAAGACCATGTTTGAACTGGCCTACCTCTACTTCACCCAGCCGCGTCGGGACACCACGGCATTCAACAGTCTCATGAACCGCACGCGCTCGTTCCTCAGTAACCGCAACGCGTCGCCGAAGGTCGACTATAACGACTCTATCCGTGCCATCCTCTACGGCCATCATCCGCGCACGGCACCCGTGACGCAGGAGGTTATCGACAAGGCTGACTACGACCGCATTTTCCAGATATATAAGGAGTGCTTCAGCGATGCTTCCAACTTCAAGACGGTCATCATCGGCCACATGACGCTGGACGAACTGCGTCCCCTGCTGTGCCAGTATCTGGCCACGCTGCCTTCCACCGGCAAGCATGCTCAGACCAACTGGAACAACGTGCCGCGCATCGTCGGCGGAGAGTCGGCACACATCTTCCGCAAACCCATGGCCACGCCGTTGGCCAACGTCAGCATCTACTATACCGCCGACGTGCCTTTCACACCGCAGAGCGACCTGGAACTCGACTTCCTGAAGCGCTGCCTCTCGATAGCCTACACCGACTCAGTACGTGAGGAGAAAGGCGGCACCTATGGCGTAGGCGTCGACTTTGAACTCGACAAGGACGACCGTCCCAATGCCACGCTGAAGATTTCGTATAATGCCGACCCCGACCGTTACCGGGAACTCAACCCCATCATCTACCAGCAGCTCAAGAACATTGCCGAACAAGGTCCCGCAGCTGCCAGCATGGACAAGGTGAAGCAGTATCTCGTCAAGCAGTATGCCCAGTTAGCCATCGACGACGGCTATTGGGACTACGTCATCTGGCATGAACTGGACGACGATGCCGACTTCGACATCAACTACTGTCAGATGGTTGAGCAGATGACGCCCCAGCAGGTGCAGCAGATGGCCCGCCGTATGTTGGAGGCCCGGCGCCGCATCGAGGTGACTATGCTTTCGGGAACACCCGAGACGGCACACCTCCACGTCGGCGACATGCACTGCCAGAAGTGTGCTGACCGCATTACGCGCCGGCTGCTCGCCGTCAAGGGCATCGACAGCATGGAAGCCGACATCCGCCGACAGAACATCACCGTCAGCTTCGACGGCAGCCAGCTGACGGCTGACAGCATCCGCACGCTCGTCACCAAGGCAGGCTACACGCCTGTCAGGGCGTGCAAGTGCGGCAAGGGAGCCTATGCCTACTTCCTCATCCCTGCTGACCAGGCTACGCAGGCCACCGTCGGCACCACACTGGCCATCAAGGGCGTGGAGGATGCCAATGCCAGCAGCCTCAGGAAAGCACTGGCGGTGAAGTATCACCACCAGGAAATCACAGAAGAGCAGCTGCTGTCAGCCCTGCGAAAGGCAGGCATCAGCGCCACACTGCCCAAGCCTCACGAATGTAAGGAAGAGAAATAATGTAATATGTAGTTTATATTCTTTGAGTTCAGGAGTCTGTGGGACGTGCCGTTTTGCCGCCGCCAGGACTCCTGAACTTGTTTTCCTACCCCCAGTTGTTTCAGGGGCTTATGTCCTGCGGAGGACGTAGTACTTCTGACTTTTGAGTCCGCGGCTGGTGATACCCGAATCAGGGTCTTGTGCCAGTTTGCGCAGTTCAATAGAAGCAGTCGTTTTCGAGAGCCCTGTCAGCCTCACATAGTCGGGAACCCGCATAAAGTAGTTCTTCTCCAAAAATTCACGGGCTTTCTGTACCCGTTCCTCACGCGTCAACTCCGACTTGTGCAGACGGCTGACACCGCCTTTCTTCAGATGACATTTCTGCAAGGTCTCATTGATTAAGCTGTTGTCGGCCCTGTAAGAAACACCCGTCACCTGAATGGACTTGGCATTATGCTTTGGCTCTCCCTCCTCAAAGGCATCCTGCAGCACGTCGTCCCTCATGCCAAGCTTGGCATGGAATGTGCCTATACCGTCCAACTTCACCGAGAATCCCTCGGCCATAGCCAGTGCAAGTTTTTTGCTTACCCGTTCCAGAACCCCTGAGATGGTACTGTCGTCATAAACGCTTTCGCGAGCACATGTGTTCACAAACGCTTTATAGCTCATGGGCGTCAGCTGCATGTGGTAAGTTGCCTGCGTTTGGCCCGTGCCGTTTAGATCGGCAATCTCTTTTTTAATATACTTTGCATACATAGTGAGCGCAAAGGTAACAAAAATATTCGAAAGACTTAAAACTATGTCGAAGATTTATCGTCCTTCGACGTAGTTTTATCGTTCCTCGACGTGGATTTAATGTTCCTCGACGAAGATTTAACTTGAGAACGGCACTCTCAACGTTTTAGCACGGCACTTGCAACATTTCCGCACGGCACACTCTTTTTTTTCGTAGCACGTAGTAATTTTGAGTAAAAACAATTCAACATATTTGGTTAACTAATAAAGATTGCTTACTTTTGCAGCCGTTTATCAATCAAAAATAAAATGAAGTATCTGTATTCCTTATTGTTATTGCTGTTCGCTTGTGGTGCGAATGTCAGCGCACAGAATCAGACGGCAGAAGTCAACAACGCAGACTCGGTGGTCAACGTTATTGCCTATTTCTGTAAGAACGACACCATGGACTATTACTTTCAGCATGTGAAAATGAAGGCTATTGACAATGATACCACCATCAATTTCTATAGCGAGAGCGAATTCCGGTTGATTGTGAAGGATTCCACCAGCCAGGGATATAAGATTGAGCTCCAGCCTATTAGTAATCGTTTTGAAGTCCCTAAGGACTCCTTGATGACACAGATGATGGAGAAACTGGTTAATTCTTTGGGTGACGTACCCCTCATTTTCACGACCGACGAATACGGTACCATCCAACATGTGGAAAACTGGCGCGAGGTACGCGACTTTACACGTAAGGTGAGCAAAATGCTGACAGACAGCCTCTATGCCCTGAAACCGGAACTGGAGAATGCCATTGCCCGCCAGCGCTTTGAAGCCTCTCTCAATATGCAGTTTGCCAACGAGCAGGCCATTCTGAATTCGTATGAGGAGTTATCCATCTTGTTCGGCCTACATGGCAAGTCGCTCACTATTGGGAAGACTGAGGGAGACTACATTGATAATGGCTATCCACAGCACCTCAGATGTATAGCAAGTTACGGTAAGTCGAGCGAAGACGATGGCTTCGATGAAGACTACTACATCAGAAGCCTCTCAGAGACCACCATTCCTGGTAAGGATTTGGGCAATTGGCTGGTAGACCAGATTAACATGATGTCTGAACACAAAATGACAGAAAAGGATCAACAAGACATGATATCGTCGATTGACGAAGATGCCAAGGTCAGTCTGATAGAAAGCTATGACTTTTTCTTTAACGGCTGGCCCTGCGACATGCACTACGAAAAAGTCACTGACCTTAAGAATGTTCGCAATATGGAGCTTTACCGAATCCAGTGGGCTTCTCGTTCCTGGGGCGTCTATTCTGGCAGCGAAGACCAACAAAACGGTGTGAATATGTAAAAACTCTGTGAATTTTTATCGCTGAACCCATAAATATTGTTTTTCAGTTTTTATTTTGTCGTTTCGTTTGTTTTGTGTATTTTTGCAGCGAGAAAACAAAAATAACGCTTTATGACAGCCGTACAAATGCAACTCAATGCCGAACTCTTCGGTGCTCTCCAAACCATAGCGGGCGATGAAGGCCTGATGAAGAAAGCCGTCAGGTCACTCAAACGTATTGCCTCCCAAAAACAGGCTAAAGACGAGAACCTGATGTCTATGGCCGAGTTGGAGGATATTGTCCGCCAAGGAGAGAAAGACATTGCTGAAGGAAACTTCCAACCCATAGACATTGACGACCTATGGAAGTAGTCTTGCTGAAGAAGGCCAGGGAGGACCGTGATTATTGGTTGCAGACGGGTAACGTGAAAATCATGAAGCGCATCAGCACACTGCTGAAGGACATTGAACAGCATCCATTCACGGGATTAGGCAAGCCAGAGCCTCTGAAGGGTAACCTTCAAGGCAAATGGAGTCGTCGCATCACCGATGAGCACCGTATGGTTTACTCTATCAGCAGTGGCCGCATATATGTCTATGTCTTTTCGTTGAAGGGTCATTATCTTTGATTCCTGCTGAAAAACTATTTTCCCGGAACTCTGCAAAGAAAAAGAGCCACGAGTGCACACGGCACACTCTGCCTTATTGCCTTTTGTTAAAAGATGTTCAATTATTTTTTAAAGTGCTTCTTTCTTTGTATCTTTGCATTCTTATCAATCTAAAAAGACTATTCACTCAATATGAATGCAAAATCACTATTAACGGCGCTTTTGTTTGTTTTGACAGGATGTGTTTTGGCCAATGCACAAGATTTGGCGGAAGGCACAGCAGTAGGAACTGAAGGCAGCCTTGTCAGCGGCAAACCCTATCTGCTCCGTTATTTGGGTAATGGAAATTGTTATGTCATAGCAGAAGAGACTCAATTTTTGGCAAATGGCAGTATTACTCCATCTTTGGAGGCTATCTACTATTTCCAGAAGGACAATGAGGGAAAGTATACCATCCAAAGCAGGGCAACAGGCAAATACTTTCCCATACCCACTACGACGGATCATACACAATTTAATCCTACTACAGAAGAGAATGCGGGCCACTGGGAGCTGCAATTCCAGCCAAACGGTAATATCAGGCCTCATATTGGCACGTATTACTTAAACCGTGGTAATGGCATTTTACATGCTTTTAATGAGAAAACCGATGGAACTGAAAGACTGCAAATCTACGAAATAGCTCTCTCTACAACGGCCAATGCTGCCTTTGCCAATAAGGAAATCAATATCTCAGGAACGGCGGCAGCGGCTGGCGATTTGACGACTGATCAATGGTATGTGATGAGGGCTGAGAGTAGCGGCAACTATTTTACGGACGATGCTTCCAGCTATACTACCAGTACGAATCCTGTCACTTCGGCCACGGCCAGTGCCAAGTATTTGGTACGGCTGACTGCTGCCGACGTCGACAAATACCACGTTGAGACCGGCTTGGGAAACTACCTGTTCACCAATGGCAGCAACTATATCACCACCCGTGTCAGTGCCACCCAATATGCCGCAGCGGACTTGACCGCTGACTGGAATCTCTATCCTGTGACCCTGACAGACCCCTTTACCCCGACAGCCGCGGAGCTGTATCAAATCAAAACTGATGCCGACGCAGGGGCTTCCGACAGATGGATTTTTACTCCTACGGGCTATGGCACCAACCAGTATTATCTTTACAACACCGATAGCCGGAAATTTGCCTTTCCTACTGCCAGTGGCTCTTGGGCATTGTCCGATGCTGCCGCGCCTGTCATCCTTGAGCGGCAGATAGACGGTCACTATGTCATCAAGACCAAAGACGGTACAACGCCATTCCGCATTGGCGACGTGACGTTGATGAACATCACGCAAGACGGTACACCCACTACAGAGATGAACACCCAGTTAGCTACCGCCTTGCAAGGTCTTATTGGCGCCTATACCAAAATTACCGCCCCCTCACAAATTACCGACGGCGGG
>JAEEGH010011060.1_pt1 | contig 20554 bp, 16 predicted proteins | sample 9134181 | NCBI WGS metagenome assembly JAEEGH01 (sample SAMN16246544, study PRJNA631951) | gut metagenome | biome: gut microbiome; feature: rumen; material: DP-attached | host: Bos | place: Iran: Karaj | collected 2018-10
GTTTTCAAGAAGTAACCAACCGACAGAACAGATCGACCCGGAGTTGAATACATTGGCTGTTTCAACATCATATATCAGAATCCTCATCATTGATTCTCCCTATAAAAATTCCGTCCAGCTTCAAGATTTGTCCGATAAAAACAACCATTGTAAAAGCGATCTTTCTCGTGAATACATTGACCAACGGCAGAGCAGCGTTTAAAATCGTTGCAACAAGCAAACGTATCCGTAATCACTCCGCGAAAAGTGTCTATCTTTAGTTGCTTCATTTCATTCAGAAAACCCGTGAGTTCATTGGGAAGAATAGGGACGAGCTTAACTTTCGATATTAAAACAGTATCTCCATCTTCATCTTTCCCCAGCTCTTTTACGATGGTTACTTTTTTCAGCTTTGAACCATTCCCAGAATCCGGAGAAAATTCAAATACTTTCTTCCCGTAAAAGAAATAACTGCGACCGTTTTTCAATTCTCTCCATGTGAAAACGTCATCGTCAGTTTCGCCCTCATAAATATATTCATCATAAAGGCTCTGTATATCTGCGTATGATTTTGGGAACGATATCATTTCTGAAAACATACTTATTTGTTCCAAAGTATAGTTCCCTCCCAACAGTTTTTTATTCATTCTATCATCCTGTATTTTGCTTGTAAAGTTTTCGATCTTTATCCGTTTATGGAACAAGAAAAAGAAAACCGCCTCTTGTGCTTCAGAGACGGAAAACAAGTTGCTTTATGCTTTTTTTGACGGTTTTCTCGTTGTCGCGCCTGTCTGACCGCCCATCAGATAAACAATATCAGATTCCATGATTTGAGGCACTCATTCGCCACTATAAGCCTTGAGAACGGGGAAGATATTAAAACTGTATCCGAGAATCTCGGTCATGCAACAGTAGCGTTTACGATGGATATATACGCTCATGTAACAGAGACGATGAAAAAGAGAAGCGGGGATCGGATGCAAGAGTATATCAACAGTTTGCAAGGGGTACGAAAAGAAGGGTAAAAAGGCTCATTCCGGTACAGTTCCGATACAAACCGGGTAGAAAATGAAAAAGACCGTTGATTTTCAACGGTCTCACAAGCGGAGAAGCCGGGATTTGAATTAGGACTTATTGTGACAATCTGTGTATATTTGTTCAATCTGGTTACCAATCTGTTGCTATTTGTTCAAGATGCGCCAAATAGTTCAATCTGGTAAGGGTACATAGTAAGGGCACACGGCGTCGACGGAACACCAGGAAATGGAAAGAATATATGCTCTGCTTACAGTTGGTTTTCTTTAACGATTGCCCTTTTTCATTGTGACATGGAAAAAATGCGGCTATCCGCAAAAATTTCAGATACACATCTTGATGCATAGACGTCCCCTGTGATATACTTCGTGGTGAAAAAAATGCGGCTATCCGCAAAAATTTCAGGAGAAATGAAATGAAATATGAAAGAAAACAATATGTTGATCAACTGATCCACAAGAAGGATAATGGCCGGGTAAAAGTGATCACCGGCCTGCGCCGAAGTGGTAAATCATATCTTCTTTTTACCCTTTTCCGGGAATATCTCCTGAAAAACGGCGCAGGTGAAGACCAGATTATCGGATTGGCGCTCGATGAATTCGATAACGCGAAATACCGCAATCCTTTTGAACTGAACACCTATATAAAGGAGCGAATCAGGGACAGGGAAAAAAGATATTATGTATTCATCGATGAAATCCAGTTCGTACATGAAGTATCAAATCCTTATGCAGACAACCTCAATGAAAAGCTGACGTTTGTCGACGTTGTATTAGAGCTGATGAAGATTCCAAATGCCGATATTTATGTTACAGGGAGCAATTCCAAAATGCTTTCCTCGGATGTGCTGACGCAATTCAGAGATCGGGGAGATGACATAAGGGTTTATCCTCTTTCTTTCGCTGAAGTATACGAGCATTATCAGGGGGATAATAGAAACGCATGGCGCGATTATTATACCTACGGCGGTATGCCACTGGTCTGGACAATGGAAACCCACGAGGAGAGAAGCCGTTACCTGCGTGATTTATTTGACAGGACTTACATCAGGGATGTACTGGAACGGCATAAGGTCAGCAATGATACCGGAATACTCGAAATCCTGTTAAATGTGCTGGCTTCAGCTATTGGATCCCTGACGAATTCGAGCAGACTGTCGAACACCTTTGAGAGTGAACGCCATATCCGGATCGCGCCGGAAACGATCGATACCTATATCGGCTATTTCATGGAAGCATATCTCCTCAGAAAAGCAGAGCGATACGACGTCAAAGGAAAGAAGTACATTCAAACCCCGATGAAGTATTATTATTCCGATCCCGGACTCAGAAACGCACGTCTTGGATTCCGCCAGCTCGAAGAGACTCATTTGATGGAAAATGTCCTGTACAACGATCTTGTGAGGAGAGGCTTTGATGTGGATGTTGGCGTAGTTGAATATAACACAAAAGACAAATCAGGGAAAAAAATACGCAAGCAGCTTGAAGTCGATTTTGTTGTCAACAGAGGAGACGAACGGTATTACATCCAATCTGCCCTGTCTGTACATGAACCGGAGAAGAAAGCTCAGGAAACCGCTTCACTGCTCAGAATACCTGACTCTTTCAGGAAGATAGTGGTTGTTAAGGACTATATTCAGCCCTGGCAGGATGAAGATGGCATACAATACATTGGTATTGAAGACTTTTTATTGAATGAAAACTATATTTCCAGGTGACAGGAGCATCGTATGAGAACAGTTTCTTTCAGTATCGCCAATTACTGTGTGCCATGTCACGCGCATTGCCGATATTGCCTTCTCTCTTCCTGCGGCCAGGTTTCAGGTGTGGATTACCGGCGAAGCGAAGAACTCGCCCATCGTGTGCTAACGGAACTTGCTGAAAAAAGGCCGGATATTTCAGGCAGTTTTTATATCGGATACTGTATGGACACCACGGATCTTTGGGATTATATTAACTTCTCCAGAGAGCATCATTCCCTAGGCGCAAGCTTTCTCCAGATGAACGGATTCGGATTCCGTGAAGCGACGGAGCTTCTGTCAATAATGCAAAGAATTCGTGAGGCAGGAGTACGGCTGATTGACCTGACATTTTACGGGACCGAAGAATATCACGATCGCTTTGCAGGAAGAGAAGGCGATTTCAGATTTGTTCTGCAGATGGTATCAGCCGCAATTCAGTCGGATCTTCCTGTAAACATCAGTATTCCATTGCTGCGAAGCAATTTGGAGCAAATGGATAATCTTCGCAGCCTTCTTTCGGGTTTTCCTGTTGCAAGCTACAGCTATTTCCTTCCGCATAGTAAAGGACGGGGAAAAACGCTTCAGGATCAACGGATTACAAGACAGGAGTTTGAGAAACTGCCCCGGGAAATACGGGATGCTTTCTGGAAGATTCCCCATCAGACGGAAGCGGAATGGATCACAGCAGGGAAATGGGAGCAACCGGGAAAGAGAAATCTGACGCTTGTCCTGACGAAGGAAAGCATACAGACGTTTGAGGTAATGAAGGCAGAAGATATCATTTCATTTCTGGAAACCATGGATGATCGTTATCTTTCACAGTTGTCGACCACACCGGAACTGGCAGAGAAATATGGAGATCCGGACAATGACCAGCTCTTCAGATACCGCGATCTGCTTCTTAAATGGCAGCAGCAGTTCATTGCTGATACAGGAAACACAATTTTCGATATGCATGATGAAACACATCATTTCAGCATTCATTTCTGAACACTCCAATTTTCTATCCAGATAGGAATCTTGTCGAACCAGCGGAGAAATGCAGGGAGGATACATACATGGAATGCAAAGCAGTCATTTTTGATCTGTTTGAGACCCTGATAACGGAATGGGGACATAAAAAGTATACCAAAAAAGAAATGTGTGCGGATCTGGGAATTGACAGATCTCATTTTGACTTTTTCTGGGAAGAGAAAGAACAGGAACGGTATCTGGGAACGATTAACTTTGAAAACTCCATTATATATGCCTGCGAAAAATGTGGAGCAAGCGTCGATCCAATTACGCTGTCCGACATTACAGATAAAAGAATTAAAACCAAATCTGCATGTTTTGATCATATACATCCCGATGTGTTTCAGTTATTAAAGACGATCAGGGCGTCAGGGAAAAAAACAGCTGTTGTCAGTAATTGCTCTGCAGAAGAAGTAAATGGAATAGAGAACGCAGAAATAAGCCAGTACATTGACGAAATGGTACTGTCTTATAAAGTGCAAATGAAAAAACCGGATTCCTGTATTTATCGGGAAGCGGCAAAACGGCTGTGTGTCGATCCGGAAGAATGCATATTTGTAGGCGATGGCGGCAGTAACGAGCTCACAGGTGCCCGCGAAGCCGGGATGAAGGCAATTCAGGCAAAATGGTATACAAATCAGTTTCCCCGGAAACGTGACAGCATTGACGGATTCGCCGTTGCCGAGGAGCCGTTGGATGTTATGAAATACATATAACAATTCAGAAAACCCTGTGAGCGAAAACTCACAGGGCGATTTTATCTGGCGGAGAAGCCGGGATTTGAACCAGTGCTGTGAGTATCAATCTGCGCTTATTTGTTCAAAATGGTTACTAATCTGTGCTTATTTGTGCAAAATGAGCAAATAAGTTCAATTTGGTAAGGGTACAAGTAAGGGTACAGCCCATGGTAAGTATTGAAAACGATTATTTATATTTCTGCTTACGAACTTTCCTCCGGCATATGAACCGGAGGAAGTCTTTTTACAATGCTATTTTTGCTTCACCTTTTCGAGCTGCATCTGGAGAGCTTCTTCATTTGAGCCGTTTCTAACATCAATTAGCGAGTGGGTTGCATATCGATAGAGCATATAATTAATTCCGGGAATATCATGAATACCTTTGTCCAAACAAAACTTTACAACCAGATCATCAGCATTATTTGGTGAAAATGCCATTCCGGTTAACTTCAGAAGATCTTCGGCCGCCTCCAGATTTATCCCAGTCCAAAACAACAACGGAATGCTGTTATTCGTGATGGCTGATAACAATAATCTGAAGCCATCTTATGATAGGTCCTTTTGGCGATATTTGCAGCCTTGCAAAAGTCAGATGCTTCTGCAAATCGTTCTCCAACCAACTGAACCACTTCAGAACTGAACGATTTGTGTTCCGAGTTCTTTTTTTCCCAGGCATGATATGTTTTTTCCATGGCAGGTGAATCGTACATTGCCATGTTTTTCTTTGCTTCTTGTGAAAAAGCCTTCACATCCTCTATCAAAGGTGCTTCATTCAGTGGCAGCGAAGGGAGACTATACTTAATGGATTCTGAAGGTGTAATGCAATATTGGACAAGGGGTTCATAGTGGTCAGCAACATATAACAGCATCTCTGGAACAAGATGCTGGATCTCCTTACCACGTGTTCATAAGTTATCGTGGATGGTTCTATCATGACTCAGTTACGATTGTTCCCGCAGACCAGCCTTGCTATGCTTTCCAATGCTGAAGCCTGAAACCTGGACTTCGGCATTGCTGCTTTTCTTTACTCCACGACCGCGACGACAAACGGATCACTGTACGAACAGTCCCCGACGGAGAAGGAAACAATGCGCCCTTTTTTCCGGAAAACCGGTTCGCAGTACTCCGGCCGGCCGGCCAGGCGGTACAATTCCGTGTCCGACTTCTGCGCAAACACTATGTATCCGAAATGGGCGTCCAGGATCATTTTCCCGCCGGCCGCGCGGGACGGCGAAACCGTGAAAAGCAGTTCCTTTGTCCGCGCGTCCCGCACGCTGCCGTCTTCAAAGGCCGCGATCACCTGCTCGCATTCCGAGCCGGTCGGGGCGATATCCATTACGCCGGCCAGCCCGCTGAGCTCCATATGCGCCCTTTCCGCGTTCGCGCCTGCGCACAGTACCTTTCCGTCCTTTGTGACGCCGAACACGGAGCCCTGGGTGCCCGTTACGATCCGGGAAACGTTCCGCCACGACTCCACCGTCCGGCAGGAACGGAGGGAATCTTCGCCCAGCGGCGCGCAATGCACGTTTCCGCTGGTGTCCAGCGCGAAGAACGCGTCTGACGCGGCGACCTGGACAATCCCCTTCCAGCCGCGCACGGTTTCGTTGACCCGGTCAAAGGGAACCGACCCGCTGAAATTCCGCGGGTCGGTCAGGTACCGGACGGGCCGTTTGGCGATCAGGCAGGTCCCGGAGCTCACCAGCCCGATGGAAGGCCCCACGGCCCATCTGCTCAGGGAGACCTGCCGGATACGCGTCCAGTATTCCGTGCGGGCCGCCATCATCGGGTCGGTGATTTTCTGCAGAACTCTCCCGTCCTACGTCAGCGCCATGACGCATTCGGTGCCGGTAAAAACCGCCCGGAACGATTCCTTTTTCCAGTCCCGCATATCGAAACAGATATTCCCGGTCCAGACCAGCCTGCCCATAGCAGTCACTCCGTTTTTTTGCTTTCCTTATCTCCGGGTATGGTTTTCGCGGTGCCGGGAGGGCGGGACGGAGAAATAGGATTCAAAGACCTGGTTGAAATAATGCCGGTTGGTATATCCCAGCCTTTCCACAATCTCGGTAATGGACAGGTCCGTCTTCAGGAGGAGCCGCTCCGCTTCCTTCATGGAAAAGAACTGCCCGTATTTCACCAGCGATTTGCCGGTGAAGGTTTTGCAGACTTTGTTCAGGTATCCCGAACTGTAGTGCAGGTCATCCTCCAGCCCCTTCCGGCTGAAACGGCCGCAGTTCTCGATCAGGTAATCCGTCAGCGTGTTGAACGCCTGCTCCGGGGTTTTGATACCGGAACTGTAGTATTCCTTCTGGTACAGGTTTTCGTCGTCCAGCATGTACAGCAGCCGGAGCACCAGCCCGTCGCACAGGTCGGAGAACCCGGGTTTCCGTTCCGACATCTCCCGGCGGAGCTGATCCAGCAGGCTCCGGACGGTTTCGCACGGGGACGCCGGCGAATCAACCGGCGAAAAAGTCAGCAGCATCCGGCCGGAGGAAGGGACGGACTCCGCGGGAAGGAAAAATTGGTTCATTTCGTCGGAAAAAGGATACGCGGAACAGCGGGACTGGTCCCGCCGGATGATGCGGGACAGCGCGTCCTCGGGAAGCTCCAGGTACAGGATGGTGAAATCGTCCACAAATTCTTCGTTATGCGAAATATTCCGGTTCAGGATGAATCCCTGTCCCGCGCGGTGGGTCAGGTGGTGCCCGTCGACATTCTGGTATACGATGCCTTCCAGCACCAGGCCGATTTCCGAAAAATTGTGCTTATGGAGGGGCGCCTGGGAGAAAAAACTGAAATTTGTGCTGGGAACGGAGAAAAAATCATGCTTTTCCTTTGTATAGGACGCAAAGGTAAAGACATTGTTCTGCATGGATTCCAGGATCATCCCGTATTCCCCGGTGACGTCAAAGATCAGGGGGGAACCGTCGTTCACCGAATCTCCGGAAAAGACCCTGATCATGGAGCCGCTGGAATTGGCCAGCTGCAGGGCGTCCTGCCTCGGGTCACGGCCGGCCGGGGGAAGGGCGTTTTTTTCTGTTCGGTCTGCCACGGCGCGCCTCCTGAAGTTCATTTAGGATACATATACGCTTCCGGAATGTTCAGACAGGTCATTGTGCAAAAATTGGCGATAACTTACCATAAATTACAGGAAAAGCATGTTTTCGATACATCAATTCTATCAGACGGAGCTGGACTTGTAAAGATTTCCGCGAGCGAGGAGGATGTACAAGGTGGACAATGAGATCATTTTGTCGGCGCGCAGGGTGTGCAAAGCCTTTGGCCCCACCCGGGCCCTGGTGGACGTGGATGTGGAAGTCCGGAAAGGGGAGATCCGCGGCCTCATCGGAGAAAACGGCTCCGGGAAATCCACGTTTTCCTCCATCGTGGCCGGCGCGCTCGGGATGGACAGCGGCGAGCTGTTCCTGCGCGGGGGAAAATACTCCCCGAAAAGTATGGTGGACGCCCAGAACCACGGCGTGGCCATGATCGTCCAGGAAGCGGCCACGCTGCCGGGGCTGGACGTGGCCTCCAATATTTTTACCGGGCGGCTGGAGCAGTTTACCAAAGCGGGGTTCCTGAACTGGAGGGAGATTTACGCGAAAGCGGATAAGATCCTGGCCGACATCGGCGCGCCCGAGATCAAAGGGCGGATGAACATCGAGCAGCTGAACTTTGAGGACCGCAAGATTGTGGAAATCGCCCGCGCGATGGTGAACAACCCCGACCTGCTGATCGTCGACGAGACCACCACCGCCCTGGCGACCAAGGGCCGCACGCTGATCTACCGGCTGATCGAGAAGATGCATGAGGAAAACAAAGCCGTCCTCTTCATCAGCCACGACCTGGAGGAGCTGATGGAGGTCTGCAACACCATCACGGTGCTCCGGGACGGCGTGATCATCGACACGCTGGACAAATCCAACATGTCCGTAGACCTGATGCGGTCCCTGATGATCGGCCGCGAGCTGGAAGGGGACTATTACCGGTCGGACTGGGAGGGCCGGATGACGGACGACGTGCTCCTGGAGGCGAAACGGATCACGCTCCGCCCGTATTTCAAAAATATTGATATTACCCTGCACAGGGGAGAGATTCTGGGGCTGGGCGGGCTGTCCAACTGCGGCATGCACGAGATCGGCCGGGTGATCTTCGGCATCGAGAAGACGCTGACCGGCGAGGTGGTGCTCCACAAGGACAGCGGGGACGTCAGGATCGACAGCACGGTCACCGCCGTGGACAACGGAATGGCGTATGTTTCCAAGGACCGGGACAAGGAATCCATCATCCTGAATTCCACCATCCGGAGCAACATCGTCTCCCCGGCGCTGAAGATGCTGTCCAGGACCCTCGGGTTTATTTCCCCCGCGCTGGAGAAGCAGTTCTCGGACAGGCAGATCGGGACGATGAGCATCAAATGCCGGAACGGAAAACAGATGGTCAAGGAGCTTTCCGGCGGCAACAAGCAGAAGGTCGTCTTTGCGAAATGGCTGGGGACGGACAGCGACGTGCTGGTGCTGGACTGCCCGACCCGCGGCATCGACGTCGGCGTGAAAGCCGACATGTACCGCCTGATCAACGAGCTGAAACACCAGGGGAAAGGCATCATCATGATATCCGAGGAGCTCATGGAACTGATGGGCATGAGCGACCGGATGATGATCTTCAGGGACGGGAAGCTGGCGAAGGAATTCGACCGGAGCCCGGACCTGACGGAACAGGACATCATTGAATACATCATCTGAGAAGGAGGGAAGGGGTTATGTCGACGGTTTCCAAAAACAGCGCGGAAAACCTGGAAATCCAGGCGCGGCTTGACAGGAAGGCTGCCAGGAAAAATGTGTTTGATATGGTCATCCCGTACATAGGGCTTGTTTTCTGCCTCGTCTTTTTCTCCATTGTGACGAACGGCCTTTTCCTCAGCTCCAAGAACCTGATGAACATGGTCGAGCAGTGCTTCACGCTGGTAATCATTGCCGTCGGTGCGAGCTTTGTTTACGCGCAGGGCAACATGGACTTCAGTATCGGATCGGCCTGCGGCGTGGCGCAGATGGTCGGGGGCCTCCTGCTGCTGAATCTGAATTTGCCGATTTATATCGTGATCCCGGTGATGATCCTGGTTCCCGTGGCCAGCTGCCTGCTGGTCTCCCTGATCTCCGCCGTGTTCCATGTTCCGGTTTTTATCGGCTCCATGTGCATCCGCTCCCTGCTGGCCGGCCTGCTGACCATCGGCCTCGCCAAGGCGGAGCTGATCATCCCGATCAGCGATTACCCGGCGCTGTCCAACGGCGCGGTAAAAATCATCACGCTGCTGGCGGTCATCGGGATCGGGGTATACTTCTTCCATTTCCACCGCGCCGGCAAATGGGCGAAGCTGATCGGCGGCAACCCGGTGACGGCTGCGCAGGCGGGGATCCGGGTGAAAAAACAGATCTTCCTGGCCTACGCGATCCTCGGCGCGTGCGTGGGTATCACGGCGGTGTTCTCGATGTTCCGCACGGGCACGATCGGCGCGCAGGCAGGCTCCGGCATCGAGTTCTCCATGATGCTGGCCATCGTGCTGGGCGGGTTCCCCATGTCCGGCGGGGAAAAATCCAGGCTGGTTTCCGCCATCGTCGGCGCGGTGACGGCCACCATGCTGACCAACGGCCTCGCCCTCTGGGGCATTGATCCCAATCTGATCGGCGGCATCAAAGGCGTCATCTTCGTCGTGATTATTGCCCTGACCTACGACCGGAGCGCCGGCAAGCTGGTCAGCTGACCGGAGAAAGGAGAACGGTATGAAACAATTAGGCAAAAAGCTGTTCGGCATCCTGAAAACCATGCTGCTTCCGGTTGTGGTTTACCTGTTGTTCGGCCTGCTTTCCGGCGGGCGCACCTTCAACGAGCGCGCCGTGCTGACGGCGCTCCGGACCACCGTGCAGCCCGCGATTATCTGCTATGCCCTCCTGCTGGGCATGAGCACCGGGGTCATGAACTTCTCCGCGGGCGCGGTGGTATGCTGCGGCTCCATTATCGGAATCGGCCTGAGCAACATGCTGGGCTGGGGGCTGCCTGGGTTCTGCTTCCTGGCCATCGCCGTCGCGCTGCTGTGCAACACGCTTTTCGGGCTCCTGTACAACTGGCTGCGCGTGCCCGGCATGGTGCTGAGCCTCGGCCTGCTGCTGTTCTTCGAGGCGCTGCCCCGGATGTTCTTCCCCGGCGGCGGCAAGATGGCCCAGGCGGACACCTTCCTGAGCCGGTCGCCCGCCTGCTTCTGGATCATGGGCGGCACGGCCGCGGTGTTCTATGTGCTGTACAACCTGACGCCCTTCGGGCATAACCTGCGGGCCGTCGGGTCCAACCAGTCCGTGGCGCTGGCCGCGGGGCTGAACCTGGATAAGATCAAGCTCCTCAATTCCGTGGTGGGCGGCCTCTTCCTGGGCATTGCCGCCATCCTGTACATGTCCTCGCAGGGCAGCCTGTTCTGCCCCTCCAGCATGAGCTCCATGATGGTCATGATGGACGCCTTCATGGGCGTTTTCCTGGGCATGCTGCTTTCCCGGTGGTCGGATCCCAGCATCGCGGTGTTCTGCGGCGTGCTGACCATGAAGGTCATGTCCGCCGGCTTCATCGCGGTGGGGCTGCCGCAGAACTGGAAGGACGTCGTCACCGGATTCTTCATGCTGGTGGTCATGGCGGTCTCCGCCAACGCCACCCTGCCGGCGAAAATGAAGGCGGACAGGCAGTTCGCCGAGGAAGCGGAAAAGGAATACAAACGGGCGATTTCAGCGTAAAGCGGCGGAGCTGCAATCAGAAAGGGAGGAATCAAACCCATGAAAAAGGTACTGTTCAACGACAACTGGAGCTTTATGGAAGGATCCGGCAACGGGCTGTTCGCGGCCCTGGCGGGGGGTGCCGCCGCGCCGAAAACGGTCCACCTGCCCCATGACGCCGTGATCGGCACGGAGCAGGTGCAGGATAACAGCCTGGGCGCGGTCGCCTTCTACAAATCCCGGAACGTATGCTACACGAAGAAGTTCACCGCGCCGGAGGAATGGGCCGGGAAATGCGTCGTGATCGAGTTTGAGGGCATCTACCAGAACGCCCAGGTCTATGTGAACAACGCTTACGCGGGGATCGCCCGCTACGGCTACGGCAACCATTTCTTCGATATCCGCCGGTTCCTGAAGGCCGGGGAGGAAAACGAGATCAAGGTGGTCGTGAAGAACGGAACCGGCGCCGCCGGGCGCTGGTATACGGGCGGGGGCATTTACCGGGACGTGAACCTGTATACGGCTTCCCCGCTGCATATCGCCGTCACCGGCACCCGGGCTGCCACGGAGTCCGCGGAGGAGGACCAGGCGGTGGTGAAGCTGGAGACGCCCCTGGTGTACGAAGGCTTCGAAACGGTGACCGGCTTTATCACCAATGAGATCCTGGACGCGGAGGGAAAGGTGGTCGCCGCGGAAACGCAGCCCATGACCTTCTTCGACCATGAGCCCAGGACGCTTTACCAGCGCCTGGTGGTGCCGGATCCCGTCTGCTGGGACACGGAAACGCCGTACCTGTATACGGTCCGGACGACGGTCACGGCGAACGGGGAAACGGCCGACACCTTTGAGGACACCTTCGGCATCCGGACCATGCGGCTGGACGCGAGGAAGGGCCTGCGCATCAACGGGAAGGCCGTCAAGCTGCGCGGCGGCTGCATCCACCATGACAACGGCGTGCTGGGCGCCGCGACCTTCGGGAACTCCGAGGAGCGCCGCGTCCGCATCCTGAAGGAACTCGGCTACAACGCCATCCGGATGTCGCACCATCCGGTCAGCAAGGCGATGCTGCGGGCCTGCGACAGGGTCGGCATGTATATCATGGACGAGTTCTCCGACGTCTGGTGCTCCACCAAGGCCGAATTCGACTACGGCATCAATATGGCCGATGAATATGAGAACGACGTGGCGCAGTGGGTTTACAAGGATTACAACCATCCCTCCGTGATCCTGTATTCCATCGGCAATGAAATCCCGGAGAACGGCAACAAATTCGACGTGGCGTTCGGGCGGAAGATCGCGGACATCATCCGTTCCATCGACCCGAACCGCTATGTCATGAATTCCATCAATATCATGCTGGCCGTGATGGACCATATGGGCGAGATCATGGCGGCGATGGGCATCAACCCCGGCGCGGGCGGCGGCGAGATCAACGAGATGATGTCCTCCCTGGGGGATATCATGGGCATGCTGAACAGCCATCCGATTTCCTCTAAATACATTGAGGAAGCCTGCGGCCAGCTGGACATCGCCGGATACAACTACGCGGAGGACCGGTATGAGCCCGACGCGGCGCAATACCCGAACCGGATCCTGGTGGGATCGGAAACCTTCCCGTCCAAACTGGCGAAGAACTGGGCGCTGGTGGAGAAGCTGCCCACGGTCCTGGGCGACTTTGTCTGGACGGCCTGGGACTACCTGGGCGAGTCCGGCATCGGAAAGAACAGCTATACGGACGACCCCGCCGGGTTCAATATGGGCAAATGGCCCATGCGCATCGCCATGTGCGGCACCGTCGACATCAACGGCGTGCCCCAGCCGGTGGCCTACTGGCGGCAGATCGTATGGGGGCTCCGGAAAGAGCCTTATATCAACGTATGCCCGCCGGAGGTGTTCGGCAGGAAGGTGCGCCTGGACGGGAACTGGAACTGGTCCGACGGGCGCGGCACCTGGACCTGGAAGGGCGACGAAGGGAAGCAGATGGACGTGGACGTCTATGCCTGCGCGGACACCGTGGAGCTCTTCATCAACGGAAAATCCCAGGGCGTGAAGAAGGTCGGCGGGGACTTCGCCTTCATGGCGAAATTCCAGGTGGCCTACGAGCCCGGCGAAATCAGGGCCGTCGCGGTGAAGGGCGATGAAAAAACGGAGTTCGCCCTGCGCACCGCGGGAACCCCGGACCTGGCCGTGGCTGCAGAGAACCCCGAAATCAAAGTCCTGGAGGAGGTCGGATACGTCGATATCTGCCTGCAGGATGAAAACGGCGTCGTGGATCCCACCGCGAAGGCCGTTGTCACCGTCGAAGTGGAAGGCGGGGAGCTGGCGGGCTTCGGCAGCGCGGATCCCGAATCCCACGAGAACTTTACCGGGAACGTATGCAGCACCTTCCGCGGCCGCGCGCTGGCGGCCGTCCGGGCGGCAAAGCCGGGGACCGTCACGGTGAAGGTATCCGCCGAAGGGTACGGATCCCGCACGGTCACGCTGGCCGCGAAAGCATAAGGTTTCCTGAATCCATCCGTATTTGCGCGGGGGGAATCCCGCTCAGATAAAAATTATTTTAAAGAAAGGGAGATCCATCCATGAAGAAAATCATTTCCATTCTCCTGTCCCTGATGATGCTGGCCATGGCCTTCGCGGCGGCCGCGGAATCCGAAGGCACCTCCGTCGGCGCGGACGGTTCCGTCGTTACCAACTATGCCTCGATTGACGACGTGGATCCCGCGGTCAAGGAAAAGCTGCCCCACTTCGAAGTCCTGGTGACCTACGCCCAGTTCACGGATAAGCTCGGATCCCAGTACAAGTCGGCGATCGAGTTCATCTGCGAACAGCTCAACTGCACGCCCACCTTCGTGGAGTGCGGCAACGCCATGGGGGACGAAGGCATCTCGATCCTGCAGTCCGCCCTTGTCAAGCACTATGACTTCTGCCTCGCCCTCGTGGCGTCCGAAGGCTACTTCAAGATTTTTGAGGAGGCGAAGGTTCCCTACATCGTGGTCGGCTCCGTCCTGTCCGATCCCACCATCATCGAGACCGCGCGGAAATACGAGTATTTCATGGGCTGCGTCGGCGTGGACGACTACGGCGCCATGGTGGAAGGCGCGACGACCCTGTACAACCTGGGCTGCCGCAACGTGGTATGGAACGGCCTGCCCCTGGGCATGTCCGGCCAGCACGACCAGCGCCTGCACGGCTTTGAGGACACGGCTGCCAAGCTGGGCATGAACCTGCTCACCGAGAACATGGACTATACCGCCTGGGCGGACGGCATCGCCAACGCGGCGGCGGCTTATCCGGAAATGGACGGCCTGGGCTGCACGGCGCTGAGCGAGAGCATCTACAACACCATCGTCAATGAAGGCCTGCAGGACTACATCAAGGTCTGCGGCATCGACATCACCGAGAGCACCGGCAAGGCGCTGGAGGACGGCTACCTGGCCTACATCGCCGGAGGCAACTACCTGGCCATGCAGATCGGCTTCGTCGTCGGCTACAACTACGCCCTGGACGGAACCCGCATCATCGCGGACAACGGCACCAACCTGCTGTGGAACAACGTCCACATCCACAATGTGGAGGAATACAACAACTACATCAAGTACCTGGACAGCGGCATCCCCGGCTACACCGCGCAGGAGATCCTGAACATGACCCACTGGTACAACAACGATTTCACCCCCGATGACCTGGTTGCGGCCGGCAAGGCCTTCTCCCTGGAGGACGTCATGGCCCGCCATGCCCATCTCTTCGAATAACGGAATAATGCAACCCGGCGCGCAGGGATCGGTTTTTCAGGGCCGGTCCCTGTTTTTTGAGGAGAGAGGAGACGCGAAATGAAACAAACGGATTTCAACAAAAACTGGACGGTGAAGGCCGGTATCGAGACCATCCTGGAATCTGTCTTCGGCGGCTCGGGGGAAAAACCGGCCGTTGTGGACCTTCCCCATGACGCCCTGATCTCCCGGCCCAGGTACGCCGAATGCAAATCGGGCCCGGGAATGGCCTTCTTTGAAGGAACGGACGTCACCTACTGCAAAAAGTTCCGCGTGGAGGAAGCGGAGCGCGATACGGTCCATTATATCAATTTTGACGGCGTGTATATGGACGCGACGGTCATCGTCAACAACCGGACGGCCTTCCGCCACGCGTACGGGTATTCCCCGTTCACGGTCCGGCTGGACGAATTCCTGAACTACGGCGCGGATAACGAGATCCGGGTGCTTGTCCGCGGACAGGCGATGCCCAACGCCAGGTGGTATCCCGGGCTGGGCATCTACCGGAACGTGCGCTTCCTGGCCGGGCCGCTGCTGCACCTGAAGCCGGACGGCATTCGCGTGACCACGCTGGACTGCGATGAGGCGCTCGGCTCGGTGCGCGTGGAGGCGGAAGTATGCAACGCGTACTGCCGGCCCTTCCGGGGAGAGGTGCGGTTTGTCCTGAAGGACGCCGCCGGGAAGGCGGTGGCGGAAGACCGGAACAGGTTCTATATCAGCGCCAATGAGACGGTCACCCTGTCCACGCGGCTGGATGTGGACCGGCCCGCCCTGTGGGATGCGGAGCATCCGAACCTGTATACGTGCGAAGTGAAGATTGCGGACGGGGAAAACGCCGGGGACGAAGGCGAGGTCACCTTCGGCATCCGCACCGTCCGGGCGGACAGCCGCCGCGGCCTGCGGATCAACGGGAAGGAAGTCAAGCTGCGCGGCGGATGCATCCACCATGACAACGCCGTGATCGGCGCGGTATCGGTGGCGGACGTGGAGATGCGGAAGATCGCGCTGCTGAAAAGCGGCGGCTTCAACGCGGTGCGCACCGCCCACAACCCGCCTTCGCGGGAGCTGCTGGATGCCTGCGACCGGCTGGGCATGTACGTGATGGATGAATTCACGGATGTATGGACCGACAGCAAGGCGGCCTACGATTTCGGGAAATCCTTCGAGGCGGAATGGGAACAGGACGTGGAGGACGTCGTGCGCAGGGATTACAACCATCCCAGCGTCATCATGTGGTCCGTCGGTAACGAGATTCCGGAGACGGGCGACGTTGTGTCCGACCGCTGGGGCAGGAAACTGATTGAGAAATTCCGCTCCCTGGACCGGTCCAGGCTAGTGACCAACGGGATCAACGTCATGGTGTCCGTGATGGGAAACCTGGCCGAGCAGCTCGCGAAGATGGCGGGCGGAGGCGCCGGCGGCGGCATCAACGACATGATGTTCGCCGGAAACGACAAGGAGGGCGGGGCGGACCTCGGAAGTTTCATGGCCCTCGGCACCAGCCCCTGGGTGATCGAACAGTCCCAGGAGGCGGCGGACATGCTGGACGTGGTGGGCTACAACTATACGGCGGATATGTATGAAATCCAGCACGGGATGCATCCGAGCCGCGTCTTCTTCGGCTCCGAGACCAACGCGCCTGTGCTCGACCGCAACTGGGAGATCGTGACGCGGAATCCCTATGTGATCGGCGATTTCTGCTGGACGGGCTGGGATTACCTCGGCGAGGTAGGCGGGGGCCGCCTCTGCCTTCCGGAGGAGCATAACGGGAAATTCATGGCCGACTACCCCTGGATCTGCGCCTACCAGGCGCCGTTCAACCTGATCGGCGACCGGCGCCCCATGTCCTTCTGGCAGGAGACGGTGTGGACCGGCCGCGGGCACCGGCCGTACATCAGCGTGCACAATCCCGCCCGCTACGGCAAAAAGTTTGTCAGCAATCCCTACGCCTGGACGGACAGCCTGCCCACCTGGAGCTGGGCCGGATGCGAGGGAATGGCGACGGCGGTGGAAATCTACGCGGACGCGGACGAGGTGGAGCTGATCGTGAACGGCGCTTCCCTGGGCAGGAAGCCCGTCGGCGATGATTTCCGTAAATTCTACTGCCGGTTCGAGACGCCTTACGCGCCCGGAACGCTGGAGGCCGTCACCTACGTGGACGGAAAGGAGGCGGGCCGCCAGTCGCTGGCCACCGCAGGCCCCGGAACCGTCCTGCGGCTGAGCGCGGACAAAACGGAGCTCCGCGCCGGTTCCAATGACCTGTGCCACATCCTGGTGACCCTTTGCGACGAAGCCGGCACGCCGGACCTGCTCAGCGGGAAAAAGGTGACCGCGAAGGCTGAAGGCGCCGTCCTGGCCGGCATGGGCTCCGGCGACCCGATGACGGAGGAATCCTATCAGGACAGCACCCACCGGTTCTTTGATGGCAAGGTCCTCGCCGTCATCAAAGCCGGGGACGTCCCGGGAGACGCCGCCGTAACCTTCTCCTGCGAAGGCTGCCCGGACGCCGTGGTGCGCCTCCGCGTCACCGGTTAAAAAAAGAACAAACAAAAACTCAGGGATAATATGTAGTGCCCCTGCCAGTTTGCAAGATCGTGGGTTTACCTGTAAGCTTTGAGTGTCAACAAAAAACTGCAGGAATTACCACATGCAAAAGGAGGAGCACTACATGGAAAGTATACTCTACGTTGGAATGGATGTCCACACATCAAACTACACCCTTTGCACTTACTCAATTGAAGACGACAAGGAATTCGGGTTGGTAAAGTTCGGACCGGATCATCTGAATATCGTCCGATACGTAAAACGATTAAAAGAGCACCACGGCCAGAATACCCGGATCGTCTGCGGATATGAAGCCGGTGGCCTGGGATATTCGTTGTATCGCTTGCTAACTGCAAACAATATTGAATGTGTCATTCTTGCTCCATCTACTATGCCAAAGGCTCCAAACGAACGGAAAACCGATTACCGGGATGCCGCCAAGATCGCCAGATGCCTGGCTTACAACTCCTACCGCAGCGTATATATTCCCGATGCTGAAGATGAGGCAGTGAAGGAATATATTCGGATGCGCGACAATACCAAAGACCATATCAAGCAGTTGAAGCAGCGGATCCTGGCCCTGTGTACCCGCTGGCGGAAAGAGTTCAATGGCACGAAAAAGTTCTGGACAATCGCCCATATGAAGTGGCTGCAGCATCTGGAATTCGAGAACCCTGTTGCCCAGGAAGCATTCGATGAGTACGTCATCCAGCTTAATGAAGCAAACGCCCGCCTGAAACGGTACGATGAGCGAATCAAAAAATGGGCCGAACTGCCCCGGTATGCAGAAAAGGTCTCCAAGCTGACCTGCTTCTGTGGGATTAAGACTCATGTCGCATTGGCGACTATTGCTGAAGTCTCAGACTTCGACCGATTCCCCAATGCGAATCGCTTTGCATCCTATCTGGGGTTGGTGCCGGGAGAATATTCCAGCGGCAGCAATGTAAACCGATTGGGAATCACCAAGCAGGGCAATTCGCATATTCGAAAACTGCTGACAGAAGCTGCTCAATGTTACGCACGAGCCTTGCCTGGAAAGCCATCTGCTGAACTCCTGAAACGTCAGGAGGGAAACGATCCCAAAGTAATCGCCTATGCCAACAAGGGAAATGAGCGATTGAAAAGAAAATTTCGCTCCATTGCCGCACGAAAGCCTAAACCTTTGGCTGTTACTGCTACTGCAAGAGAGCTGGCCTGCTTCATCTGGGGAATGATGACCGACCATCTCGAACAAGTTTACTGAATCCCGGTTCAATTGGTTGTCAGGCTTGAATGAAAGGTACGGTTAAGGTGCTGAATTGACTGAGTCGGTTTTAGTTATCTGTTGACCGTCCCTGGTGACACCTCCGGGTGATTCACGACATGAGGGGATTTACAGGACTTGCGGCGAAACCATTGGCCTGCGGTACCCAACCCGCGTATAACGGAATGGCCTCTGCCGTGATTTCCGTCTTTCCTCAGCACCTTTACCGTGCCCTTCATTTTCCGCTTGACAAGTGGGCACTACATAACGGACGGTTTTGTCTTCGAAATCAGTTTTCACGCTGGCTGAGTTCCATGGGGGTGCTGACGCCGTCTTCGGTCCAGATGACTCCGTCTTTGCCGAAGGAGAAGGTGACGGTGATGGGCTTGTCCGGATCGAAGCTGCCCTGAGCGGTGACGGTGCCGGTGGCGGGATCGTAAGCGCCCTTGAGGATGGCGTCCGCCAGAATCTCGTTGTTTTCGCCGTACCGGTAGCAGCGGATGTCGTATTCGCCGTCATACCAGTCGCTGAACTGGACTTCGATGTCGCCCTTTGTCCAGCGGCCGCCGAAGAATTCGCCGATCTTTTCGAATTCCAGGCCTTTGCCGGCATCCTCTTTCAGATCATTCCAGATGAGCTTGCCGTTCTCATTGAGGACGAAGGTGGCGTTGCCGTCCTCATAGTAGGTGGTATCCCAGTTGCCGGAAACGGTGTCCTGCTTGTAATGCAGGCCCACGGGCTCAGCGGTGAGCTGGTTGATGTTGTCCTTGTCCAGCTCGGTGGCGTATTCCCAGATATCTTCCTTGTTGTCGCCGAGGCGGTGAACAATATAAGGCTTGATGCTGCCGTCCTCGCCGTACATCTCGATGCGCCAGTTGCCGCCTTCGGCAACCCAGGTACTCATAAACACTTTGGATTCGGGATGGTCATCCGGGTAATAGCCAATCACATCTCCCTCTTCCGCAAGCGCGGACAGAACGGTTACAGAAAGGCAGATTGCCAGGATCAGTGCAAACAGTTTCTTCATAGGGATAACCTCCTTGAATGGTTTCACATATCATATGTTTGTACGAAGGGTGAAAACATGGTGGCAGCGAAACGGGGATGTTGTTTGTTTTTTGCTTTCACTTTTCGCTTTCCGTCAGCTTATTCCGGTTTCGGGACGGGACGGGCTTCATCGGGCGTATATCAGGAATGAAGCCGTGGTCTGTGCCGCGGAAGGGTCTTCAGTGGAAAAAACTGACGATAAAATCAATGATCGTCCATATGATTCCGACCTTGCGGTTTTCCTTCTGCTGGAACTCGGCGAGTTCCTCGTCCGTCAGGGGAGTGGGATCATTCTGTTCCGTCTCTTCTCTTTGATCTTCCATTACGCTGTTCTCCTTGTGTTGCTTTTTCACCAGATCCGGAGCCGGTTTTCGGGTGCGATATACATCGGGGTGCCATCCATGTGTTCAGTCACGGTCCATTCCGGCTCATTTTCCGCGCCTGCGGAAACGGCCAGTGAGAGAATTATATTGCTTATTGCCTGAACTGTAAACGTTTTCTTTTGTTTTTTGCTGTTTTTCAGGGCAGCCGCTTCCCGGCATCCCGCTCCTTGATCCCTCTTTTGAATGCCGGAGAAAGGGCTGAACCAGGAGTTGACAGATCTGGTAAAAAGGGCGCTGACATCAAGAAATGTCTGCTCTCCCCCAATACCATGGAATACCTGACCGCATTGCAGAAGCTGTTCACCG
>JAEEGH010011062.1_pt1 | contig 20552 bp, 17 predicted proteins | sample 9134181 | NCBI WGS metagenome assembly JAEEGH01 (sample SAMN16246544, study PRJNA631951) | gut metagenome | biome: gut microbiome; feature: rumen; material: DP-attached | host: Bos | place: Iran: Karaj | collected 2018-10
GACCGTGGTGGTGGACATGGACGAGGGCCCTCGGCCGACTACCACTGTGGAGATCCTTTCAAAGCTCAAACCCGCCTTCAAGCCTGACGGCGTGGTCACCGCGGGCAACAGCTCCGGTATCAACGACGGGGCCGCCGCCGTGGTCCTGCTCTCCGAGGAGAAGGCCAGGGAGCTGGGCGTTAAGCCCATGGCCCGGTTCGTGGCGGGGGCTTTGGCGGGTGTGGACCCGGCCATCATGGGCGTGGGGCCCGTGGCCGCCAGTAAAAAGGTCATGACGAAAGCCGGCCTTACCGTGGAGGATTTCGATCTGATCGAGGCCAACGAGGCCTTTGCAGCCCAGTCCGTGGCCGTTGCCCGGGAGCTTGGCTTCGATCCCGAGAAGCTGAATGTAAACGGCGGCGCCATCGCCCTGGGCCACCCCGTAGGCGCCTCCGGGTGCCGCATCCTGGTGACGCTGCTCCATGAGATGCAAAAGCGCAACGCCAAAAAGGGTCTGGCCACCCTGTGCATCGGCGGCGGCATGGGCTGCGCCACCATCGTTGAACGAGACTAAGGAGGAAAGCATGTCCTATGTGACTTCTCAACAGGAGGGCGCCATCCTGACCCTGACGCTGAACCGTCCGGAGGCTCTGAACGCCCTGAACGCCCAAGTTTTGGACGACTTGGACAGGGCTTTGAACGCAGTTGACCTGAACGCTGTCCGCTGCATCATTGTCACCGGTGCTGGTGAAAAGGCTTTTGCCGCCGGGGCGGATATCGCCGCCATGGCGAACATGCAGCCTGAGGAAGCCGCGACCTTCTCTCGTCGAGGGAACGAGGTGTTCCGCCGGATAGAGACCTTCCCCCTCCCCACCATCGCCGCCGTGAACGGCTATGCTCTGGGGGGCGGCTGCGAGCTTGCCATGGCGTGTGACATCCGGCTCTGCGGCGAGAACGCCGTTTTTGGGCAGCCGGAGGTCACGCTGGGCATCACCCCGGGCTTCGGCGGCACCCAGCGGCTCATGCGCCTGGTGGGCATGGGCAAGGCCAAGGAGCTGATCTTCTCTGCCCGGAATGTGAAGGCCCCGGAGGCGCTGGAGATGGGTCTGGTCAACGGTGTCTATCCCGCTGAAGAGCTGCTGCCCGCAGCGAAGAAGTTGGCGGCGCGAATCGCGAAAAACGCCCCCATTGCCGTTCGTGCCTGTAAGGCAGCCATGAACGAGGGGATCGACCTTCCTGTGGACGAAGCCGTAGGTGCGGAGGTGCGGGAGTTTTCCGAATGCTTTGCTACTGAGGACCAGAAGCGGGGCATGGAAGGTTTTCTGAACAAACAGAAGAACATCGAATTCGAGAACAGATAATAGGAGGACAATATGATCGTTGGCATCATCGGCGCCGGCACCATGGGGTCCGGCATCGCCCAGGCCTTTGCCCAGTGCGAAGGGTTTGAGGTGCGTTTGTGCGACATTTCCATGGAGCTGGCCGAAAAGGGCAAGGGGCGCATCGAAGCACAGCTCATCAAGCGGGTCCAGAAGGGCAAGATGGATGCGGCGGCAGCCCAAGCCATTTTGAACAGGATCAGCACCGGCACCAAGGATATCTGCTCGGACTGCGAGCTCATCGTGGAAGCCGCCTTCGAGAGCATGGACGTGAAGAAGCAGACCTTTGAGGAGCTTCAAGCCATCGCCAAGCCCACCTGCATCTTTGCCTCCAACACCTCCTCCCTGTCCATCACGGAGATCGGGGCGAAGCTCGATAGGCCCCTCGTGGGCATGCACTTCTTCAACCCGGCCCCGGTGATGAAGCTGGTGGAGGTCATCGCGGGTATCAATACGCCCCGGGAACTGGTGGACCAGGTCAAGGCCATCGCGGTGAGCCTGGGCAAGACCCCCGTGGAGGTGAACGAGGCCGCCGGGTTCGTGGTGAACCGGATTTTGATCCCCATGATCAACGAGGCCGTGGGCGTCTACGCCGAAGGCGTGGCCAGTGCGGAGGACATCGACACCGCCATGAAGCTGGGCGCCAACCATCCCATTGGCCCCCTGGCCCTGGGGGACATGATCGGCCTGGACGTGGTGCTGGCCATCATGGAGGTGCTGCAATCCGAGACCGGGGACCCCAAGTATCGGCCCCATCCACTGCTGCGGAAGATGGTCCGGGGCGGCCTGCTGGGCGTCAAGTCCGGCCAGGGATTCTTCACCTATTCGAAATAAGGAGGAGCTATGGAAAACATCGATTACGAAGGTTTGGTGAAGGCTCTGAAGGCCCGCCGGTTCCTGCCGGAGGTATTCGACACCGCGGCGGAGGCCAAGGCGGCTGCCCTTGAAATCATCGGCACCAAGAGCGTTGGCATCGGCGGCAGCGCCACCGTTCGGGACATGGGCCTGGCCGAGGCTCTGCAGGCCAACGGCAACGAGGTCTACTGGCACTGGCTGGCGGCCAAGGAAGCCAAGCAGGCCGCCCGGGACAAGGCCCTGGGCGCGGACGTGTACATGTGCTCCAGCAACGCCCTGACCACGGACGGGCGGCTCGTCAACATCGACGGCACGGGCAACCGGGCCGCGGGCCTCATCTACGGGCCCCACGAGGTGGTGGTGATCGTGGGCAAAAACAAGATCGTCACCGGCCTCGACGAGGCCATAGACCGGATCAAGCGGGACGCCTGCCCCACCAACGCCCGGCGGCTGGGTCTGGACACCCCCTGCGCCAAAACGGGCCAGTGCCACGACTGCCGCACAACCGCCCGCATGTGCAACGTGACCTTCATCCTGGAGGCCCCCACCCGCCCCGTGAAAGCCTTCCACGTGCTGATCGTGAAGGAGGACCTGGGGCTGTAAAGCAAAGGACATGAAAAGAGAAGGCGTCGGCCTTCTCTTTTTGATGCTCGTTTATCTCCAATGCTTGAGCTGGGAGAGGTATCCATCGTACAGGGCCCGGCGCTGGGGCTCGGGCTGGTTGTCCGGGTTGGGGGCGTGCTGGAGCAGGAAATCCAGCAGGGCCTCCTTGGAGGCGTAGACGAAGGTGCCGTTCGCATAGCACCAGGTGCAGTAGTCCTCGTTGAAACTTCCGTCCGGCTCCTTGCTGATCATGCCGTCCTCCGTGAGGGGCATGCCGCAGCACTGGCAGTACAGGGTCCGGGGCGAGCCCAGCAGGGTGTTGATGGACACGTCGAATTCCCGGGACAGGAGCTTGAGGGTGTCCGTGTTGGGCTGGGTCTCCCCCGTTTCCCACCGGCTCACCGCCTGCCTCGTCACCAGCACCTTCTCCGCCAGCTGCTCCTGGGTCAACCCCCGCTTTTCCCGCAGGGTCTTCAAAATCTCATAGGGTTCCATAGCTCGTTCCTCCTGATGTCGATACCATTAGTATACAGGGAGCCGGCAGATTGGCAAGCAACCTGCTGTTGCGCATAGAAAAAGGCGGGCACAGGGCCCGCCTTGCGTGGTTTATTCCGCTTTCTTCTTCCCGAAGAGGAGCTTCCCGAACAGCACCCCGCAGAGGACCAGGAAGTAGACGGCGAGGATGCCGAAGACCAGCCAGGTGGTGGCGGGCTGGTTCTGAGCGATGAGGCCCAGGACCAGGAGGAAAGGCGCGCCCAGAAGCACGGCGTAGAGGTTCTGGAAGATCAGGTTCTCCGCCGCAGGGGTCTCGAAGAGAGGGTCGATCTCCCGGCAGAGGATCAGGCCCGTGCTCACAGTGCCGGTGAGCATGCCGTAGAAGCAGAGGAACTGCTCGTGGACGTAGTCCGGGAACAGCTTCTGGCTGGCGAAGCGGACGAAGAAGAAGGTGGCGAAGGCGCCCGCCGCGCAGATGAGCACCAGCGGCACGATGAACTCCGGATGGGCGAAGGCCGTGAGGTCGATGGAGGCGATGGAGGCCACCACCATGATGTCGAACATCCAGCCGGAGATCCGATTCAGCAGGAAGGTGTTCCGATACTCCCGCTGCATCCAGCCCGCCTTTTTGAAGCTCTTCAGCAGGGCCTTCACGATGACGCAGGCCAGCAGACCGAACAGGAAGTTGAAGCCCCAGATGGTGGACTGGAGGGTCTTCACATAGAAGGGGATGCCCCCGAAGGCGGTGTCGATGCCCTTCATGATGCCGTAGGCCAGGATGTAGGTGACCAGGATGAGGGCCGCCTGGACGGTGAACTTGTCCATGCTCTCGGAGAGGGCGATCTCCCCCTTGCCGGTGATGGCTTCAGCGGTCAAATTCTCCGCCTCGTCGGCGTTCTCGTGCATCTTCAGCTTCCCCTTCCGCTGCATGACGTTCATGTACAGCACGCCGCCCACGCTGGCGGACACGAAGCCCATGGCCGCCACGGTGAGGCCGAAGCTGGAGCCGTTGACGAAGCCGTAGCTGTTCTCGAAGGTGAGGCCCCAGTTGAAGGCCTGGCCCGGGCCCTGGCCGTAGCCCAGGGGCAGCAGGATGCCGCTGGAGGCGAAGACCTTGCCTTTAAATAGGTAGAAGAAAGCCAGGGTGATGAGCAGGCCCACCACGCCCTGGATAAGATAGCCGCAGACGGTGATGGCGCCGGAGCGGAAGATCTCCCGATTCCGGTGCTGGTTCCTGGCCCGCTGGCTCTGCTTCAGAGACATGGCCACCACGCCGAGGCCCAGGCCGTGGTAGGTCATGGCCTCCAGGGTGATGAGGTTGTTGCCGCTTCTGAAGAAGCTGACGCCGGTGATGGCCCGGTAGATGCCGTCGCCCACCAGCAGCAGAAAGCCCGCCAGCACCGCGCCGGGCAACAGGGACTTTCTCAGCAGGGGGATCATCCGCCGAAGGGCCCCCGCCAGCAGCAGGGCTCCGGAAAGGATGGCCAGCATGATGACGAAGTTCCAGACCTCGATGTTCTGGAAGCTGGTGAACTCGGATACGGCAGCGTGATTGATCATAGGTTCTCCTTGTTTTGGCGCCCTGTAGGGGCGGCGCCTTACCCTTTCAACAGCTCGTCCTTCTCCATGAGGGCGTTCCACTTGTCCAAGGAATCGTCCAGGATGGCGGTAAGTTTCTCCGTCTCCTCCCGGGTCATATGGAGGGCGATGCGCTTAGCGAGCACCCGGCAGCTCTGCTCGAAGGCCGGGCCGCAGCCCTTGAACTTGTCCGTCAGTTCCAGATGGAACTCCCGCCTGTCCTTGTCGGAGGGGACCCGGTTCACGTATCCCTTGCGGATCAGGCAGTTGACCCGGTAGGTGGCGTTGCTCTGGGAGATGCCGGCGAACCGGGCGAATTGGGAGATGGTGGGCCGCTCCATGGTCTCGATACCCTCCAGACAGAAGATCTCCATAGGCGTCAGATCCTGGCTCTCCTCACGGACGGTGATGAACATCTTCCGCATGAATCCCAGCCGCATGCGCAGCATGACCCGGGACAGTGACTCAGTTAACATAAGCTCACCCCCAATACGGAAAATACTTTTGTTTTTTTAAGTATATACCCTTTTCCTCGTCTCGTCAACGAAATCCCATGGAATACCGTGCGTTTTTTTGTATAAAGGAGGAGCTTCGGCAATCTTTAGGTCCGAAGCTCCGCTTGGGGAAAGCCTATAGAGGGGCCGGGCTCACTCGCCCTGGGCCTCCAGGTACTCGTTGATCTGGTCCACCAGGGCGTCGGCGTCGATGCCGTGGACGGCGCAGGCCTGCTCCAGGTTCTCGAAGTGGGACATCATGCAGCCCAGGCAGTGCATGCCCGCGCCCATGAGGATCTCGGCGATGCCCTCGTCCATCATGACCATTTCCCGGATGTTCATATCCTTAGTGACTTGCTTCATGGTTGTATCTCCTTTTCGTTGTTCCTTATAGTATACGCCGGTTTTCAGCTTTTGGCAATGAACTGATTGCGGCATTTGGTGCAGGTGACCCGGATCTTGCCCTTGCCCCGGGGGACCCGGAGCCGCTGGGAACACTGGGGACAGATGAGGTACCGGTAGGTCCGATACTCCCGCCACTGACGCTTCCATTTGTCCAGCAGGCCGCCGGAAGGCTGGGCGGAAGCGTGCCCCTGGGCGCTGCCCCCATGACGGAAGGGCTTTTGGAAGAACTCCTTCACCGCCGTCAGGCCCGCCAGGAACTTCATGTTCTCGTTGTTCCGCTTGGCCGGGTCCTTGGAGAAGAGGCGGATGCCCAGGAAGACGGCGGCCGCCGCGAACAGCAGGCGGAACACGGTGACGGCCCCGGCGTACTTGTTCAGCACGAAGCTCAACAGGTAGCACACGCCGCAGGCGATGAGCAGGGCTTTGTTCAGTTCGTCCAGCTGGAGTTTGGGTCTCATAGGTTCGTTTCCTTCCGATAGATGCAGTATCCTTCCGCGGGGACCAAGGCGCTGAGCACGCTGCGCACCTTCAGGCTTTCCCCGGTAAAGAGCTCGGTATACTGGCCTCTGAGGGGCACGGGCGCGTCCCCGTCCTCCCCCTTATAGAGGAGGGACGGATAGATGGCCGCGGACACGGGCACGGCGCTCTGGTTCACCAGCAGCACCACGCACTCCTCCCCCTGATAGCGGACCAGGGCGAAGCACTTGCCGGACACGGCGCCCATCCTGAGATGGCCCTGCCGGATGGCGTCGCTCCCCTGCCGAAGGCCGATGAGGGTGCGGACCACGTCCCGCATGACCAGGTCCTCCCTGCCCCAGGGATAGGGCCGCCGGTTGAAGGGGTCGCCCCCGCCGAAGAGGCCCACCTCGTCCCCGTAGTAGATGCAGGGGACCCCGGGAAGCATGAGCTGCAGGGCGGTGCCGGCCAGGAACAGGCGCTTTGCCCGGGCCAGGGTGGGGCCGTCGGGATGGAAGGCCGCCTGCTCCGCCCGGGTGGCGGTGAACCGGTCCGGCCCGCCGGCGAGGAAGGTGATGGCCCGGGTCTCGTCGTGGGACGAGAGCAGGTTCAGACAGGCGTCCCGGAAGGGCTTCGGGTAATTCTCAAACAGGGACCAGAGCCGCCGCTCCAGATCGAAGGCGCTCTCCTCCCCCCTGAGGAACCGCAGGATGCCCGTGCGCAGAGGATAGTTCATGGCGGAGTCCAGCTCGTACCCGTCCACGTACCCCCGGCGGCCTTCGGGGCCCTGCTTGTTGGAGCAGTCCTCCCAGACCTCGCCGATGAGCACGTTATCCTTATCCTCCTCCTTCACCCGGGACCGCACGTCTCGAATGAAGCAGTCCGGCAGCTCGTCCGCCACGTCCAGCCGCCAGCCGGAGGCCCCGGCCTCCAGCCACTTGTGGAGCACCCCCTGGGGACCGTTGATGAAGTAGCCGTAGCTGGGCTCCTTCTCCTCCACGTTGGGCAGGGTGTCGAAGCCCCACCAGCACTCGTACCGTTCGGGCCAGCGGGAGAACCTGTACCAGGAGAAGTAGGGGGAATCGGTGTGGTGGTAGGCCCCGTTGCCGTACCGGTTGCGCTTGTCGAAATACCGGCTGTCGGAGCCCGTGTGGGAGAAGACGCCGTCCAATATGATGCGGATGCCACGCTCCCGGGCCTCGGCGCAAAGGGCCTTGAAGTCCTCCTCCGTACCCAGCAGGGGGTCGATGCGCTTGTAGTCCGCCGTGTTGTAGCGGTGGTTGCTGTCCGCCTCGAAGATGGGATTGAGATAGATGCAGGTGATGCCCAGCTCCTCCAGATACGGGAGCTTCTCCCGGATGCCGTTGAGGTCGCCGCCGTAATAGTCGTCCGGGGCGTAGTTCCGGCTGCCGCCGTGGGGGGCATAGAGGGGCTCCTCCGCCCAATTCTTATGCAGGTACACCTTCCGCCCCATGCGCTGATGGTAGGCGGCCCCGGCGGCCATGGGCGCGTGCTCGCTGCGGCAAAACCTATCGGGAAATATCTGATAGGCCACGGACCGGCGGAACCAGGCGGGGGTCTCGAACTCGGCGGCATAGACGGTGATCTGCCAGAGCTCTCCCCGATCCTCCCGCAGCTCGCCCCGGCCGGACCTGCCGCAGTAGTACCAATCCCGGCCGTCCTGCCGGATCAGGAACCCGTAGAACATGAGGCCCGGCTCGTCCATGGCCCGAAAGCGCACCACGAACCGCTCCGCCCCCGCGGGCCACAGGGGCACCAGCCGCTCCCCCGCCCGATCCTGCAGCAGCAGGAACACCTCGCCGTAGATGTCGGCGGCCCGGACGGATAGCTCCACTTCCTGGCCCGCCTTCACGGCGCCCTGGGGACGGCGATAGGTTATGTCCAACGAGTCATGCTGAAAATACATGATTTCATTATACTCATCCAGCCGCCATATTCAAGCCGGGGCCTGACAAAAGTTTCACCTTTTTCACAAGTTTCGGCCCCCTTTCCCCGCCGCGAAAAAGAATCTGGGTCCTTTCCGTTCTTTCTCTTTGACGAGCGAGGGGAATGCTGGTATACTAACGATGTATGACGAAGGAGCGCATGACACAATTCCTCATAAAGTTCGCCTACGCGGCGGTGATCCTGGGCCTCATCTTTTTGGGGTTCAAGTACGTGCTGCCCCTGCTCATGCCCTTCTTGCTGGCGTTCGTCTTCTCGGTGCTGCTGCGGGCCCCCGCAGAGTTCCTGTCGAAAAAGCTGAAGATCAACCGGCGGTTGGTGACCACCATTTTGGTGACGCTGCTGTTCATCCTGCTGGCGGTGCTGGCGCTGTTCATCGGGTCGGAGCTGTTCACCTTCGCTCGGACCTCCGTGTCCCAGTTCAACACGGTCATCGTCCCCACGGTGGAGAGTCTCACCGAGATGGCCTCCCGGTGGACCAGCCGCCTGGACCCCAACGCGGTCAGCGTGCTGGAGGGGCTGGTGAACAGCGTGCTGCTGTCGTTGCGCTCTAAGGTGGCGGAGATATCCACCCGGCTGGTGACGGGCATCATGTCCTCCCTGCCCTCCAGCTTCCTCAACGTGCTGTTCATGATCATCGCCACCTACTTCATCTCCCTGGACTTCGGCCTCCTCAAGTGGGCCGTGGCCCGGCGGATCAAGGAGGAGGACTACAACAAGATCATCGCCGGTCTCGACTACTGCAAGACCACCGTGGGCCGGATGCTCCGCTCTTACGTGCTCATCATGTTCATCACCTTCCTGGAGCAGGCCATCGGCCTCACCATCCTGGGGGTGGAATACTCCGTCCTTATCGCCATGGCCATCGCCGTGTTCGACATTTTGCCCGTGGTGGGCAGCGGCACCATCATGCTCCCCTGGGCGGTGATCTCCCTGGTCACCGGGGACATCAAGCGGGGCGTGGGGCTGCTGATCCTGTACGTGATCATCACCGTGATCCGGCAGATCATCGAGCCTCGGATCGTGGGGGACCACGTGGGGCTCCACCCGCTGCTGACCCTCATGTGCATGTTCGTGGGCCTTCGGGTATTCGGCGGCCTGGGGCTTCTGGGCCTGCCCATCCTGTGCGCGGTGCTGGTGGGTCTCGAGCGGGACGGGGTCATCACCCTGTTCCCCAAGCGGAAGATCCCGCTGCCCGAGGAAGCGGATCGGAAAAAGCGGCTCACCTTCTTCCGGAAAAAGCAAAAAAAGTTGTAAAAATCATCATTTCCCCCACAGGATTTTACAATTTGTCCGAATTTGGGTGGTATACTGCCTCCATACCGATACGGGTGCGCCCGAAAATGTTGAGGTGAGACTATGATCAAGATCCTTGTGGTGGACGACGAGCTGCCCATCGCCAACCTGATCCGCATGAACCTGGCCCGCCAGGGCTACGCGGTCACCTGCGCCTACGACGGCCAGGAGGCTGCCGACCTGCTGGAAAACAACACCTTCGATCTGGTGCTGCTGGACATCATGCTGCCCAAGTTCGACGGCTACGACCTCCTCTCCTTCATCCGCCCCCTGGGCATCCCGGTGATCTTCCTCACGGCCAAGGCGGACGTGATGGACCGGGTCAAGGGGCTGAAGCTGGGGGCCGAGGACTACATCGTAAAGCCTTTCGAGATCGTGGAACTGCTGGCCCGGATCGAGGTGGTCCTGCGCCGGTACAACAAGAGCCAGGGCATATTGCAGATCCTGGACGTGACCATCGACCCGGAGGCCCGAGAGGTGTACCAGAACGGCCAGCGGGTGGATCTGACCCGGAAGGAGTTCGACCTGCTGGTGATCTTCTGCCAGAACCCCAACACGGCCCTGTTCCGGGAGACCTTGTTCGAGCGCATCTGGGAGACGGACTACATCGGCGAAAGCCGGACGTTGGACTCCCACGTGCAGCGGCTTCGGCGCAAGCTCAACTGGACGGATCGGATCAAGACCGTCCACCGGGTGGGGTACCGGCTGGAGATCTCCGAGGAGGAGCTCCATGCCGCGGAGCAGCCGGAGGGATGAACCATCCTGAACGGGAGGGAAGCTAAGTGAGATTCGCTTTGAAGATCAGCGTCTGCACCGTCCTTATCGTGGCGGTGCTGTTTGCTGCCTTCGGCCACGCCCTCATCGCCCGAAGCTTCTCCGCCGCCCTGTCCTTCCGGGTCCGGGAGGCGGAGGCGGCCTACTCGGGCCTGGCCTCCTCCCTGGAGGCGGAGATCTCCGTCCTCAACGTGTATTATCAGAGCACCAGCCCCCGGATGCTCCGGGAGGTGCTGGACCGATCCTCCAAGGCCGCCAACCTGAACGGGGCCGCCATCGCCCTCTACGACGAGGGCCGCCGGCTCCTGGTGGCCACGGAGGAGGGATTCCCGGATAGGCTAACCTACCAGGAGCTGACGGAGAAGCGGTTCGTCTACTCCCTCATCGAAAGGGACGGGGGCTCCCAGCTGGACACGGCGGCCTGCGTGCCGGTAGGTATGGACCGGTACTTTCTCTCGGTCCGCTTCCCCGCCGACGACCTGTTCGACGCCCGCGGGGGGGAGGTGGCGGTGTTCGTCACGCTGCACCTCATCACCGTGGCCGTGTGCATCGGGGCCATGCTCCTCATTTCCTACTTCGTGTCCCGGCCCGTCCGCACCCTGACGGAGGCCACCAAGCGCATCGAGGAGGGCCAGTACGACGTGCGGGCCGACGTGAAGTCCCTGGACGAGATCGGGGACTTGGCCATCAGCTTCAACACCATGGCCGAGGCCATCGAGCAGAAGGTCACGGCTCTCGAGGGCTACGCCAAGCAGCAGAAGGACTTCGTGGCCAACTTCTCCCACGAGCTCAAGACCCCCATGACCTCCATCATCGGCTACGCGGACATGCTGCGCTCGGCGGAGCTGGACGAGGAGGACGCCTTCATGGCCTCCAACTTCATCTTCTCCGAGGGGAAGCGGCTGGAAGCCCTGAGCCTGAAGCTCATGGATCTGGTGGTCCTCGATAAGAACGAATTCGAGCTGACCCGGGGCTACGCCCGCCGGGTCCTGGGCCACGTGATCGCCGTGGTGACCCCCATGCTGGAGCAGCACGGGCTCACATTGGAGACCAGCATCGAGCAGTATCAGATACTCTATGAGAAGGATCTGCTGCTGACCCTCATCACCAACCTCATCGACAACGCCCGCAAGGCATCGGAGTCCGGAAAGACCATCGAGCTCACGGGCCGCAAGCAGGAGGGCCGGTACAGGATCACCGTCACGGACCACGGCATCGGCATCCCCGAGGAGGAGCTGAACCGGATCACGGAGGCCTTCTTCATGGTGGATAAATCCCGGTCCCGGGCCCAGCACGGGGCGGGCCTTGGATTGGCCATCGGGAATAAGATCGCCCAGCTCCACGGCAGCGAGCTCCACTTTGAAAGCAAGGTGGGCGAGGGCACCAGCGTCTGGTTCGATCTGCCCATGCCCAAGGACAAGCGCGGAAAGGAGGCCAGCCATGAGGAAGTTGACCCGCAAGGATAAGACCACCCTCCTCTACGTGCTCATCTGCGTGGGCACGGCGGCGGGCGCCTTCCTGTGCGTGCTGGTAAGCAGCCTCCTCCTCAAGGGCGAGGAGCGCCGCCTCTACGACAAGCCGGGCTACGAGCCCTTCACGTTGGAAAGCGGCATCGCCGTAGGCGCGCCCCTGTCCCTCTCCACCCGGGTGGCCCTCTTTAACGCCGGGGAGACCGAGGGGCCCCAGCGGTACCCCCTGCCCGACGAGCTGACGGAAAGCGAGGCCAATGCCCTGGTCTGTTCCGCCTGGGACAGGCTGTTCGCGGACATGATGGCCGCCGCGGGCCAGGACCCGGAGCTTCAGGCCGCCGTCAGCGCCTCCGCCCAGGAGGTCCGCACCGGCGCCACCCTGCGGGACTATCTCACTGCCGACGGCAGCCGCTACTCCCTCTGGTGCGCCCAGGCCTGGATGGACCTGAGCTCCGGCGACGCCTTCTCCCTGACCGTGTACCTGGACAGCCGCACGGGCCAGCCCCTGATGGAGTCCGCCGTGCTCTACCCCCAGGACGCGCCCCTGCTGGGCCTTGGGGACATGGCCGCCCGGCTGGGTCTTGGATACGACCTCGACGCCGCTACGACGGAGCCCGACGGGGCCGGCACCAAGCTGACGCTGCCCCTCGATAGCGGCTTCGCCCTGGTCAAGACCATCTCCACCGACGGCAGCCGCTTCACTATCCGGGTGATCCAGCCGTAAATCTTAGCGCAAAACACGACATCCCTTCCCCGCCTCCCTTTCTCGGCCGCCGGGCGAAGGGAGTTTTTTTGAAGGACGTTTTGCAAATAAAGAATAGGGATGAATCAAATCCTGCATAAACGATCTCCGACAGCCCGGTCATTTCGAAAAAGCTCTAAAAAAATGAAGGAAATATATTGCAAAGACTTCACGTTTGCTTTACAATAACCTCATATTGTTGCCATCATCCCTGGCGCAACAAATAAAAAAAAGGAGAATCGCTATGAAGAAACTGCTTGCCATCGTACTGGTCCTGTGCATGGTCGTCGCCGTCGCTGCCTGCGGCAGCAAGGACGCTGCCACCGGGACGGACAACAAGTCTGACGCTGCCGGCCAGACCCTGAAGGAGAAGGCTGCCAACTTCGATCGGAAGAGCCAGTTCCTCACCGTGGGCACCGGCCCCACCTCGGGCATCTACTTCCCCATCGGCGGCGCCTTTGCCACCGCTCTGAAGGACTACGGCTACCAGACCTCCGCTGAGGCCACCAACGCCACCGGTCAGAACATCCAGAACATCCTCAAGGGCGACTGCGAGATCGCCATCGCCATGCAGGATGCCGTCATGCAGGCCTACACCGCCTCCGGCGCCTACGAGGGCAAGGAGCCCGCTTCCGATCTGCGCGCCCTCATGCGCCTCTGGCCCAACTACGTGCAGCTGGTCACCACCGCCAACACCGGCATCAAGAGCGTGGATGACCTGCGCGGCAAGCGCGTGGGCGTGGGCGCCGCCAACTCCGGCGTGGAGATCAACGCCCGCATGATCCTGGCCGCCTACGGCATCACCTACGACGACATCACCCCTGACTACCTGGCCTACGGCGAAGCCATCGACAACATGAAGAACGGCCAGTGCGACGCGGTGTTCGTGACCTCCGGTCTTCCCAACGCCACGGTCATGGAGCTGGGCGTGAGCTACGACATGGTGGTCGTGCCCATCGACGGCGAGGGCCGCGAGAAGCTGGTCAGCGAGTATCCCTACTACGCCAAGTCCGTCATTCCCGCCAACACCTACAACAACAAAGAGGATGTGGAAGGCGTCTTCGTGTACAACATCATGCTGGTCCGCAAGGATCTGCCCGATGAGATGGTCTATGATCTGCTGACCGGTATCTTCCAGAACATCGCCACCATCAAGGCCTCCCACAACGCCGCCAACAAGAACATCGACATCACCTTCGGCGTCGATGACATCCAGCTGCCCCTGCACCCCGGTGCCGAGCAGTTCTGGAAGGACAACGGCTACATCAAATAAGGTAACATCCGAAGCTGCGCGGGAGGCGTGTATGCCTCCCGCGACTTCGATTATTCATGGAACGTGAGATGAACGGAAAGAAGCGCGGCCGTTGGGGTTTCGCCCTCGCCATCGTGTTGCTGGGCGGTTTTGTATGGTGGGGGTTCTTCGCCCCCGTGGGCAAGGCGTTCCAGCTCTACGACCGCGTGCGGAAAACGGTGGTCTTCTCCACCCCCATCCATGCCGGCGACAAGCTTAGGCTGGAGATCGAGCACTCCTTCGAGCACATCCCCTGGTACGAGTACTACACCGTCCGGGAGGACGACCAGTTCAACCTGGACGCCATCGCCGTGGCGGGCTATGGGGCGGGGATCCCGGCGGAGATGGACGTGCCGACCCGTGTCGAAGGAGGTCTCGTGTGGATGGAGGACATCAACAGCGTCTTCCCTGAGTTTTCCTGGATCACGTCCGCGACCTACATGAAGGGCCTCCAGATCAACGGGGCGGAGGTCTTCGACTTCCGGAGCCTGCCGGACGCCAGCAGGATACGGGGAGAAATCATCACAGTAAGGGGGTATCTATCAGGTGTCCGACATTGAAACCAAAACCGTAACGGCACCGGCGGAGGAAGCACAGCCGCTGGACGCCGCCAAGGGCGCGGAGATCATGGAGAAATTCGAGAAGGAATCCCGCACCCGCAATTTCGATAAGCCGTGGCTGAAGAAGGTCATCTACTTCCTTTGCCTGGCCTTCACGCTGTACCATCTGGCCTACGCGTCCGGCATCCGGCTGCTGCAGATGGTCAACATCAAGCACCACGCCATCCACGTGGGCCTGATCCTCATCCTGGGCTTCGCCCTCTATCCGGCCTTCAAGAAGTCCAGCCGCAAGAAGATCGCCTGGTACGACTGGATCTTCATCGCCCTGTCGGTGATCATGCCCATCTACGTCTTCATCCGCTACCCGGTGTTCATCTCCACCGGCTTCTCGGGTGAGAACATCGACATCATCCTGGGCACCATCCTGATCGTGCTGGTGCTGGTGGCCTCCCGCCGCCTGAGCGGCTGGGCGCTGCCCATCCTGTCCATCATCTTCCTGCTCTACGCCCTGTTCGGCCGGTCCTTCCCGGGCATCTTCAAGCACCGGGGCTACACCTGGCACAGGATCGTGACCTACCTCACCACCGACATCTACGGCATCTACGGCACGTCCATCAAGGTGTCGGCCACCTATATCGTGCTGTTCATCATCTTCGGCGAGGTCATGAACAAGTGCGGCATGGGCCAGTTCTTCAACGACATCGCCAACGCCATCGCGGGCCACACCAAGGGCGGTCCCGCCAAGGTGGCGGTCCTGGCCTCCGGCTTCTTGGGCTCCATCAACGGCTCTGCGGTGGCCAACGTGGTCACCACCGGCACCTTCACCATCCCGCTCATGAAGAAGACGGGCTATTCCAAGGAGTTCGCCGGATCGGTGGAGGCCACGGCCTCCGTGGGCGGGCAGCTGCTGCCACCCATCATGGGCGCGGCGGCCTTCGTTATGGCGGAGACTTTGGGTGTGAAGTACGGCGCCATCATCAAGGCGGCCGTGATCCCCGCCCTCATCTACTACCTGGGCATCATCATCCAGGTCCAGATGCGGGCCACCAAGGATAACCTGAACGGCCTGCCCAAGGACCAGATGCCCAAGGTGAAGGACGTGATGAAGGAGCGGGGCCACCTGCTGATCCCCATCCTGTTCCTGCTGTACATGCTGATCTTCAGCGGCGTCACCGTCATCCGCGGCGCCTTCTGGACCATCATCGTGACCATCGTGGTGGCGGAGCTTCGGCCCGTGAGCCGCATGAGCCTGAAGGACATCTGCGATGCCTTCGTCCAGGGCGCCAAGTCCACGGTCTCCGTGGCCATGGCCTGCGCCTGCGTGGGCATCATCGTGGGCGTCTGCGGCATGACCGGCTTTGCTCTGAACGTGGCCCACGCCATCATCAGCATCGGCGAGCACAGCCTCATGCTGACGCTGCTCTTCACCATGATCACCTGCATGATCCTGGGCATGGGCCTCCCCTCCATCCCCTCCTACCTGATCACCGCCACCATCGCGGCTCCCGCCCTGGTGGAGCTGGGCCAGCCCGAGATCGCGGCCCACATGTTCTGCTTCTACTTCGCCATGTTCGCCAACCTGACCCCGCCGGTGGCCCTGGCCTCCTTCGCAGCGGCCGGTCTCTCGGGCGGCAGCCCCATGAAGACGGGCTGGCAATCGGTGCGATTGGCCTTAGCCGGGTTCATCGTGCCGTTCATGTTCGTCTATAACCCGCCGCTGCTCTTAGAGAACGTGACGCTGCTCACGGGCCTGCAGGTGGTCGTCACCGCCTGCACCGGCGTGGTGCTCATCGCCGCCGCAGCAGAGGGGTATCTCATGGGCCGCCTGAACATCCCGCTGCGGGTGCTGGCAGGCGTGGGCGCCTTCCTGCTGATCGACTCCGGCCTTTGGACCGACCTGGGCGGCCTCGCGGTCCTGGCCCTCATCCTCCTTGCTCAGAAGTTCATCTTCAACAAGAAGGGCAAGCCGGAACCGAAACTGGCATAACCGACAAACGATCCATCGAGGGGCTGAGCCGAAGGGCTCGGCCCCTCTTTGTTTTTGGGGCCGGGTTTGGTATAATAAATAATAATACTTGCAAGAGGGCCTGCCCCCGGGCGGCCCGCGCCGAACAGAACGAGCATGAAGGAGGTAAACACCTATGACGATCCGTACCAGAGCATCGGCCTTTTTGCTGGCGGCTATCCTGCTGCTTTCGCCCACAGCGCGCGCCCGCGGCGACGGGGCGACGCCCGCCCCTGGGGAAAGCCAGCCGGCGGGCACCTCGTCTGCGGAAGCGACGCCCGCCCCTGAGATGCCCTACAAGGGCGACGGCAGCAAGTACACCTACATCATGACCGACGAGCGGGATCGTGAATGGGAGGAGGACATCGTGTATCTGGCCGATACATACCTCCATTATCTGAACGGTCATCCCAAGCTGATCGATCGTCAATGCCTCGTTATCCGAGCCGACGGTGATACGGTCGGAAAAGCCAGCATGACCCGCGAATACCTGTACGATCCAGCGCTGCGCGATGAATTCATCCGCCAAATAAACACTTTGATCCTGCGCATACACGAATCCAGCGATTCCGAGCTTCTGTACGGCTGCTCTGAGGCTGTGGCGCTGCTGGGCGACGCCCATTCGAACGTCTATCTACCGCAGGACGAAATGTTTACTTTGGGGCTGATCCTGCTCTATACCGATGATGTTCCTGACGCATATATATCTGCAGCGCCGAAGGGAGATGAGGACCTGCTGCTGTGCAGGCTGGACGCGATCAACGGCGTTTCCGTTTCAGATATCATATCGAGAGCGGCCAAGGTGATCCCGCACGAAAACCTGTATTTAGTTCAGTATTTCCTGTTTTACGACACATATAGCAAAGTTTTGCCCTGCCTGATGCTGAACTGCGATCTGCTGCGCTATATCGGTGTTCTCGGCGAGGAGAACACAGCCGAATTTACCATAACGGAAGGGTCCGGGTCCACGCGCAAAATCGCGTTGTCATCCTGCACCAAGGATTCTCTGTCGGAATTTGTATCGTACACGTCGCCTTCGGATATAGACCCAAGCATCTCCCTCCGTTTGATGGATTCCGATCCTAAAGCTAGCGGATGGTATCGGATCATCGACGACGGGAAGACCCTCTATATCCGCATCAGTTCCTGCGAGAACGATTCCGGGAAGATCGTCAGCGAAGCCGTGGAAGCGGCAACTGCGGAGGACGGCCTTGAAAAAGTCATCGTCGATTTCAGAGGTAATTCGGGCGGTACGAATGCAGCATCTGAGGCCATCGTTGCAGCCATCGACTCTCTGGATGTATCGGGCGGGAAATACGTGTTGATCGACGGCGGCGTTTGTTCCGCGACGGTCAGTTTCGCCGTCTATATAAAACGATACTGCAACGATGTGGTGTTGGTCGGGACCCCTGCCGGAGAACCGGCCAACGAAACATTTCAGACCAGTCAGTTCACCTTGCCGAATCATAAGCTACTCTTTCTCATGTCCATACTCAAACAATTCTATACATGGCCGGGCTACGACGAAGACGCACTGATGCCGGACATCCTGATCGGCCAGTCCTTTGAGGACTATAGGAACGGCGTGGATTCCGTGCTGAAATATATCTTGAGGGATGGTCAGCAGACGAAGAGCTCTCCTGAACCCACTGCCGAGGCTTCTCCCATGCCTGCGTTCGCGGTGCCTTATAAAGGCGACGGATCGAAGTACGCTTATACGATGACCGACGAGCGGGACCGGAAATGGGAGGAGGACATCGTAGCCTTTGCCGATTTCTACCTCAATTATCTGCACGGCCACCCCAGGCTGACGGACAGGACCATCCCCGTCCAGGAATTGCGGTATGCTTCCGGGAAGCTGGATTCCCAAAGCCGCGGGCAAAACAACACGAACTTTTTGGATAATGCCCTGCGGGAAAGGTTCATTGCCGAGGTCAACGATCTGATCCGCAGCATCCCCGCCCTGAGCGATAGGGAGATCGCGATCTCGCTGCAGCGGATCGCGGCGAGCCTATATGACGCCCATTCCCTGGTTGGCTTTCCGGTGGACAGCTTCCTGGGCGTCTTCGCCGGTCCCCTGCACACGGAAACCGGCGTGGTGTACGGCATCCTGTTCGCGCGGAAGGAATACGAATCTCTGCTCATGTCGCGGCTGAACGGGATCAACGGCGTCCCCATAGAGGAGATCATGGAGCGCATCCGTCCGCTGCTGTCCCGGGACACCGACCTCCAGTATCAGGATCGGGCCTGCGGCTACGATTACCTTTCCAATCCGGACGTGCTGCGGTATATCGGCGTCATGGGGGCGGAGGACACGGCGGTCCTTTCTCTGACGGGAACGGACGGCAGCGATTACGAATACACCGTCACCGCATCCTCCACGAACAACTGGGACTGGGATGACTATGTGGAATATGTTTCCGGCACGGGGAACGACAGCGGCGAGATGGGGATCTACGCCTCAGGCGCCACCAATTTCATCATCTACGGCGCGGAAAGCTACTGGTACAAGACGGTTTCGGACGGAAAAGCGGTATACATCCGCCTGAACCGCTTCCCCAACGACAAAAACACAAAGACGTTTTTCGAGACGGCCTTTTCCTCCGTGGACCCGGCGGAACTGGAGCAGGTCATCCTGGACGTTCGCTTCAACTACGGCGGGGACGGCAACATGGACGGCGGATTTGGTACGCTGCTGTCCTTGATCCAGGGGAGCGACGCGGACATCTACGTGCTGATCAACGGTACCTCCCTGTCGGCAGCGACGGCGGTCCCCGCGTTGCTGAAACAACACGCCGAAAGGATCACGCTGGTGGGTTCGCCTACGGGGCAGGGCCTGCGCGGTTTCCATCATACTACCCGAAAGAATAATACGTTGACGCTGCCGAATTCAAAGATCATGGTCTATTGTTCCAACGCATTCTCCGATGCCTGGCCCGGCTATGAGGGCCCCACGCTGCTGCCGGACATCGAAGTCGAGCAGACCTTCGAGGACTATCGAAACGGCATCGATTCCGTGCTGAAGTACGTTTTGAGCAGATAGACCGTCTGAAAGGAGAGAGGAAGGAAGCATGCCCTTTTACTTAGGAAGAAAAGCCATCCGCAAGGTGCCGGGGGCCGTCATCAAGGCCGCGCCCCTGCCGGAGCCGGAACTCATCGAGGGCTTTGGAAAGCGCAGCGCCGTGGGCGAGCTGTGCGAGAAGGCCGGGTATAAATCGGCCCTGGTGGTGACGGATCAGACCCTCTTCGGTCTGGGCTTCCACGAGAAGGTCACGGCCTCCCTGACGGAGCACGGCATCCCCTGCACCGTCTTCCACGACATCGACGGGGAACCCACGGTGCGCATGGTGGACGCGGGCCGACGAGCGGCCATCGATTGCGGGGCGGACTGCATTGTGGCCCTGGGCGGCGGGTCCGTCATGGACAGCAGCAAGATCATCGCCGCCGGCGCCAGGCACCCCCACGCTCCCGTGACCCACTACCTCCACAAGTTCGCCTTCTCAAGCAGCGGCACCCTGCCCATGATCAACATCCCCAGCACCGCCGGCACCGGCGCCGAGTGCACCGTGGGGGCCGTGGTCAAGAACAAGCAGGGCACCAAGAGCTCCACGGTCATCGTGGGGTTGGAGGTGGCCGCCGTCATTCTGGACAGCGAGCTGTTGATCGGCGCGCCCCAGAGCGTCACCACCTGGTGCGCCATCGACGCGTTGAGCCACGGCCTCGAGGGGCTGCTGGCGGATGTGGAGTCCGGCGAGGAGGACGTGTTCAAGAGCCGAGAGTGCGTGCGGCTGGTGCTGGAAAACCTGCCCATTTTGCTCACGGACCCGAAGAACATCGACGCCCGGCAGGCTACGCTGCTGGCCGCCCACTACGGCGGCAACGCCATCAACACCCAGCTGGCCGGGTACGTGCACGCCTTCGCCCACTCCATCGGCGCCCTCTACCACATCCCCCACGGCAAGGCCATCGCCTGGTGCCTCGTCCCCATCGCGGAGGCCCAGGAGAACCTTCGCTACGACGCCATGGCCGATCTCGCCCGTCACTGCCGCGTGGCGGAGGACGGGGACAGCCGGGAGGCGGCCGCCGACAAGCTCATTTTGGCCCTGAAGGGGCTGCTGGACCGGTGCGGCCTGGAGAAGGGGTGCAGGCTGCTGGACGAAAAGGACTACGATCGGCTGACGGCCATGATCGACGCCGATTCCATCA
>JAEEGH010011063.1_pt1 | contig 20551 bp, 17 predicted proteins | sample 9134181 | NCBI WGS metagenome assembly JAEEGH01 (sample SAMN16246544, study PRJNA631951) | gut metagenome | biome: gut microbiome; feature: rumen; material: DP-attached | host: Bos | place: Iran: Karaj | collected 2018-10
CTTCACCTCAATGATACAAAAAGGAAATGTATAATATGAATTATAAAAAAATGAACAGGTTCAGACGTTTGTTATTCTGCGTAGCCATAGCAGGTGTAAGCGGCGTTTCGTATGCACAGTCGTTCGATGACAGTGGAATTGCGGCAGGATTCTTTGACTCAAGTGCTGAGAAGAGCATTAATTTCTCAGAATTCCACTTGCCGCCACTTGCCGTGTTGTTTGAAAATGCCAAGTCTACCCCTCAAGTACTTTCGCTTCAAAAGGCACAGGAGATTGCAGAGGCAGAGGTAGCTAAACAAAAAAGGCATATATTCTCATACATTACGGGACATGCAAGCTATAGTTATGGTGTATCAGATGTATGGGGACAAAGTTCATCCAGTTATTATACCCTTCAGATGATGCAATTCACCGGATCTGAACAAAGTTATTGGAATGTCGGCGTAAATTTGGCTGTTCCAGTTGAAGACATTTTGGACTTAGGCGCAGCTGTCAAACGTAAAAAGCTTGAAGTAGACCAAGCTATATACAACAAAGATCATCAATACGATCAACTAAAGTTACAAATTGCGACATTGTATACAAGTATTACAAATAACCTTATTGCATTAAAGACGGCTAGTGAAAATGCAGCTATCTACCAAGGAGCCGGTCATTTAAACTTAGAAGATTTTCATAATGGAAACATGTCAATAGAAGGTTTTGCAGAGACAAAATTACGTGAGGATGGTGCTGTTTCCAAATATCAAAGTCTTCAGACACAGGTGATTACAGAGATTTTGACATTAGAGATTATTACACATACTCCTATTTTGACAAACTCAACCACAGAGATTACTTTGGACAAGACCATTCAAAAGTCCGAAAAACAATTGGCCAAGGAGAATAAAGCGGTTGAAAAGCGAGTCAGAAAAGCAGCTGAAGAAGAAGAGAAAAAACTCAAAGCGTTAGAAAAGGCTGAAATAAAAGCTCAAAAAGCAGCAAAAAAAGCAGCAAAAAAATAATTATAAACTAAAAAGATAGAAGACTATGGATTTGTTTAGATATATTGTCAGGTTTCTATATAAGATTCGTTGGTATCTAATCATTTTACCACTCATTGCTTTGATTGTGGCATGGTTCCTGACACGAAATATGGAGCGCGTTTATGATGTAAACACGACTATTTATACGGGTATGATTACGGGGTACAATTTGGAAGGTGGAGTTGGATCTGCAGGTGGACAATCTCAAACAAATATTACGAACTTAATGTTATTAATGACAACAGATGTAACCATTCATGAAGTTTCCCTTCGTTTGTTTGCCCGTTGTATGATGTATGGCAACCCCAGCAAAGACAACAACTATATTTCATCTGAACATTTCCGCCAGTTAAGTGCGACGGTACCAACTGATGTCAAAGCACTGATTAATCACAATAGTGAACAAGCGACCTATGCCAATTTAAAGGCTTATGAAAGACCTTCTCAGGACAATTATTTGTTTGGTCTTGTGAACTATCATCCTTGGTTCGGAATTAATAACATCACTAGTCGGTTAAAAGTTATGCAATTGCAAAAAAGCGATATCATTGATATTGCCTATTCATGCAATGATGCAGGTATTGCATATAATACCATAGATATTTTAAATGAAGTATTTGCCCGTCAATACCAACAGCTTCGTTTTGGTGAAACAAACGATGTAATTAAGTTCTTTGAGCGTGAGGTTGCTCGCCTATACAAGATTCTGACCGGTGCAGAAGATGATTTGATTCGATACAATGTTTCAAAACGAATCATCAATTACGGAGAGCAGACGAAAGTTTTAGCAGGTATGGATGGAAATCAGCAAGTATCAGACAACACACAATTGATGAACTATACAACAGCCAAGTCATTAATGGATTATCTCGAACGTCAGTTAGGTGACAGAGCTAAAATAATCCGTGCAAACCGTGACTTCACTGACCAGGTTACAGATATTTCACGAATTCAATCTCGCATATCGAATCTTCGACTCATGAATAGCGAAGGGGGAGAGGGCAATGTGGAATCTCAGTTAGAATTAGCGAAGGCAGAGAAATTACTTCAGGATCGTACAGTTCGTGTAAAAGAACTGACTCGAGACATTGAAGCAGGCAATTTTAGCACTGAAACAGGTGTTAAAGCTTCCGACATACTCTCCAGATGGTTGGAGCAGGTCCTTCTTCTTGAAAAGACTAAGGCAGAAATGAGCGCACAGGATATAATGAGACAGAAAATAGACAGACAAATTCTATATTATGCGCCCATTGGAGCAACACTTGGAAGAAAAGATAGACATATTGGCTTTATAGAAGCAAATTATATGGAGATGCTTAGAGCATTAAATTCTGCCCGTTTACGTCAGCGTAACCTCCAAATGACAACTGCGAAACTTCGTGTGCTGAATCCTCCGATGTTCCCGATGAATGCCCAGCCAACCAACCGTATGATGATTCTGCTCGGAGCATTTCTGCTGACATTCGCTCTCACTGCATTATATTTCTTCATCATCGAATTGCTGGATCGTACATTGCGTGACCGCATGCGTTCAGAACGCATTACGAAAGTACCTGTCATGGGTTGCTTCCCCAAGGAGAGTACACTTCGTTACCGCCGTTTTAATAAGACAATCGCTGACATGGCCTTGCGCCAATTAAGCAAATCCCTCCTTCCTCATTTCAAGGAAGGCCAGCAGAATGTACTCAACCTTATTTCTACCGATGCTGGCAATGGTAAGAGCTATATTGCCCAGGAATTAGAAAACTATTGGATTTCCATTGGTCTTCAGGTTCGTCGTCTCACCTACGATGAAGACTACTTGGCAGAAGACAGCCGTTTTATCATGGCCAAGGACATCAAAGACATCTGTCCTGATATCCTACCCAATGAAATAGCCATTATTGAATATCCGAATTTGGATGACAACTCTGTGCCCCCCGCATTGTTGAACATGGGTACTATCAACTTATTGGTTACCCGTTCCAACCGCACATGGAAAGATGTCGATCAAAAAGCATTAAAAGAGTTGCAGTCACAGTTGGATAATCAAGACACGCTCTTCATGTACCTCACAGAGGCTCAACGTTATGCTGTTGAAGAGTTCGTCGGACAGTTGCCACCATATACCAAGTTTAACAACTTTGTATATCGCATATCTCAATTAGGATTGACAGCTGTAGAAAATAGTCATGCCAAATAAATGACAAATCCGTTCATGACATATACCCGCAATAACGGAGGAAGAGTATTATTACTCTTTCTTCTGTTTTTGTTAGCTTTATATCAATTTTCTCAATCGGGATTACCAACATTTGCGCTTATTTGCCTTTCACCACTTTTAGTGATTTTCATATATTGCGCATTTACTTGGAAAATGTTTACATTCTGGCTATTGTTTTTTATAAATTATCTTATCCAGATGAAAGACATTTCTGCATCTTTGCCATTACCGATGTCACTTCCTAATGAGTTACTTGAAATCACACTGTTGGCAATAGCTATTGTTGATGCAAGGGAGAATCCTCATTTTGAAAAATGTGCAAATCCAATGCTTTTAGCATTAATTATTTGGTGTGGTTTTTGCACTCTAGAAGTCCTAAATGACACATGCAATATAGGTATTGACCTTGCAGCTTGGTATTCAGGAGCTCGATTAATGGCGTTTCAAATATTATACATTTTTTTAGTATTTTGTATATATATATCAACGCCACATATTCTCATTAAATATTTAAGACTTTGGGCTGGATTAGCACTTTTCTCTGCCTTTTGGGTTTGGAAGCAACAAACATTTGGTTTTACAGAGGCAGAAAATATATGGATGGAAAATGTCGGACGTCCAACGCATATTCTAAATGCAGGGACATTAACAAGATACTTTTCCACCTTTAGCGATGCTGCTAATTATGGTTGTAATGCAGCAGCTACTGCTGTTGCATTTCTAATAGTGGGTATAACAACAAAACTAAAAAAAGATCGCATTTTTTTTATTGCTACAAGCATTTTAGTTGTATGGGGAATGTTTGCATCTGGCACAAGAGTAGCTTTGGGTGCATTGATGGCCGGACTGATGGTATACATTGTTTTGTCAAAATCTTTAAAAATTGCAATTCCATTTACAATTGCATTTGTCTTTTTTATATTTATTTTAGCTTTCACAGATATTGGTCAAGGCAACCAACAAATTCGTCGTATGCGTACAGCATTTAACAAAGACGATGCATCTGCAGTTGCCAGAGACCATAACCAGGAGGCAATGAAAAAGTACATGAAAGAAGCCCCTTGGGGAATTGGCATTGGAATGAAAACTGAAAATGTTCCTGCCAATAATAAATATTTTTTAATGGCTAAAGTCCCACCTGATTCCGAGTATGTTTTTATATGGATAAGAACAGGAAAAATTGGACTAACAGTTTTTATAATAACAACTCTCATAATGTTCTTGGGAGCTTGTTATATTGTTATGTTCAGATTAAAAAACAAATCTTTAATTGGAGTAGGAGGGGGAATGTGTTGTGCTTTTGTAGCTATTCAACTCGGTGCGTATGGTAATCAAGTACTTATGCAATTTCCTAATGGTCTTATTTTTTATGGAGGTCTAACCATCGTATATATCCTTCCATATTTGGAACCTGCTTGGATAGATTTAGAAAATCGGCGCTTAGCAGAACAAGAAGAAAAAAAACGTTTAAAGTTGGAAAAGAAACTTGCATCAAGAGTGTGAAACATCTATCATCACCATCAATTACAACGGGCTGGACGACACCTGTGCATTGATTGAGTCAATCCCCTTCAATGACAAAATGGAGGTGATAGTAGTTGATAATGCATCTACGAATGATGAAGTATCAACAATTAATCAACGGTTTCCATACGTCAAGACGATCAAGAGTGATAAGAATCTCGGGTTTGCAGGAGGTAATAATCTAGGTATCAAGGCTGCAAAAGGGAAATACCTCTTTATCATCAATAATGATACCATTTTCAAAGATTTCAATATTCAAGCCCTTATTGACAGATTACAATCATCAAAGACTATCGGTATTGTCTGTCCGAAAATTCGCTTCGCCTGGTCCAATAATCCAATTCAGTTTGCTGGTTATACGCCTTTATCAAGAATCACTGCCAGAAATCAGGCAATCGGTTTCGGAGAAGAAGATCTCGGCCAATATGAGAAAGCCCACCCCACTCCATACGCTCATGGCGCTGCTATGCTGATTAAACGTGAGGCCATTAAAAAGGTTGGCCTAATGCCAGAGTGCTATTTCCTTTATTATGAGGAATTAGACTGGTCTATGATGTTTACGCGTGCAGGCTACGATATCTGGTACGATCCCGCGTGCACCATCTATCATAAAGAAAGTCAGAGCACAGGGCAAAATAGCCCTCTGCGAACCTACTATATCACTCGCAATCGGCTCTTGCTAGTAAAGCGGAACTTCTCAGGAATCAATAAATATTTAGCATATGCCTATTTACAAACTGTTGTTGCCACTCGAGATATCATAAAGTATATTATCAAAGGACGAATGGATCTCCTAAAAGCAGTAACAAGAGGCTTATGGGACTTCAATAATTCTCAATTCAATTATCAATTGGTGTAAAATGAATTTTTGGCTGTTATTTATTATATTAGATTGGTTCTTTTTCATCATTGTTGCAGGTACGGTATTATATCTGGGCATTTTTTCTATTGCCTCTTTATTTACAAGAACAACCAATATCAACGAGGCCAAAATCAAGCGTCGTTTCATCATTTTGATTCCTGCTTATAAGCAGGATCAGGTGATTGAGCAGACAGTTCTCTCCATATTAGCACAATCTTACCCCCAGCGACTTTTCGATGTGACGGTCATTTCCGACCACCAAAGTGAAATCACCAATATGCGCCTAGCGCAATACCCCATCACCTTGCTGACACCTAATTTCGCAGAGAGTTCAAAGGCAAAATCCCTCCAATATGCCATCTTAAATCTCCCAGAATTTAAAATCTATGATATTGCCATGATTCTAGATGCAGATAATATTGTAGAGCAAGAATTCTTAACACAAATGAATAATGCATATGAATCTGCAGCGACCAAAGCCATCCAGGCACATACTGTTTCTAGGAACAGGGATACAGCTGCTGCTCGTATGGGGGCTATATTTGAAGAAATTAACAATGCTATATTCCGTAAAGGCCATATTAATTTGGGACTGTCTGCGTCATTGGCAGAAACTGGCACGGCATTTGACTTCAAATGGTTTAAAGACAATGTCATGAGGACAAAAAAATCAGCAGAAGTCAAAGAGTTAGAGTCCATGTTATTACGTAATCAGATTTATATAGACTATTTTCATGACATCCTCATTTATGGAGAAAAAGTGAGGACGACTGAAAAACTCAATCTACAACATGGACGTTGGGCGGCCAAACAAATAAAGAATCTGTTTTGGAACATCAAGTATCTACCTGGTGCAATCTTTAACAAGCAACGCGATTTAGCCGATAAGATCATCCAATGGATATTAGTTCCTAGGACGGTCATGGTCGGTATCATCATGATAATGAGTCTGGTGTTGCCTTTTATCTATTTCACATTAGTCATTAAATGGTGGTTCTTAGGGGCTATCTGTCTCTTCTTCTTTGCCTTAGCCACACCTGATTACTTGGTCGATGAGATGTGGAACAAGACCTTCCTACGTTCTCCATTGGTTACCTTTTGGGCCATATTCAATCTCAAATTCATTGGAAAGACAAAATTTGTTAAATTCTTTTTAAAGAAAAAAAGCGAATGACACTATGAGTATATGGGGGATTATACATATATTTGAAATTATTCTCTGGTTCATCATCGCGGGATCAGTAGCATACGTGGTTTTTTTTGCAATTATCTCTCTATTTTATGAAAAGGAAGACCGTATCGCCATCCATGCAGCCGCACTTAGTGATCGCTTAAACAAATTTCTAGTTTTATACCCTGCTTACAAGGAAGATAAGGTGATCTTCAATGCGGTGAAACAATTTCTTCAGCAAGACTACCCCAAGGAATTATACACGGTCATTGTCATCTCTGACCATATGCAGCCTGAAACCAATGAACAATTAAGCAAACTGCCTATTGCCCTACTCCAGCCAACATTTGAAAAAAGCTCCAAGGCTAAAGCCATGCAGTATGCAATAGATAATGTCAAAGACGAATTCGACAATGTAATTATATTGGATGCTGACAACGTGGTCCGTCCAGAATTTCTCTCCCAACTCAATGTACTTTGCAGCGTTTATGATGCTATCCAATGTCACCGCTGTGCAAAAAACGCTAACAACGATGTCGCAGTACTCGATGGCGCCAGCGAGGAGATCAACAATACCATTTTTCGTAAAGCCCATAACCGTCTCGGACTTTCCTCTGCTCTGATTGGTTCTGGCATGTGCTTCAAATACGATCTTTTTAAGGAAAATGTATTCAAGTTAAACACTGCCGGTGAAGATCGTGAGATGGAAGCTCTGTTGCTCAATCAAGGTGTCTTTATTAAATATGCACCCGATATCCATGTTTTTGATGAGAAAGTGAGCAATCAGGATAATTTCCAACGCCAACGTATGCGTTGGATGACAGCCCAAGTACAAAGTCTGTTGTCTCAACTACCATTGATTCCGAATGCGATTATTCACGGCAACATCAATTTTATCGACAAGACCATCCAACAGGCTCTCATCCCCCGCTCTATTCTCATTGTTCTTCTTGGCACCATATCGATACTCATGACCTTGTTGATTCCGGAGTGGTGTGAGAAGTGGTGGTTCCTTTTTGGATTATTAGGTATATCTCTTTTCATAGCCCTTCCATCTCAGTTACGTATTCGTTCTTTTGCCAACGTCTTTGCGATTCCAGGTCTTGTGCTTCGTATGTTCAAGAACATACTTCATATTGACCACAAAAATACCGACTTCCTCCATACAGACCATAGCGCATAGATGGGAGAAAGAGTACATAAAAGTATACTAAATGCAGAAGTAAACATCATTTTTTACTTCCTTACCCTTTTTTTGGCTTTTTTTTCCAGAAAGATTTTTCTAGACTGCCTTGGGACTGAGTTTATGGGCCTGACTGGCACACTTGGAAACATCCTAGGTTATCTTAATTTGGCCGAACTCGGTATAACAGCATGCATCGGCTACTTTCTATTTAAGCCACTTCAAACAAATAACAGACAGGAAATCCAAGACATTCTCTCTTTGCTTGGTTATTTGTACAATTGGATTGGTAGTATTATTTTAATAGGTGGTATCCTCATTAGTCTATTTTTCCCACTCATTTTTGCTAAAGCAGAATTAGGGTTAGGAATTATCTATTTTGCCTTCTATTCTTTTTTAGGTTCTTCTCTCATTGGCTATTTTATCAACTACCGTCAAACATTATTGTCGGCCGACCAAAAGAACTATTTGGTAGCCATCTATTATCAATCTGCAAACATCCTTAAAATAGTATTGCAAATATTTCTAGCCTACACTTATAAAAACTTATATCTATGGGTTGGAATTGAATTTCTTTTTGGCATTATCGGTTGCATTATCCTGAATTGGAAGATTAATAAAGAATATCCTTGGTTGAATGTAGAAAAGAGCCGAGGCAAAGTCTTATTGAAACAATATCCAGAAATTATTACCAAAACCAAACAAGTATTCATCCACAAAATCAAAGACTTCGTTTTGGTTAAAAGTGATGAATTATTCATTTTCCTCTTTGTATCATTAAAAATGGTTGCCTACTATGGTAATTACATGATAATAATCTCCAAACTTATTTCAATGTTCTCAGCGATCATGGGTGGTGTAGGAGCAAGTGTTGGCAACCTTGTCGCTGAGGGGAACAAGCAAAGTACGCTCAAGGTATTTTGGGAACTCACTACTATTCACCATGTAATAGCCGCCACCCTTAGCTTTTCACTCTATAATCTAATAGAGCCATTCATAGCTCATTGGTTAGGAGCTGAATATATTATGGATCATAACATTCTAATTTTACTTATTATCTATATATATATTACAAACTCCCGCAATTCAGTGGATGGATTTAACTATGCCCACGGCTTATATGCCGATGTGTGGTCTGCATGGGCAGAACTTATCATCAATGTATCTGTTACCATCGTTTGTGCCATGATGTGGGGTATCATTGGCATTTTAATGGGTAAAATAGCAAGTCTGCTAACCATTATAGTCTTCTGGAAACCATACTATCTCTTTTCATCCGGTTTTAAAGAACCCGTATCTATTTATTGGAAAGGAGTACTTCGGAACTATTCAATTTCTGGTCTATCTTTTTTTTCTGCAACATACCTATGTCATCTATTACCTATAAATCCATACGAGAGCCTATGGAATTGGATTATGTTTGCCGCATTGGCAATGCCAATCTTCTTATGTATACTATTATCAGCAAACCTCCTTTTTGCAAAAGGAGCAAAAGACTGTATTAAAAGAATTAAAATTTTTTGCTAGTTTGCATTTTATTTATATCTTTGCATAAAAATCATCATTATGAAATTCTCGATTATAACAGTCAACTATAATAACCGTGATGGTCTTCTAAAAACTATAGAGAGCGTCATTAATCAGTCATATCGCGACTTTGAATATATCGTCATTGATGGTGGTTCTACTGACGGCAGTATTGATATTCTAAAAAAATACGATAATAGAATAACCTATTGGATATCAGAGCCAGATGGTGGCATCTATCAAGGCATGAATAAAGGTATAGCTAAGGCCACTGGTGATTATTTGAACTTTATGAATTCAGGAGATTGTTTCTACTCAAACAACGTCCTACAGGAAGTTGCCGATTATGGCTCACATGCAGATATCATTACCGGTCGCGACTACCATTATAGCGATGAAAAGAAGATGGGGCACGCCTCAATACAACCATCAAGGCTATCAATGATTACATTTTTCACCTCTACCCTCGACCATCAAAGCAGTTTCATAAAACGTGAATTGTTTAAGAATTCTCCATATAGAGAAGAACTAAGATTAGTTAGTGACTGGGTGTTTTTTTTAGAAAAGGTTGTTATTGAAGAAAAAGAAGTCCAATTCATCCCTGATATTGTATGTTATCGCGAAACGGGAGGGATTACATGGCAACAATATGATAGAAACTTGAAAGAAAGAGAGCAATATTTGCATCAGTTAATTCCTGCTGGAATATATAAAGACTACTCTACTCTTGCTCTGATAGACAAAGATACACTATTCAAGCTCTTTAATCTATGCATGATTCCAAGAGCAAGGAAAATGCTAACATCTGCTATCAGAATCATTTATCGACTAACAAAATAAATCTCTGAACATGAAGACAATATCAATTATAATCCCTGTATATAATGTTGCAAAATACATTAAAAGATGTCTTGATTCCATCTGTGCGCAAACATATAATAAGATTGAGTGCATCTTAGTTGATGACTGTGGCAATGATAATAGTATGAGTATTGTAGAAGAATATGTCAAATCATATCAAGGTGAAATCTCATTTAAACTTCTATATCATTCAGACAATAAAGGTCAGGCCTCTGCCAGAAATACAGGTATAAGGGCAGCAACGGGGGATTTCATTCTGTTTGTAGACAGTGATGATGCCATAACACCCGATTGTATTCAAACTCTATTAAATCTTTCTTATAAATATCCTGACGCCGAGTTCATTCAAGCCAACACAGTAACAGGAAATAATAAAGAGCTTATGCCATATACTTTTAGAGAAGAGCCTCCAGAATTTTGTGATAACAAATTAGAACTTGATCGACTTATCTTGGCATCTTTAACGATGACTGTATGGAACAGATTGATAAAACGATCATTTCTGATAGACCACCAGCTCCTTTTTCCAGATGGTATTCTATGTGAAGATATGTATTGGATTTATTTTTTGGCAAAAGAAGTCAAATCAGCAGCATTTACTAGTCATGGTACCTATTTGTATTATAAAAATAGTAATAGTGACGCCAACTCAATGTCACGCAAAAGTCGTTTCAGGCATTATCAAGGACAAATGGTTGCAGCAAATGCATTCTTTGAAGATATCAAACACAAAAAAACAACTAACAAATACCAACGGCAATATTTGGCCGGCAATCTCGCTGCAATAATGGGAAATCTTGTAATAGTTAGATCACTACATGAATGGATAAATTTTTGGAGACTGATATGTAATATTTCTTGGACATTTAAATCAAGAATAACACTTTATCGAATACTTCTCTTCATCTCAATGATGCCGCCAATCTGTTTTTTTTCAGCAGCAAAAGGATGGTTATGGAGATTGAAGCACTACATTGTAAGAAATGTCTAAACGACAAATAATGCATCAACAATCAACATCATGTCTCAATCCCCCTAGACACAGCAATGATACATTTCCAATAGCAAAATTAAATAATATGTTAGGAATTTATAAAAAGGCAATTGGATTATATACCATATCCGTAATAAATCTGCTTGTAATGCACTATTATTTGTTGCTTACATGCAGAGTTGAAGAAGCAATCGATGCAGTACTATGGATAGATAACCTCTTTGGTATTACTTTCGATATTACTGTCCTCATATCAATATTTATGCTGATTACATGGGGAAGACCTCTTCTGAGCCTTTTTATTACATCAATCACAACACTATTGTGGTCTTTTTCTAATATACTGTATTCGCGATTCTTCCATCATTACATTTCTTTATCTGCTATAAGCCAAATAGGAACTCTAACAGATAGTTTCATGCTGCAAAACATCTTTGAAGGCATAAAATGGTTTGACATCGTTTTCATATTTATTGGCATTATCTCATGCTGGATATATATTACATCGAAAGGAGCCCCTGGAAAGATCAATTCCATGCGTATAATCTTATCCATACCATTCTGTTTACTAATCGCCGACATAATTAGTCATGCCCTTTTCTGCTTAATTACTCCATGTATGGCATCCTCCACTTACTTTACCCACAGACTGCTTGTACGTCATGTTGGATCTCTTCATGGTTCTGCTGAACCAAATTGGGCCTTTTTTCATCGAGGGACTATACGCCAGGTTATAATCCCCCCTATATATCAGACTTTTACGACTACAGAACTTTCAAAAGAACAAATAGTCGAAATCGAAAAAGAGTATAAAAACCATAAGCAAAGAAAGAATAGCTCAATTAACAAAATTAAGAACAAAAATATCATATTCATTATAGTAGAATCATATCTCTCCGTAACTTCCGATTTAAAAGTTAAAGGAAAAGAAATAACACCATTTCTAAATTCACTCAAGCATGACAGCACAGTCTATTATAATGGGCAACTGACATCCAATATTGCCATTGGTGAATCTTCCGACGGACAGTTTATATATATGACAGGGATTCTTCCATTACGCTCTGACGTAACTGTCACAAAAGCAAAATATGCAGAGTTGCCTGGTTTGCCAAAGATACTAAAGAAAGATAAAATTATCAAAGAATCACATATGATTATTCCAACACTACCATCTATGTGGGAACAAGAAGCAATGTGCGAGAAATACGGATTTGATCACCTTTATTCTAGTGCTGATTATAAAGAAGGGAAATACTGGTATCTTTCTGATCAACAGATTTTCGAATTTGCTCTTGAGAAGGATATTTTAGCGCCTCGACCATTCTTTTCCGTTATATTAACAATGGCAATGCACCCACCATATACAGAACCTAAAGATTCCACATTTATCATTAAAGATCAATCCTTGACAGAAAAATACAGGAACTACCTAAATACCTGTCACTATACGGACAAACAAATCCAAAAATATTTCAATCAGTTAAAACAAAAAGGTTTATTTGATAATAGCATAATCGTTATTGTAGCAGACCACCATGCACATCCCGACCTGTTTGATATGCCAAAAGGAAGCCTTCCTATAGAGATACCTCTATATATCATCAATGCCTGTATAAACAATTTTAATGCATGTCAGGAACCATGTAATCAGCTAGATGTTTATACTACCATACTTGATATAGTAGGATATAGTGGATTATGGTTAGGATTAGGACATACACTTACCACAAGCGATTATGAAACTTCTGTTAGTCCAAAACTTTGGAGTATTTCAAAACAAATAGTCATTGGAAACTATTTCAAATAGCGACATGAAATGAATCTTTAATAAGTTTTATTGCCTAATGAACGAATTTATGTCGACCAAGTATTATTGGAAAATATACTTCTGCTAGTTTAATGATTGGACCAAACGACAATAAAATCATGACTGAGAAAAGTAAATCCTCTCCCAAAAATCTATTAGGCAACTCCGTTAAACGACGTACAATAATAATATGCAAACCAATTATTAATAATGAGCCTTCTGACAACGTTTGTATCATGCCATGATGCGGGAATCTACTTAACCAATGAGATATGATATATAGCATCAAAGTTCCTGCCATTCCACCTATGATATATAATGAATAGTAAGAACCATATCCATTTAAATACATCCATACATAGCCATTGTAATGACCACATAAAAAAACTGTTATAATAGAAGTAATGAACATGCAAGTTTCCAACAAATAATTATGCATTTCATTAAGCCATAGTTTCAATGGCTTTAAAAAAAGGCCTATCAAGAAGAATGGCATACATACAACGACATTGACATTTGAATTACTCACCTCAAATCCTATCACATGAAGATAAATTGCGACAGAGGAAAGTGCTATAAAAAGCAACACGTATATCCATTTCTTTTCTGGTAACAATTGCATTATCAGTCTTATAATTATTAAAGAATAGAAATACCAACATGGTCCCATACACCACCGGTGGCCCAATAAAAGCCATTCAAAAAACCACGGCCATGAGATATCATAACCATTCCCAGTTAAATGCCCACGACAATAAGCCTCAAAATGCATTAAGAAACTAAGAATGACCGTTGGCACAAGAAGTTGCCAGAAACATTTCTGTATACATGTTTTCCAATCCTTTGGTTTTTTGTACAAAAATCCAGAAATAACACAAAAAACCTGCAAATTAAACACAAAAACGTAGATATCTCCTTTAGAGAAAAAATGTCCCCAAATAACAGCTAACGTCGCCCAAACTTTCATCCAGTCTATCCAGACCAACCTTGTCATATGACCTAATAATAAAAAACAATCAGTATTTCAAGTACAAAATTACACTTTTTTATTCATATAATCACTATTTTCGTTACAAAAGGAACTGAAATTTGTTTTTTTTGTGATTTTCATTAGTATTTATTTGTTTTTTTCCATTTTTTTTCTGAACTTTGCAGAAAATAAAGAGGATATGGAATCAAATAATAAAATAGTTTCTCTGCTAATTCCTTGCTATAATGAGGAATTATCACTTCCACATCTCTACGAAGAGATTTCTAATGCTATAGACAATTTGAACAAATATCGTTTTGAAATCTTTTTTATAAATGATGGAAGCAGAGATAAGACATTATCCATCATCAAAGGACTTCACCAAAAAGACAATCGCGTATCATACGTAAACCTATCTCGTAATTTTGGTAAAGAAAATGCAATGTTGTCTGGTTTTGACCTCGTTCAGGGTGATTGTATGGTTATTATGGATGCAGACTTACAAGACCCGCCTTCACTCATCCCAGAGATGTTAGAATACTGGGAACAAGGATATCAAGATGTATATGCCAAACGCGCAAATCGTGGCAGTGAAAGTTGGTTAAGAAGGAATCTTTCCTTATTATTTTATAAGATTCTGGATCACTCGACGCGATTCGAGATTCTTCAAAACGTAGGTGATTTCAGACTTCTTGATCGAAAATGTATTGATGCGCTTCGTCAGATGAGAGAGTCTGAACGATATACAAAAGGTATGTTCTGTTGGATTGGGTATAGAAAGAAAGAAATTGTATTTGATCGCGGTAACCGTGTTGCAGGCGATAGTAATTGGAACTTCTGGTCACTTTTTAATCTTGCTATCGAAGGTATTACTTCCTTTACAACCACACCATTACGGTTTGCAAGTATATCCGGTTCTTTTATAGCCATTATTGCATTTGGATTCCTGCTTTTTTATCTAATTAAGACATTGATTTATGGTGATCCTGTTCAAGGATTCCCAACACTTGTAACAATTATTTTATTTTTAGGTGGTATCCAACTTCTATGTTTAGGCATCTTAGGCGAATACATTGGCCGTATCTTCAATGAAACGAAACAGCGCCCGCCATATCTCATAGAGGAATATGAAAAGGGCAATTTATTTATTTAAAACGACCTTGACATATGAGTAATATAACTGGACTTTATAGACTATTATTGGCGGGATTCCTACTCATTATTGGAATCGGATTCTATATGATATGCGAAAGCAATCCTTTAAGATGGGATGATCTGATGTACCAATATGTATGGTTAGATCATAAACAGGCAGACCTTTTACATCCAATAGACCTGAACAATCGCGTTGATGATTTCCAAGAAGCATTTATATCACAATGCAACCATTATAAAGTGATGAACGGACGCTTTATAGTTCACTATATTACACAATGCTTTTGTGGCTTCATTGGAAAAGGACCTTTCAATTACCTCAATACTATCATATACATTTTATTCCTTATTATGGGAATCTATTTCACAAAAGCATTCTCGTTTTCCCGATCTATCTTCGTCATCACAGGGCTATGGCTATTACCCCCTGTTCAATGGATTCTGTCATTTGATGTGGTATTCCCGATTAATTATTTATGGAGTGCCACCATGTGTATTACGTTTTTTGTTATATTTCACCATTTCTCAGATGACCATTCTCCATCTATATGGAAAAAAATTTTTTTATTGGTTTTCGGAATAATATGCGGGAACTTCCATGAAGGATATTCTTTACTGGTATCTGGAGCATTATTCTTTTATGCCATCATACATTTCAAAAGTATCAAAACCAATCAATGGTGTCTGATTATAGGCATATGGATAGGTACATTGACCGTCATTGGCTCGCCTGGCATCTGGAATCGTGCAGCAGGTGCATCCGCAGAATCTGTAGAAGAAGCATTTATTCGGAAATTAGATATTCTCAGATACTCTAAACGATTATATATACTTATAGCACTGATGGCAATTTCGTATTTATGGCTAGGAAAGAAGAAGTTAATAAGTTTCATTAAAGACAACCAAATTGAACTTATGGTTGTTGTTCTTGGTCTGCTTTTCTTATTCCTATTACCTTATTATAGCCAGCGAATGGGTTTCCCGATGGAACTATTTGCCGTCCTACTATCTCTAAAGTTATTATTACAATATAAGGTTAATAAAACTATGCACTATATCACAACAATTATAATGCCTATATTGTTATTCACTCATTTATTTTTTACAATCAAATATGCAAGAATTGTAGGAGAAGAATATTACAGTATGGTTAATGAATACCAGAATTCCGAAAAAGGTATAGCACATTTCCAGTCTTATGAAGTTCCGAAACTGTTTCAGTCATATGTATATAGATTAGGTGTTCCTTTTGAACAAGGTTTGATATCGTTTACAATGGATAAGGAAATGATAATTGAACCATGACACCAATTAATTGTATATTTTATGCGAATTATCTGCGATGCTCCTGGACAAACCTGTAATCGGCTATGGACTTATGTTGCCTCTGTTGCACGATGTATAGCCGAAAAGAAAAAGATGACCATTCTCTTTTTCGATTGGACTATTGAGGATTTTCCGAACTTGCTTCATTGTCCATTTATCTGTTATCCACTTTGGCAGAAGTGGTATTTAGAACGTGGCAATGGTTGGAACAACTACAAAGGTTTGACATGGAAAGTTACTCATAATAAGACTTGGGATATAATCTTCAAGTTCTTCGGATGCACTAAAGGATGGTCCACCCGTACCGACATTCGGTATCTTAATCAAACAAAAAAAGAACTGCAACACATTTTCCGTCCCAAAGATGTAATCATGAATAAAGCAGAGGGATTGATTTCTGAGATGAAGCAATCTGCCGACATAGTTATCGGAGTTCATATCCGAAGAGGTGACTATGCCACATGGAATGAAGGTCGTTTTTTCTACGAATTGGAAGATTATCATCAATTCATGTGTCGCATCCAGCAACTTTATAGTGACCAACGTATAGCCTTCTTCATCAGTAGTAATGAAGAATTCTCCCTTGACATCTTCAGGGGTTGTAATTGTCAACGTTTCGGGAAAGAACCATCCGGAGCTATTCTTGATCTCTATACGCTCTCGGTTTGTGACCGAATTATAGGGCCTGTCAGTAGCTACTCTCGATGGGCTTCATTTATTGGTGAAGTGCCACTATGTTTCCTCGAAACAAAAGACCAACAGTTTACTGAAGACAGTTTCTCAAAGATAGTTGACTTCTTCCATTTTGAAAATGGTAAGGAAATATATGATTGGTAATTATGAAGATTGCAATTCTTACATCGGGAATCATGCCTGTTCCTGCCGTACAAGGGGGAGCTGTTGAGAATCTTATTGATTTCTATTTGGAATACAATGAGCAACACCATCTTCATAATATTAATGTTATAAGCATTTGGCATCCGGACGTTAGATATTTATCTGAGAAAAAGTCAAATGCCAACCATTACCAATACGTCAAGCAAAATGGCCTATTGGCAAAGATCATCAAATATTTATATCAAAAACAACATCAGAACGAATATTATCACTATACGATAGAATACTATTTTGAGCAAGCATTCAATATAATAAAGAAAGGATCCTATGACTTAATTATTGTGGAGAATCGGCCTGGTTTTGTACTTAAGCTTAAAGAGCGGACAAACATACCCTGCATATTACACCTCCATAATGATTTCTTATGCACAGAAACCTCTAGAGCAAAAGAGATTTACGATGCCTATCATCGAATTATCTGTGTTTCTGACTATATTACAAATAGAGTCCAAAGCATTAGCCCTTCATCAATAGGAAAATGCAAAACCATCTACAATGCAATTGACCTACAGAGAGTTGAGAATACGATTCCTGCAAAAAGAGAATATCTTGGCTTAAGTGAAAAAGATTTCATCATAATCTTTAGCGGACGACTAACTGAAGAGAAAGGCATTCTACAACTCATTCAGTCCATCAAACGAGCACAAGTTATTCCAAGTTTAAAACTGGTCATTATTGGAGCTAGCTCATACGGAAGAGATGAACAGCCAACTCCATATATTAAACAACTTATGGCTGAATCAGAACCAATAAAAGATAACGTAGTATTTACAGGCTTTGTCAATTATGATCAAGTACTATCATTTTTAAAGATGGCGGACATAGCAGTAATTCCATCCATGTGGGAAGAACCATTCGGCCTAACTGTTGTTGAAGCAATGGCAGCAGGACTGCCTTTGGTCACTACACGAAGTGGTGGAATCCCAGAAATATGCGAAGGTGTAGCTACGATTGTTGAAAGAGATCATATCGTCAACAATCTCGCCGCTGCCATTCTTGACCTCTATCAACATCCTGAAAAGCGTAAGCGAATGTCTGCTGCATCACTCGAACGCTCGAAGTTGTTTGATAAAGAGACATACGCCAAGAATTTCTTTGCTGCATTAGAAGGACTCGAAGAATAATCACGCATTCAATACATCATTATACTCTATTTTGTTTCCAAAAATCTGCAAATATGCAGTTATTTGGAAACAAAATAGATATTTCTCGTTAAATAATGCCAAAAAGAGCGGTGGAAAGTGATTTATTATAAATATAATTATTATATTTGCAATAAAAATGAAAAAAGCATGAATGAACAAGTTGTAAATAATCCGTTTGTTGTTGGTAAATACCTGTCAGACAAGTACTTTTGTGACAGATCTGAAGAGACAGAGTTCTTACGTAAACAGATCCTAAACGGTAGGGATGTCGCTTTGATTTCGCCTCGGCGTATCGGAAAATCCGGGTTAATACAACATTTCTTCAATCAACCAGATATTCAGGAGAAGTATTACGTTTTCTTTGTCGACATCTATGCTACCACCTCCTTAGCAGAATTTGTTTATACATTTGGGAAAGAGATATACGGACAGTTAAAACCTCAAGCTGCAGTGTGGAAAGAACGGTTCTTCCAAATGGTCTCATCACTCAGAATGGGTTTCAAGTTGGATCCAATAACCGGAAATCCGTCTTTTGACCTGGGACTTGGAGACATTCAAACTCCTCAGACGACACTAGATGAAATCTTTGCCTACATTGAAGAAGCTGACAAACCCTGTATTATAGCAATTGACGAGTTTCAACAAATAGGTGAATATGCTGAGAAGAACTTGGAAGCTTTGCTGCGCACCAAGATTCAGAAGTGCCATCGTGCGCAATTCATTTTTGCAGGAAGCAAACGTCATGTCATGAGCAACATGTTCAATTCCCCTTCAAAACCTTTCTATCAAAGTGCCATCAGCATGGGATTAGAGCCTATACCTATTAATATATATAGTGAATTCGCTATAGCATTGTTTGAAGAACGAGGTAGGCATATTGAGACGGAAGTGATTGAACAGATTTGGCAACAGTTCAAAGGCTATACGTGGTTTGTACAAATGATGATGAATGAGTTATATGCTTTGACATCAGAAGGTGAAACTTGTAAATTTTCTATAATTGAAGATGCCAGACATAACGTCATCTTGTCACAAGAACAGAGTTATAAGGATCTATTGTCAAACCTTCCTCCAAGACAAAAGATTGTACTTCAGGCGATTGCAAAAGAAGGTATAGCACAGAACATAACTTCTGCCAGGTTTATCAAGAAATACAATCTCAACTCTGCCAGTTCTGTACAAGCTGCTGTTAAACTGTTATTGAAGAATGATCTCCTGACACAGACTGACAATGGCTATCGTGTCTATGATTTCTTCCTGTCAGAATGGTTAGCTACGGTGTATTAACTTTGCAATAACAATCAGTGCGGACTAGGACAAGAAATCGCCGTACTGACAGTACGCCTTATTCAATATTACAGTACACCAATAAGAATACAATAGTGCGGACGAAGGAATACTATAGTGCAAAAGGATTGAACTGAATAAAAAGACGTAGTTTTATCAATCATTCCAGTTATATCGCTGCTCATAGGCATCAAAACCGAGATGCTGAAGGCCGAGATCTTTCAAAACTGCCTCTACAACCTTGATGTCTTTAGGTGAACAAAGCCTGTCTCCTCGCCTACGTTCAAAATAACCAGTGCGTCCAAACTTGGATTGTAGACGACTCATAAACACCTTATACTGACGTGGCAGCATCTCTTCTTTCATCACAGCAAAACCACGGGCGTAGACCTGAGGCTCATCTGAGCGAAAGAATTCACACTGCTCTGACAGCTGAGTCAGCAGAGGATTAACGATTCTAACAATCTTATTCTTCTTTGTAAGCACCTGCATGGCCAGTTGACGAAGACAGTTGTTCGCCAAAGGACAATCAGATTTAATACAGACCGTATAGCCGTCTGGCACCTCTTTGAAACTGATCTTATTCATGCGTTAATATAAAATATTTAAAA
>JAEEGH010011066.1_pt1 | contig 20547 bp, 17 predicted proteins | sample 9134181 | NCBI WGS metagenome assembly JAEEGH01 (sample SAMN16246544, study PRJNA631951) | gut metagenome | biome: gut microbiome; feature: rumen; material: DP-attached | host: Bos | place: Iran: Karaj | collected 2018-10
CGCCTGGAACCATTGAGTGGGAGTAGCGCGGAGCCGAGTGTCGCAAAAATGAGCTTGCTCATTTTTATGACCGAGGCGAACAAGCAGACGCTGAAGCCGTAGGCGTAAGCGTCAATAAGGCGAGAGTCGCGACAAAAAGCTGGCTTTTTGTCATGACCGAGCCGCGTGAACACGCGCTTGAACAAAGTGAAAGCGCAATGGGAGTAAGTTAATATGGCAGGCATTACATACGAAGTCGAAGACAAGAACATTGTTGAACAAATTAAGAACGACGCGATGAACGCCGCCAAGGAACTTGTAGAAAAGGCACACCTCTCGGCGGGCAACATCGTAGTGATTGGTTGCAGCACGAGTTCCACGCTCGGAAACGACATCGGAAGCCACTCCGTGCCCGAAGTCGGCAAGGCCATTTTCGAAGGTTTACAGTCGGTTTTCAAGCCGCTGGGCATCTACATTGCAGCGCAATGCTGCGAACACCTGAACCGTGCGATTATCGTTGAACATGCCGCAGTCCCAAGCGCTGAAATCGTGAACGTGGTTCCGCAGCCCAAGGCTGGTGGCTCTTTCGCAACGGCCTGCTACGGAGCCTTTGAACATGCAGTCGCCATCGAGCATATCAAGGCGGACGCCGGCCTCGACATCGGCGGTACTCTTATCGGCATGCATCTGAAAGAAGTTGCGGTTCCGGTCCATATGCAGCAGACGCATATCGGCAAGGCAATCCTGATTGCCGCACGCACCCGCCCGAAGTTTATCGGCGGCGAACGTGCACATTACGACGAAAGCCTCAAGGACGGCTATCCGAAATTCTAAATGGAGATCCCCGCCTTAGCGGGGATGACGGTGCAATCTGTAATATTCCAACTTGGAATAAGAAAAAAGTAATAAATAAGGTCTTTTTTGCATCACCACTATCCGTTTTCTGTTTTGTTTAGTTAAATTGACACTAAGAATAGGAGAAAATGGTAGTGATGAATGGTGAACCCCATACGGAACATCCGACAGGTCCCCAGGGCGCACAATATGCAGGTGGCCCAGGTCCTGGTGGTTCCGCATTTCCAAGACCCGAAAAAGTAGACCCCATTACCGGTCTCGACCTTGTAGCATGGTTCTTTGCACAAACTCAAAAGGACCACAGCTTCTATCCGCTCCATAAATCGACCATCACGTTCTTTAACGTGATGAATTTCAAGACAATCAACCAGCGTTTCTCGTACCAGGGCGGAAATGCATATCTATGCAAATTTAGGGACGAACTCAAGCGTCTTTTTGAAGGCGAAACCGTATTGCGAGCTGGTGCGGACCACCTAGTCGTCATCAGCCTGAACCTTTCGCCCGAAGAAATCGCCATGCGTGTGGCCATGCTTAATAAGGTGATGGGCAATTACGAAGGGGGGCTTCGGAATCAAATCAAGGCGGGAATTTACATTGCCGACGGGACCCCACAGAAACCCATCATTATGATGGACAGGGCATCGCTTGCCTGCCGAGAAGTTCACGGAATTTTCAACAAGGACTACTGCGTCTACGACGACGCACTCAAGAATAAGCACGAACAGAAACAGTACGTGCTAGACCATTTTGATGAAGCTTTTGAAAAAGGGTATTTCCACGTTTATTATCAACCCGTCGTGCGCGCCCTAACGGGAAAGGTCTGCGGCTACGAGGCCCTCGCCCGCTGGATCGATCCAGTCAAGGGAATCATTCCGCCGTTCATCTTTATTGAGGTCCTTGAAAAAGTTCACCTAATCCACAGACTCGACGCCTATATCATTGAACACGCTTGCAAAGACCTGCGCGACGATATCGATAGCGGCTTTGCCTACCAACCCATTTCTGTAAACCTTTCTCGTCTCGATTTCGAATTGAGCGATATCAAGAAAGTCATAAACGACGCCGTAACGAAATACAATATTCCCAAGGATTACCTGGTACTTGAAGTTACCGAAAGCGCCTTTGCCGCAGATCTCAGTAGCTTGGGTAAAGTCATCCGGGAATTCAGGGAAGAAGGCTACCAGGTGTGGCTAGACGATTTCGGCTCAGGATACAGTTCCTTCAACAACCTGCAGAGCTATGATTTCGATTTTCTCAAGATCGACATGAACTTCTTGCGAAGCTTCGACAAAACACCGAAAACCAAGGTCATCTTGGCGTCCATCGTAGACTTGGCCAAGAAACTGGGTATCCACACGCTCGTCGAAGGTGTTGAAACTCAGGAACAGTACGAGTTCATGAAAAAAATCGGTTGCGAGTTGATTCAAGGTTACTATTTTAGCAAACCCCTGCCGCTCGAAGAATTCCACAATAGGCGTGCCGAACTTTGTTCTTTCGACACCAACGAGTCCCCAGAAGAACGACTGTATTACGACGAAATCGGTCGAGTCAACTTCCTGGACAATACTCCGTTGCGTGAAAAGAAGATGGACATCGCAAGCGACATTCCCATTGCAATCGTCGAACGCGAAGACAGGCATTACCGCACCATATATGCCAACGGAGCCTTTTTGCGAGAAGTCCATTCATTCGGTGCAAAGGATATTCAGGACGTACTCCAGATTCTTTGGAAGCAAAACACGATCGAAGAGGTTCAGAAATGTTACGAACGCATTTTGTACACCGAAGAACACCGTGAAACAATCGAATACAATATGATGTTGAATAATTACAAGGTAAACACGATCGTGCGATTCCTGAGCCGAATGGGAAACAAGGCTGTCTATGCGTTCATGACGCGCAACCTTACCTTGCACGAAAACCTTTAGCCGTAATATTCAACAATTCTTTTTACGAGCGAATCCATGGTCGTTTCTTCGGAAACGACCGTTTTGTATCCGTATTTTTGGGCGGCAGATTCTGTCATTCGGCCGATGCAGAATGCGAGCGGATGGGCATCTTGACTCACGCAGGATTTATTCAAGTTCGCAAAGTTTTCGACGGCACTCGAACTTGCAAAAACGACCGCATCGGCCGTAGCAACCGCCTCGCGCTTCCATTCGGGGAGATCCGAGACAGGAAGAGTTTCGTAGACAATCCAGCGGGTAGCGTGCGGTAGATACTTGAGCAAAGTGTCGTCGGCGAGGTTGCCCTGAAGGAGGAGAATTTTAGATTCGCCATTCGACTCCAGATGAGAGTCAGCGGGCAGGGACGCAAGCAGTTTTCCGAGGCCTTCGGCGGTGTGGTCTTCGGGAACATAGTCGCAGCGGATTCCATACTCAAGGAGCTTCTTTTCGGTAATCTTTCCGACACTAGCAATCTTCTTGCCCGCAAGGACACGCACGTCATAACCCGCGGCAAACAGTTGCTTGAAGAAACTGTCGACTCCGTTCGTACTTGTGAAAGCGAGAAGATTGAAATTCGCAAGGGTTTTCAAATCGGCAGGAAGATCCCCGGCCAGGCCGGGAATGACTGATGTGGGCGCAGGGACAACACGCGGGCAGTCAAGCGTACGGGTTTCAATCATCGGTGATTCAATGATTTCTGCTCCGAGCGCAGAAAGTCGCGACGAAATGCCGCTGGACTGCTTTGCTGCACGGGTAACCACCAGACGCTTGCCCGACAGAGGCAGGTTCTTTTTCCAGGCGAGGGTCTTGCCGAGTTCAACGACGCCGCCCATAATCGTAATCGCAGGGGCAATCACATTTTCGCGGACAATAGTCTCCCCCGCCGTTTCAAGGGTCGCCATGACGGTTCGCTGGTACGGCGTTGTCCCCTTTTCGATAAAGGCGAGCGGTGTCTTAGGATCCTTGCCACATTCCACCAGTCGATGCGCGATAAAATCCATATTCGCGATTCCCATCAAGAAGATGAGGGTTCCCGGACACTTGGCTAGAGTTTCAAAATCAAGGGAGATTTCTGCGTTATCTTTTTCGTGGCCGGTAATGATGTGGAAACTCGTGGCGATTCCACGGTGGCTTACGGGAATGCCCGCGTAAGCAGGAACAGATATGGCAGAGGTAATTCCCGGCACGACTTCGAATTCCACGCCCGCGTCAACGAGTTCAAGGGCTTCTTCGCCGCCACGACCGAATACGAACGGGTCACCCCCCTTAAGACGGGCTACGACACCATGCGGAATTTCGCGGGCAAACTGCACGAGCAGCTTATTGATTTCGGATTGTTTGACCTTATGGTGCGTCGGCATCTTGCCCACGTCTACCATTTTCGCCTTGGCGTTGCACATCGAAAGAATTGCCGGAGAAACGAGACGGTCATAGACAACCACGTCGGCATGCTCCAGGACTTCTTTGCCACGAAGTGTCAAAAGGCCAGGATCGCCAGGACCAGCACCAATCAAGAACACCTTTCCAAAATCAGACATCATAAAACCTTTATTAACAAAAAACTACATCTGTTCGCGAATTTTTTGAGCGAGCGCCACGCCTACCGCCCGGGATTGCGCAATCAAATCGGGAGATTCAATACTCACGGAATGCAGGATCTCGGCTCGGAGGAGGCGTTTCGAATTTTCATCCCAGTAAATACCGCGAATTTTCAATTCGCGCACGCCATCGGCAGTTGCGGCGGTGTCGACAAATTCGGCGAAACTCGCCACGGGAAATTGACAACCGGCATTGAGAGCCTTGAGGTAAGCCATTTCGGCAGCGGCAACGGCAAATGTTTCGGTATCGTTCACACGAGCAAGAAGCGTGTCAATGGATTGTTTCGGGCTACCGCCCTCGCAACGACGTAATGGGGAAAGCGTTTCAATAGCGAGAATGCCTTGCCCCGAAGCCGGAAGCATCTGCTCGGTACTGAAAAACTCTGTCACCTGGTCGGCGAGGCCCATACGCTTGAGGCCTGCGGCGGCGAGCACCACTCCGTCAAGTTCAGCCAATTTAGAAAGGCGCGTCTGGATATTCCCGCGAATAGGCACATATTCGAGATCCGGGCGAAGTGCCTTCAGTTGCACGACGCGACGGATGCTTCCTGTACCGATGCGGGCTCCTGCGGGCAGCTCCATGAACCTGCAGCCGTCCACTCCCCCGCGCGCAACAAAGGCGTCGCGCGGGTCCTCGCGGTGTAACACCGCGGCAAGCTTGAATTCCGGTAGCACTTCAGCAGGCATATCTTTCAAGCTGTGGACAGCAATATCGGCGCGGCCCTCAAGCAAGGCGACTTCAAGTTCCTTGATGAACACGCCCTTGCCGCCGAAACTCGCCAAAGACTTGTCGAGCCGGCGGTCGCCTTCGGTCGTCATCGAGACAAGTTCGTAGCTCAGACCAGGATTCGCCTGCACGATAGCCTCGGCAACCATGGTCGTCTGCGCCATGGCAAGGGCGCTCTTACGCGTCGCGACCCGTAGCTTGAACTCACTCATGGATTGCCTCCAGACACTTCAAGAAGACTTGCACATCTTCGGGTGAATTTTCCGCCTTGACCTTGTAAAGGTAATCGTTCGCCAGTTTCTTCGCAAAGCGCTCATACATCATCGAAATTCGGTGGCGGTCTTCTTCCGCCAAATCTGGCATAGAACGCAACAATTTTTCGGATTCCTCGTTCGCCACATTCAGCATCTGCTCTGCGTGCAGGCTAATCTGCTTCGAGACATTATCCATACGGTTCCAGTGCAAGAACTCGTCGATTCCCTCTTTCAGAATTTTCTGAGCCGCTTCGAGTTCCACCATACGCAAGCGACGGTTTTCCGATACTATCTTTTCAAGATCATCGACGCAGACATATTCCACACCAGCAATTTCGCCGATAGAGGCTTCCGCATTGCGCGGGCTGCCCAGGTCAATGACCAGGCGCTTGGTGTTTTCTACGGTCCCAATCGCCTTCGCATATTCCTCTTTTGTGACAATCGGTTCCTGACAGGCGCTGCAAAGAATCACGACATCGCATTTACCAATAACACTATAACGATCTTCAAAACGCACCGGAGTCAATACATCTGCAAATTTTTCCGCATTCGCAAAAGTCTTACTGCTGGCAAAAATATTCGTCGTATACTCCTGCACATACTTAAGCATCAGCGAACCCATTTCGCCGAGCCCCACGATATACACGGTTCGGTTTTCGAGATCATCGAATGTCCGCTGCACCTGTTTCATCGCAAGGAACGGAATATTGCAGCTGAGCTTGCTCAAGTTCGTTTCGGTCTTGATGCGTTTGGTCGTGTGGATCGCACTCTGGAAAAGCTTGTTCAGGCTATTTCCTGTAGCGCCGAGTTCACGCGCTGTCTCGTAGGCACGCCCAATCTGGTGCAAAATTTGGTCTTCGCCCATGGCCACGGAATCGAGTCCCGCACATACGTTCATCACATGATGCGCGACATCGTCTCCGGACTTAAAATAAAAGAATTTCGCAAAATCTTGATAATCCTGTCCCGCCAGATTACATACGTACCGCACCAGTTCTTCCTCCGAAATTTCACGGTCGGAAGCCGTGTACACTTCGGTTCGGTTACAGGTCGCAAGAATCAAAAGTTCGTCGAACGGAGAATCTTTCAGAGCTTCCGTCTTGACATCCATCGGAATATAGAACTTCTCGCGGATTGCAATTTCAGCCACCTTGTGGCTCATTCCTGCCATGTAGATTTTGCGCATGGTCCAAATTTAGAAAAACTCTCTTTTCTAATTCCGATTTTCGAATTCAGAACTCTGAATTTCCTCATCGATCCACTCAAAGCGTTTGCGCATCCAGGAAGCCATCGTTTCTACGGCCTCGTCATAAGAATCGTAGGGATCCTTGAGCGCCCAGTTTTCGGTATTACTCATGATGGGCCATCGCCTATATTCATTCTCGATAGCGCGTTCAATAATCGAACGATAAACGGGAATGCTGTCGATAAGTTCCTTGAATATTTCACGATGCTCTTTCCAGTAGACAGCAACAGCACTATCGACCACGTGATTATTCACGATATAGTAATTCAAGCGGTATTCCCTGATATACCAGTCCTCGGGGTTCTGGTTCCGCGTACGCGACGCGTTTCCGAAGGACAAGTCAAAATCCCACAGCGGTCCAAAATGAATCGGCTCCCCTTTTGTCCAGGTAAAGAAAACGCTGCGTGCATAATTTCCGTCTTCGTTCTTGGAGTATTCCTGAACCCAGTAATACAACAGGTAATCCTCCAAATCAATCCAATTCAGGATTTCTTCGTCCTCATATAGGTAACGGTTCTTCAGGAAACGTTCAAAATCGTTCAAGTGATTCTGTAAAAGTTCCAAGGATTCTTCCGGAGGATTTTTCGGTGAACGGATATGATAAATGTTCTTATTGTCGGTAATCACATAAGGAGGATCGTATTTTTTCACATCTTCTTTTTCGACAAGGAACGTCGTGTCATTTTCTTCGATATGGACTCGATTTTTCGCGACCTTGATTGTTTCCGAAAGAAGATAAAGTCCCATGTACTTTCGATTCAGATAAAGTTCAACGAACTGCATCCGAGGGGTATAACGAGCCCCAAGCCATTCCGAAAGACGCGTCATCATGTAGTTTCGCAAGTGAGTCTTATCTCCATAATTGGCAATAAGCGCCCAATCACGATTCTTGGGCATTCCAAACAGTTCCACTTTGTCCTTAAATTCCAATTTCATGCCGTACTTGGGCATTTTGAAACTAGAATTGCCTCGACCGCGTACGGTCAGTTCCAGAACTTCGCTTTCGGGGGATTTTCCCCCGTAAATCTGGAGTTTTGAAGGGAATTCCGTTTCTCTGTCTCGCAGCCCTGCAAAGTTTTCAATTTCGATGACGAGTCGTGGAAGCCCGGCATACGGGTACATCGAATCGTCCATCGGCAAGTAGTCTGGATTTTCTTCGGTTTCGGCCCAATAGCAAGCCGAAAAAACGATGCAACACAAGAGTGCGACAAGTCGTTTAAGCAAGTTAATATTGAACAGAGCCGAAAACATCATTGGAAATATATATATTTAGAATATGAACAAATTTATCGGATGCCTTATATCGATTGGTTTTGTGACCTGTTTTGCCACAGAATCCCTGCATCCGATTTTGCCGCCTACAAGTTCGATTTCCGTTCAAGGGACTGTCGAGTTAGACGAAGACGTTTACAGCGGCGACATGGAGGTCTCGGCAGAGTATGCGGTACATCCGCGGCTAAGTCTTTATGTAGACGGAGCGTTCCGATTCCTAAGCTACAGCTACGAATATTCCACCGAAGGCTACATCCACAATTACTGCAACCTACATGTCAACGGCTTTAACGAAACATACCTAGGCGCAAAAGGGTTGATTTTCCCTTACCTGGGGCTAAATGCCGGTTGGCAGTTCCCGCCCGGTGAAGGCTCGCAGAAAAACCGTTTCCACCGCTTGAATGTGGAGCCGTTCGGCTTGTTTCCGTTTTCAAAGAACTTGATTTTGGGGGCGGCAGTCCGTTTCAACACCTTCCTTGAAGACAAAAATTACAAGCCTGGCGACGAAATCGGTCTAAAGGCGTCTTTCGTGTGGCGGCCCGGCTGGAACGACTCCCTAAAGACCGGTTGGGAATTCAGCGAAGTTTTCCTTTACCAGGCCAGGATTGAAGAATCCGAAAATCGCAACCTGGACAAGCGTTATCGCGGTATGAAGGACAAGTACCGCGGCACGAAAATGAAGTTCGACGCCATGCGCTACTTCAACATTTTAGACTTATCCGTCGGATTCGGGCTCAATTACGAAATTCACGAAGGAACGCTATTCGGCTTTGAAACAGGCCACCGCATGGGAATTATAATAAATGTTAGATAGCCGCCTTTTAGGCGAAAAAGCGGAAACTCGTTTTCTTGAGTTCACGCAACGAATGCAGCACTGTGTAATCAAGGGTACCAATCGATGCGGCAGCCTCTTTGATATTGCGTTCCAATTCTTCGGCGGACTGGGCATGCATCATAGCGTAAAGTGTATACGGGAAACCTTCGAAAGAAGGACGCTTGTAACAATGCGAAATATAACGCTTACCTGCTAAAATTTCGCCCGCTTTTTTCAATTCCGAATTCTGAAATCCGAATTCGGAATTTGCAAAGCAGACCATAGCGTTAAAAGCAAAGCCCGCTTCTTGATGCCGGAGAATCGCCCCAAAACGGCGCATTCGTTTCAAAGCCAGGTCTTTGCGGAGTTCGTCGCACGTAACGCCCCAATCCTTAAATGGAGTAAGTGTATGCGGAATATCGGTGCAGGCAATGCGAATACAGGCTTTGTCATTTGCGGACAAAATGCGGGCAGGAGATTGCTTCGCCTTCGGCTCGCAATGACGTTTTTCGTCACCAATTCTGTTTGCTGGTGCGCCAGCGCCCATCACCGTATTAATCTTGAACTTCTTGGTCGCAGAAAGCACATGAACATCGTGCAGTTCTGTTTTTGAACAAACTTCATCTACAATCTTTTGAATTTCCTCTTCGGACTGGGCGATGACCGTAAACCACACATTATATTCGTGACTGCGCACATAATTGTGTGTAATCGCGGGAATTTCATTCACAGCGGCAGCGAACGATTCCAGAGCAGAATCATCGGAAGCTCCAGCCGAAATCGTTGGCACCTTGCCCGCGCAAAGTCTCGAAATAAAGCCGAGCTTTTTAGAATCGTACACTCCCCCGATGCGGCGGATAATGCCAGACTGGCGCAAATTCTCGACTGCAGCAAAAACGCTCTGTTCATCGGAGCCAAGCTGTTCCGCCAGCACCCGATATGGGCGTTCTTCCAGCGGGAAGGCGTCCTGGATGATAGCGAGAATATTCTGTTCAAGTTCGTTCATATTTTGGATTCCGTCGGTCCTCTATCCCCTTACAGGGTCCAGAGTCCCTCCAGAATGACTTAAGCGGGAATGTGTTTCTCGACTGAAGTGTGTGGTGTGAGATGATTTTCACTACACATTCCACACTCCACATTATCCATTAATTTCCTCGTCGGTCAGGTAGCAGGCCGGATCTTCTTCCCAGAAGTCGCCGGTCACTGCCTCGGCGCGAGTGCGGAAGTTACCGTTGCAAAGGTTCAAGTAGGCGCACTTGGGGCAGCGTCCCTTCAGAATCGGCTTCCTGTTCTTGAGGCCCGCCATAATCGGATTCGATTCGTCACTCCAGATTTCACCGAAACTGCGTTCGCGCACGTTGCCGAGCGTAATATACTGCGTAAACTGGTCGGGGTGAACGTTTCCGATGCTGTCAACGTTACCGAAGGCCATACCGCTGCGGTTGCCGCCATTGCGCCTAATGAGTTCAAGCACCTTCTCGGCGCGTGCCGGATCTTCGCGCTGCATACGGCGATACAGGTAGATGGCATCGGCGTGGTTATCCACCGTCAAGATTTCCTTGTTGACTCCACGTTTCTTGAAGTCGAGCGTACGGTCAATAATCAAATCGATAGCCTTGCGGCTTTCTTCATGGTTCAAGTCATTTTGTACCATGGCAGAACCACGGCCGCTGTAAACCAGGTGATAGAAGCATACGCGGTCGATATTTTCGGCTTCGAGCAAGTCAAAAATCGCATTCAAGTCTTGCACGTTGTAGCGCGTAATGGTAAAGCGAAGGCCCACCTTCTGGCCCGTCGCTACACAGTTGCGGATGCCGCGCAAAGCGAGCTTGTAAGCGCCTTCCTTGCCGCGGAATTTATCATGAGTCGCTTCGCAGCCGTCCAAGCTGATGCCCACGTAGCCCACACCCATGTCCTTGAGTTTCTTTGCAACATCGGGCGTAATGCAGGTACCGTTCGTGCTGATTGTCGGGCGAATGCCCTTAGAAGCGGCATAATTTGCCAATTCAAAAAAGTCCGGACGAAGTAGCGGTTCGCCGCCGCTAAAGAGAATTACCGGAACCTTGAAATCAGCCAACTGGTCAATTAAAGCCAAGCCTTCTTCGTGGGTCAATTCGTTCTGGTACTTAATAGCCTCGGAACGGGCATAACAGTGCACGCAACTCAGGTTGCAAGTCTTGGTGCAATTCCACACCACCACGGGGCCGCGACCCGGAGCAACGCCGTTCTTGCATTCATGGGCCTTGGGTTCATAACGCAGCTGATCGCCGTAATTCGGCGTATCCATCAAAAGCTTGGTAATACTAATCATAATTTTACAATGAATTCGATTGTTTTACAAAGATAGAAAAATCAAGATACCGAGCCCATCAAATAAAATTTCAAAAAACTTTTTTCTACATTTCCAAACACTTTTATGAAATGGACGACCCTTACACTGACCGCCTTGTTGCCTTTTGCGCTTTTCGCAAAAGAAATCGATATTTCATCCACTTCAGAGACACTGATTGAAAACGGCCAAGAAAACGCCGCAAAAGAAATTATCGCAGTCGAAGATTCTTCGCAAAAATGGAAAGCCACGGACAGCCTCAATCTAAAAGATGCCGGAAACTCCCCCGTCATTTCTAACGAGGTGGCAAGCACTAATTCTCTCTCCGATTCTTTAACTGATTCCCCCAAAACAGATTCTCTTGCCCTAAACAACGACGAAAGCACCGAAGAAGGCAACGAAGAAGCAGGTGCCGAAAGTGAAGAAGCCGAAGCGGAGCTCGAGGCCGACATGGCCGAAGCAGATTCCGCTACCGTAGACTCGCTTCAAAAACTTACACTTGACATGACAACCGCCTTTGTTCCGTCTGCAAGCCGGCGCGTTTCAGCCCCTTACGGCATCCGAACCTACCGTATGCACCGAGGGGTCGATTTGGGACTCTGCCACGGTGAAGACCGCACCATTGTCGCCGCATTCAAGGGAACCGTTGTCAAGGTCCGCAACCAGGGCCGTCGCAAGGGCTACGGAAAATACGTCATCCTCGACCACGGGAACGGCCTCACTACTTTATATGCACACCTCTCCAACTGGCAAGTCAATGTCGGTGACACTTTACAGGCCGGCGATACGATCGGCGTCGGAGGCAACACGGGGCGTTCTTTCGGAGCACATCTGCATTTTGAGATGCGATTCAACGGAAACTACATCGACCCCGCAACGGTCTTCAATTTCGAAGAAGGTACATTCCTCAACGCAATGACCGAAATCGACGAAGTCAAGCTACAACTCGTCGAAGCGGATTTCCAGAAAGAACTCGCCAAGCACCGCTACTACAAGGTTCGCCGTGGCGACTGCCTCGGAAAAATCGCCCGCAAGTACGGAATTTCAATCAAGCGTCTCAAGCAGCTGAACAACATCAAGGGCAACATGATCCGTCCGGGTCAAGTACTTCGCTGTTCCTAATTTTCGTCTACCGCGACAAGCCGCCGGTACGTTTTATCGATGAAGATAGCCCCGAGCGGAGCGGTCACCATAATGGCGACCGCCGCAAGTGTCAACACGTCATTACCGCAGGCAAGCCCAAAGCTGAGGGGAACGCCCCCGATTGCCGCCTGAACGGTCGCCTTGGGCACATAAGCCAACATGCAGAAGAGTCGTTCCTTTCGGTTCAAGGGAGTGCGCAACATGCAAACGAAGACTCCTCCCATACGGAAAATCATCGCTCCGAGCACCACGATAATCGCCCCGATTCCCGCCGTAAAGGCGTAAGCGACATCCAAGGTGCTACCCACCAGCACAAACAAAATAATTTCAGCAGCGACCCAGAACTTCGTGAATTTTCCGCTAATGCGTTTTGCGAGTTCCGGATGTTTCCCGTAAATGCACGCCGCAATCGCCACCACTGCGATCATTCCGCTAAAAGGCACGATATGGCTGATATCATGTTCCAGTTCGTTCAAAAGGAATGCAAAACTGAGAATGATCAACACCTTGACGGTATCGCGCATGTGCCTGTGCTTGAAGAACCATACCAACGCATATCCGCAAATAACCCCGACCAAAGCGCCCAAGGCTATCGAAACGGGAACAGCCAAGAAACTCGTTGCCGAAACGGCCTCCCCCTTAAGAAGCGCCAAAAATGCAGCAAATGTCACCAAGACGTAGACATCGTCTAGTGATGACCCCGCCAAAAGCATCTGCGGGATGCCATGTTTTACGCCGCGACGTTCTTCGAGCATCTTGAGCATTCGCGGCACGACCACCGCAGGCGAAACCGCCGCAATCGTGGAGCCCATAAGGGCCGCCTCCCAATAAGTGACACCCATCAGTGGCGGCGCAAGCACCACCACGCCAACGATTTCCACCGTCGCAGGCACAAAACACATCAGGAGTGCCGAACGGCCAATCCGCTTGAATTCGTGAATATCGAGAGTGAGTCCCGCCCGCGTCAAGATAATGACAAGCGCAAGCTGACGCAAATCGGCCGAAATATCGAGGAACGCAGGCCGCAACAAGTTCAATACGTGCGGTCCGAGAATAATCCCCGTAAGAATCATCCCCAAAATACTCGGAAGTTTCAGTTTCAAAAAGATCGATCCGAGCAGAAGCCCCAATAAAAAGATGAGTGCAAGAGAGGTAAGCATAAGGCAAATTCAATCACTAAAAACAATCGTTCGATTATTTTCTAGGACAAAATTAGAAAAAAAAGGATATTTTCACAGTTTTAGCATCCTAATTTAAAATTTTGCCTTTCCCCTTTTCGTTTTTTTAAAGTTATATTTACAATCAAGATTAGGAAAAAATATGATTCGCGTATCAAGCTTCAATAGGGCGTCGGAAAAGAACCGGCGCAAAAAGGGCTTTTCCCTTATTGAAATCATGGTCGTTATCGTGATCATGGGTGTCCTAGCAACGGTCGGCGTCCCAAAGCTGTTCAATGTCATCGAAAAGACTAAAGAAAAAACGGACCTCATGAAGCTTTATTACCTAAGGGATGCGCTCAACAAGGCTTTGATCGAAAACGAAACCGCCTTGACCAATACGGTTACCGCGAAAAAAATGAACGACGAACAATTCCAGAAACTGATCGACAAGATGTACGAGGGTTTCAAGTACGAAAGAGGAGCCACCCTCTTTGTCATCGAAGTGCACAACGGCCTTTCTGTCAATGTCCAGAATAGTCACAACAGTGCCAACAACACTTATAATGTAAGCGAAATCCTTGGAACAAGCGGAACCTGGTGCGACGCTCTCAGAGAAGCAGGATTCGAAGGGGTCGCCGACATTGTCGCCGACCGAATCAAAGGGACATACAAGAAAGAAACCGATACCTACACCTCGTTCTCGTGGAAAGACTCCAACAACAATAATGCCGAATGGCAAAGAACCGCTCCGAAAAAGCCCATGTTTACAAGTCTAGCCCTAAACAAGGGTAAAAAGAACGAAAACACACGCTATACAATGAGTGCCCGCTGGACAGACGTCAATCACCCAGGAAATTCTTTAGAGATATACATCCTGCCTAACGGCAAAAAATGGAACCAGGCATTCTTCACCGATAACGGGACTTGTTTCTCCACTTATGGAGACAAAGGCTGCAACGGTCGTTAAGTCGTCGCTGACGACTTAATGTCCGACATAGAGTCGTTTCATTTCGTCGGGAATCGCCATCGGGCGACCGCGCTTGACATCCACCAGCACCCACTGCGTATCCGATTCAAAAATAATCTTACCGTCGGAAATGCGTTCAAACCGGCAGCGGCGCGAAGTCGCGACCTTGCCGTAAGCGGCTACCCAAGTCGTTCCTCGGATTTCTTCGCCCAGAAAAGCCTGGTTCTTGTATTCCACGTGCTGCACGTGAATCATCCAGGCCGCACCAAGTTCACGCATCAGAGTCGTGCCACCGACAGAATCGGAATGGGCAATCGCGATATCCTGAATCCACTTGACAGACCATACATTATTAAAATGGTGGTTGTCATCAATCATCTCAGGTTCCACCTTGAACACCTGCGTATATTCCATCGGATTCACCGTTTCTTCCATCGCAATAGCCATAAAGCCTCCAACACATTTTCGTTCAGCGAAACAAATTTACAAAAGCAACAAACTCAAGATTGCCTCAGTCGATTGCAACTCAGACATTTTCCTATTCTTCGTACATCTTCTCGATTTCTTCGGCATACCGCGCTTCGGCCACGGAACGCCGGATTTTCAAGGTCGGCGTCAGCAGACCCGACTCAACCGTAAGTTCGTCACCGATCAAGGTCCACTTGCAAATCTGCTCCCAGTGATTCAATTTGCCGTTGACCCGTTCGATATGCCGTTCAATGGACTCGCGGACACGCTTGGACTTGAGCGCACGCTGGATACTGAAATCTTTCTCGGTGCGTTGCAAGAAACGTTTCGCATTCACCGGGTTCAGGAAAATCAGCGCCGACGTGAACTTGCGGTCGTTGGCAATTACCAAAGCCTGTTCAATCAGCAAATGCCTAGAAAGTTCCAGTTCAATGGGATTGGGGCTTACGTACTTGCCAGTACTCGTCTTCAGGAGTTCCTTGAGTCGACCCGTCAGATACAAGTAACCGTCGCGGTCAAAATACCCCTGGTCGCCCGTTCTAAAGAATCCGTCTTCCGTAAAGATTTCGGCATTCAATTTGTCGCGGTTACGGTATCCTTTGAACACACTGTCCCCTTTCACCAGAACTTCGCTGTGTTCGCCAATCTTAACCTGCAAGTGCGTCAGCGGTTGCCCCACGCTTCCCGGACGAGCCATTCCCGGTCGATTCACGCTGACAACAGGAGAACACTCCGTAAGACCGTACCCTTCGCACACGTTGAACCCGACATTCAAAAGGAATCGGCAAATAGACTTGTTAAGAGCCCCTCCGCCAGAAATCACCAGGCGAAAACGACCGCCCATGGCCTTGCGCAGCTTGCTGTAGACAAGCTTGTCGTAAAATTTCCAAACAAAACTTTTATGCGCCAATGGATTTCGATTCTTGGCATAGGTAAGGGCGTGTTCAAAGACAAACTTCTGCACTCCGTGAATCTGTTCGCCCGCGGCAGTCATGTTCTCGTAGAGCCGTTCCAGGATACGCGGAACCACCGTCATGACAGTCGGGCTGATTTCGCGGATACATTCAGGTATATGCCTCGGCGTATCGGCAAAGTAGACCTTGGCCCCATACAAAGTATAAAAATAGACCGACATACGCTCAAAAGCATGCGCCACCGGTAAGACAACCAGGCAGACATCTTCAGAACGGTTTATCTGCAAGAAATCGCACTTGATTACCTGAATTTGGGAAAGCATGTTTCGATGCGTCAGTTCCACGCCTTTCGGAGTTCCCGTAGAGCCGCTCGTATAGATAATCGTAAACACGTCATCCAAGGTGAGTGCGTGCATCTGGTCGTTCAACCACAGAGAAGACTCGGGCCGCTTCGAGAGCGACTCCCCCTCTTTAAGGAGGTCCGCCCAGTAGATTCCGTTCGGCGGAAGTTCCGACTCCGGATCGATGCAGATAACCGCCTTGAAACGGGACATCAACGTGCAGATCGACGGAGAAAGGTCACTCAATTTATAAAGGAGCAACACCTGCACCAAGGCATCGTCACATTGAAACGCGAAGTTTTCTGTCGAGATATTCGGGAAAAGCGGAACCACGCGAGCCTGGTTGAGTTGGCATGCCACATCGGCCATTATCCATTCGGGACTGCTGTTTGCAACGATTCCGATGCTTTCGCCTGCCGAAAGGCCTCGATTTCTTAAGGCAAGCGCTATGAACTGCGTTTCATTGCGTAGGCGCGTTCCCGAAAAATGTTCCCAGCCATCGGGTTTACGATGGAACCAGCCCGCGAAATCCTCGCGGTCACAATTCGCAAAGAACATCTGCGCAAGCGATGTATATTGCAACGATTCCATAACACAGATTCTCCTTCCCATAAAATACATTTATTCTAAACAAACAACAGTTTTTATTTGTTACAGAATCATTTTTTTTGCAATTATGCCATTTTTCGAATGTTTAGCTATATTTTTTTCCAGAGGGAATAAAATGTTTAAAAAACTGGTTTCTAAGTACAACGGCATCAAGCTGAACTATCGTATCGCCATTGCTATCGCAATTGGCACCCTTCTCGGAATCCTGCTTCCCGGACAAAAATGGATTGGTGAACTCGGTGTCCTGTTCGTGGGAGCAATGAAGGGCATAGCCCCCATCCTCGTGTTCATCTTGATCGTGAACTCCCTTTCCATGGGCAAGACCACGCTCGACCGTCGTTTCGGAAAAGTCTTCGCCCTCTACCTGATAAGTACCATCCTCGCTTCGCTTATTGCCATTTCGGCTAGTTTCCTTTTTCCGCAGAACCTGCAGCTCGCCCACGAGGCGACCACCTCGGCGATACTCCCCAAAGGGATCGGCGAAATTCTGAACAACTTGCTTGTCCGTGCAGTTTCAAACCCCTTCGAGGCGATTACACAAGCGAACTACATCGGTATCCTGGTCTGGTCGGTCATTTTCGGTATAGCCATCAGGAACCATGCCAACGAATCCACGAAGAACCTGCTCAACGACTGTGCCATCGCCGTGACCGCCATCGTCCGTTGGTTCATCAATCTCGCCCCATTCGGCATTTTGGGATTGATCCATTCGGCGATTGCTACAAACGGTATCGGCATCTTCAAGACCTACGGAGTCCTGATCGGAATCCTTGCCGGAACAATGTTCTTTGTCACTTTTGTTGTGGCCCCGTTGATTGTGAGCTTCGCCCTCAAGCGCGACCCGTATCCGCTCCTGATTTACTGCCTCAAGGAAAGTGGAATTACGGCGCTATTTACCAGGAGCTCCGCCGCCAACATTCCCGTGAACATGGAAGCCTGCAGCAAGCTAAAGCTTGACCGCGAATTCTATTCCGTCTCGATTCCCCTGGGTGCAACCATCAATATGAACGGAGCGGCCATCACGATCGCCATTATGACCCTTGCTACGGCGCATACCCTGGGTATTTCGGTAGATTTCCCGACGGCACTGACTCTCTGCGTGGTTTCCACCATTGGCGCATGCGGCGCAAGCGGCATTGCCGGAGGATCCCTTTTCTTGATTCCGCTGGCTTGTTCCTTCCTTGGAATTTCAAACGACATCGCCATGCAGGTTGTCGGAGTCGGGTTCATTATCGGAGTTGTTCAAGATAGCCTTGAAACGGCCCTTAACTCCTCAACCGACGTACTTTATACTGCCGCCGCCGAGTACAACGGATGGATTGCCGAAGGGAAACCGCTCCCCCGCAGATTCCGCTAATTCGAAATCTCATCAAAAACAGTTTCATTCCAACTTGGAGTATTCCGAGTTGGAATATTTTTTTCCAAAAAAAATCAATTGGATAATTCTCTTTGTTTCAAAAAAATTTACTTTTCCATGTGATATGGAGAATGTATGACCGCATACAAAAGACCTATTCAACAAAGCATCATCCTGGGGAGCGCACTGTTCATTACGTTCATGTGCTTCTTTCTTTCGTTGCAATCCTACCTGTCCTTTTCGAAATCTTTGTTCCAGCGATACGACGATCGTCTGGACAATATCCTGAACTATGTACACAGCCAGATTGACGCCGATGACCTTTATAATTGCGTCCAGACCAAGGAAACGTCCGAAAAATACAAGCAACTTCAGCAGACGCTGAACGGAATGGTAGATGAGTTCGAGCTATTTTACCTATACATTGTTTTCACCAGAGACACGTTGATGATAAACGTAATCTCTGCCACCAGCCAGGCCGAGCGCGACCGTGGCGAAACGGACATGCCGCTCCTGGATTCTTCGGAAGCGTACCCCTACGAAGAAATCCAGAAATACAACAAAGTCATGGAACAGTCCGACATTATGTTTTTCGAGGAAGATTCGGAATGGGGGGCCGCCTATACGGGTTGCAAGCCGCTAGCGAATTCCAGCGGAAAAAACTACGCACTCATTTGCGCCGACATTTCTATTGTATCCCTGCATAATACAGTCAATTCCTACGTCTTTTACAATGTGATGCTGACCATTATCCTGGGTTCGCTATTCGGCCTTATCTTGATTATCTGGCTCCGTCGCAATATCACGGGACCGATTCTCGCCCTGGAAAAAAGTGCCCGTAAATTCGCAGAAAAAAGCCGCAATCACAAGAACCCCACAGAACTAGTCTTCGATACGCCGAATATTCATACGGGAAACGAAGTCGAATCGTTAGCCAAAGCCATTTCTCAGATGTCAGATGATATGCGGAAATATATGCTGAGCATTATGTCTGCAGAAGAAAAAATCAAGTCTGCCCAAGAGACGGCAGCAGACATGACCCTCTTGGCCTACAAGGACGCCCTGACCCATGTTGGAAGCAAGATTGCCTATGACAGGGCCATCAGGGCACTAGAAAAAGAGATTTCGGAAAACAAGATTCCCTTTGCCATTGCGATGATCGACCTCAACAACCTGAAGAATATCAACGACGGCTATGGGCATTCGAACGGGAACAGCTATATCTATGGCGCATGCCAAATCATTTGCTCCATCTTTAGGCACTCCCCTGTGTTCCGAATCGGAGGCGACGAGTTCGTAGTCATCCTCAAGAACACGGACTATGACAACCGTGCTGAACTCATCAACCAGGCAAAACAGAAGTTCTCCGAAACCGAGAGCGACAACTCGAGGGAACCCTGGGAAAGGTTCTCTGCTGCCGTGGGTATCGCGGAATACCATAGCGGTGACACCGTAGACACTGTTTTCAAGAATGCCGACAAGGACATGTACGAAAACAAGATGTCGATGAAAAAAAAGAGTTAGCCGTTTTTACCGACGTTCCAAAATTCTATCTTTAGGCGGCCATGCTTGCCGCACTGAACCTACATTTTTCGCTTTACGACTGGCTCCTGATTTTCATGGTGACCGCTTTGGGCACCTTGAGCGCCTACCTGAAAGACCCGCAACTGAAGGCCGTCACGGCGACGATTCCGATTCCCTGCGGTTTCGCCTACATTGCAGTCGGTCTTCCGATGGGGGCAGCCAACGCTATTTCGGGATTCATGTGCTTTCTGTACGTGCATATCGTGCGCATTTTGCATTACAAAGTCAAAGTCCCTATCGTGCCGAGCATTATCGCAGGGCTCGCGTTCTTCGTGGCGCTCGGCACCTTCCTGATGCCGCGCATTCCCGATACCGAAGCATGGTTCATCGGAGCGTGCGCCTTTGACTTTATCGTAGGCGTCACCATGTTCCAGACGCAGAGCTATAAATCGGGCATGCGCTACAAGACTCCCCTGCCGATCTACATCAAGGCTCCGGCCATTGCAGGCGTCATAAGCGGACTGATGCTGATCAAGCAACTTATGGGTGGCTTTTGCACCAGTTTCCCGATGATGAACTCCATCGTGAGCTACGAAAGCCGCTATTCCCTGGGCGACCAGTGTCGGCAACTGCCGCTGTTCTTGATTGCGGGGCCGTTCATGTTCATCGAGATGCGTTACCTGGAAATCGGTCTCGGACTCAACCACTGGATTGTACTCCTGTGCGGCTACGTGCTTTTTGCGGCTATCTACTGGCCCCTGAACAAGGAACTCAAGCGCCGTAACGAACGGGCCGAGAAAAGCTACAAGAACATCCAGAATCCGGATGCCGGAATCCAGGGTTAAAAAGCGTAATTTCTTTACAATCGTTGAGAATCCATAAACATATTTATATGTTAAAGGCCCTTTTTTTGTCCTATGAGGGCTTTTTTTAGGTATTTTCTGGTAGAAATGTATTTAGGAGATGGCATGTTTGGAAATATCAAGAACTTGACAATCATTTCGGCTATGGCGCTCGGAATGTTCGCCACGGCCGTAAACGCCG
>JAEEGH010011067.1_pt1 | contig 20546 bp, 10 predicted proteins | sample 9134181 | NCBI WGS metagenome assembly JAEEGH01 (sample SAMN16246544, study PRJNA631951) | gut metagenome | biome: gut microbiome; feature: rumen; material: DP-attached | host: Bos | place: Iran: Karaj | collected 2018-10
TGAGACAAAGGAAATTTACGATTTGGTTTCGAAACTGACGTTTGTAAAAAATATGGAATATGTTGCACCACCAATCAAGTACAAAAACGACAAGCGGAATTTGGTGAAACAGCCGTCAATAAGTCAAGACTTATCAATTATAACAGATGTGAATAAACAGAGAGCAAAAGATGCAACAATTTTATTGATAAGCATTTATGGTCATTCCATTCAGCAACATATCATGTTTGGAACATATATTTCCCACGTGAAAGGCTATTATGGGCAAAATATGACAATTGCCGTGATTGACGCTGGGTTTCTCCACGTTGACTCTGCCGCTGTTTTCCAGAAATTGTGGGACGAGAATAGAATCTTGTTCACTCGCGATATGACGGGAACGCCGAAATTCTGCGACACGTCGTCGATTTTCCAGTCGGGAAGTCACGGAATGATGGTGCTTTCGCTCATTGGCGGTTTTTATCCCGGAAAGTTGGTGGGAACGGCCCCGGGCGCAAATTTCATCTTGCTTCGGAGCGAGGAGGAAGAAACGGAATATAGAGTGGAGGAAGACAACTGGGTTGCCGCTGCCGAAGTTGCCGACAGTGCCGGCGCCGACATTATTTCAACCTCGTTGGGGTATAGCGAGTTTGACGACAAAACGCAGAATTACACGTATTCCCAGATGAATGGAAATACGTCAAGAATAACCGTAGGTGCCGACATAGCCGCATCAAAAGGAATGCTTCTTGTGAATAGTGCGGGAAATTCTGGCGATGAAAAGTGGAAATACATCACGTCGCCTGCCGATGCCGACAGCGTACTTACCGTGGGAGCGTGCAAATTGAATGGGAAAAAGACAAAATTCAGTTCTTTCGGACCTACGTCCGATGGCAGAATAAAACCCGACGTGATGGCTCTTGGTTTGTATCCAACGATTGTGACAGCAAACGGGACTATTAAAAACAGCAGTGGCGGAACGTCGTTCTCGTGTCCGTTGATTGCTGGTTGTTGTGCCACATTGTGGCAAGAATTTCCTGATTCGTCGGCACAGGCAATCAAACGAGTGTTTATGCGAAGTGGTGACCGATATGCCAAACCCAATGTGAAATATGGTAACGGAATTCCCGACATACAAAAGGCCCGTGCGTATTTTTATGCAAAAGAGTTTTACGACAAACTTGCCACAAAATACGTGTTGCCCGATTTCGACACGTTCTTTGAAAAAATATGGAAGGACGGCGACGGATGTAACCTTGGGAAGGATTTTGTCTTTATGATAGATGTTGGGAAAAAACAATATCATTCGTTTGTTATTGTAAATCATAATTATGATGAGGTGCAGCTTCCTGACATTCCGGGAAAAGGTGGCAAGTTGTTGTGTATGATTGACGTAAAGAAATCCGTTTCCATAAAAATCACACCCCGATAGATGAGTTTGTTCGACATCATAGTGTTGGCCATAGGATTAGCAATGGATTGTCTCGCAGTGTCGGTTTCCACGGGAATCAGTTGTAAAGAAATGAACATTGCCAATGCGGCAAAAATGCCTGTTTCTTTTGGCCTTTTTCAAGGATTGATGCCCCTTGTGGGATTTTTTGTCACCATCTCATTTGCCGAATTTATTGATTCCGTATCGCATTGGATAGCACTGGCAATCCTTTCGTTCATAGGCATAAAAATGATTTGGGAAGACATTAAAGGGGAAGAAGAAAAAGACACGAAGTGCAATCATTTTTCCTGGGGTACCGTTTTGCTTCTTGCCGTAGCTACGAGCATTGACGCATTGTCAACAGGGATTATTTTTGTTCCGATACCAGAACAGATATTTTTTGCTGTCATTATTATTGGCATAACAAGTTTTCTTTTTTCCGTTGCAGGACTTTATGTCGGTAACAAAATAGGACAAACCGCCGTTTTGCGTTTTGGAATTATAGGTGGCGTGATTCTTATTGGCATAGGAATCAAAATCGTGATTGAACACTATCTGTGAACAAACATTCGGTTATTTTTCTTCAATAACCTTGTACATAGGCGTTTCGTCAGGACAAAGTTCCAAAACATGATGCTCGCAACTCAATCGCTCACTCGGGTCATGCGTTACGTGAATCATTGTGGTTGTTCCTTTTTCGGCAATCAATTCCAACAAATGTAGAATTTTCTCCCGATATTCCTCATCCAGTCCGTGACATGGCTCGTCTAAAATCAGTATTGGCGGACATTTCACCACGGAACGAAGAATCAGCATTGCTCGCTGTTCTCCGTAACTCAAGTCACGGAACAATTCCCGCTCACGACCAGCAAAACCGCCCAAGGCGAGCCATTTGTCGGCAACGGCGATTTCCACGCCTGTTGGCGCGCCATACAAGCCTATGGAATCTCGAAATCCTGAAATGATGAGGTTTCGAAGATTTGTGCCACCAACCATTCGGTATTCCACGTGCAGACGATACGAAACGATACCAAGTTTTTGTTTTATATCCCAAATAGATTCGCCCGAGCCACGTTTTTTGCCAAACAAACGGACATCGTTGCAATATACCTGTAAATTGTCGCCGGTAATCAGTTCCAAAAACGTAGTTTTTCCAGAACCGTTAGGACCACGAACAAGCCAATGTTCGCCTTTTTTCAGTTTCCAATTCAAATCAATCAGAACCCGATGGTCGCCCCAACCCACATTGACGTGGTTCATCTCGACCAAAACCTCATCGGTATCTTCTTTCTCTTGTTGCAAGGGCGATGTGTTAGCAATCGTTTCCGTCAGGTTTGAAGACAATTCCTCACGTTTTTGGGATTTGTTTGCTTCAGAATGTGCGCTTTTTGCCGCCAGACGTGCCTCGTAATCTTTTTTCGTTCCGCAAAAAGTTATGTCTTTTTGAGCAAATTCAAGCACGTTGGTGATTGATTCGGGAATCTCGTGCCAACGTTCCATACATAATATAATGTGTGGGAAGTCAGATTTTCCGTTTTGTTGAGCAGAAACTATCGTTGCAAAAAAATCAAATAAAATTTTCCGACTTTCCGCATCCAAACCGGCAAACGGGTCGCTCAAAACCAAGAGTTTTTTATTCGAAATCAATGCACGGGCAAGCAACGTGCGGCGAATTTCTCCCGTTGACATATATTTCAAGCCACGTTCAAGAATGTTTTGAATACCACAAAGTTTCACCGCCTCGTTTGTCTCCAGTTCGTATGCCCATTGAGGCAATTCATCCGTTTTCTTCAGTGGTCCAAGAACACCTTCGACTATGAATCTTCGTCCCGTCCGTCCAATATCCACGCCGCCGTCCATATAGTCGCTCTCGTCGTTGTTGCGTTCTTCTTCTATCAGTTTTGCGGCACGTTCAAGAGAAACGAGCTCTACCGAATCTCCAAACGCCGAATAATACCTACCAGTTGCGTCAGCCGACGTATTTGCGACAAACGACATTTTTCCCGCAAGGGCATTAACAAAATCAGCCTTTCCGCCCCCGTTCGGACCAATTACGAGCCATGCTTCGCCTTCGTTCATTTGCCACGAAAGATTCGGGACGACAATCTTTTCGTTAGATTCAATTCTACAATTCTGTATTGTTATAAGCGAATTTTCTTGCATTCTATTCCTTTTAAAACGCTGGCGAAGGTAGTAAAACTCTTCAAAAATCAATATATTTTTATTTTTCTTCTACTGAATATGACCGTCATACATTTTTTTTTGCAAAAAAAACGATAGGTCTTGCACCGAAAACAAAAAGTTGTATATTTGCACTGCTTTTTTAAAGCGAAGTTCTTATACATAAAAGATTGCCTCTTTAGCTCAGCTGGCCAGAGCACGTGATTTGTAATCTCGGGGTCGTTGGTTCGAATCCGACAAGAGGCTCTCTTAGGGAGTGTTCTCCAGCGGCAACGAGAGCAGACTGTAAATCTGCCGTCTTTCGACTTCGGTGGTTCGAGTCCACCCACTCCCACAACATAAGCGGGAGTAGCTCAGTTGGTAGAGCATTAGCCTTCCAAGCTAAGGGTCGCGGGTTCGAGTCTCGTTTCCCGCTCATTGAAAATCAAGCACTTACAGACGTAAGTGCTTTTTTTTTGCCTTTTCCTGAAAATAATCCAATTTTTATGTATATCTTTGTGTGTGAGTAGGTTAGAGAAATTTATGTAAAATAACGTAAATAGGTGTAAACCGAAAAAACTTGCGAAAAACTTGCGAAAAATTGTCAAATTAACGAAACTGTAAAATTATGGCTACAATCAATTTGGTATTGGATTCTCGGTACAGAAACAAGGAAAACAAAAGTCCTTTGATTTTTAGAATGGTACACAACACCGTACCAACATCATTCTCTTCGGGTGTTTTTATAAAAGAGGAGGAGTATAATGCACAGGACGAGAAACGTCCGATTCGGCTTTCAAATCCAAAGGCAAAATCGCTAAACGCAGAATTGTATTCCTTATTGACAGAATATCGTGCTCGCTTAAACTCATTAAAGACACGTTCTGCAAAATTATCTGCTGTTGAGTTGAAAAAACTGATGTTGAGTAACGAAATCAACACAATGTCCGATGTTAGTTTTACTTCGTATGCCAAGAAACACGCAGAAAAATATCAAGGAGCAACCCGAAGGGTATATGAATACACCCTTCGTTTGGTTGACGAATTTTTTGGCGGTAAAACGGTTCTGTTTGAAGACATAACAGCAGGCGTACTTCACTCAATGGATGATAAATGGAGCAAGACGATGGGTGTTTCGGCACGAGGTATAAATTTTAGAAACATACGGACTATTTTTAACCGTGCCATTGATGATGAACTAACAGATTGTTATCCATTCCGCAAGTTCAAAATAAAAGTTGTGCACAAGGAAAAAGAATACCTACCATTGGAGTATATGCAGAAACTGAAAGACCTCACATTTACAAAACAGGAAAAACTTCGAGAATTGGCTCGTGATATGTTTCTACTCTCGTTCTATCTCTGTGGAGTTAATGTAAACGATATTTTTTCGTGGAGAAAAGATGTCTTAAAAAAAGACCGTGTTGTATTCGTTCGCAAAAAGATTGCCCACCACGAACCCGACCCTATAAAACTAAAACTTCAACCCGAAGCAAAAGCAATTATTGATAAATATGAAGGGGTGAATTATATTGTAAATCTTGCCGAAACATATAAAACAGACTATGAAACATTTAATGGCTATCTGAAACATCGAATAAAAGAAATAGGGAAACGAATTGGCTACCCCGAACTCTCTATGTACTATGCCCGATATTCGTGGGCAACGTATGCCGACCAACTTGGCGTTGATGAAAAGGTTATCTCCAAATCGTTGGGACACACTGACCAAAGCGTGGCGGGACGACATTATATTTCATACGATTGGAAACGAACCGACGAAGCCAACCGAAAAGTTATAGACTACGTACTTGCACAATAGTTTGACGGTGCTTTGACCGTGACTTGATTGTGCGTTGACCAATTTAGACTGTGATTTGACCGTGAATCGACGGTGATTTGATTGTGATTTGACCGGGATTTGATTGGGATTTGACGTATTGGGTCAAATCACCGTCAATTCCTCGTCTGTTTTTTATCGGTTCTCTGTCTAAAATTGTGGGATTTTGGTCAATTCGCAGTTTAATTTGCTCAAAGAATGGTCAAAGTTTTTTATATAAGTATTCTATTTCTTTTTTGATTTTTTTTTATCATTGGTAGAATATTTCTCTATTATACCGCTTAATAACAATAAGTCAGGAAGTGGATTGTTGCAATCAAATTTTTCAATTACTTTTTTCATTTCTTTAAAGCAATCATATACAAAACAATTGCTAATTGTTAGCGTTGAAATAAAAGACTCCAAAGCCATTTCGATTTTTAACTTGTTACATAAAAAAATCGCTGACATATTATTTTCATATATACTTACATCAACATTACTAATTTTTTCTCTAAAATCAGTTAAGCACATCTGAATTTCATTTTTGTATTTGTTTATTTCCTCTTCAGTACTAAGAATTTTAAACATAATTTTACTAATTAAATATACATTAAATATTAGTTACCTTCTTTTGCAAATATAGTGAAAAGCCAAAGAAATTATTGTCCTCCTTCTTCCTGTACATAACCGTTTGTCCTCTTCGGGCAATTTTTATCCTTGATTGAAATCATCAATTTCTTTATTTTTGTAAATTTCCTTATACAAATCTTTTTCACAAATGTTTCATAAACACGCAATTACATTTTATCATTTTTTTTGTTATTACCTCTTCTCCCTTTAAAACATTTTGATTTTCATTATGTTTCAGTGTTCAAAGTGTATTTTCTACACTAACATTTAATATAGAAAAACTTAAAATAAAATCCAATAGGAATAACGTTGTTCAATAATAAATGTTTTTTATACTTTTGTCGCCAGAAGAATTATTTAAAACTATAAAAATTATGAAAGTAAAAAAATTATTTGTGCCATTAATTCTATGTATGGCTATTTCGTGTACAAAAGAAAATCCTATTTCAAATAAAAATGATTATCACAATAATTGTGATGTTTCATTAGATGACAGCAAATACGATGAGTATGGAGGCAAATTGTTAGATGTATTATTAACTACCTTGGATGACAAGAATTTCCTTTCTTTCCTAAAAAATGAAGCTTGCAATCAATTTGATGGTGATTATGACATTTTAATAGCGTCCTCATTAGAAAAACCTATACAATCGGGAGAGGAAACGTTGAAATCTGAAAACACGACATTTTACAACTATTTGTCGAATAAGAGGGCGTTGCTAAAGTCATATTCTAATGAAAGTATTTTGGACTCGATTGTTCGTTATTGTCCATTAATGCAAATTTCTATACCAGAATTAGAAGATGGTAGTACTGAGAATTGGGATGTTGCCAATACAGATGTATATATAGTATTTCTTAACTCTGAATTTGATGAATCGACTTCCTCTTATGTACAAGCATTTGATAAAAATGGAATGAGTCATCAATTGAGTTTAGATACGTTACCAACTCTACCTGTAATTGTTATCAGTAATAATGAGAGATTGAGCGTTTCAAATCTTAAAAATTATGACACAAATGTGTATTATTCAAATGAATATTATACTTATCGTTTTTTGGATTGCGAAAATGTAGAATTGAAATCTTATGACCGAGACAGCAATACGAAAAAAGATGTTTTGTATAAAGCAAAGTTTGTTAGTAAGGCTGCTTTTCGTCAAGTAGAAACATGGCCGAATGGACGCCCAGAATTCAAAGTTATAATTGCGTTTTCAGAGAAAAATGGTACTAACGTTACAGCGGGGACAATGGAAAAAATTTTAAGTAAAGACGGTTGGATTAAAAGATATGTTGTTACAGTTAAGTTACTCACTAAGACTTTAAACATCCCTATTTTTTCTTGGGACAAAGACATATATGGACTTAAAATGAAATATCATTGGATTGAGCAGGATAATGGTAATGGGACAAAAGAGATAAATACATCCTTAACTAATAAATTTAGTGATAATATGACTTATACGACAACAGTGAAGTCAAATGTTTCTAATACAGATGATGATGCTGGTGAGGCTATTGTTGAGTACATGGATAAAACAACAGAAGATGGTACATGGTATAGTACTGGTATTGTTGAATTTTGTATAAATCAACCTAAATAAAAAGATTTATGAAGAGAATAATTTTTGTTACAATTTCGATGCTCTTAGTATCGTTGTCAACATATCCTCAATTTTCGTCATCGTTTTATCATTCTGTTTCATCTTCAAAGGTTGGTATAGGTTATTTTTTTAATGATAGGATTTTTTCAGAGGTAAGATTGTATGGCGGATTATCGATTGATAATTTTACGGCAGAACCTATTGTAACATTTAACTTTTGCCAGAAGGAAGTGTACAATGCATATGTTGGCACTGGAATGGTAATAAACTATTTGACAGGTCCTGTATTTCCTTTGGGTGTATATATAAAACCGTTTGAGAGTTTACGTAAGTTTCGAATTTGTATAGAAGCAGAACCAATGTATGATATTGACAACGAAGTCTTCTTGTTTAATTGTTCTGCTGGATTCGTTTATTCGTTTCAAGAAAAATAAAAAAATGTATGTTAGAAAGATTGAAAAGTTATAGTTAGTACTATAACTTTTCTTTTTTTTAGGACTATAATAGTGAATAACTTATAGGTAAGATATTGTGATATATATTTATTAGGTTCAATCCTTCGTTTTATTATTCTGTATCTCCCAATTCTTCAGTTCCAACACATTTGCACTGGCTTTTTTGTTGTAAAACAATACAATATTTTTACCATTATTACTCTTTGAACTATTAAATTTAATACCATCTATTTTCTTTCCTTTATGGCTACAACAATATCTAATATATTCGGAAAAAATCTGTGTTGGTACGTAGTCGAATTTGCGTTTTACACCTATTGTTTTTGATATTTTTCTTGAAAATGAATGAATAAAACTTAGTTCCTGCCAATGGTCTGCCCAAAAACTTTCTTCTGGGAGTTGAGTTAAATCTAATATTGTCAGTTCTTGCTTTGTATTAAATTCACCTATTGCACAAAATTTCTTTGCAGAATCTCGTGCTTCTTCTTTTGCCGTATCTCGGTCAAACGCGCCATAAAACATAGATATACCCATAGGATTCATTCGGTTCTCACTTGCCTTATCGTTAGGTGGCGATGTCAAATCATCAAACGCTTTCACTTCGCTTTTGCTGTCAATATATCGACACCTATATAACGTTGTTTTGCATTGCAATGTGTTATATAACCCTAAATCACTAATTGATTTTGATATTTCTGTTAAAATATCTTGTAGCCCATTTTCCTCTGAATGATAAGTTTCGTCAAATTGAGGTAACATATAAAAGGTAAAGCGTCTTTGATGAATTACCATAGATGTAAATTCTCTCCACAGGTCTGTCAATTCTTCATCTACAGTTCTAATAACAGAATCTTTCTGTATCCATTCTTCTTGAAGAAAACAATTTTGTATATCTTGGTCTAATGCTTCGTTATCTGAAATCAAATCTATTTCCTCTAAAAGTTCCTCTACACAATCAAAAGTTTTTGCATTTTCACGTGTTACATAACCACTCACTCTTTTCAAACCTGGAATAATTTCATCATCATCATAAAACGTTTTTTCTAAATATAGTCCGTCTTCATCAGGAGTTGTATAATATTGTTTTATCCTGTCCATCGTATATTCCACAAAATCAGAAAGATTGATTACATCAGTCTTTTTGTTACAGTAACTGCAAACACCTTTCTGACTGTGTGTTTGGACATAACTTCTTAAATATACGTCTTTGTAATGCCTCGCACATAAACTTTTGTTTTCGTCAGGTAAACTATATCCTCGACTAAAATCTTCTATCTCTTTTTCTTTGAAAAATCCCATATACAAATCTTTTTCGCAAATGTATAATAAACACCTAATTACATTTCATCAAAAAATTCTATTATTACCTCTTCCCCCTTTAAAACATTTTGATTTTCATTATGTTTCATTGTTCAAAGTGTATTTTCTACACTAACATTAATATAGAAAAATTAAAAATAAAATCCAATAGAAAAATGATTGTTTGTTAAAAATTGTTTCGTATATATTTGTATCGTGAAAAAATTTATTAACTAAAATAAATACAATGAAAATAAAAAATTTACTTTTAACTTTATGTTATGTAGTTGGAATTTGTAGTGTTGCATTTGCTCAGCAACAACAAACGGCATTGAATGTCGCAACTACCAATCCATCAAAACCAATGAATTTTGCAGGAAATGAGCAAGCCTGTTTTGTTACAAACATTACCAATAGTGCCACCGACGGTAGCGGTATATTTATTGATGATATGCAACTGCAAATACCCGATGGCTTCGATTTGGTTTCGTTGTCGGTGGTAAAAAACGAGACAACATTGGTGTCTAACTCACTTTCAATGCAGTTAAACGATACATTAAGACCATCGGAATATTATACATTAAATTACTGCATACGAGCGAATTGCAATGCTATTCCAACAAACATTTCTAATCAATTTTCTGTATCTTTTTGGAATACATTAAATATAAATTATTCGGAACACGATACTGTAAAAACCTTAGTGAAAGAAACAGATGATTTTAAATTAGAAGTTCCGAGTTTATCTCTCACGGTTGGTGTTGGGAATGCTAACACCCATAACAATGTAAAAAATATTGTTTGGCAAACACCAGTGACAGACACATTTACAATAAGAAACACAGCAGGTGCAGGTTCTATTTCCAATTTGCGTGTATCAATGCTACTTATGCAAAATGTTGATGCATTTTCAGATGTTAAATTTTCTGTTGTTGGTGGACAGTTCCGAAATGCAGAAGTAGAAGATGGAAAATATTACATTGACCTTTCTTCTTCCGATTTTCAACAAGCGGGCTTGGGTGATACATTTGATTCAAATGAACAACTAAGAGTTGCAGTTTCTTTCATTCCAACGAAATTCTATTTACAAACACAAGCGAAATATCTTGCACAAGTAAAAAATGGCTCCGATGTTTGCAATGAACAAATAAATGCATCGGCAATCTGTGACTATCATTGTCAAGAACCTAATGTAACACTGAACATTACATCGGAAATCATACAAAAAGCAAATTACTGTGGAAGGGAATTTATCTGTGATGTAACATTGACAAACACTTCAGAAAACACATTGACGAACACGCTTAAAAACGCACGATTTTATTTTGGGAATTGGGGATATGAAATCACTTCTGTTCAATTCAACGGTACAGAATTAACTGCTACATCTCATAATACGTATTCGCTTCCAACCACAGACATTGATGGGGACGGGAGTCCCGATTTTCTTCCGCAAGAAAGTCATACGTATCGTATAAGGGCGGTATTACAAGAGCCTACAGACAATGTTAGTTTGTGGGTAGATTTTAGAGGCGAGTTGGTCAATGGTCTTTCCAAGTCTGCATCTGCAATCATTTCAAACAATCTTGTGGAAAGACAAAACACCATCCTCACATCTCCAACAGATACAAAAGGAGGAGAGCCTGCAACATATAAAGTTGATGTAAACTTAAATCCTCAATACTATTTCCAACAACGTGGATTTATGGATGTTGATTATGTGGGACTTATGTATAATGATGAATTAGTAAAAACATATCCCGAAAGAACAATTATTGAACAATCCGACGATATTACAATAATTGCATCGTGTGATATGCCACAATTATTCAAGTTAGTAGTTAAAACAAATGATTGTGATGTAATATATACGAAAAAGAGTTTAATGGGGAAATCCGTCGTGGAATGTCCCGATACTCTATTAAATTCCTCCTGCGTATCTGTTCATACTACAGAAGTCACATCTATTTCACCACAAGAAATAAACACATGTGAAACATTTACCATAAATGCTGTAGGCGAACTTGCCTATTTAAGCAACGACACGTGTAGCCGTCCTCAAAGAATTATTGCACGTGTCTATGATTTAGAGGGACGTTTGCAATTTGAGTCTGTTTCATGTAGTGTTTCGGTTGGCGGTTCTTCGTATACCTTGCAACCGTCAAATACGAATGCTGTAAATAATGGGATTGCGTGGATTTCAGATGTTGTGTCAGTTCCGTTTAATGAAACACTAAATGTTTTACAGTTACAATTAAATGCCGAAGTTTTCGTAAAAGGCGACCACACCCTTCCAGAAAAAAATGGTTATAATGTTCGTGTGGAATTTGCAGTTGAAGACAATGAAGATATTATACATAATGCTAATAGTAAAGGTTATTCTTTAACGGTCTATGATCCAGATTTATATGACCCAGAATATGGATTTCCATCATCTTCTGTTGAAGGGGAATTAAAAGTATTGTTGAGTATGACAAAAGCAGCAGAAAATGCTTTACTACATCCTATACGATTAACACATATAGATTTACCTGCAATAAGCGGGTATTATTATACAACCACATCTGATGTCGGACAACCATATTCGGTTGACATATCAGACGAATTTGCATATAATACGGAAAATGGCAGTCGAAGCGCAGGATTTTCTCAGGAAATTAAGGCGTTATGTTATACTGATATGACCCGATATAACGGAACATTGCATGGCACTTATACTTATAGTGATTATTATGCTTCGTGCATAGAAAACGAGACTTTTACTCGTGATTTTGCAAAGGTATATACTCTACGAGCCCCAGTTATAGAAATGAATTCTTCTGTAGAACAAGCAATTACGAAGTTTACAACTTGGAATGTTTTTGTGAAAAACACAGGTGGAGCACATGCTCCAAATGTGACACTTAGAATAAAGCCGAATGAAAACAATGTAACCGATTTAAATATTGAACATGTTGCTGTAGATAATCGCGTTATAGACAATCCTCAATATCAAAGAATTGGTAATGAGGCGTATGTAAATATTGGTACTATCAATGTAAACAATAATGATTTAGTAAAAGTAACAGTAACCATGAGTGGTGGGTGTACAGGAGAAGGTACGAGTTACTTGGATGTGACGGCTATTTGGTCATGTGAGGATATTATGAATATGACAAATATACCCGAAGAGTTTGAACTAAGAAATTGTAATAACTTCTCAACTCAATTGGAATTACAAAATATGGAGGCTATCCTTGTGGCAGAAACGGAATACCCAAATGAAGAATTTAAATTGTGTCAAGAAATACCAATACACCTTGATGTATATAATTCAGGACGGGCAATGCTTACTGATGTAGGGTTACTTTTTGATGAAGACTTCTTTTCCGATAATGTTATTCTTAAAAACAATAAGATAGGCGTTGCATATAATGATTTTGTATATAGCATAAATACAGCGGATTTAATCGGAGATATTTCGGACACAAATACAGTGGTTTCAAAAAAAGTGTTAAGTTATTATTCGGATATTATGGGATTACCATCACGTAGTGGTGATTTAGATGTTTTAGCAATTGATTTCTCTGTTATAGTTAATTGTGGAGCGAATGATATGACAAGAATAAAGCCTTTACAATTCAATACATCTGCGTTAGGTAATTGTGGAGAACCTCAAAAACAGCAATTTATTTATCACTTGCCAATTGAAGGTCTTGACCAAATACAAATGGTGGGGGTAATGGCTTCAAGTTCCCCCTTTACTGCTATGCAGTCGGGAGGCATTGCTGAAGGACAAATTACAGTGACTGTGACAAATAATTCGTTAACCCCATTGGATAATCTTATTGTTGGTGTAAAACTGCCCGATGGATTGACTGTGACTACTCCAAGCGGGAGTTCACAAATCAAGGGATTTGCATTGCATACAGAGCCGAACTCAAATGGGGCAACTGAGGTGATATTAACTGCTCCTGCTGACTATATAGTCCCTGTTGGAGAATCTCGTACCTTTACATTAACCGTGCAAGAAAATAAGCCGTGTCCCAAATTAGAATCCATTGCATTGGCTTATGCGGAAGTTCCTATTGAAGTAGGAAGCGATTGTGGTACGGGAACTTGTACAGTACGTGCTCAAACGGATTGTGATACTATTGAATTACAACGTTTACGCCAACCTGTAATTGTGACTATTACAGGTGACGATACGGTATGTGTTGGCAACGAAGTAATTTTGACCGCTTCGGGAGCAAATAGTTATATTTGGGATGATAATACAACTGGTGCAACAAAAAGTGTTGCATATCCTAAAACAACATACCACGTAACAGGATATGTGGACGAATGTTCGGATACAGCAGAACACACCATTACTTTTGTAGAACGATTGACACAACCGCAATTAGTCTTGGTGGTTAATGCAGATACCATTACTAATGGAAAAATCCAATATTCTGATTGGGCTACTATGGGTGAACAAATTATTCACGCAATAAGTGATGTGGAAGGCACATTGACTAAAATCAGCGAGCCTAACGATGGCAGATGTGGAATCTATGAATATCAATATACCATTACAAATCAGTGTGATTCTCTTACTACAAGCATTACCTTTGAAGTTGAAAATTGTGATACCACAACGTGCGAAGACGGTGATTTAGTTGTAATAGATGGTAAGCCCGGTTATTCTTTGGAAGATTTAGACGCTCTGAAAGGATATGTACAAGAGGGCGCAACATTACAACCTTCTTCTGATGGAGGGTTTACGATAACAATTCAGACTAATTGTGGCGAAACGACCTATACGCTTAATAGTTGTTTTCTTGATAATGCCGATATAAATAAAGACGGCGTTGTCAATAATGCCGACATTGATAGGTTGGCAGAACTGATATTGGAGCAAACAAATTGTCAAAACAACCAAAATAATTAATGCTATGAAAAAGATTGTCGCTTTATTTATCACGACAATAATGTCGTGTGTACTATACTCTCAAATATTTGAGTATGAATGGAAAGATATTACCCCTGACGATTTCAGTATGACAATTGCTCAATCTGTGGGTACAAAAGGTGGAAATGTTGTTGTGGCTACAAAAGAAGGATGGCTTGCAATGTCATCTGACACAGGAAAGACATGGAAACAAACATATAGTCTAAAGGGACAAGGATTAGATATGCTTACAGGATTAGATGAAGTTTCATATCAACCTTTAGCATTTAAGTTTGCCAAAGATTCTCTTCACGGAATTTTCGCTTCTGTATCTAAAGAAAATGGGAATTTTATTAACAATGTGCTTTATACTGTAGATGGTGGTAATTCGTGGACTTCCTCATTGTTAGAGTTGAAAGAATCAGATAAAATTGTTACAACAACATGGAGCGATGAACAAACAGTGTTTCTGACTGTACTTGATACGAGTTCAAACAAAGTTGCCATATATAAAAGTTCAGATTATGGAGAAAAATGGGGGTTGTCAACAAATGATGTTTTTTCGCAAGAAGTTTCACCGAAAAGTGAGTCTTATATCTATATGGCGTTTGTAAACAATCAATTAGGATATATCTTTGCAAATATAGGCTATAGTGTGACAAGTGATGGCGGAATGACATGGAAAGCTGAACAACTTAGCATTGCACCAAAACACTTGTTTCAATTTGAAAACGGATACATTATTTTAACTGTATCAAGTCAAATTAGCAAAACATTGGAAAGTTGTCGAATAATAAATATGTATGATGGGGGTAATGGTATTATTGCATATTATAATGTCCCAAAGTCTATGTATGATTTAGGAAGAGGTAAGGTTTGGGCTACTGTGTCGGGAGGATATAATGGGGATAAAAATAATATAATATCAACTGATAGTATGCGAACGTGGCAGATTACAGAAGAAACATATACTCCGCCAACAAGTGTAGTGAATACTGCCCTAAATAACTCTCGTTATTCCTATATATACAAAGGTAACATGGAAGGGAAAAACATATTCGTAAAATCCAAGAACGAGATTTTTATAATCGGGAAACAGAATGGAAGGTTGTTTTATTCCTCGAATGGCGGTAAAACATGGGATTACAAGGATTTCAATACAGCATTATACAAAATGCAGTTTTTCCCTAATGATGTTATATATATGACAAGTACAGATAGTTTGTTCATATCTCGTGATGGCGGAGAATCGTGGAGTGGGAAAGATATGCACATCTCTGATTTTTCGGGACGCGATGTAAGAAATATACAGTTTTTTACAGAAAGTTTCGGATATGTTTTTGATGATGTACATTTATATCAAACTGTCAATGGCGGCGACACATGGGAGAAGATCACAAATCCAAGTTTAGATTTTTACAATTATGATGGGTCTTTAACATATGGTTGCTTTGCAAACAAGCATATTGGATTATTTCAAAGTGATGATTCAAAGACGATATTATTGGCAAAAGTTAATTCAGAAAAAAAGTTGACATTTTCGCTTGTTTCTGAAGATAAAGTAAACAGAATTGCACGGATTACTACGACTTCTCACGAAGGGAAATGGATATTGATGGATAGAATTAATGGACATGTATATACCTGCGATACTACTGAATACAATTTCAAAAAGGTTTGGCAAGGGAGTGAGTATTATACTCCTGCGTATGCCTATTCAACTTTGTTGGTATATTCTAAAGATACGTTGGTAATTCCATCATTGTCAGATGCTCTGGATTATCCCAATGATACAGTGCTTGTTTCTATAGATGGTGGAGAAACATGGAATGAAGAGAGGGTTTCGCAATATCCACCTATTACAAAAATATCAAAGGCGGATAATAATAATGTCATTTATGGATTTACCGAATTAAAAAATATTAGAATCTATAAAGGTATTCATAAAGTAAAAACCTCAGAATCATCTTTTGAAAAACAAGAAAATGGTACAATACAATGCTCTATAAGCAATGCAGAAAATCAAAGTTATGCTGCAAAGGTGGTCATAGAACAAGTTAACGGTACAAATATAATTGTAAACGAGAACTTAGAAGTCAAATCGGGAGAAACGTTTGTAATTACGTTACCACAAAATATAACCGCAAACTATGTGATAAAGGTTATTCCAGAGGATGAAGAGGTTTATGAAACGGTACAAAGCCAAGAATTTATAGTAAACAATGGTGGCAGTGCCATAGACGCTGTTTCTTCTGATGAAATTCAGATCCGTGTAGTAAATGGAAAAATAGAATGCAGTTGTGAGGAATATGCAATATACAATGTGGCAGGGCAAAAGGTGCAAAATAACGCTTCTTTGCCATCGGGTACGTATTTTGTGCATTGCAATCAACAAGTTAAGAAGGTTATCATTCAATAACAATGTAAAAATGATTATTTACCCCTACAATAAAAAATAAAAACTATGAGGTATAGAAATAAAATAGGAATAACAATCATCGCACTGCTAATGTCGGTGGTCGGTTCGTATGCCCAAGACCTCGAAATAGTAGGTATGCCTATAGATTGCAGGGAATCTGCTTCGTCGGTGGATTATCAGCAATACGGCGTTTTAACATCGGGAGCTCATTCATATTTTGAATGGAGCATAGAGGGCGGTGCGGATTTTAATCCGTCGAGAACAGCCACAGGCAGTTTTGTAACGGTTCGTTTTACTGAAGGAACAGGAACTGTTATATTGCGTGTTACGGAGCGTAGCGGTAACACGGTTTTACGAACAGGAATAAGAGAAATTTCAAAAAACATACGCCCCACTATGGTTTCCGTTGACGGTCCCACAGGTTGGGGTGCAGTATGTTTAGAGCAAAAAGGTGTTGTTTATACGGCAACGGCAAACAACGCACAATCATTCACGTGGACAGTTCCCGAAGGTAATACGCTTGTGTCGCAAAGTGGTAACACAGCCGTCGTAGATTTTCACGGAGTTGCAGGTAATATGATTGTATGTGCCCAAAACGGAGAGGGGTGTGTTTCGCACAACTGTCTACACCCATACGTTGCTCCTGTTGGCGACTGCCCACAACCGCAACAATGTGAAATGGTTATTTCGGCAGAAAACAAGTCGGTTTGTCAAAACGATGTTTTTGATGTCGCACTTTCAATGTCCGATGTGGATTGCTATTGTGTAAACAGTATGTTTTTCTCGATACGCTATAATTCGTCTGTTCTCCAACTTGAAGGAGTAAATTCCCAATCAAACTTTGTCCGTTTCAAAGATTGTGGCAATGGAATGGTAAGTGCAATAATCAGCGTGGAAAATGGAACAGGATTCAGAGGTGGCAATATTGGTACGCTACGGTTTAAGGCGTTGGAATCAGGAACATCTGACATTACGCCTATAAGTTTTGAATATACAGGTTCTGGCGATGGTGAAGAACCTACCGTTACGTTCGTCAATGGTGTTGTAACGGTTGCACCAAGCACAGAGGTTCAAATTTCACCAACCGTTTCGGAGATTGCAAAAGGCGAAACCGTTGCACTGCAAGCCACTCCAGCAGGCGGAACGTGGCAAGGCGACGGCATTTCGGGTTCCACGTTCAACTCGGCTACTGTTGGCGTAGGTAAACATACGCTAACATACGTTGTAGCACCCAACGGAGAAACGTGTGGTGGTCGTGACAGCATTGAAATTACCGTCACAAACGACTGCAATTTCAGATTTATACTCCCCGACACGGTACTTTGTGAGCCAGCGGGATTAGTTACCATACCTGTCCGAGTGTCGGATATTTGTGCCTGTATATCGGATGTACATTTTTGTTTGACATACGACACGGCAGTTGTACGTTATGTTGATATTGAAAGCAACAACAAGATGGTTTATGTAAGGGAAAATGGGAACGTATTGAGTGCCATTGTGTCAAATAACGCCCCTGTCACAACAGAATTTTTGGCATTGCAATTTGAGGTTGTCGGACAAGGCGAATCGAATATGACTTTGTTCGTAAATGACATTCTAAAAGATGGGAACCTACAAAATTATACGGCAACAGGAACAATTACCATAGGACAATCGCCTATTGTACAAATAGATGTGCCACAAACATTCTACGAACAAGACACGGCAATAGCACTCACGGCTATTCCTGCAAATGGTCAATGGGTGGGCGACGGAATAACCGACGGGAACTATTTCAATCCGTCATTGGCAGGGATTGGAACCCATACGTTGAAATATGTAGTTTCGGCGTATGACGATTATTGTGCAGCTGAGGATTCGGTACAAATCGAGGTCAAGTCAAATTGCCGTTGGGAGGTTCTGCAACAAGAATATGACGCATTCGTTGGAGATACCATACAATTTGAATTTGGCTTGAATAACCCTGCCAATTGTGGTTGTGTATCAAGTTTAATAGCAACAATACAATACGACAGTGAGAAATTGCAGTTTAACGGAGATACGTCATATTCGTACTCCCAAAGTGGTTTAACTATCAAGTCTTGTGACGGTGGAATCCGATTGTTGGTTTCTTCGTCAGATATGTTGCCGATTTCGCTTCCGTTTGTTGCAAAAGCGGAAGGAAACGCCATTGTTCAAGCCGAAGTTGTTGATTTTATCGGCAATATACGTGATGTATTATCTGCACAAAGCAATGTACAGATTGAAGAAAAGGTTGTAAGAACAATAGAAATAGCCGGTGCTCGTGTTGTCTGCAAATCTAACCAGTGGGAAGATTACCATTGGTTAACCTACACTATTGCCGAACCAGCCAGCAACGCACAATATAGTTGGACGGTTACAGGCAATGCACAGATTGGGACACAAACTGCAAACTCCGTTCAGATTCATTTCCTTTCGGGAATGCAGACTGTTTCGTTGACTGCTCGTGAAATTGTGAATGGAGAGCAAACTGCCGAAACCACAATTGTCATTGAACAGCGCATACGACCAAACAATTTGAACTATCAATACTTGGGGGATAACAATGTGTGCAACACAGCCGAGAACGTGATATATACCGTTTCGGGCGACGCTTCGGAATACCATTGGGAAGTTCCTGTAAATGCAGAAATCGTTTCTGGTCAAGGAACAAACCAGATAGCGGTCAATTTCAACGGAACGTCGGGTAACATTGTTGTTTACGCCCAGAACGGAGAAGGTTGCTTGAGTTATGGCGGTGTATACTTTCCTGTGAATCTCAATGGTGATTGTCCTCCGCAGGAATATTCTCTAAAATCCTTGACGTTGAGCGACGAGGAACAAGACGGAAATGAAGGAACGTCACTTGACGTAGCGGAAACATATTTGAATGTATATCCTCTACCTGTAAAGCATATTTTGACAATATCGACAAATGCAACTATTCAACGAGTAATCGTATATGATGTAGTCGGCGGTATTGTTATGCAGAAACAAAACGTAACTCAAATTGATGTTTCCAACTTATTGGCAGGAAACTACTTTGTACAAATAGAGACAGACAAAGGCACGTTTACCAAACCGATAGTTGTGGTGAAATAGGTTATTGCTTATAGATATTTTAGAAAAAAGCCACTCGTGAGGGTGGCTTTTTTTAAATATGTTTTTGTAAAAAATACAATATACTATTATAAACCAAGCATTGAATAAGTTTTATTTAAAGCATCTTTAAACAACCTATCCCTTTCTTTATCGAATGGTAATGCAAATTTTTTAGTAAAAACATACTTTCCATCATATAATTCATTTATTTTAAATTTGAATCCTCTAAAAACATAGTAATCTTCTACTGAGGGATTATTATTCTTCTCTACGGGTTCGGATATTGAGTAGCCAACGATTTCAAATCTTTTTTCTTTAAAAACACCTATTTGAATTGCTCCTCCAACGGTATTGTATTTTTCATCATCAATAGCACTTTTTAACGCTTTTATATAAGAAATCTTATCGTTTTTAACTTTGCCTTGCACAGCGTTTTGAACTTCTTCTGTGCCGATGAAATAGACGTTCTGAGGTAAATCCAAATCTTCTGTCTCAAGTTTTAAGCCCTTTACCTCTCCTGTAGCATTATCTTTTTCTCGTTCTATTTTTATTTTTTTGAACTTAAATTTTTCATCACAAGGACACCATCCTCCAATCATCATCTCAAAATCAAATTTTGGACATTTGGCAAAAAAGTTGTTTAACAGATGATTAATAACTTTTTGAACAAGCGTAAATATATTTTCAAAACTACAATTCTTTGTATCTGTTGTTTGAATATTTGATAAGAAT